>Ga0101941_1001616_pt1 | contig 14577 bp, 9 predicted proteins | sample DewCreD2012metaG_3_FD_75242 | JGI IMG/M metagenome (GOLD analysis project Ga0101941, IMG submission 75242) | Hot spring sediment bacterial and archeal communities from British Columbia, Canada, to study Microbial Dark Matter (Phase II) - Dewar... ...
GCCCGTATGGTCCCGGTGACCGAAGGCGATTTCGATCTCGACGACTATATCGATTACGTCATCGACATCCTCCATCACCTGGGTCCGGACACCCATGTCGTCGCCGTTTGTCAGCCTTCGGTTCCCGTACTGGCCGCTGTCGCCGTCATGGAAGGTGAGGGGGACGTCTGCGCACCAGCCTCGATGACCCTGATGGGCGGGCCCATCGACACGCGCATCAATCCGACGGCCGTCAATCAGCTGGCCCAGGACAAGCCGCTCGAATGGTTTCGCGACAACGTCATCATGCAGGTACCCTGGCCGCAGCCCGGCTTCATGCGTCAGGTCTATCCTGGCTTCCTGCAGCTCTCGGGCTTCATGTCGATGAATCTCGATCGGCACATGATCGCGCACAAGGACTTCTACATGCACCTCGTCAAGAATGACGGGGATTCGGCCGAGAAGCACCGCGACTTCTACGATGAATACCTGGCGGTCATGGACCTGACGGCGGAATTCTATCTCCAGACCGTCGAGACGGTGTTCATCAAGCACTCCCTGCCCAAGGGCGAGATGATGCATCGCAACAAGCGCGTCGACACGACAGCGATCCGCAACGTCGCGCTTCTGACAGTCGAAGGCGAAAACGACGATATCTCGGGCCTGGGTCAGACTAAGGCGGCGCAGACGATCTGCACCAACATCCCCAACGATATGCGCCTGCATTACATGCAGCCGGATGTGGGCCATTACGGCGTCTTCAATGGCTCGCGTTTCCGCCGCGAAATCGCGCCGCGCATTGTCGAGTTCGCTCGCACACACGGCAAGAATGCCAAGACCACGACCCCGGTCAAGCGCGTCATCAAGGGCGGCAAGGCTCTCTGACATTTTCGTCATTCCGAATTTAAGAAGCGGATTCAGTCGGTTCTCCGATTGGGTCCGCTTCTTTCTTGAAGGGCAGGGCGGCATTTCCCACATCGAAACTATCGGGCGGCATTTCGCCGTCCGCGCAAAACGAGGTTATCGATGATGAACCAGTCAGCACTGCTCCGGCCGGATTGGACTCCGGCAACCGTCGCCTTGATGGTGCTCGGCTTCGTGGTCTTCTGGCCGCTCGGTCTGGCCATGCTTGCCTACATCCTGTTCGGCGAGAAGTTCCAGAACTTCAAGCGCGAAGCCAATCGCAAGGCAGACAATGCCTTCGCTTGGTGCCGCACCAACAGCTACAGCGCCTCCGCCCCGACCGGCAATGTCGCCTTCGACGATTGGCGCAAGGCCGAGCTCGAGCGTCTCGACGAAGAACGCCGCCGTCTGGATGAGATGCGCGCCGAATTCGACAACTACGCCCGCGAACTTCGCCGGGCGAAGGACCAGGAAGAATTCGACCGCTTCATGCGCGACCGCCAGCAGATGAAAACTTCAGGCGAGGGCGGTCCCGCCCAGGGTTTCACCGGCAACTGACCGGTCGAGCCATCTTGTCGCAACCGGGGTCGGCGCTCGTGCGCCGGCCTTTTTTGTTGCAAGAAGAGCTCCCGAATCGGCTAGAACACACGCATGTTTCCCCTGCTGAAAAAGCTGACACCGCAGAGAGCCCCGGCGATCCAGCTGGAGCGGGCGATTTCCGTGGATGGTCGGTCGATCCCGCTGACCATCAGAAAGAACAGCCGCGCGACCCGCATCACGCTCAGGATCGAACCTGGCGGGCGCGCTTTGAAGATGACCATTCCCCCGGGGTTGCGCGAACGGGACATCGACGACTTTCTCGATCGCCACCAGGGCTGGCTCAGCACCAAGCTCAAGCGCCAGAAAACGGCCGGGAGCATCGAGGACGGGGGCGAGATCCTGCTTCGTGGCATTCCCCATCGCATCGTCCATACCGGACAGTTGCGCGGGTTGACCCAGTCGATCGACAGCGAGATCGGCCATATCCTGAGCGTCAGCGGTCTTGAGGATCATCTGCCCCGTCGGGTCGCCGATTTCCTCAAGAAGGAAGCACGCCGCGATCTGGAGCGGCTCGTGGCATTACATGCCGGAAATGTCGGCAAGCCGGTGAAGAGCATGACCCTGAAAGACACCCGCAGCCGCTGGGGATCCTGTTCCTGGGATGGAAAGCTGAGCTTCTCCTGGCGCATCGTCATGGCGCCGCCGTTGGTCATCGACTATCTCGCGGCTCATGAAGTCGCGCATTTGCGCGAGATGAACCACGGTCCGGCCTTCTGGGCACTCTGCAAGGAGCTCTGCCCACGTATGGATGAAGCCAAGGCCTGGCTCAAGCGCCACGGCTCTGCCCTGCATGCCATCGACTTCGACTGAGCAACCCGCGACCTTTCAGCCTTTGTCGCAAATTGGCTCGACTCTTTTTTGATTTCGTGCGACTTCGCTGCCATGAGACCCGATATCAAGATCTGCGGACTGAAGACGCCGGAGGCGGTAGATCGTGCGGCTGACCGCGGCGCGAGCCATATCGGCTTCATCTTCTTCGAAAAGAGCCCGCGCAACATCGAGCCCGACATTGCCGGCATATTCGCCGATCGTGTTCGTGGCCGGGTGAAGAGCGTCGCGGTGACGGTTGATGCCGACAATGACGATCTCGACGAGATCATCGCTTTGATGCGTCCGGATATCCTGCAATTCCATGGTCACGAAAGCCCGGAACGCCTGCTGACCGTTAAGGCGGTCACCGGGCTGCCGATCATGAAGGCATTTTCCATCCGTGATGCCGATGATTTGAGGCGCATTGAGCCCTATATCGGTATTGCCGATCGTTTTCTTTTTGATGCCAAGCCGCCGGTTGGCTCCGATTTGCCTGGCGGCAATGGCGTGACCTTCGATTGGCGTCTGCTGCGTTCGCTTGACGACAGCGTCGATTACATGCTTTCCGGAGGCCTCAACAAGGCCAACATCGCAGAAGCCCTGTGGGAGACCGGAGCGCGGGCGATCGACGTGTCATCCGGCGTCGAATCCGCGCCGGGCGTCAAGGATCTGCAGATGATGGACGAGTTTTTTGCGGCCGTTGCCGAGGCAAGTCGTGCACAGCCGGTTTCAGGGAGTGTCAAGTGAACCAGTCACCGAAACCCAATTCCTTCCGTGAAGGTCCAGACGAAGACGGCCGCTTCGGCATCTTCGGTGGCCGCTTCGTTGCCGAAACGCTGATGCCGCTGATCCTTGATCTGCAGGCGGAATGGGAAAAGGCGAAGACGGATCCGGAATTCCAGGCTGAGCTGGCGCATCTGAATACCCATTACACCGGCCGTCCGAGCCCGCTCTATTTCGCCGAGCGTCTGACCGAAGAACTCGGTGGCGCGAAGATCTACTTCAAGCGCGATGAACTGAACCACACCGGTTCGCACAAGATCAACAACTGCCTCGGCCAGATCCTGCTCGCCAAGCGCATGGGCAAGACCCGTATCATCGCCGAAACCGGCGCCGGCCAGCATGGTGTCGCCTCTGCCACGGTCGCCGCTCGCTTTGGCATCCCTTGCGTCGTCTACATGGGCGCGACCGACGTCGAGCGCCAGGCGCCGAACGTTTTCCGCATGAAGCTGCTCGGCGCCGAGGTGAAGCCGGTGACCTCTGGCCATGGCACCCTGAAGGATGCCATGAACGAGGCGCTGCGCGACTGGGTCACCAATGTCGACGACACCTATTACATGATCGGTACTGCCGCCGGCCCGCATCCCTATCCGGAAATGGTCCGCGAATTCCAGTCGGTCATCGGCCGCGAAACCCGCGAGCAAATACTGGCCGCCGAAGGCCGTCTGCCGGACATGCTGGTTGCCGCCGTCGGCGGAGGTTCGAACGCGATCGGCCTTTTCCATCCTTTCCTGGATGACGAGAGTGTCCGCATCGTCGGTGTCGAAGCTGGTGGCAAGGGTCTCGAAGGCGAAGAGCATTGCGCTTCGCTGACTGCGGGCACGCCCGGAGTTCTGCATGGCAACCGCACCTATCTGCTCCAGGACGGTGACGGTCAGATCAAGGAAGGTCACTCGATCTCCGCTGGCCTCGACTACCCAGGCATCGGCCCGGAGCATTCCTGGCTGAAGGATATGGGTCGTGTCGAATACGTTCCGATTAGGGACGACGAGGCGCTCGCTGCCTTCCAGTTGCTGACCCGCACCGAAGGCATCATCCCGGCGCTCGAGCCGAGCCATGCGCTTGCCGAAGTCATCAAGCGCGCGCCCAAGATGGACAAGGACCAGATCATCGTGATGAACCTCTGCGGCCGCGGCGACAAGGACATCTTCACTGTCGGCAAGATTCTCGGTATGGGGCTCTGATCATGACTGCGCGTATGGACCAACGTTTCGCTGCACTGAAAGCAGAAGGCCGCCCGGCTCTCGTCACCTATTTCATGGGTGGCGACCCGGACTACGACACGTCGCTCGCGATCATGAAGGCGCTGCCGGAAGCCGGAGCCGACGTCATCGAGCTCGGCATGCCCTTTTCTGATCCTATGGCTGACGGCCCGGCGATCCAGCTTGCCGGCCAGCGGGCCCTGAAGGCCGGCCAGACGCTCATGCGCACGCTCGATCTGGCGCGTGAATTCCGCAAGACGGACAACGAAACGCCGATCGTCATGATGGGTTACTACAACCCGATCTACGTCTATGGCGTCGAGCGTTTCCTCGACGACGCGCTTGCGGCCGGCATCGATGGCCTGATCGTTGTCGATCTGCCGCCGGAAATGGATGACGAACTCTGCATCCCGGCCCGCAGCCGTGATATCAACTTTATCCGCTTGGCAACCCCGACGACCGATGACAAGCGTCTGCCCACCGTTCTCAAAAACACCTCGGGCTTCGTCTATTACGTCTCGATGAACGGCATCACCGGTTCGGCACTGCCGGATCCTTCGCGTGTTGCCGGCGCGGTGCAGCGCATCAAGGCGCATACGGATCTGCCGATCTGCGTCGGTTTCGGCGTCAAGACCGCCGAGCATGCCCGCCTGATCGGCGCCAATGCCGACGGCGTCGTGGTTGGGACCGCGATCGTCAACCAGGTTGCTACAAATCTCACAGCCGATGGCAAAGCGACGGCGGATACGGTTCAGGCCGTCGCCACGCTGGTGCGCGGACTGGCAACGGGCGTGCGGTCTGCACGCCTTGCTGCTGCCGAATAAGCACCCCATATGGGCTTTAAATATCAGGAGTAAGCCGCGTGAACTGGATCACCAACTATGTGCGCCCGCGCATCAATTCCATGCTGGGTCGCCGCGAAGTTCCGGAAAACCTCTGGATCAAGTGCCCGGAAACGGGCGAGATGGTCTTCCATAAGGACCTGGAAGAGAACAAGTGGGTGATCCCGGCCTCCGGCTACCACATGAAGATGCCGGCAAAGTCGCGCCTGATCGATCTCTTCGACGGTGGCCAGTTCGAGGCCCTGCCGCAGCCGAAAGTCGCGCAGGATCCGCTGAAGTTCCGCGATTCCAAGAAATACACTGACCGTCTTCGCGACAGCCGCGTGAAGACGGATCAGGAAGACACGATCGTTGCCGGCGTTGGCACAGTGCAGGGTCTGAAGCTCGTTGCCGTCGTCCACGAGTTCAACTTTATGGGCGGTTCGCTTGGCATTGCCGCTGGTGAAGCGATCGTGAAGGCTTTCGAGCGCGCCATCAAGGAAAAGTGCCCGCTCGTCATGTTCCCGGCTTCGGGTGGCGCGCGAATGCAGGAGGGCATCCTCTCGCTGATGCAGCTGCCGCGCACCACGGTCGCCGTTGACATGCTGAAGGAAGCCGGCCAGCCCTATATCGTTGTCCTGACCAACCCGACCACGGGCGGCGTCACGGCATCCTATGCGATGCTGGGCGATCTCCATATTGCCGAACCGGGTGCAGAGATCTGCTTTGCCGGCAAGCGCGTCATCGAACAGACGATCCGCGAGAAGCTGCCGGAGGGCTTTCAGACCTCGGAATACCTGCTGGAACACGGCATGGTCGACATGGTCGTCAAGCGTCACGACATTCCTGACACGCTCGCGCGCGTCTTGAAGATCATGACCAAGCGTCCTGCGAACGACACGGCCGTACCTGCGAAAGTGGCCGAGCCAGTCGAGAAGGCCTCGGCCTGAGCCGCGTTTTCTGTGAGGCCGCGCTCGCGGATTTAAAGTGATGACAGCCCCCATCGTCAGCCAGGCCGATGCCGAGATCGAAAAACTCATGGGGCTGCATCCCAAGGGCTACGATCTCTCGCTCGACCGCATTCGCCGCCTCCTCGAGGTTCTAGGCAACCCCCATCTGAAGCTTCCGCCGGTCATCCATGTGGCCGGCACCAACGGCAAGGGTTCGGCCTCTGCCTTTTGCCGTGCACTTCTGGAAGCCCAGGGTCTCGCGGTCCACGTTCATACCTCGCCGCATCTCGTGCGCTGGCACGAGCGCTATCGCATCGGCGTGAAGGGTGGCCCCGGTCAAATCGTTGACGACGAGCTGTTCGCCGATGCACTTCGTCGCGTTACCGATGCCAATGGTGGCAAGCCGATAACCGTCTTCGAGATCCTGACGGCGGTGACCTTCATTCTTTTTTCAGAGCAGCCAGCCGACGTCGTTGTGCTTGAGGTCGGTCTTGGCGGACGTTTCGATGCCACGAATGTCGTCGAAAAGCCGGCCGTCTGCATCATTCAGCCGATCTCGCTCGATCACCAGGCCTATCTCGGCGATCGTGTCGAACTGATCGCCGCAGAAAAGGCCGGCATCATGAAGCGCGGCGTGCCCGTGGTTATCGGTCACCAGGAGTTCGACGGCGCCAAGGATGTGCTGATCAGCACGGCCGAACGCCTCGGCTGTCCGCACGCGGTCTTCGCCCAGGATTTCCTCGCCTATGAAGAATTCGGGCGGCTCGTCTATCAGGACGAGTTCGGTCTGATGGATCTGCCGCTGCCGCGTCTGCCGGGTCGTCACCAGATCGGCAATGCCGCAACAGCAATCCGTGCGGTCAAGGGAGCCGGCTACTCCGTTACCGAGGAGATTGCCGAAAAGGCCATGCTTTCAGTCGAGTGGCCCGGTCGCCTACAAAAGCTAACCGAAGGTCGGCTGCTAGAGCGTGCGCCGGTCGGCGCTGAAATCTGGCTCGATGGTGGCCATAATCCCGGTGCGGGCGAGGTGATCGCCGAAGCCATGGCAGCCATGGAAGAGCGTCAGGCAAGGCCGCTGCATCTGGTCATCGGCATGATCAATACCAAGGACCCGATCGGCTTCTTCCGCGCCTTCGTCGATATCGCCCACAATGTCTACACCGTTCCGATCACGGGTTCCGATGTTGGCCTCGACCCTGTCGCACTTGCCCAGTCCGCGGCAGAAGCCGGCCTGAAGGCCATGCCGATGAGTTCAGTGGGCCAGGCACTGGATGCCATCCGCGAACGCAGCGAAGGCGGAATTCCGCCCCGCATCATGATCGGTGGCTCGCTTTATCTGGCTGGCAATGTGCTCGCCGAAAACGGCACCATCCCGACATGAAAAAAGCCCGGCGCAAACCGGGCTTTTTCTTTGTTCATCAATAACAGGCGCCTTATGCCGCGCCGGCGATCCAGCTGGACAGCGCGGTCTTCGGGGCTGCACCCACCTTGATGTCGGCGACTTCGCCACCCTTGAAGACGGCAAGCGTCGGGATCGAGCGAACGCCGAACTGGGCAGCCAGTTCCGGGTTCTCATCAATGTTGAGCTTGGCGATCTTCACCTTGCCGGCGAGCTCGTTGGAGATTTCTTCGAGGCTCGGTGCAATCATCTTGCACGGGCCGCACCATTCGGCCCAGAAATCCACGACAACCGGTTCGGAAGCGTTGAGCACCTCGGCCTGGAAATTGGACTTGTCGACTTTAACGGTAGCCATGGGGCTCTCCCTTCATAAATACGGAATTGACTAGATATGTGATGCCGGGCGGCAGCGATTTCAATATGCGGTATCTCACGATGTTTCGAGGTCGGCAAGGGACCGCTCAAGAAGGCTGTCATCGAGCGGAATGAGGCTGCCGTTTTCCGTGTAGATTAGCCAGCATTCGATCCGTTTGCCGGGATAAAGCGGCTGCAGGATCTCGCGATAGATGGCGAGCTGCACCCGATGGGAAAGGGGGCATTGGGCCGCCTCCATTGGTGGATTCCGGTTGGTCTTGTAGTCGGCGATGATCACCCGATCCGCAAGCACTGTCATGCGGTCGATCCGGCCGGAGACCGCACGCAATTCTCCCTTCAGCCGCATTGTGCCCATAACTGAAACTTCCGCGCGACTGCCGGCGTCAAACAGCGGGCGAAGCGCCTCGTCTTCGAGAACGGTGATCACGGTGGAAACCAGTCTCTGCCGCTGCTCTACCGGCCAGAACCGGGCCGCACGTTCTGCATAACGCTCGGCTGCCTCACGGCGGTCACCCTCCGGAAAGCCCGGCAGGTTCTGCAGCATCCGATGGATGAGCCGCCCGCGCTGGAGGGCGAGATCCGCTTTCTCCGACGCGGAAAACAGCGCCGAGGCCGTCAGCACATCCTCGTCTTCGTCCACGGTGATGCTGCCGGCACCCGATGGGCTGAGCGGTCTCGGCAGGCTGACCGGGGGCGGCAACGGGTTCCAGAGCGTCGAGGGCAGGCTATGGCCCTCCTCAGCCTCAGCGCGCTCTTCCGTGACGGGGAGATCATGCTCTGCCTCGCCGAGAGACCAGCGCAATCCGGCCCAGCTGCCATCCGGCCCGGTGAACTCGGCCTGTTTGCAGCGCGTTTCGTCGGCGCTCAGCGCCCGCGCGATCATCTTGTGCCAGATCTCGCCCGTGTCCTGCACGCCGCGATAGCCGCCAACGATCAGACGGTCGGCAGCGCGCGTCATCGCGACATAGAGCAGCCGGCGATATTCCTCCTCGGCCTGGTCCTTGCGCTGATCCATATCGGCAGCGGCGACAGAATTGCCGAGGGATTTCGACGGGACCCAGATCGGGAAGGGCATGCCTTCAGCCCTCCCGATGATCCGCAGCTTTGAGACATGGTTCGAATTGAAGGGCTTCGAGCCGCCATCGATCAGGAACACGATCGGCGCCTCAAGTCCCTTCGAGGCATGAACAGTCATGATCCGGACTTCGTTGCGTTCCTTGTCCTGCTCGCGCTTGACCTCCGGCGCTTCCATCTCGAGCGTCGAAACGAAGGACTGCAGCCCGGGCAGGCCGCTGGTCTCGAAAGCGAGCGCAAAGGTCAGGAACTCGTCGAGGATGTCGCTGACCTCCGAGCCGAGGCGCCCGAGATAGGCCCGCCGGCCTCCATGGACGCTGAGAACCCGGGCGTAGAAATCATGGACCGAGAATTCCCCCGCCTGTTCGAGAAACAGATTGAGCCGCTCGTATGTCTTCTTCCACGCGCCATCCGTCTCAGCCTGCTCAGCCAGTCTCGCCCAGAGGTTCTGCGCTTCTGGGCGTTCGGCGGCGAGCGCCATTAGATCGTCTTCGCTATGGTTGAAGAGCGGGCTCTTGAGGAGCGAAGCAAGCGAGAGATCGTCACCCGGCAGCAGCAGGAAACGCCCAAGCGCCAGCATGTCCTGCACGGCAATATGGCTGGTCAGCTTCAGGCGGTCGGCACCGGCGACCGGAATGTTGTAGGGGCGTTTCAGCGCCCGGGTCAGCGCATTGACGAAACCGTCGCGTTTGCGAACGAGCACGAGGATGTCGCCCGGGCGGATCAGCCGCTTGTTGCCCTTCTCGACGATCGTCTCGCGTCCGACGATCTGGCTGATCTGATGCGCCACGCGTCGTGCGAGGATTGCCGAAGGTGCGCTTTCCGGCGTCGCGTCGAAGGGGGCGGTCCAGTCCTCGTCCTTCTCCTGCTTCTCCGCCGCAATCATGTCCCAGACGTCGACTGTGCCGGGATGTCCGATGCGGCTCGACTGGTGGATGACGGGGTCCCCGCCGGCACTGAGGCCCCGGCTGTTTTCCGCCAGGCTGAAGACCTGGTCGACCGCCGCAAGAACAGATTGCGTCGAGCGGAAGGACAACGGCAGGCGCACCGTGTTGAAACTCTGCCCGCTTTCCGTGACCGCGCGTTCGGTCTGGCGCGCTTCCTGCGAGAACTGCTCGGGGCGTGCGCCCTGGAAGGAATAGATCGACTGCTTCTCGTCCCCCACGGCAAAGAAGGTGCGGATCCCCGGCCGGGCACTCAGCCCGGTAAAAAAGTCCTCGCGCAGCGACCGGATGACGTCCCATTGCACCGGGCTCGTGTCCTGCGCTTCATCGACGAGGATATGGTCGATGCCCTGGTCCAGCTTGTAATGCACCCATGCGCCGACATCGCCGCGCGTCAGAAGCCGGGCGGTGCGCACGATCAGATCCTCGAAATCGAGCTGCGAGCGCCGCTTTTTCAGTTCCTCGTAGTCGGTGTCGAGACGCACGGCCAGCGTCAGCGCGGACCGCGTCGCCTCATACATGCGGAAGATGCGCAGCCGATCCCGCGTGGCTATCACATGGTCGCGGGCCGCAATCACGGCATCCTTGAGATCAGGCGCCACCTTGGTCATGGCGACTGCAATCAGCGAGCTGTCGGCCTTCGGCGCCTCCTGCGCCGTCAGAAAAGCCAGGTCCAGAAGCTTCGCCCGCTCCAGGGGATCAGACACCACCAGTGCCCGTTCCAGGACTTCCGCGACGGCCCGCACTTTCTCGCCGCCCTTTTCAAGCGCAAGCTGGATGTAGCGGCTGAAATTGCCCCCCGACAGGCCGGCAAGCGGCCAGTATTCCTCGGCGCGACTGACCTCACTTTCGAGCGGGCCGATGCCAAGACCCTTCCGCAGGGTCGCATCAAGGCCACCCGTCCGTTCCGCCCGTTGTCGGAAATCACGGATCGCATGGCGATTGGCGACGGTATCGGCGATCAACGCTTCGAGCCCGCTTTCATCGGCGATGCTCAACACCTGAGAGAAGGCTTCGGCAAGTGCCGCATCATTCTCCGTCGACGTGGCCGTCAGCAGCGATCGGCGTGCTTCGGCGAGAACGGTCACAGCCGCGCGATCGTCGAGCACGTTGAAATGCCCGGCGACGTTCGCTTCGAGCGGAAACTGGTGCAGCAACGCTTCGCAAAAGGCGTGTATCGTCTGGATCTTCAGACCACCCGGCGTTTCCAGTGCCTTGGCGAACAGTCGCCGTGCGGCCGCAAGCGTCGCGCGGTCCGGCTCCTTCTGCTCGATCGCCGCAATCCGCTTGGCCAGTTCCCGATCATCCAGCGTCGCCCATTCCGCCAGCCGTTCGAAAACGCGGTTCGACATTTCGGATGCCGCGGCCTTGGTATAGGTGAGGCAGAGGATGGACGAAGGGCGGGCGCCTGCCAGCAGCAGCCGGATCACCCGCTGCGTCAGTACATGCGTCTTGCCGGAGCCGGCATTGGCCGACACCCAGGCCGACTGGCCGGGATGGGATGCGCGCGACTGGGCAAGCGTCGTCCAGCCGAGCCAGGCGGCGGGATCGCTGCCGGTCGGTAGCTCGTCCAGGGCGAAGCGCTGATCACTCATCGCCGGCTCCTTCCTCGGCTTCCGCCGTCGACCACTCCGCAACGCGCGCCAGATGGTCGTATTCGCCGCCATAGGCGTTCTGTTCAGCCGGGATGAGGCGGGACACGTAACCGCGCTCGCCACTCTGCAGCGCCTGAACGAAGCGACCGAGCTCGTCGACCGATTGCGTCGCAAGCTCAAGCGCAGACTTCTTGCTGTCGCCCCGTGTTGCCATCTCGTTGTTCACCTGGTCTGCCGAGAACCGGTCGCCGGGCCGCAGACGGACATAGACAAGGTTAAGCGGCTTGACCTCTCCCGCAGACTTGAAGGCCCCTTCGAAGAGGGCCGCTGCTTCAAGTGCCAGCTGCGGGTCGAGCAGGCTGCGAGCCTGATTTGCACTCGGGTTGAGGCCGGTCTTGTAATCGATGATATCGGCAAAGCCGCCGCCCCGGATATCGATACGGTCGGCAATACCGCTGATCGTGATATCAACAGGGCGCAGCAGGACCTTGCCGCGCAGTTCGGTCAGCGACCGCTTGATCTCCGGTCTCCGCTGCCGCTCCCAATCCAGAAATGCCGAAGCGACACTGTAGAAGCGCTGACGCCAGACGATGTCGATATGCAGCGGAAGGGCTTCCTCCAGAAACTCCTCGTCGGTGACCCGATGGAGGATATCGAGCGCATCAAGCCGGGCAGGATCATGGTCCTCGCGGATAAAGCGCTCGACGATACGGTGATAGAGCGTCCCGCGTTCGGCTGCCCCCGGATCCTGGTTGAAGGGATCGACGGGATCGAGACGCAGAATACGCCGCGCATAGACCGAATAGGGATCACGCCGGAAGCGACCGACTTCTGAAAAGCTGAAGGAGCGCGGCTGCAGTTCGACGCGAGGGCGCGGTGCGGGCCGCTGTGCCGGTGCCTGGTTCTTGCCCTGGTCGATCAGATCGGCATACCGCCGATAGATCTGGCCGCGCTTTCGCATCTCGTCTTCCAGCAGGGTGCCGCCGAGCGCCATCAGACGCTGGATCCAGCGCGACGCCACCGTCGGCGCAGAGCCCTGACGCAGCGAGCGCGAGAAGATCAGCTTTCGCGTGCCGCAGGCCATCTGGAAATCATGGGCAACCTGGCCGATCTGCCGTTCCGGCGGCTCAAGTCCGACCTCGGTCTTCATGACGCGCGACAGGAAGGGATTGTTCTTGGTCTGGCTCGGCCAGCTCCCCTCGTTCATGCCCCCGATCACCATCATGTCGACATTCTGCAGGCGCGCTTCGAGCGTTCCGAAGATGAAGACGCGGGGATGCCGCATCGCCCGGGGTTTCACGGCCTGCCCGGCCATCAGCGCCGTCAGGATGTCGACCCACTGCGCTCCATCGGCCTCGATCTGCCCGTCCGTTTCCAGAACTTCGGCAAGAAGCCGCGCCAGAGCCTCGCCCGCAGCATTGCCCCAGAGGCCCGCGAGATCGCCCCGTTCATCGACCGTGACGGCTTCCAGCACGCGGCCCGTGCGCTCTGCCCAGTCGCTGAGCGTCAGCGTCTGTGACAGCGCGCGCCCTTCGCGGGAACGGACGAGCGAGGAGACGAGCGGCTCGACCGCCCGCGTAACCCTGTTTGCCAGTTTGCGCGCAAGCTCGATCTCCTCGGGGCTGATCGAGATCCGCCATTGCGGCTGGTGTCGGTCCGCCAGATGCGCGTCCACCCCCTCGGCGAACAGAACGTCCAGTTCCGCAAGATCGATGGTTTTTAAACCGCCGCGCAGGGCGATCCGTTCCAGGGCATCGGCAGCCTTGCGCATCTCCTCGGCCGTAAAGCCCAAGCGCGCAAGCGGGTGTTTAATTACCGAGACGATTGCCACCGGATCGCCCGGACGCAGGCACGCCTCCGCCACCACCTGCGTCAGCATGGCAGCCTGGGTCCCGGTCATCGGCGTACCCGCCGAATCGTCTGCCTCGATGCCGAACCGCGCCAGTTCGGACATGACACGCCGCGCGAGCGCGCGATCCGGTGTGATCAACGCCACGCGGCTTTCCGGGTTGTCGGAAGCCTCTTCGAGCCCCAGTCGCAGCGCAATCGCGATGGCCGTTGCTTCCTCGCGCTCATTCGCCGTCTCGATCAGCGACACATCGCGAAAAGCAGCCAGAACACGATCATCGGCGATCTCCTGCCGCCAGGCTTTCCAGGTGTCGGTCGCCTCGGCGGGCGCCATGGCGCGCGACAGAAATTCGGCCCGATCGGCAAGTGCCGGGTCGGCTGCCTCGAGAACCTTTGCATCTGCACGCTCCAGCTTCATATGGCGCAGCAGATGGGCGAGCCCGTATTGGGGATGGCCCCGGACCGCCGGGCTTGGACGCATCACCGAAATCTCGCGATCGTTAAGCTTCGCCCAGTCTTCGTCCGGCATGTCCAGATCCAGCCCCGGCAGCACGACGACACCCTGGTCGAGTTCTGCAATTGCGGCGATGAGCTCGGCCGCTGCCGGGATCGAGCCGGTCGAACCGGCGACGATGACAGGACCCTCAGCACCCTGCCTGCGGAAGCGCTCAGCCTCGGCCCGGAGCACGGCGTCGCGGTGGCGTGCCGGAGATGACCGCACCAACTCCTGCAGCCGCGCAGGCCAGAACAGGGTCGCAATTTTCAGAAACTCCAGCGTCAACTGCCACCAGGAGCCGAAATCGGCCGATTGAAGGTTCTCCAATTCCGTCCAGTCGCAACCTTCCGTCTCCGCCGCTTCGATCAGCTCGATCAACGCCCGGGCGAGCCAGACGGCATCCGCCGGGCTTGCAGGCGCGACCAGCGGCGTTTCCGAATGGATCGACCGCACGATGTCCGGCAGTTGGTTGCGCCAGGCTAGGATCAGCCGGGCCAGTTCCAGAAGCATCACCGTGCCGCTGACCGGTGGCGCGAGATCCATCAACAGCGGCGCATCGAGATCGAAGAAGCCGCTGTCGTCATCCGTTTCGCCGAGCGTGCGAATATCCGGAAGGATCGCTGCTCGCCCGCCCAGCAGATCGACGAATTCGGATCGCAACACGCGCGCAGCGCGCCGGGTCGGGACGAGAAGTGTTACACCCGCCAGGGAAAGCGGATCGGCGGGGTCATAGCGAAAACCGTCGGTGAGGCGGCCGTCGAGCAGCGCTTCCGTCAGCGTCCTGAGAAAGGGCCGGCCCGG
>Ga0101941_1001621_pt1 | contig 14491 bp, 18 predicted proteins | sample DewCreD2012metaG_3_FD_75242 | JGI IMG/M metagenome (GOLD analysis project Ga0101941, IMG submission 75242) | Hot spring sediment bacterial and archeal communities from British Columbia, Canada, to study Microbial Dark Matter (Phase II) - Dewar... ...
TGCTCGCCCGCGGGATCCCGGTCTGCCTGGGCACCGACGGGGGGTGCACGAACAGCCGGCGGAGCGTGTTCGAGGAGATGCGGATGGCCGCGCTCCTCGCGAAGGCCCGCGACGCGGACGCCGAGGCGGTCACGGCGGAACAGGTCCTCCTCGCCGGCACGGCCCGGGGCGGGGAGGTGCTCGGGCTCCCCGTGGGGCGGATCGCGGCGGGCTACCTCGCCGACCTCGTCGTGCTCGACCTCGAGGCGCTCTCCCTCCAGCCCGCCGGGACCGCCGAGAAGCAGGTGGTCTACGCGATGCAGCCCGAGGCGATCCGGCGGGTGCTGGTCGGCGGCGAGCCGATCGTCGAGGACGGCCGGCCGGTCCGGGTCGACGAGGACGCGATCCGGGCCGAGGTGGCGCGGGTCACGGCGGGCTGGGCCCCGCCCCCCCGGTAGCCCGCCCTTCCGCGCCGGTCGCCTCCCGCCCGGCGCCGGCCTCCCCGGCGGCCGCCGGCTCCTCCGCGAGCTCCCGCAGCGGGACGATCTCGCAGTCGGCGAGGGGGTACTGGTGCGGCCCGTAGGTGACGAGCGCACGGCCGGCCCGGGCCGCCGTGGCTTGGATGATCCCGGCGAAGAAGTCGGTCCGGTACCCCTCGTCGAAGCAGCGGACCAGGTAGTCGCCGGCGGCGCGAGCGGTCGCCGCGTCGAGCGGGAGCACCTCGACCCCCTCGAGCTCCTCCTCGGCCCGGCGGAACTCCTCCGGCAGGAGCGCCCTGCGGAGCTCGAGGATCGTGATCGAGGCCACCGCCAGGTCGCCCCGCTCCCGCAGACGACGGAGCACCCGGGGCGCCTCGTGGAGGCCTCGGACCGCCCAGATCAGGACCACGGTGTCGAGGAGGTACCGCATGGCCGCGCGCTAGAGTACCGGGACGCGATGGAGGAGCTGCGCGAGGAACCCCGTCGGGGCACCGGGACCGCGACCGAGCAGGAGCCCCGGACCGACCACCGGCTGGACGAGGGCGACCACGACCGCTTCGCCCACTACGTGGAGAAGCGGAAGCTGGCCGAGGCCTACGTGCTCGGCACCCCCGTGATCGCCCTCTGCGGGAAGGTCTGGGTGCCATCCCGCGACCCCGAGCGCTACCCGATCTGCCCCGAGTGCAAGCGGCTCTACGACCTCGGGCCCGAGGGTCGCCGCCGGGAGTGGGAGGAGCGCCTCCGCCGGGAGCTCTCGAACTGAGTCAGCCTCGACCGAGCGCGTCGAGGAGCCGGTCGAGGAACCCGACCTGCCCGGGGGAGAGCTTCCGGCGCGCCTCCTCGAGCCCGAACCACGCCGCCCGGTCCACCTCGGGGAACCGCCGCACGCGCCCCGAGCGCGGCGGCCACTCCATCTCGAACGTGTCGCTCCGCACCTCCGAGGCATCCAGGTCCCCTTCGAGCGCCCAGGCCGCCACGAGCTTCCCGCCCGGCTGGCGGATCTCGCCGAGCGGGACCGGCCGCCCCGCGGGCGGGTCCTGCCCGAGCTCCTCGCGGAACTCCCGACGGGCCACCGCCAGGGGGTCCTCCTCCGGCCCGTGCTCGCCCTTGGGGATCGACCAGGCGCCGTCGTCCCGGCGCGCCCAGAGGGGACCGCCCGGGTGGACCAGGAGGACCTCGACGTCCCCCGCCCGCCGCCGGTAGAGCAGGAGCCCGGCCGAGCGCTTCGGCATCCGTCGTCCCCGGGGCTCCCGGCCGGCTCAGGGCGGAGCGGCCTCGCCCCGCCGATCCCCCTCCAGCCACGGGAGGCGGATGCCGCGCTCCCGCGCCACCTCGATCGCGCGCTCGTAGCCGGCGTCGGCGTGGCGGACGACGCCGAGCCCGGGGTCGGTCGTGAGCACCCGCTCCAGGCGCCCCGCGGCCTCGTCGCTGCCGTCGGCCACGACCACCATCCCGGCGTGGAGCGAGTAGCCGATCCCCACCCCGCCGCCGTGGTGCACGGAGACCCAGTGAGCCCCGGCGGAGGCGTTCAGGAGCGCGTTCAGCACCGGCCAGTCCGCGATCGCGTCGCTCCCGTCCCGCATCCCCTCGGTCTCCCGGTAGGGGCTCGCCACGCTCCCCGCGTCGAGGTGGTCCCGCCCGATCACGATCGGCGCGGAGACCTCGCCCCGGCGGACCATCTCGTTGAACCGCAGGCCCGCCGCGGCCCGCTCCCCGTAGCCCAGCCAGCAGATCCGGGCCGGGAGCCCCTGGAAGCGGACGTGCTCCTCGGCCATCCGGAGCCACCGGTGGAGCCGTTCGTTCCCCGGGAACAGCTCCATCACGGCCCGATCGGTGGCGAGGATGTCGGCGGGGTCGCCGGAGAGCGCCACCCAGCGGAACGGCCCCTTGCCCTCGCAGAACATCGGGCGGATGAAGGCGGGGACGAACCCCGGGTAGGAGAAGGCCCGTTCGAAGCCCCCCTCCCGGGCCCCCGCGCGGAGGTTGTTCCCGTAGTCGAACACCACGGCGCCGGCGTCGCCGAACCCGACCATCGCCTCGCACTGCGCGGCCATCGAGGCGTAGGCGCGGGCCACGTAGCCCTCGGGGTCGCGGGCCCGGAGCTCCGCCGCCTCCTCGAGCGTGAGCCCGGCGGGGATGTAGCCGCCGAGGGGGTCGTGGGCGCTCGTCTGGTCGGTCACCACGTCGGGCCGGAAGCCCCGCCGGAGCAGCTCGGGGTGGGTCTCGGCGGCGTTCCCGAGGAGCCCGACCGAGAGCGGCTCCCCCGCCGCCCGGGCCCCCTCCACCCACCGGAGCGCCCGGTCGAGGTCGTCGGTCTCCCGGTCCAGGTACCCGGTCTTGATCCTCCGCTCGATCCGGGCCGGGTCCACCTCGACGCAGAGCGCCACCCCCTCGTTCATCGTGACCGCGAGGGGCTGGGCGCCGCCCATCCCCCCGAGCCCGGCGGTGAGCACCACCCTCCCCCGGAGCGACCCGCCGAAGCGCTGGGACGCGCACTCCGCGAGGGTCTCGTAGGTCCCCTGGAGGATCCCCTGGGTGCCGATGTAGATCCAGGACCCCGCCGTCATCTGCCCGTACATCGTGAGCCCGCGGGCTTCGAGCTCGCGGAACGTCTCCCAGTCGGCCCACCTCGGGACGAGCAGGGCGTTCGCGATCAGCACCCGCGGGGCCATCCGGTGGGTCCGGAACACGCCCACCGGCTTCCCCGACTGCACGAGGAGGGTCTCGTCGTCGCCCAGCTCGCGGAGGCAGCGGACGATCGCGTCGAAGCTCGCCCAGTCCCGGGCGGCCTTCCCGGTGCCGCCGTAGACCACGAGGTCCTGGGGGCGCTCGGCGACCTCGGGGTCGAGGTTGTTCATGAGCATCCGGAGGGCGGCTTCCTGGGGCCACCCCCGGCACGAGCGCTCGCGGCCCCGGGGGGCCCGGACCTCGCGCGGGCCGGCTCCCACGGCCCGATGATACGCTCAAGCCGAGGATCCGGTCGCCCGATGCTCCGGGGGACGACGTGGAACGCATCCGGGTCCTCATCGCCGACGACGAGGCGGCCGTCCGGGAGGCCATCGCCGATCTCGTCTCCTCCGACCCCGACATGGAGGTGGCCGGCACGGCCGCGGACGCCGACGAGGCGATCGCCATGGCCCGCGAGGTGCGTCCGGACGTCGCCCTGATCGACGTGAAGATGCCGGGCGGCGGCGGGCCCCGGGCGGCCAAGGAGATCAGGGAGGTCTCCCCCCACACCCACGTGGTGGCGCTCTCCGCCTACGAAGACCGGCGGACGGTCCTCGAGATGCTCCGCGCCGGGGTCGTCGGCTACGTGGTCAAGGGCACCTCCGCCGAGGAGATCCTCTACACGATCCGGCGCTCGATGCGGGGCCAGGGCAGCCTCTCGGTGGAGGTCACGGCCGACGTGATCCACGAGCTGGCCTCGCTCCTCGAGCGCTCCGAGACGCACGCCCGCGAGCTCCAGGAGCTGAACCGGACGAAGAGCGAGCTGATCCAGATCCTCTCCCACGAGCTGTTCACCCCGATCACCACGATCCAGGGGTTCGCGATGACCGTGGCCGAGCACGGCGACGGCCTCTCGCGGGAGGAGATCACGCTCCTCGCCGAGGGGGTGGCGCGGGCGGGCGACCGGATCCGGCGCCTGGTGGGGAACCTGGCGGCCGCCGCCCGCCTGGATCGGGAGGGCGTCGAGTTCCCCACCCGGCCGGTGCCGATCGGAGCCGTCGTCGAGCGGGCGCTCGGCGAGTTCCCGCGGGACAGGGAACGGATCCGGCTGCCCGAGGACGACGCGTGGGGCTCGGCCCAGGTGTGGGCCGAGCCCGAGCTCGCGGCCCGGGCCTTGGTCGGGGTCCTGGAGAACGCCCTCGCGTTCTCCCCCGACGAGGAGCCGGTCGAGGTCGGCGTCTCGGTCCGGGACGGCGAGCTCGAGCTCATCGTCGCCGACCGCGGGCCGGGGGTCCCGGAGGGGATGCGGGAGCGCATCTTCGAGGCCTTCACCCAGACCGACTCCAGCACCACCCGGACCCACGAGGGCCTCGGGATCGGCCTCTACCTCGCCCGCCGCATCATGCGGGCGCACGGCGGGACGATCGGGGTCGGGGACCGCGAGGGCGGGGGGAGCGTGTTCGTCCTCTCGTTCCCCGCCCTCGACGGGACCGACCCAGCGCCGCAGGACGCGCAGCTCCTCTCCGAGCGGTAGCGCACCCCGGGCCTGGACGCGATGGGACGGTCGGTCAGCCCGAGCGGCGGTCCATCGCCCAGGAGGAGCCCCCGGCGTTCCGCTTCGTGTAGGCCTTCATCTCGGCCGCCACGGCCACCGCCTCCGCGAAATGCGCGAAGCGGCGGCGAGCGGTGCTCGCGACCCCGATCGAGATCGAGAGGATCGGGAACCGGCGGACCTCGCCCCGGCGGTCCGGGACCTCGATGAAGCCCCGCGCGCGATCCCCGGCGTCGTACAGCGCGGGGGCCTCGGCGTCGAACCGCTCCACGATCCGCTGGGCCAGGGACGCGGCGAGGTCGGGCGGGACCAGCACGACGAAGTCGTCGCCGCCCACGTGGCCGACGAAGGCCTCCGACCCCGCCACCTCCTCCGCCGCCTCCTGGAGGACCCGGGCGGTGGTGCGGATCGCCTCGTCCCCCCGGAGGAACCCGTAGTGGTCGTTGTAGGCCTTGAAGTGGTCCAGGTCCGCGTAGAGCAGCGCGAAGTCGCGCCCCTCCCGCACCCGCGCCTCGATCTCCTCCTCGATCCGGACGTTGCCGGGGAGTCCGGTGAGGGGCGATTGGGCCCGCATCTGCCTGGTCCTCCGGATCACGCCCCGGATCCTCGCGACGAGCTCCGGCGTGTCGAACGGCTTCACGATGTAGTCGTCGGCCCCCGCCGCCAGGCCCTCCACCTTGTCCGCCGAGAGCCCCCGGGCGGTGAGCATGATCACGGGCACCCCGGCGGTGCGGGGGTCGGCCCGGAGCCGCCGGGTGAGCTCCAGCCCGTCCACGTTCGGCATCATCACATCGGCCAGGACCAGGTCGGGCCGCTCCTCCAGGGCCCGAGCGAGGCCCTCCGCGCCGTCGGAGGCCGTCCGGACCTCGAAGCCCGAGGCGCGGAGCTCGATCTCGAGGAGGCGGACGATGAAGGGGTCGTCGTCGACCACCAGGATCGTGCCGCCGGGCTCCTCCGCCATCCCCCCTCCTCCGCCGGGGATCCCCCCGCCGGCCTCCATCACGCGCCGGCCCGCCGGTCGACCGCGTACGAGGACCCCGGGGTCCGCTTGGCCAGGTTCTTCAGCTCGGTGGCCACGGCCACGGCCTCCGCCCGGTGCGTGAAGCGGCGGACCGCGGTGGTCGCGATCCCGATGGAGATCGAGAGCAGGGGGAAGCGCCGGCGCTCCCCGCGGCGGTCCTCGGCCTCGATGAAGCCCCGGGCGCGGTCCTCGGGGTCGTAGAGCGTCGGCGCTACCCGGTCGAAGCGGGCGATCGCCTCGTGGGCCACGGGGACCGCGAGGTCCGGGGTCGTGAGGACCACGAAGTCGTCCCCGCCGATGTGGCCCACGAACGTCGCCGGGCCCCCCACCTCGCGGGCGGCGTCCCGGATGGCCTCGGCCGTCGCCCGGAGCGCCTCGTCCCCCCGGACGAACCCGTACCGGTCGCTGTAGGCCTTGAAGTCGTCGAGGTCGAGGTAGATGAGGGCGAACGGCTCCCCGCGATCGATCAGCGCCTGGATCTCCTCCTCGATCCGGACGTTCCCCGGGAGCCCGGTGAGCGGGGAGCGCTCCGAGAGGTACCGGGCGCGGCGGAGGGCCCCCCGGATCCGGACCCGGAGCTCTCGGACTCGAAGGGCTTCACGATGTAGTCGTCGGCCCCGGCGGTGAGCCCCTCGAGCTTGTCCGCCGAGAGCCCGCGGGCGGTGAGGAGGATGATCGAGACGCCTTCCGTCCGGGGGTCGGCCCGGAGGCGACGGACCAGCTCGAAGCCGTCCATCCTCGGCATCATCACGTCGGCCAGGACCAGGTCCGGGCAGCGCTCGAGGGCCATCCGGAGCCCCTCCTCCCCGTCCGCCGCGGTCCTCACCTGGTACCCCTCCGCCTCGAGCTCCATCGCGAGGAGGCGCGAGATGAACGGGTCGTCCTCGACGACGAGGATCGAGCCGCTCGGGCGCCCCCCCGCCTGCTGTCCTCCGGCTGCCGTGGCCGGCCTCCTCACCGCCTCCGCGGCCGGAGGATAGCCCGGACCACCCGCCGGGTCACGGTGTGGGACGATAGGCGCGTCGGAAGCGGAGGGGAGGCCGTGCAGGTCCTCGACTCGATCCTCGATGCGGTGGGGCGGACGCCCCTCGTCCGGCTGCGGCGGGTGACCCGCGGCCTCCGCCCCCGGATCGTCGCCAAGCTGGAGCTGCTGAACCCGGGGGGCTCGGTGAAGGACCGGATCGGGCTTCGGATGATCGAGGCCGCCGAGCGGGCCGGCCTCCTGCGCCCCGGGGGGACGATCGTGGAGCCCACCTCGGGGAACACCGGGCACGGCCTGGCGATCGCCGCGGCGATCAAGGGCTACCGCTCCATCTTCGTGATGCCCGACAAGATGAGCCAGGAGAAGATCTCGCTGCTCCGCGCCTACGGGGCGGAGGTCGTGATCTGCCCCACCGCCGTGCCGCCGGAGCACCCCGAGAGCTACTACCGGGTGGCCGACCGCCTCACCGAGCAGAATCCGGGGGCCTTCCAGCCGAACCAGTACGCCAACCAGGAGAACCCCCGGGCCCACTACGAGACCACCGGGCCCGAGATCTGGGAGCAGACCCAGGGGGAGGTCGACGTCCTGGTGGCCGGCGTCGGCACGGGCGGCACGATCACCGGGACCGCCCGCTACCTCAAGGAGCGGAAGCCCGACCTCCTGGTGGTGGGGGCCGACCCCGAGGGCTCGCTCTACTCGGCGCCGCCGGGGGAGGAGGCCCGCCCCTACCTCGTGGAGGGGATCGGCGAGGACTTCTGGCCCGAGACCTTCGACCCCTCCGTCGTGGACCGGTGGGAGCGGGTCTCGGACCGCGACTCGTTCCGCTGGGCGCGGCGGATCACGCGGGAGGAGGGGATCCTGGTCGGGGGCTCCTCGGGGACCGCGATGGAGGCCGCCGTCCGGGTGGCCCGCGAGCTCGACGAGGACGCCCTGGTGGTCGTGATCTTCCCCGACACCGGGCGGAACTACCTCTCCAAGCTCTACTCGGACAGCTGGCTCCTCCAGTACGGCATGCTCGAGCGCCCCGCGCCGGTGCGCCTGCGGGAGGTGCTCGCGGCCAAGCGGGGCCGTGTCCCCCCGGTGGTCACGGTCCGGGCCCACGAGAAGGTCCGCCAGGCGATCGACCGGCTCGAGGAGTACGGGATCTCCCAGGCGCCGGTGGTCCGCGACGGCGGGGAGCACGTGACCGACGTGGTCGGCTCGATCCAGGAGCGGGCGCTGCTCGACCGGATCTTCCGGGACCCCGACGCGCTCCAGGCCGACGTGGCCGAGGTGATGGGCCCGCCGATCCCCATGCTCGACGTCGACGCCCCCGTCGAGGAGGCCTTCGCCGAGCTCCAGGAGCACCCCGCGGTGCTCGTCGCTGAGGGCGGGAAGGTCGTGGGGGTGCTCGCCCGGAGCGACCTCCTCGAGTTCCTGGCCCACCGGACCGTCCCCTGACCCCCGGTGCGCGCGCTCGGGATCGACGTCGGCGACGACCGGAAGGGGTTCGACCTCGTCCTCCTCGACGAGGGCCTGGTCCCCGTGGCCCGCCACCGAAGGGTCCGGCTCGATCAGCTCGGGGAGCTGGTCCGAGGGCTCCGGCCCGACGTGGTGGCGATCGATTCGCCGCCGGCCTGGGCCCTGGACGGAGCGACCTCGCGCCGCACCGAGCAGGAGATCGCCCGCCTCGGGATCCGGTGTTTCCGGACCCCGCCGGCCTCGGTCGGACGGGACCACCCCTTCTACGGGTGGATGCGGAACGGGATCGCGGCCTTCGCGGCCGTGGCCCGGGCCGGGTACCCGCGGTTCCGGGGAGGGGATCCCCGCGGCACCGCGCTCGAGGTCTTCCCCCACGGCTCCGCGGTGGTCCTCGCCGGCTGCCTCCCGCCCCGGAGGGTGAACAAACGGGCCTGGCGGGCCGAGGTGCTCCGGATGGCCGGGGTGGCGGTGCGGGAGCTCCGCTCCCTGGACCAGGTGGACGCCGCCTTGGCCGCGCTCACCGGTCTCCGTGCCTTGCGGGGCGAGCTCTTCGCGCCGGGCGACCCGCGGGAGGGGCTGATCGTCCTGCCCCGACGGACGATCCCGGCCCGGTTCCCCCGGGCCGTCCTCCGGCCACGGGAGGGCGTCCAGGGCTGGTTCTTCCGGCCCTGCGGCTGCGGGGACCCGGGCTGCGCCGCGCTCACACGCTCGGAGTTCGCCCCCGGCCACGACGCGAAGCGGAAGGCGCGGCTCTGGAGGCTCGCCCGCGACGGCCAGGAGGCCCTCGAGGAGCTGCGCCGCCGCGGCTGGGAGCTCCCCCCGGAGCTCTCGTGACGGAACGGAGGTCGGAGGGGATGAGGTTCGAGACGCGCGCGATCCACGAGGGGCAGGAGCCGGAGCCGGCCTACGGGGCGGTGAACGTCCCCATCTACCAGACCTCGACCTACGCGCAGCCCGACGTGGGCAAGCCCATCCGCTACGACTACGCCCGCGGGGGCAACCCCACCCGCGAGGCCCTCCAGACCGTCCTGGCCTCCCTCGAGGGCGCCCGGCACGCGCTCTGCTTCGCCTCCGGGCTCGCCGCCGAGGCCACGCTCCTGCTCACGCTCCGCCCCGGCGACCACGTGCTGCTCCCCGACGACGTCTACGGCGGGACGTACCGCCTGTTCGCCCGGGTGCTCGGGGGGTGGGGGATCGCCTTCGACGTCGTCGACATGACCGACCCGGCCGGGGTCCGGGCCGCGCTCCGCGAGGAGACCCGGATGGTCTGGGTCGAGACGCCCACCAACCCGCTCCTCAAGGTCGTGGACGTGACGGCGGTGGCCGAGGCGGCCCGCGCGGCCGGGGCCCGGGTGGTCGTCGACAACACGTTCGCCACCCCCTACCTCCAGCGCCCGCTCGAGCTCGGCGCCGACGTGGTGGTCCACTCCGTCACCAAGTACCTCGGCGGTCACTCCGACCTCGTGGGCGGCGCGGTGGTCACCAGCGACGACGAGCTGGCCGAGCGGCTCCGGTTCCTCCAGAACGCCGTGGGGGCCGTCCCCGGGCCGATGGACTGCTACCTCGCGCTCCGCGGGGTGAAGACGCTCGCGGTGCGGATGGAAGCGCACTGCCGAGGGGCGCGGGCGGTGGCCGCCTTCCTCGCCGGGCACCCGAGGGTCCGGCGCGTCCACTACCCCGGCCTCCCCTCCCACCCCGGGCACGAGGTCGCCGCTCGCCAGATGCGGGATTTCGGCGGCATGGTCTCGTTCGAGGTGGAGAGCGCCGAGGAGGCGGCCCGCGTGGCCCGCTCCACGCGCCTGTTCTTCCTCGCGGAGTCCCTGGGCGGGGTGGAGTCGCTGATCGAGGTCCCCGCGCCCATGACCCACGCGAGCGTCGCCGGCTCCCCCCTCGAGGTCCCGCCGAACCTGATCCGGCTCTCGGTGGGGATCGAGCACCCCGACGACCTCGTCGAGGACCTGGCCCGCGCGCTCGAGGGGGCCGGCGAGGGCTGAGCGGCCGACGGGGCTCACGCCCCGGCGAGCGGGTCCCGCCAGCGCAGCCCCGGGTACCGGGCGAAGTCGCGGTCCGCGCTCACGAGCTCCAGACCCCACTCGATCGCGAGCGCGGCGAGGTGCGCGTCGGGGACGTGGTTCCCCCCCGCCCGGCCCTCGACGAGCAGGCGAGCCAGGACCGATGCGTGCCGCTCGGTCGGCACCGGGATCCAGACGTTGGGCCGCTCGAGCCAGCCGCGGACGACGGACCACGCCTGCTCGATGGTCGCCGGGCGCTCCAGGGCCCGCGGGTGGGTCGAGATCCGCAGGAACGCCACGATGGTGGGCCACGGGATCCCCACCTGCGCGACCGACGTGAGGGTCGAGGCCCACCAGCGATGCGCCGCCGTGTGCTGCGCGAACCCCCGGTGGTGCGCCCAGAGCAGGAGGTTCGCGTCGACGATCGGCGCCTGCGCCTCAGCCATCCAGCCTCTCGAGGGCCTCGCCGACGTCCGTCACGTCCAGGAGCGGCTCGCCGGTCCCCAGGACCGGAGGCTCGTACGGGCCCGGCGGAGGGCGCCGCTGGAGGTCGCGGAGGCCCGCCCGCAGCACGTCGTTCGCGACCCTGGACAGCGAGCGCCCCGACCGGCGGGCGAGCTCGGTCAGACGTCTCGCGACGTCGTCGTCGAGGTTCAGCGTCGTCCGCATCGGTCTGGTTCATACCATCACACCACCCGGGGCCGCAAGGCTCGGATCGGGGCTACCTGAGGACGATCTGTCCCTCCTCGGTGGCGATCCCCACCGCCGCAAGGCCCGGAGGGCCGGGGACCGCCCGCAGCGGCAGCGAGGCGCCGCCGAGCCACTCCCGGAGCGCCCCCTCGTCCCCGCCCACGACCGCCCAGGCGATGCCCCGGGGGCGGGCGCGGTGCCTGGCCTGCGCCCGGCCGGGGTGGAGGTCGGGCGGCACCTCCCACTCGATGAAGAACGGGAGCGAGGGGTCCTCGACGGTCCGGTCGAGCCCCGCGCTCCGCCAGCGGATCTCGGTCCCGTCGGGCCGGGTCCGCATCCCCTCCACCGTGACCAGCCCCAGCCGGCGGGCCACCCGGTCCAGGTCGTCGGTCCGCAGGCAGACCGCGAACGGCCGGTCGCCGTCGCGGGCCCGCTCGAGGATCGCCCGTCCCAGGTCCGACCCGCGGGCCCGCTCTTCGTCGACGGCCGCGAGGAGCTCCACGTAGTCCTCGCCCAGCGGCACGACCGCGTTCCCCGTGCCCCACGCCGGGTGCCGGCCGCCGGGGACCGCGGCCAGGCCGTGCTCCCGCCACAGCCGCGCCGCCGCCTCGTCGAGGTCCCGGACCGCGAACACCACGTGGTCGATGCGGAGCATGCCGGGACGCTACGGAGGCCGGCCGTGCCGGTCAACGGCGCCGGTAGACTCCCGGCATGCGCCGGGCGCTGCCCGCGGTCGTGCTGGCCTGGGCGGTGGCGTGCGCGGCGGCGGGCTTCGGGCCGGGAGCCGCTCCGGCCGACGCGGGCCTGGAGCCCGTGGCGACCGGCCTCGCGTTCCCCACGAACCTCGCGTTCCTCCCCGGCGGGACGATCGTCTACGGCGAGAAGGACACCGGGCGGATCCGGCTCCTCTCCCCCGACGGGAGCGATCGCGTGGCGGCGCGCCTCCCGGTCCTGGGGGGCGCCGAGCGGGGGCTCCTGGGGCTGGCGACCCACCCCCGCTTCCCCGAGGAACCCTGGCTCTACGTGTACTACTCCGACGCCCGGACCGGCCGGAACCGCCTGGTCAGGGTGCGGCTCGCGGGCGGGCGCGTGGGGAGGCCGGAGGCGCTCCTCGAGCTGCTCCCGGCGGTCTCCGGCTACCACAACGGGGGAGACCTCGCGTTCGGCCTCGACGGGATGCTCTACGTCTCCACCGGCGAGGCCCACGAGCCCGCGCGGGCCCGGGACCGGGGCGACCTCGGGGGGAAGGTCCTGCGGCTCGCGCCCGACGGGAGCGTGCCGGCCGACAACCCCTTCCCCGGGAGCCCCGTCTACACGCTCGGCCACCGCAACTCCTTCGGCCTGTGCGTGAACCCGGGCACCGGGGACGTCTGGGAGACCGAGAACGGGCCCGACCGGGACGACGAGGTCAACCTGCTCCGCCCCGGGGGCGACCACGGGTGGCCGACGGTGCTCGGCCCGGGTGGGGGCCCGGGGTTCGTGGACCCCGAGATCGTGTTCCCCCAGGTGATCGTACCCACCGGGTGCGCCTTCACCGCCCCCGACACGGTGTGGTTCGGGGACTTCCGGGGGAACCTCCACCGCGCGCGGCTCGGGGGGCCCGACCTCGACCGGGTCGAGGAGCACCGCGTCGTGCTCCCTGCGGGGGCCGGGATCACCGACGTCGCGGTCGGCCCCGATGGCCGGCTCTACGTGGCCACGGCGACCGCGATCTTCAGGGTCACGGGCGTCCGGGCGCGGATGGGTCCGGCGGCGAGCCCGACCGGGAGCCCCGCGGTGAGCTCGGCGACCGCGGGCCCCACGGCGACCGGTGCGGCAAGCCCGACGGCGACCACGCCGGGGACCCCCGGTCCGTCCGAACCCGGGGGCGGGGGGACCGGGACGGCGGCGACCCTCCTCGTGGCCGCCCTCCTCCTCGCCGCGCTCGTGTGGTCGAGCCGCCGGCTCCGCCCGCCGCGCCCCTGAACCTCAGGCCTTCGGCCGCTTCAGGTAGGCGACGAGCGAGCGTCCGCCCATCGGGTTCTCGATCTGGAGCACCGACACGAGCTCCCAGCCGTCCTCCCCGAACGCGTTCAGGATCTCGCCCGGGTTGTGCTCCAGGAGCGGCGCCACGAAGTACTCCCACCGCTGCATCTCACCCCTCCGTTCGCTGCGCGGTCGAGCCCTTCGCCTCCTCGTCGAGGCGGAGGAGCTCCTCGTGGATGCACACCCCTATGATGACCGACAGGCCCGCCGCCTCGGCGATCCGGGCCGCCTCCTCGCTCACCACCCCCGCCTGGAGCCACAGCACCTTCGCCCCGACCCGCGCGGCCTGCCGGGCGAGCTCGGGCGCGTGCTCGGGGCGGCGGAACACGTCCACGACGTCGATCCGCACGTCCGGCGGGACGTCCTCGAGCGAGGGGTACGCCCGCTCGCCCAGCACCTCGGTCTCGCCCGGGTTCACCGGCACGATCCGGTACCCGCGGCGCTTGAGGTACGCGGCCACCCGGTACGAGGGTCGCCAGGGCTTGGACGAGAGGCCCACGATCGCGACGGTCCGCGCCTCCCCGAGGAGCGCCCGGAGCTCGGCATCCGCGGGGAGCCGGCGGCTCAGGACGGGATCGCCCACGGGGCCTCCCTCCGGACGATCTCGAGCAGCTCGTGGAGCACGCGGGCGGTGAGCCCCCAGATCGTCGCCCCCGGCATCTCGTAGGCGAACCCGCGGTAGACGTGGTCGTCGACCGGCCAGACCACCTCGGCTTCGGCCGCGGCCAGCGCGGCGAGCGGGAACTCGAGCACCTCCGCGATCTCCTCCTCGCTCGGTACGAACGCCGGCCCGCGCCCCACCATGCCCACGAACGGCACCACCAGGATCCCGCTCACGGTCGTGTGGACCGGAGGGAGGGCCCCTAGGACCTCGACCCGCTCCGGCGGGACCCCAAGTTCCTCCTCGAGCTCGCGGAGGGCGGTGGTGGCGAGGTCGGGGTCCGCGTCGTCCACGAGCCCCCCGGGGAACGAGATCTCCCCGGCGTGGCGCGGGAGGTGCTCGGTCCGCCGCGTGAACACCGCCCGCACCTCGCCGCGGCGGACGAGCGGGACCAGGACCGCGGCCAGGCGGTCGCCCGGTCCCGGTTCGGGCCGGGGGGCGGGGTCCAGGGCGGCGCGCAGGCGGGGGCGGAGGTCGGGGGGCGGCATCGGACGCATGGTAGAGGTTCCGGCGAGCCGTCCCCGGGCCGCCGGGGCCGAGCGGCGGGCGCCTCGTCGGGAAGAAGCCCGGCCCTCCACGCGGTTCGCAAGGGCGTGGAGCGGTTCGACGTCTTCGTGATCGCCGGCGGTGGCACGGGATCGGAGGTCGCGTTCCAGCTCGCCCGGCGGAGCGACCTCCGCGTGGCGATCGCCGAGCGGGACGAGCTCGGCGGGGAGTGCAACCACTACGGCTGCGTCCCGACCAAGGCGATGCTGCGGAGCGCCAGGGTCGCCGCGATGGCCCGGTACGCGGGGAGGTTCGGGGTCCGGACCCCCGGGGTCGAGGTCGACCTCGCCGCCGTCCGGGAGCGGGTCCGCCGGGTGATCGACGCCCAGTCGGGCGAGGGGCCCGCGCCCTTCGAGCGGATGGGCGTGCGGGTCTTCCTCCAGGAGGCGCGGCTCGTCGGCCCCCACCGGAGAGAG
>Ga0101941_1001623_pt1 | contig 14460 bp, 10 predicted proteins | sample DewCreD2012metaG_3_FD_75242 | JGI IMG/M metagenome (GOLD analysis project Ga0101941, IMG submission 75242) | Hot spring sediment bacterial and archeal communities from British Columbia, Canada, to study Microbial Dark Matter (Phase II) - Dewar... ...
TCGCTCTGGCCAAAGCGGTTCGAGCCGGACCCGTCGGGAAGACCGGAGGAGGAGGGGATGCCGCTGCTCGAGATCGTCTACTCGCGAGAAGAGCCGCTGCCGGTCGAACGGCGACGCGCGTTCGCGCGCGAGGCCGTGGAGATCTTTCGCGAGGTGCTCGGCACGCCGCCGGGTCGCCTGCGGCTCGCGTTCTACTACCTCGACCCGGAGGACAGCCTGGGTCTTCTCGATGATTCGCCGCCAGAGCCGCACGTCGAGCACGCCAGCGACGCGACAGCCTGACACGGTAGCGGCGGGGTGCGCGTTGCGGCAAGCACCAGAGCTCCGGTTGATAGCGTAGAATGGCGCGAGCAGCCGGTCGCTCGAACGTGTCCGGAAAGGAGCGGGGGTTCCCATGGCGAAAGAGGTGCTGGTGTTGACCTGGAAGTACGGGGGGGTGCGCGAGGAGATCGCGCGGTTCCTCGAGTCTCGCGGCTGCCGGTTGGCGGAGCGTGAGATCATCTACCCGATCACCGAGGACCACCTCTGCGAGCTGGTCCGCGATGTGGACGGGTTGATCGTCGGCCTGGAACCGGTGACGAAGAAGGTGCTCGAGCACGCTAACCGTCTGAAGGTGATCAGCACCAGCGGGGTCGGCTACAACCACATCGACGTGGAGGAGGCGACCCGGAAGGGCATCGCGGTCTGTATCTGCGCCGGGTGCAACAACCATTCGGTGGCGGAGCTGACATTCGCCATGATGCTCGGGCTCTCCCGAAGAGTCCTCGAAGCGGACCGGTCGATGCGTCGTGGCCAGTGGGGACGGTTCTTCGGCCAGGAACTTTGGGGCAAGACGCTCGGCATCGTCGGATTGGGGCGAGTCGGCAAGAGCGTGGCGCTACTGGCCAGGGCATTCAACATGCAGGTGCTCGCGCACGACATTGTCTGGGACATCACCTTTGCCAACGAGCACGGCATCAGCTACGTGCCACTGGATCGGCTGCTCCGGGAGTCCGACTATGTCTCGCTTCATGTCCCGCTGACGCCGGAGACGTACTACCTGATCGATGAGCGGGCGCTCAGCCTGATGAAGCCAACCGCCTATCTGATCAACCTGGCCCGCGGGCCAGTGGTCAAGCAATCGGCGCTGGTCGAAGCGCTGCGAGCGGGTAAGATCGCTGGCGCGGGGCTCGACGTCTTCGAGGTCGAGCCGATCGAGGAGAATCCGTTCATCGAATTCGAGAACGTGATCATGACGCCGCACCTCGGCGGCTCGACGCAGGAGGCGCTGGAGCGAACGCTGTACCTCTCGTTGACCAACGTGACGAACGTCCTGAACGGGCTGCCGGCGCATTGCCAGGTGAACTAGATTCGAGCGCATGGCTCCGGCGCTATAGCGAACAGTGGGTACGAATGCCTCTCGCGCGCGCTGCCTGCGAATCTGGTGAGTAGTCACGGGCGGCATCGGAGCCAGCGAGGTTCGTGGGAATCATCCCGGAAGGAACTCGCCGTGGAGCAACAACAGAGAGACTTCCTCATCAAGCTACTGGAAGCGCCCAGCCCCTCGGGATTCGAGGAGCCTGCGGCTCGTGTCTGGCGGCAGGAGGCGGAGTCGTTCGCTGACGAGGTCACGGTCGACCGGAACGGCAACAGTTTTGCCCGGCTGCGCGGCGAAGGGCCGGTGGTCGTGATCGAAGGGCACGTCGATGAGATCGGCCTGATGATTACCCATATCGATGACGACGGCTACCTCTGGTTCCGGGGTATCGGCGGTTGGGATGATCAGGTCCTGACCGGCCAGCGGGTACGTATACTCGGCCGGAGCGGGCAGGTGCTGGGAGTTATCGGTCGCAAGCCGATTCACCTCCTCAGCGAAGAGGAGCGAGGTAAAGCCAGCCGCATCAAGGATCTGTGGATCGATATCGGCGCGCGCAGCGGCGATGAGGCCCGCGAGCTCGTCTCGGTGGGCGATCCGGCGGTGCTGGAGCAGGCTCCGGTTGAGCTGCGCAATAACCGGCTGGTTGCGCGCGGCATCGACAACCGCATGGGAGCCTTCGTGGCGCTGGAGGTCCTGCGCGCGCTGTCGACCGATCGCCCGCGGGCCGATGTGTACGCCATCGCGGCCACGCAGGAGGAGATCAGCTTCCTGGGGGCGCGGACCAGCGCGTTTGCGTTGAACCCCAGTGTGGCGATTGTCCTCGACGTCACCCACGCGACCGACCACCCGGACGCCGACAAGCGCGGTGGGGGAAATGTCAAGATCGGTGGCGGGCCGGTGCTGGATCGCGGCTCGATGGTGCATCCGCTCGTCTTCGACCGCCTGGTGGCTGCAGCTCAGGCCGAGGACATCCCGATACAGCTCTCGGCAGCACCCGCCCGGACCGGGACGGACGCCGACGCCATCGCGCCAGCGCGTGCAGGTATCCCGTGCGGGCTCGTTTCCGTGCCAAACCGCTACATGCACTCGCCGAACGAGCTGATCAGCCTGGATGACCTCGACGCAGCCATCCGATTGATCGCCCGGTTCGTTCGAGATCTCGGCCCGTCGCCGGACTTCGCGCGGAGATAGGGGCAACTCGCCATGCGGCTGGCACGGCTCTGGGCCTGGCGCGGGCTCCTGACCTTCATGCTGGGCCACTTCACCGTGGACCTCTACAGCGGGCTGCTGCCTATCCTCTACGCCCTCACCGCGCAGCGGCTGAACCTCGATAACCGCGATATCGGGCTCCTGGCGCTGTGCTACACCGCGGCCTCTTCGCTCTCGCAGCCGCTCTTCGGCTACGTCGCCGACCGCTGGGGCGGGCAGCTCCTGGCTCCGCTCAGCCTGGCCTGGTCGTCGGTCTTCGTCAGCGCGCTCGGCCTGATCGACGCGCCGGCTCTGCTCTATGCAGGCGCGCTGCTGGCCGGGCTCGGATCGGGAGCCTATCACCCAGTCGGCGCGTCGAACGCCTCGATGCTGGTGGACGATCGCCACCGCAACACGGCGATGTCCGTCTACACGGTGAGCGGAACGTTTGGCTACGCGCTCGGGCCGCTGATTGCGGCCTTCTTGTTCGGCGTGCTCGGAACGCGTGGCTCCCTCGTGATGTTGCCGCTCGGATTGAGTGTGGCAGTCTCGCTGCGGTTGGCGCTGCGGCAGTTCCAGCTCGGCCTGCCGACCCTGCGCTCGCGGGAGCGAGCTCGCCGCGCGCCGATTCGCTGGGGTGCCCTGGCACCGGTAATGGCAGTCGTGATGCTGCGAAGCTGGGTGTTCATGGCTGTCGTCACCTTCGCACCCGTGTGGTATCGCGACCTGGGGTACGATGTTCGTTTCTACGGCTTGCTGGCCAGCGTCGTCATTGCCAGCGGATCGCTCGGCACGCTGCTAGGTGGCCTGCTCGCCGACCGGATCGGCCAGCGTGTGGTGCTGGTTGGCTCCCTAGCGCTCGCGATCCCAGCTCTGCTGCTCTTCGCCGGTATCCCAGGGCCACTGGCCCTGATGACTGGGGCGCTCTTCGGCGCGCTGGCTGATGCCTCCATCTCGGTGACGCTGGTCGCGGCACAGCGGCTGCTGCCTGGTCGCATCGGGGTTGCGTCCGGGTTCATCCTGGGGATGGGATTCGTGACGGGTGGCATCGGAGCGCCGGTGACCGGGGCGATCGCCGATCACGTGGGGATCCAGCAAGCCCTGCTGCTCACGTCGGCTCTCCTGCTGGTAGCGCTGGCCGCCTGCTGGCTTATTCCGCGACAGGTGCTCAGCGCAGAGACCGTGCGACCGGCTCCTGGCCCCTCGGTCGCCGTGACGCGGTCACTTCCGCAGCGAGAGAGTGACTGACAGCTCGGTCGCGTGCCGATAGGCCCGCGTCCCGCCGGGCCCCGGTCGCTCGCTGATCCGTCGCGCAGCGGGGTCGATCCGTAAAGGAACCCGGTCTATCTCGACACTGCTTCCAACTGCGGTGCTGCCTCGGGCATTAGACCCGAGGCAGCGCGCGCATCGAAGCGGTAGCACTCGTCAGAACGCGAGGTCATCGATGTCGGGGAAGACGTCGAGGACGACGTTCCCGAGTGAGCCGTCCGGCAATTGCTGGACTTCACGGATCACGACGGTGTTGATGACTCCCTGGGTCTCTGGGTGGAAACGAACCTCGCCCATCGGCCCGTTGAAGCGCACATTGCGGATAGCTTCCAGGAACGCCGCCGTGTCCGACGTGTCGCCATCGAGCGCATCCAGCGCTCGCGCGATAATCTGAATCGTGATGTACCCCCAGTACTCCAGGTGTCCTGGCGCATTCCCGAACTTCTGCTGGAACCGCTCAGTGAACTCGCGGTTCTCGGGGGTGTCGTAGCGAGCGGCATAGCAGATCGAGCTCACGATGCCGAGAGCGGCCTCCCCGACCTCTGGGAGGTAGGGATCGTCCCCGATCTCGCCGCCTCCGAGCAGCGCGTACTGATCCTTCAAGCCGAACTCGGTGAACTGTGTCATGAACCGGATCGCGTCCGCTCCGATGAACCACGCCCAAACAGCTTCGGCGCCGGCAGCTTCTTGCAAGACGCGCTGGAGATAGGGACCGAAGTCCTGCGTATTGAGCGGGGGGAACACCTCGCTGAGCACCTGGCCGCCACCTTGCTGGAAGTAGTTTCGGAAGATCTCGACCACGGTATGCCCAGTTACGTAGTCCGGCGCCAGGAGCGCGATCGATCGCAGTCCACGCTTCTCGGCTGCCCATTTCGCCTGCACGAACTCGAACTGGCCCTGGGTGAACGAGGTGCGGAAGATGTACTCGCTACGCACGTTCGGGTCGCGCGTCAGCGGTGGCCAGCCGTTGATCGAGGCGATAAAGGGGACTTGCTGGTTGACGATATAGTCGCGGATGGCAGCCATCTCGTTACTGAGCGTAATGCCAGTAACGATATCGACGTTGTCACTCTCGACGAGCTTCCGTAGCTTCGTCAGGGCTTGCTCGGGGTTCCCAGGGGAGTCCTCAGGAAGGAGTTCCAGCTTCCGCCCACCGGCCGTTTCGCCGATCTCCTCGAGCGCGAGCTGCATGCCCTGGAGATGCCGCTGTCCCGAAGCGGATAGACCGCCGGATAGGGCCGTTATCAGACCGATCTTGAAGGGAGCGCCAGCCTGGGCAGCGGTCGGCGTCGCGGCGGGCGCCGCGGTGGGCGTGGCCGCAGGTTGTGGCGAGGGCATGGCCGTTGCCGTAGGCGAAGGCGCCGGCGTGCCTGCCCCTGGCGATGCAGAACTGGTCGGCGAGGTCGAATCCCCCCCACACGCTGCTATGAGCGCGCTGACCGCGGCACCGCCGACGGCTGCCAGGAACTGTCTTCGTCTCATGCTTCGCATTCCATCTCCCCTCTTTTTCGATACGCTTTCGCCGCCTGCGCCACTCCCCGGGGAAGCTGTGCCAGTGTCTACTCGGTGCCTCCTCGATTGCTCTCCTTTCTGATAGCACTGAAGCGATGACGCGCCGTAGCTGTACGACGCGTTAAGTGTGGCATCTACCAGTTAGCTACTACTGTGCTAACTTAGCGGGGAAGCTGTACTGGATCAAGTCAAGTGTTCAAGATAGTCGAACACCTGCGATCACTATGAAGACTCACCGCGTGGAAGGAAGTGGGTCGGGGTGCCCAGTGGGTGTAAGCAGGTCGCGGCCGCATCAACCATGACGGCGTGGCACATGGCACAGGAACCTCTGGGCGAACTCTGATCGGGTGACAGGAGGGCAGGTTACGCTCGCTGAGCGCTTCACCGTGCTCCCGCGCCGCCTGCCCTATCCACAAAGGCATCGGCCCGACACGTGTCAACAGCGGTCAGTCACCAGGCAAGTCCGAGGGACGGCTACGCTTCTCGACCATTTGGGCGATCTCTTCAGGACTCCGCATGAGCTCTTGGCGGAGCTGGAGGTAGCGGAGCAAGGCGTTGCGAGTCAGCAGGCCCAGCAGCGCGCTGTCTCGTACGACCGGTACTTGATGGATGTCATGCGCCACCATCTTTCTGAGCACGCTCTCGATGTCGGATTCCGGTGTCGCCGTGACCAGCCGTTCGAACGGGGTCATGAGATCGCGCACGCGCCGGGTGGGCCATTCGCTACGGGGAGTGTTGCGCACGTCGGTCAAGGTGACGATCCCAACCAGGCGGCCATCCTCGATCACCGGAAAGCTCCGCACGTTGTGGCCGAGCAGCGCGTCGACCAGCTCGTCGACTGGGACGTCCGGCGAGATAGTGACGGGACGCGCGTCCATAAGCTGTCCGACGCGGACACCCTCGAAGAGACGCTTCAGCATCAGTTGCTGGTACGACTGCTGTGCGGCGCTCTGGAGGAACCAGCCGATCGCGACCAGCCAGATGCCGGAGAGTGGCGCGCGGAAGACCAGGAAGATCCCGCCGGCGATGAACAGAAACCCGATGACGACGCCGACGGCTGAGGCGATGCGCGTCGCCCGGTACACGCTATCGAGGGCTCCCCAGAGGAACGCTCGCAGCACGCGGCCGCCATCCAGCGGGTAGGCTGGGATGAGGTTGAAGGCGACCAGGATCAGGTTCGCATAACCAAGATAGTGGAGAATTGCCCCGAGCGGCTCGTTGACCTGATCAGCTAGAGGCCAGAGCACGAGCGAACCGGCGCCGATGACGAGGCTGACGATCGGCCCCGCGACGGCGATGAGAAACTCGTCGATCGCGCGGCGCGCCTCCTCGACGATCTGCGCGACCCCGCCGAAGATGAACAGGACTATACTGGCGACCGGGATACCCCGTGACTGCGCGACCACCGCGTGCCCCAGCTCATGAGCGAGCACCGAGGCGAAAAGCAGCAGGCTCGCCAGCGCGCCGACTGCCCAGTATGTGCCCGATGTCCATCCCGGGTACCACTCAGGAAAGATCCCGACAGCGAGCGAATAGGTCAGCAGCGCAAAGACGACCAGCCAGGTGTAGTGAATGCCAATCTCGATTCCGCGGAGCTTGCCGAGACGTACTGACGCGTCCACTCGCTTCTTCCTCTCTGGAACAGGGTTAGCGGCACGCTACTCTTGTCATGCCTAATCGAGAATATAGCGTACTGGGCGACGTGCCCGGTTAGGGCAAGTATAACGGCCCGTCAACCTAACTCGCTCCAGGCGAACTCGGGTCGACGGGGCTTGGGCAAAGTGGGGCCACAAGAATCAATGCGCTGGCGGCACTGGCCGCTTGATCTCCTCGATGTACGGGCGGTCGGCAATAATATCCTTCAGGCGCTCCCAGACGGCCACGTACTCAGACTCTGGCGGGAGCGGGCGTAGCTTGAGGTAGGCCGCCCGGCCGTTCTCGAAGACCAGCGTCGGCGTGCCGAAGACGCCGTACCGCTGCATGCCCTCTTCGTGGTCCCGGGCGAGACCGTCCAGCGTCGCCTGCTCGAAATCGCGCTGGAAGCGTGCGAGGTCCAGTTCGGCGCGCCGAGCCGCCTCGAGGATCGTCTCTGCCTTGGTCAGCTCCCAGTTCTCCTCGTGCCGCAGCCGGAGCAGGGCGAGGTGAAAGCGCTCGAAGTCCTCCGGGCCCTGTCGCCGTGCCGCTTCGGCACCCTTCCAGGCCAGACGGCCCCGGCTCGGGTATGTCTCCGGCTGCTCCCAGAGTTTCCAGTCCGGCCCGTGCTTCTGGTTCACCTGCTCGAGGGAGAAGTAGCGCCAGTGGAGGTCGAGTTGACCGTTGGTGCGGTCCTTCACCCAGTGCAGCAAGACCGCTGCCGTGTAGACGTACGGTCAAGCGTAGTCGTACCATATCTCGACGCGTATGGGTTCGCTCATCTCGCCCGCCTTTCCGACTCCCTGAGGAGGGACGCGTCCCGACCGCCTATATCTTGCCTCTGTACAGTTCAACGCGGCGAGGGTACGACGCTATTCCCGGCCTCGCCTCGGTGGATCGGCAGAGCCTCCCAAGCCGCCCGCACCTGGGCGATGGTCTCTTCGATCGCGCCGCTGTTGTCGATGACGCGGTCGGCGCGGCGCACCTTCTCTTCTTGCGGCGGCTGGGCACGAATGCGCAGGAGCGCCTCCTCCTCGCCGATCCGGTCGCGGGCCATCAGCCGGGCGAGTTGCTGCTCCGGCTTGCAGGTCACCACCCAGACCTCGTCGCAGTCTCCGGCCAGCCCGGCCTCGAAGAGCTTGATCGCATCGATGACGACCACCGGGCTGCGGCTCTCGGCTACGCGCTGGCGAATCAGCTCGACAACCGACGGGTGGACGATCGACTCCAGCCGCGCGAGCTGCTCGGGGTCGCTGAAGACGATCCTGGCGAGGGCACGCCGGTCGAGGTTGCCGTCGGGGTTCATGACCTCCGGCCCGAATGCCCGTACCACGTCCTCCAGTACCGGGCTACCCCGGCTCATCACCTCCCGGGCAACCTGGTCGGCGTCGATCGTCTCGGCGCCGAGTTCGGCCAGCGCGCGCAGCACGAGCGACTTGCCGCAGGCGATATTGCCAGTCAGCCCGATGACGTATGGCCGCGTCCGGCTCACCGCTCCACGCCTCCGGTCACGGCGTCCAGCTCCTCCTGAAGCGCTTCCCAGCGCCGGTAGGCCGCGTCCAGCTCTTGCTGCGTCGCCTCGTAATCCGCGCCCAGCTCGGCGATCGCTTCGATGTCCTGCCGGGCCGTTGCCTCGGCCAGGTCATCCGCTAAGGCGTTGAGTCGCTCCTCCAGCTCACCGATGCGCTCCTCCGTAGCCCGCAGCTCGCGCTCGACCTGGCGCGGGGAGCGCCGGGCAGTCCCCGGCACCATCGCGAGCGGGCGCGGTTGGCTATCCAGAGTGCCACTCGCCGGGCTCGCTGCGGACCCTGCGCCTGATGTAGCTGTCCGCTGGCGCTGGTAGTCGGTGTAGTTGCCCAGCCAGGTCCGCAGGACGCCGTCCTCGACCGACCAGACGCGGGTCGCTAGCCGGTCGATCAGATAGCGGTCGTGGGAGACGAAGATGATCGTGCCATCGAAGCTCGCAAGCACCGTTTCCAGCGCCTCGCGGCTGGCGATGTCGAGGTGGTTGGTCGGCTCGTCCAAGATCAGGAGATTGCCTCGCTCGAGGGTCAGCAGCGCCAGCGCCAGCCGGCTGCGCTCTCCACCGCTGAGGGCACTGACCGGCTTGGTGACATCATCGCCGCTGAAGAGAAAGCGGCCGGCCAGGTTGCGCGCCGCCTCCTCGCTCATCGGCTGCTGGCGCAGGATAGTACCGAGCACGGTCAGCTTCGGGTCGAGCTGCTCGTGCCCCTGAGCGTAGTAGGCCGGGCGCACGGAAGTGCCGTAGCGCATCTGCCCGGAGAGCGGTGGGTGCTCACCCAGCAGGGTGCGGATGAGGGTCGTCTTCCCTGCGCCGTTCGGTCCGATGATGGCGACACGCTCACCGCGCTCGACGATGAGTTCCGGTGTTCGGCAGAGCACGACCGGCTCCGACCCGTCGCTGGCTGGATAGCCGATAACCAGCTCGCTGGTGGTCAGGACGATGCGCCCGCTGCGCAGCCCAGTGGTGAGCTGGAGGCGGAGAGTCTCGTGCTCGCGCGGGCGTTCGATCCGCTCGAGCCGGGCCAGCCGGGTTGCCCGGCCGCGCGCTTCGCGGGCACGCTGGCCTGCCTTGTAACGCCGGATGAATTCCTCCTCCTTGCGGATGAACTCCTGCTGGGCCTCGTACTCGGCCAAGCGCCGGGCGAGCCGTTCGTGGCGCAGCTCGAGGTAGCGCGAGTAGTTGCCCGGGTAATCCTCCAGGTGACCGAAACTGAGCTCCAGAGTGCGCTCGGTCACCTGGTCGAGGAAGTAGCGGTCGTGCGAGACGACCACGAAGCTGCCTCTCCACGTGCGGAGGAACGTTTCCAGCCAGGTCAGCGCCCGCAGGTCCAGGTGGTTCGTCGGTTCGTCGAGCAGCAGGAGGTCGGGGTCGGCGAGGAGCGCGCGAGCCAGGGCCAGCCGCGTGCGCTGGCCTCCACTGAGCTGTCCTGCGGGTCGGCTGAACTCGACCTCCTCGAATCCGAGTCCGGCCAGGACTTGCGTTGCGCGGTGCTCCAGGTCGTAGCCGCCGGCCGCCTCGAAGCGGAGGCTCTTCTGCTCGTACTCGGCGAGCAGCCGCTCTAGCGTCTCTCCGCTCGCGTCCGCAATGGCCGCAGCGAGGCGCTCGAGTTCCTGGCCGAGTTGCCGCAGGTCCTCCATCGCCTCGAGTGCGGCATCGAGTACTGTTCGACCTGGATCGATGGCTGCCTCCTGCGCAAGATAGCCGAGGCGCAGGCCATGCTGGGCGATGAGCGTGCCGCTATCGGGCTGCTCGAGGCCGGCCAGGATGCGCAGCAGAGTGCTTTTGCCAGCGCCGTTGACGCCGACGAGCCCGATGCGATCGCGCTCACGGATCTGAAAGGTCACACCGGAGAAGATCTTCTCGGCGCCGAATCGCTTGCTGAGGTTTTCGACAGAAAGGATCGTCGTCGGCACGATACGTTTGCTCTCCTGGTCCGAGCAGCGCCGCCACCCGCGCTGACCGCTCACCTGTTGTCACCTGGGTGGGGTGGGCTGGCAGTGGTCAGAACCTGACAGCCGGGCATCCTCCCCGAGGGGAGGATGCGACGCTGGGGCAAGCTTACCCGCCTATCGGCTCTCGACCAAGCGCTTCCAGCCAGAAACGGGATGCCCGTGGCGAAGGGGCGGTATATAATGCGGGCATTCCGGCATGCTGGAGGGGGAGCCCCGAAGCCGGGCAGCAGATGGACTCGAGCGTGATCGACGATGCCGTGGCCGAAGACGACGACGCGTGATGCCACTGGCCAGCTCGTGATCGGTGGTATCCCGGTCCCGCAGCTCGCCGCCGAGTTCGGCACTCCGCTCTACATCTACGATGAGGCGACGATCCGCGCGCAATGCGGTGCCTACCGGGAGGCACTCGCCCGTCACTACCCTGGTCCCTGGCGGCTCGTCTACGCGGGCAAGGCGTATCTCAGCGTCGGCTTGCTGCAACTCCTGGCCGAGGAAGGGATGTGGCTCGACGTCGTGTCCGGCGGAGAGCTGCAGCTCGCACTAGCGGCTGGGTTCCCGCCCGGCCGGATCATTTTACATGGGAACAACAAGAGCGAGGACGAGTTGCGGCTGGCGCTGCAAGCACGGATCGGCGCAGTCGTGGTCGACAACCACTACGAGCTCGATCTCCTAGAACGCCTTCATCGCGACACCGAGCAACAGCTCGCCGTGCTCGTGCGAGTCAATCCCGGGGTGGACGCACACACGCACGCCTACCGGAAGACGGGCCACCTGGACTCCAAGTTCGGCCTACTGATCGAGACGGGTGACGCGAGCCGGGCCGTGCAGCGCATTCTGGGGATGCCTGGCCTGCGCTTGCGCGGCTACCACGCCCACATCGGTTCACAGCTGTTCGAGGTCGAGCCCTACGCGCTGGCCGTTGAGCGGTTGTTCGATTTTGCGCGCGAGATGGCTGAGCAGTTCGGCGTGGTGCCGGAAGAGATCAGCCCGGGCGGAGGGCTCGCGATCCAATATCTGCCAGAAGACCCGGTGCCGGACATCGACCTCTTCGTGCGAACGGTGGCTGATACTGTGCAGCGGGCAGCTCGAGAAGCCGGCTTCCCGCTGCCGCTGCTAGGGTTGGAGCCGGGCCGATCCATCGTCGGGCCGGCGGGCATCGCTGTCTACCGGGTCGGCGCGATCAAGGAGATTCCGGGTGTCCGCCGCTATGTCAGCGTGGACGGCGGCATGGCGGACAACATCCGTCCAGCGCTCTATCAAGCTCGCTACACCGCCGCGCTGGCCAACCGCGACGGTCCCGCGGTGACCCGCGTCACGATCGTCGGGAAGTACTGTGAATCCGGCGACGTTCTGGTGAACGATGCGACTCTGCCGGAGCCTCGTCCCGGTGACCTCGTCGCTATCGCGGCCGCTGGCGCATACTGTCTGGCCATGGCCAGCAACTACAACCTTGCGCTGCGGCCAGCCGTAATACTGGTGAGGGAGGGACAGGCGCGACTGCTGCAGCGCCGCGAACGGATCGAGGATGTACTGCGGCGGGAGTTCGGCCTGCACAGCTCGGCAGCGACGGTCGCGCCAGTTGAATTGCCGGCGTCCCCGTAGTATCACTTGCGTACCGCCGGTGTGGGATGGTTTACCCCCCAGTGACCAGTAGGGGTTCAGCGGGTGGGCAGAGCGAAGCGACGTGGTAATCACGAGAGCCACGATCAGGGCGCCCAATCCAATAACGGCCAGCTAGCGCCGTCGCGGGAGACGGCCGAGGCGATCGAGGCTGAAGCGCGGCGGCAGGGGTTCCTGAGTGGAGAGCAACTCAGCCAGCTCGGGGCGCTCCTCGACCCGCACGAGCTGGATGCCGCGCTGGCGCGCCTGTCTTCCCACGGGGTGGTTCTCGAGTTCGATGACCGGGTACAGGAACCTGTGGACGCCTCCGAGCTCGAACTCGAGTTGGCCGAACTGAGCGACGTGAGCGGCTCATGGGAACCTGACGGTCTGCCCGATCTGGTCGTCGATGACCCGGTAAGACTCTATCTGGCCGAGATCGGGCGTGTCCCGCTGCTGAGCGCCGAGCAGGAGGTCTCGCTCGCCCAAGCGGTGGAGCTCAAAGAGTATCTCGTTGAGACGCAACGAGCGTGCCGCGAGGCCGGGCGGGATTCCGCGCTCGCGGTGTTGGAGGAGATCTGGGGCCGCTTCCTTGCCCGCTGGCCGTTGACGCTCGCCTTCTACCAGGCAGTGTATCCAGGTTCTCTGCCTTCGAATAAGCGCGCCGTGCTTGCAGCCGTGTTGCCGCTTACCCAGATCCCGACGGAGGCGCTCGCGCGTTTCGCGGCCGAGCGTGGCCTGACCATCGAGGAGCTGGAGGAGCACCTGCGTCGGAGCCGGCTCGAGTTCGAGCTGCTGCCTCCCGAAGCGCAGCGCCTGGTCAACCCGCTGGAAGAGCAGCCGGTATCCCCACCGGCGCTGGAATCGATCGGCCTCGACCTCGGCCAGTTGGAACATCGCTGGCGCGTCGTCACCATGCAGGGAGATCTGGCCCGCCAGCGGCTGGCGGAAGCGAACCTGCGTCTCGTCGTCAGCATCGCCAAGCGCTACCTGGGCCGGGGGATGAGCCTGCTCGACCTTATCCAGGAGGGCAACCTCGGCCTGATCCGGGCGGTCGAGAAGTTCCAATCGCACAAGGGGTACAAGTTCTCGACCTACGCGACGTGGTGGATCCGCCAGGCGATTACCCGGGCGATCGCCGATCAAGCGCGCACCATCCGGATCCCGGTGCACCTCGTAGATACCATCAACCGGCTCGCCCGGGTGTCGCGGCGACTCGCGCAGGAACTCGGCCGCGACCCGACGACCGCCGAGATCGCGGCTGTCGCCGGGATCCCTGCCGAGCGCGTGCGTGAGATCCTGCGGATCTCACAGGAGCCGGTCTCGCTCGAGATGCCGGTGGGCCAAGAAGAGGACAGCACGCTCGGCGAGTTCATCGAGGACGAGCGAGCCCTGGCGCCGGTCGATGCGGCAGCGACGACGCTGCTGCGCGAGCAGGTGCTGGAGGTACTCTGGACGCTCAACGAGCGGGAACGGCGAGTAATCGAGCTGCGTTTCGGTCTGGACGACGGCCGTATCCACACCTTAGAGGAGGTCGGTAAAGCCTTCGGCGTCACCCGTGAGCGGATCCGCCAGATCGAAGCCAAGGCGCTACGCAAGCTGCGCCATCCCAACCGGAGCCGCAAGCTTCGCGATTTTCTGGACTAGCTTCGAGGTCTCGTATTCCCGGCGTCTGTCTGTCCGAACGTGTCCATCTCCTTCCCGATGCGTCACCACGACCGAATCGATGGTGTCGAATGGCCAGTCAGTCGCGTGGTCGTTGAAATCGCGGCGGTTCGATGGGCGGCGGCGATCTCAGGCGAAGCGCCGGTCGAAGGGAGGCACGCGATGGATTTTCTCCTGACTGATGTGCAGCGGGCGCTGCGTGACCGGGCGCGGGCGTTCGCTGAGCGCGAAGTGCTGCCAGTCGCCGGTGAGCTCGACCGCGAGGAGCGTCACCCGCGCGAGCTGATCGCCCGGGCTCGGGCTGAGGGGTTGGTCGAGCTGAATATCCCGCGCGAGTACGGCGGGCCGGGGCTCGGGATCCTCGACAGCGCGCTCGTATGCGAGCAGTTCGCTTGGGCCTGCGCCGGATTCGGCACCGCGGCCTTGCTGAACGGCCTGGCTGCCGAGCCGATCATCCTGGCAGGAACCGAGGAGCAGAAGCGCAGGTGGCTTCCTCGCTTGCTCAACGGCGAGTACGCCAGCTTCGCGCTGACCGAGCCGCACGCTGGCTCCGACGTTGTCGCCATTCAGACGCGCGCCGAGCGCCGGGGTGACCGGTACGTACTGACCGGTCAGAAGCGCTGGATCGGCAACGCGCCGATCGCCAGCTTCTTCGTTGTGTTCGCCAAGACCGACCCGGAGGCTGGCCGCCGCGGCATCAGTGCCTTCATCGTCGATCGCGCGACGCCGGGCATCGAGGTGCGCACGCTGCGCAAACTGGG
>Ga0101941_1001624_pt1 | contig 14459 bp, 9 predicted proteins | sample DewCreD2012metaG_3_FD_75242 | JGI IMG/M metagenome (GOLD analysis project Ga0101941, IMG submission 75242) | Hot spring sediment bacterial and archeal communities from British Columbia, Canada, to study Microbial Dark Matter (Phase II) - Dewar... ...
AGGTGACGGTGCTGGCGCTGGACACGGGCGACGTGGACGACAGCCTGTACACCGCCCTCGCCAAGGGCGCCGACCGGGCGGTGAAGATCGTGGGCGACTTCGAGCAGGGCGTCTCCAGCCGCCAGGCGGCCAACATCCTTGCCCAGGCGCTGCGGGGCATGGAGTACGACCTGGTCCTGACGGGCGTCCAGGCCGTAGACGACCTGGACGGCCAGCTGGGGCCGCTCCTGGCGGCCGCCCTCGGCGTGCCGAGCGTGAGCGTCGTGGCGGGCGTCCAGGTGAACGGCCGGACGGCGACGGTCAAGAAGGAGTTCGCCGGCGGGCTGGTGGCGTTTTTAGTGCCCAACGTGCTCGCCCGGCGGGAGCACACCGAGCAAGTGCTCGCCCTGCTCTACTGGGGCGTGATCGCGCTCAGCCTGGACATCATCTATCGGCGCTTCACGCTGCCGCCGGAGGTCACCCGGCTCGACCTGGTCTTCGCCCATGAGGCGCCCATCGTTATGAACGTTGTCGTCATCCTGCTGCTGGCGCGGCTCATCTGGCCGGCCAGCGGCTGGTGGCGGCTGGCCGCCCTGGCCATCCCGCTCATCCTTTACGCGGAGATGGTTACCGAGCGCCGGGCGGGCTGGATCAGCCTGGACATGGGCCTCATCTTGCTCGCCATCTTCGTCTTCCGGCTACGTCGCAAGGTGTTCTACTTCCTGGTCCTGCCCCTGCTGCTCGGCTATCTCGGCTATGTGGCTGCCTTCTGGAACGCTAAAGGACCGCTGGCCGAGCCGGCGCGCGCCGTGCGCTCCATCAACGACCCGGAAGGGCGCGACGTGGCGTCCAACCTCTACCGCATCACCGAGCGGGCCAACATCCGCCTGAACGTGTTCGCCCATCCCATCACCGGCCTGGGGTTCGGCAAACCGTACGTCTTTTACTACGCGATGCCCGACCTGAGCTGGTGGCCGTTCTGGCATTACATGCCGCACGACTCAGTGCTGGGGCTGTGGATGAAGATGGGCACGCTCGGGTTCATCGCCTTCCTGACCTGGATCGGGGCGGCGATCGTGCGCGGCGTGCAGCTGCTCAAGCAGGCGGCCAACGACCGCGCCGCCCCCATCCTGGCGGCCATGGTGGCCGCCGTGCTGATGACGATGGTGTTCAGTTACGTCGACCTTGGGCTGCACAGCGTGCGCATCACGGTGCTGCTGGGCTTTGCCCTGGGCGTGATCGGCCAGTGGCACCGGGACGCCACCGCCAACCGAACGGCGGGAGCACCCACGGGAGGGAACTGACCATGCGCCTGAGCGCGGTGATCTGCACCCGCAACCGACCCGAACTCATCGGGCAGGCGGTGGCCAGCGTGCTGGCCAACGACTACCCCGCGTTTGAGCTGATCGTGGTGGACCAGAGCGACACCGATGCCACCCGCCGGGCACTGGCGCCGCTGCAACCTACACACCCCAATCTGCGCTACCTGCACACCACCCGGGTGGGGCTATCAGCGGCGTACAACACCGCCATCGCCGAAAGCCGGGGCGAGGCGCTGGCCTTCACCGACGACGACTGCGTGGCGCCGCAGGACTGGCTTCGCCGCATCGCCACGACATTCACCCGTGAGCCGGACGTGGACCTGATCTACGGCCAGGTCCTGTGCGCCAGGGAGCTGCGCGGGCGGGAGGGCGTGGTGCCGGAGCTGCGGATCCGGCAGCCGCGGCGCATCAGCCGCCGCCACGGCTTCGTGATTTACGGCATGGGCGCCAACTTCGCCGCCCGGCGGCGCTTATTCGAGATCGTGGGCGGCTTCGACGAGGCGCTAGGTGGCGGCGGGCCGCTGCGCTCCTCCCAGGACTTCGACCTGCAGTACCGCGTCTACCGCGCCGGCTTGGTGACGCTGCTGGCGCCGGAGGTGGTGGTGGTGCACTACGGCTGGCGCTCCCCGGACGACTGGCCGAAAACCCTGCTCGCCTACGGCGTCGGCAACGGTGGCTTCTTCATGAAGCACGTGCGCTGTCGCGACCTGTTCGCCCTGCGCCTGCTGCTCGGGGATCTCATCACCGTGGGCGGGCGCGATCTGGTCAAGGCGGCGCTCGGGCGCCCGTACGCCGGCGCTTACCTGCGCGGGTTGTTGCACGGCCTGTGGGAGAGCTTTCGCTTCCCCGTCGACCGCACGCGGCGCGTGTACGTCGTTGCCTGAGCGTGGCGGGGAGGAGGGAATTATGTTCGATTACCTGGTCGTGGGCGCCGGCTTTGCCGGCTGTGTGCTCGCCGAACGGCTCGCCGCCGATGCCGGTAAGCGGGTGCTGGTCGTGGACCGCCGGCCACACATCGGCGGGAACGCCTACGACTATTACAACGAGGCCGGCATCCTGGTGCACCGCTACGGCCCGCACATCTTCCACACCAACTCACGCGAGGTGTTCGAGTACCTGTCGCGGTTCACCGCCTGGCGGCCGTACGAGCACCGGGTACTGGCCAGCGTGGACGGGCAGCTCGTGCCGATCCCGATCAACCTGGACACCATCAACCGCCTGTACGGCCTGCAGCTCGACAGCTTTCAGGCCGCCGCCTTCCTGGCCGAACGGGCGGAGAAGATCGAGCACCCGCGCAACGCCGAGGAGATGGTCCTCAGCAAGGTGGGGCGAGAGCTGTACGAGAAATTCTTCCGCAACTACACGCGCAAACAGTGGGGCCTCGACCCCGTGGAGCTGGACCCCTCCGTCACCGCCCGCATTCCCACCCGCACCAACCGCGACGACCGCTACTTCACCGACACCTACCAGGCGATGCCGCTGCACGGCTACACGCGCATGTTCGAGCGGATGCTGGACCACCCCAACATCAAGCTCATGCTCAACACCGACTACCGGGAGATCGCGGGCTGCATCCCCCATCGGGAGCTGATCTACACCGGACCGATCGACGAGTTCTTCAATTTTCGCTTTGGAAAGCTCCCATACCGGTCGCTGGAGTTTCGGTTTGAGACGCACGACACGCCACGGGTGCAGCCGGTAGCCACCATCAACTACCCGAACGAGCACCCCTACACGCGCGTCACCGAGTTCAAGCACCTTACCGGCCAACGCCACCACAAGACGACGGTGGTGTACGAGTACCCGCGCCCCGAGGGTGAGCCGTACTACCCGGTACCGCGCAAGGAGAACGCGGAGCTGTACAAGCGCTACCAGGAGTTGGCCGACGCTACACCCGGTGTGCACTTCGTGGGTCGGCTGGCGACATACAAGTACTACAACATGGACCAGGTGGTGGCTCAGGCGCTCACCCTGTACGCCAGGCTCACCGGCCGACGTAGCGCCCCGCCCCGCGTGCCCGCGCCGGCCGCCACGGGCCCGGTGCCATGAGCCGGCCTCGGCCTATCGATCGCTCCACCAGCCCGAAGACGGTACCGCGCGCCAGGTTGGGAAACGCCCGACCCCAACCGGCATAGAGGTGAGAACGCGACCAAGCCACCACCCGCCGGTTACCGACACCACGCCACCGCTCATGTACGAGATGGGTAAGGAGCCGTTCACGAACGACCTCACCGCGCGGAGGGCCAGATGCGTGCGATGCTGCGGGAGCCAGGGGTGCCACCCGGGCCGTTCCAACCGACGCCGCTGCGCGCCACGCTGCCGCCGGCGTGGCGGGCTGCACAGCGCCTCGTCCGGCAGCCGTCGCTGGCGTGGCAGGTGCTGAACGCCCAGCTGCGCCTAGGCCGGAAGGCGGACGTGCCGCCCACCGTGCGTCTGATCGGTCGCGCGCGTGTGGAGGGCACCGGCCAGATCACGTTCGGAGACCGGGTGCTGATCACCGGCACCACGGTGCCGGTGGAGTTCGTGGCCTGGGCGCCGGGCCGTCTGACAGTAGGCGCGCGCACGTACATCAACTACGGCGTCTCCATCTCCGCCCACCAGCTCGTGGCGATCGGGGAGGATTGCCTCATTGGCCAGTACGTGATCATCAACGACAACGACTACCACGACATCGTGCAAAAGCGACGCCTGCCCCCTTCCCGACCGGTGGTGATCGAGGACCGGGTGTGGCTAGGAGCCCGAGCCATGGTGCTCAAAGGCGTGCGCATCGGCCACGATGCCGTGATCGGGGCCGGGGCCGTGGTCACGAGCGACATCCCGCCGCGTAGCGTGGCGGTGGGCGTGCCGGCCCGCGTGGTCCGGCAATTTTGACCGCTAACGGTTTGACAGCCATGAGAGAGGCAAGCGTGCCACACCCCGTCCAGACCGCATCCCCGGTGAGCGTCATCGTGCCGACGTACAACCGCCGCGCGCGGCTGGAGCGGCTGCTGCGGGCACTCGAGGGCGAATACGCCGCCGGCCCCCGCTTTGAGGTGGTGGTCGTCGTGGACGGGGCTACGGACGGCACGGAAGCGATGCTGGCGGCGCTGCGGCCGAGCTACCCCCTCCAGGTGCTGCGGCAGCCCAACCGCGGGCCGGCGGCGGCGCGCAACCACGGGGTGGCCGCGGCCGCCGGGGAGGTGCTGGTGTTCCTGGATGACGACGTCTGGCCCGCCCCAGGGCTCATCGCGCGGCACCTGGCCGTGCACGAGCACGACCCGGCGGCCATCACCATCGGGCCGATGCTGGCACCGCCGGGTCGGCGGCTGGCCCCGTGGCTGGCCTGGGAGGCGGCCGCGCTTCAGAAACAGTACGACGCCATGCAGGCCGGTCGCTTCGCGCCCACGCCGCGCCAGTTCTACACCGCCAACGCCTCCGTGCGGCGGGCGCACGTGCTGGCGGCGGGCGGGTTCAACGAGACGTTCACCCGCGCCGAGGACGTGGAGCTGGCCTTTCGGCTGGCCGACCGCGGCCTGCGCTTCTACTTCTTGCCGGAGGCGGCCGTGCTGCACGAGCCGGACCGCACCCTGGCGGCCTGGCTGCGCGTGCCCTATGAGTACGGCCGGCACGATGTGCGCATGGCCTGGGAGTGCGGCCGGGCGCACCTGCTGCCGCTGGCGGTGCGCGAGCTTCGCCAGCGCCACCCGCTCAACCGGCTGCTGCCGCGTTGGTGCGCGGGTCGGCGGCGTCTGGCACGGTTTGTGGCCGCGGCAATGGCGACGGCGGTGCGCGCCGGTCCGCGCACAGCGCCGTCGCGTTGGCAACTGGCGCTGTGCAGCGCCCTGTTCAACCTGCAGTACTGGCGCGGCGTGGCCGACGCCGCCGGGCTTGGTAGCAGCTTGTGGGCACAACTTGAGCGCCAGCGCGATGGCTTCGGCATGCTCGGCGCCGCCCCGCAGATCGGACGTACCGCAGATGTCGGCTGACACGACCGTGCCCACGCCGCATCCGGCCCTCGCCCCCAGCCCCTCTCCCGCTCGCGGGAGAGGGGTGGCCGACGGCCGGGGTGAGGGCAGCGGGGCCGGCGAGGGTCTGAAGTTGCGGGCGGTGTCCGACGCGCGTCCGTTGCGCATCGCGTTCGTGATGGAGCAGGTGCTGGGCCACGTCACCGTGGCCGACAACCTCCGCCGCGCGGTGACGGCCCTGGGCGGTGTCGAGACGCGCTGGGTGGAGACCACCCTCTTCGATCCATCCGGCCTGCCGGAGCGCATGCCCGGCCTGCCGCCGTTCGTGCGGGCGGGGATCCGCGCCCGCCTGGATCTACACCGCGCCCTGCGCGGCTGGCCTCCCGACATCCTGGTGTTTAACACGCAAAAAGCGGCCGCCCTGTGTCAGTGGGACATGCTGCGTACCCCCACCGTGCTCATGACCGACGTCACCCCGGTGCAGTACGACCGCCTGGCCGATCTCTACCGGCACACCCCGGACTGCGACCCGGTACTGCGTACGATCAAGCACCTCGTCAACCGATTGAACTTTCACCTCGCCGCGGCGCTCATTCCCTACTCCACCTGGACACGTGATTCCCTGGTGCACGACTACGGCGTGCCGGCGGAACGGGTACACGTCATTCCGCCCGGCGTGGACACGGCCCGCTGGCGCCCGGCCCGGCATCGCCGCCGCTCCGATCGGGTTCGACTGCTGTTCGTGGGTGGCAATTTTGAGCGTAAAGGGGGCGCGGTGCTGCTGGAGGTCTTCCGCCACCTGCGGCTGCACGAGCAGGCGGAGCTGCATATCGTCACGCGGGAGCCGGTGCCGCAGGCGCCAGGCATCGTGGTGCACCGCGGCCTGCACAACAACAGCCCGGAACTGCTGGCGCTGTACCAGCAGGCCGACGCCTTCGTCCTGCCCACCCTGGCCGACTGCTTCTCGTGGGCTTCAATCGAAGCGATGGCCGTAGGTCTGCCGGTGATCACCACCGCGATGGGCGGCATCCCTGACATCGTGGACCACGGCCGCACCGGCTACCTGCTGCCGCCGGGTGACGGGCGCGAGCTCGGCGCGGCCCTCCAACGCCTGATCGAGGACGCCGCGCTGCGCGCGGCCATGGGACGGGCCGGCCGGGCGCGCGCCGTCACCCGCTTTGACGCCCGCGCCAACACGGCTCGGCTGCTCGACCTCTGTAGCGCGCTGAGGACAAACGGTGGCCGCACCCGCCGTCGGCCGCACGTACCCGCCGACGCGATGTCACCCCACCTCACGTGCCCGCTGCCCCCGCCCGGCCGGACACGGCACCATGGGAGGACGTGATGGCCACGTACATCCTCGGCATCAACTGTTACACACATGACTCATCGGCGGCGCTGCTGCGCGATGGTCAGGTGGTGTTTGCAGCGGCGGAGGAGCGGTTCTCGCGCGTCAAGAAGGACAACTCCTTCCCGCGCCGGGCGATTCAGGCCGCGCTGGACTCCGCCGGTATCCGCTTTGCCGACCTGGGCGCCGTAGCCTTCGGCTGGAACCGGCCCGGCCTCACCCCGCTGCACACGCTGCGGTCGGCGCTGATAGGCCGCATCCAGCCCAGCCTGCGCTACACGGCCGGCTCCCTGTACGGGCTGGTGGGCGAGCTGTACCACGGCAACGGGCTGGGCGCGTTGCGCTGGTGGTTCGGCCACCTCCCTAAGGAGCGTATCTACCACATCGACCACCACGAAGCCCATGCCTGGAGCACCTACGCCGTATCCGGCTTCGATGACGCGCTCGTGCTGGTGATGGACGGGCGCGGCGCGTTCCAGGCAAGCAGTATCTACCACGGCCGCAACGGGCGGCTCCGGCGCCTGCGCGTGTATCCCTGGCCCAACTCCATCGGCGCCTTCTACGAGGGCTTCACCGACCTGCTCGGCTTTGAGCGCCACAGCGACGAGTGGAAGGTGATGGGCCTGGCAGCCTACGGGAGGCCGACCGTGCCCCTGCACGAGTGCCTGCGCGTGACGCGCGACGGCTACCGGGTCAACGGCAGGGTCATGTGTGGCCGGCACCCCGCCGACATCGCGCCCCTGGAGCGGCTGTTTGGTCCACGCCGCGACCCGGAGAATTTCATCGCCGAGGCGGACAAAGACCTTGCCGCCTCCGTGCAACAGGCCACGGAGGAAGCCGTCTTCGCCCTGGTGCGCGAGGGCATCCGCCTCACCGGGTGCCGCCGGCTGTGCCTGGCCGGCGGCGTGGCCATGAACTCCAAGGCCAACGGCAAGCTCCTGGCCTCCGGCCTGATCGACGACATCTTCATCCAGCCGGCCGCCACCGATGACGGCACCGCCATCGGCGCCGCCCTGGGCGTCTACGCCGCCCGCGGGCAGCCGGTACCGCGCGCGGTGATGGAAGACGTCTACCTGGGTCCCGAGTACCCGGACATCGAGCGCACGCTGCGCGCGTACAAGCTGTCGGCCGTGCGCGTGCCCGACATCGCCGGGGTGACCGCCCACCTGTTGGCTCAGGGGTTCATCGTGGGCTGGTTCCAGGGGCGGATGGAGTTCGGGCCGCGGGCGCTGGGCAACCGCTCCATCCTGGCCGACCCGCGGGATGTGCGGATGAAGGATCGGGTGAACGAGTGCGTCAAGTTCCGCGAGGGATGGCGGCCGTTTGCCCCCTCCTGCCTAGCTGAAAAGATGCACGAGTATTTCCGGCCGGCCTACCCGTCGCCGTTCATGATCCTGACCTTCGAGGTGCGGCCCGAGAAGCGCGCCGTGATCCCGGCCGTCACGCACGCGGACCACAGCGCGCGGGTGCAGACGGTGGAGCGGCGCGTCAACCCGCGCTTCTGGGAGCTGATCGCCGCCTTCGAACGGCTGACCGGGGTGCCGGTGGTGCTCAACACCTCGTTCAACCTGCGTGGCGAGCCGATCGTGTGCACACCAAAGGACGCCATCCGCACCTTCTACTCGTCCGGCCTGGACTTCCTGGCCCTGGGCGACTACCTGCTGGCCAAAGAGCCGGCCGCCCTGGAGCAGGTGATGAGCAGGGGGACGGCCGTTGATGGGGCGGTGTTCGCCGCCCCGCGCCCGTCCCTGGTCACCGGCCCCTGAGCCGTCCTGGAGAAGACCCACATGCGCACCGCACAGGGCCCCAAGGCGCTGTTCCTCGTCACCACCGACCCGGTGGGCGGCGTCGGACGGGTGGTGGTCACGCTGGCACGCGGACTCCGGGAGCGCGGCTGGCACACGCAGACGCTGTTCCCACAGTTCTCCGTCACCGAGGAGGCGCGGGCCTGGTGCCGGGCGCAGGGGGTGGACATCGAGGCGCATTCCGCCGTGCCGCACATCCTCGCCCCCCATCGCTGGCGTGACCTCCCCCGGCTCGTTCGGCTGGTGCGGGCCAGCAGGGCAGACGTGGTGAACCTGCACTACGGCGGCGGTCACATCTCCCTCAAAGACGTGCTTGCCGTGCGGCTGTCCGGGGCGAGGCGATGCGTGGCCAGCGTGCACCATCCCGTGCCCTGGCACGTGGCCGGCGAGCGGAAGCGGCGCATGACGCGCCTGGCCGGCATGCTCTGCCATGTCGTCGTCGCCAACTCACGAGCCACGGCCGAGGTGCTGCGGCAGGCAGGGATCCCGGAGCACAAGATCTGCCTCATCCCGTGCGGCGTGCCACAACCGCGGAACCGGCCCAGCCGTGTCGAAGCCCGCCAACGGCTAGGGGTACCGACGAGCGCGTTCGTGGTCAGCACACTGGCCCTGCTGGTGCGGGACAAAGGCATTGGCGACCTGATCGAGGCGATGGCAAGGGTTCCTGACCCGGGTGGGGACAGCCGATTGGTTGTGGGCGGCGACGGACCGGCGCGGTGCGAGCTGGAGCGCCTGGCGGCGTCTCGCCTGCCCGGTCGAGCGACATTTCTCGGGCGCGTGCCGGACACGGCCGACGTCTACGCCGCCGCCGACGTCTTCGCGCTGCCCTCCTATCTGGAAGGTTTTGGCCTGGTGTACATCGAGGCCGCCCTTCACGGTGTACCGAGCATCGGCGCCACCGTTGGCGCGGTGCCGGAGACGATCCACGACGGCGAGACGGGGGTGCTGGTACCGCCGGGCGACCGAGCGGCGCTGGCCGGCGCCATCAGGCGCCTGCGCGACGACGCGGAGCTGCGGCATCGGCTGGGGGCGGCGGCCCGGGCCCGCGCGCTGGCCCTGTTCAGCGAGGAGGTTATGGTGGACGGCTACCTCCGCGTGTTTCAAGCGGCGAGGACACAGGCCAACGGCTCCCCCGCAGCGTCCATCGCCGCGGATCTCACATAGCCGCCGGGTTGGTGCCACGATGCGACGGCGACTAGCACTCATGTTCGGGCTCGGGATCGTGGTTGGCCTGCTGCTCGCCGCCCTGGCCGATCGCCGCCTTTCCTTGCCCACGACCGGCCCGAACGATCTGACCCGGGAGGGGGGCACCGCTGCACGTTCTGCGCCACCGGCCCCGCAGGCTCATGACGCGGCCACCCCGGTCCCGCCTCACGCGCATGCCGGCGGCGAGACCGTGGAGGGTAAGACCTGCGGCCTGCCGCAGGCGGCGTTCTGCGACACGTTCGACTCCCCCTCCCCTGGCGGCCGCGGCGGCGACCTCGACGAGCGCAAGTGGTCCTTCGCCCGCCACGGCAACGGCATCAACCCCTCCCAGGGCGACGTCAACATCTGGCGCAGCACCACCGCCCAGTTCTGCCTCCAGACCATCACCAACGTCCTCCCCCCCAACGACTCCTTCATCTGCGGTGAGCAGTTCGGCGAGAGCAACCACTGGATGGAGGCCTTCGACGACCGCGACGGCCGCTACATCTGGAACTCCGCCCGCATCCGCCAGCCCTTCGACTTCGCCGGCCGTACCGGCACCATCGCCTTCGACGTGGACATGAAGAGCGCCACCCCCACCGGCCACGGCTACTGGCTGGAGGTGTGGGTCACCGATGAGCCGGTGCCCGCCCCCTACCAGTTCGCCTCCGCCCCCCGCAACGGCATCGGCATCGAGCTCGTCAACGTCGACTGCGGCACCTCCGAGCCCACCCGCACCCGGGTGGGCACCATCCACCTGGTCCGCAACTACCAGCTCACCCCCCTCAGCCCCCAGGGCGGCGTCTGCGTGCTCACCGCCACCGACCGCTTCAACCACGTCGAGATCCGCCTCAGCCAGCAGCGCCTGGAGGTGTGGGCCTCCGATTACGCCCCCGAGCACGGCATGCCCTTCCCCAACTTCCGCCGCATCGGCTATCTCGACGGCCTGGGTCTCCCCTTCACCCGCGGCTACGTGCACTTTCAGCACGTGCAGTACAACGCCGAAAAGGGCGGCCTCCCCTCCTACCAGACCTACCACTGGGACAACATCGGCTTTGACGGCCCCGTCCTGCCCACCCCGCGCGCCTACGACGTGCCCGACGCCCTCACCCCGGCCGGCCCCGACGCCGTCAACCTGGGCTACTCGCTCAAGGAGGGGCGCATGTTCACCTGCTGCCAAAGCGCCCCCTGGCCGGCCGACGCCATCGGCCCCTTTACCCTGCGCAATGTGGACCTCACCGGCGCGACCGCTGCCGCCCTCAACCTGAACGTGTGGTACTTCACGCCCGGCACCACCCTGCGCTACCGCTTCAACGGCGGCAGCTGGCGGGACTACCCCAGCCCCTTCACCGACGCCGACCCGCGGGGGCGGGCGGTGCACATCCCGGTGCCGCTGTCCGACCTGCGGCCAGGGACCAACACGCTGGAGTTCCAGGCCGCCGGCACCAACGAGATGGTGATCGCCAACATCGACCTTACTATCGAACTCACTGGCAGCAGCACCCCAACTGCTACCGCTACGCCGACACCGACCCGCACGCCCACGGCCACCCCGACGGCCACGCCCACCGTGACGCCCACCGCCACGGCCACGCGCACGGCCACACCAACGGCAACCTCGACCGCCTCGCCGACGAGCGGCCCATCCACCACGGCGGGCAGCCGCATCACCTGGCAGGGCAAGTCCTGGTACCTGCATGGCGCCAACGTGCCCTGGTACAACTGGGCCTGCGACTTCGGCTGCGGCGCTAACGGCGGCGTGTCCGGCAACACGACGACCCTGTCCACCGGCTTCCAGAAGCTCAAGGACAGCGGGGTAAACAACGCGCGCTGGTGGGTGTTCCCCGGTGACCCCTGGCAGATCACGCGCGACAGCAGCGGTGCGCCCGCCGGCATCAATTCGGCCGTGTACGCCGACTTCGACGCCGCCCTGCAGCTCGCGCAGACGTACGACCTGTACTTCACCTTCGTCCTCTTCTCCAGCCCGACCGCCCTGCCGCAGGCCTGGCTGACCGACGCCACCCAGCGCCAGAAGCTGGCCACGGCCCTCGGGCAGCTCTTCGCTCGCTACAAGGGCAACCCGCGCGTGCTGAGCTGGGAGGTGTTCAACGAGCCGGAGTGGGACATCTGGAACAACAAGATCGCCCAGTCCGCGGTGCAGGCCACGGTGAAGGCCATCGCCGACGCCGTCCACGCCAACTCCACCGCTTACGTCACCGTCGGCTCGGCCATGCTGGACGGGCTGCCCATGTGGGTCGGCCAGGGGCTGGACTACTACCAGGCCCACTGGTATGACTACATGTCCGGCGGCAACTGGTGCGCCCGCTGCACGGACTACGCCACGGTCAAGTCGCGCTACAACCTGGACAAACCGCTGGTGATCGGCGAGTTCTACGCCGGCCCGGATACCGACGCCCTGCAGCGCTTCGAGGACTTCTATAGCAAGGGCTACGCCGGCGCCTGGCCGTGGTCGCTCTTCCCCGACCGCACCGGCGATAAGATGCAGATCGATCTCAACGCGGCCAAGACCTTCGCCGGCCGCCACGGCGACCTTGGCCCCAAGGGCAGCACGAGCTCGACGACGTCGACACCGACGGCCACGCCCACACGGACACCTACACCGAGCCCGACGGCGACGGCCACGCCCACACGGACACCCACACCGAGCCCGACGCCGGCGCCAACTCAGTCGCCGACGGCGACGCCGCAGCCCAGCTTCACCAGCAGCGCCTCGGTCACACCCGCGAGCCTGGTTGCCGGCCGCACGGTGACGATCACGGCGACGGTGAAGAGCGCGACTGCCATCAACGCCCTGGTAGACATCGAGGTATACGGCCCGGACGGCAGCAAGGTGTTCCAGCAGTTCTTCGACAACCAGCCGTTCACGGCGGGCCAGCAGCGGCAGTACACCGTGCGCTGGAACACGCCCAGTGGCGCCGCAGCCGGCACATATGTGGTCAAGATCGGCGTGTTCACCCCTGGCTGGGGTACGCTCTACCACTGGAACGACGACGCCGCCCAGTTCGCCATCACGCGGCGTCGCTAATACGGGTGGTAAATGAGCCGAAAGATGCTCGGCCGGAGCAGGAGGGAATCCTCCTGCTCCGGTTCGTGTGTGAACGAGCGGTGACGTTCCTCTCGCTCTCTACCTGGCCATACCGTCTACCACCTAACCTATGACGTGGCACACAGCTGTGTTTGCTCGAAAATGACACCACTTCAGGTTGACAGCTATTGAGCGTCCATTTGGGCCTCTTGGGCATCAATGCGCCCCTGCATCCGCTCCCACACCAGCGCGCCGCAGCGCTCGACCTCTTCGGCCAGGGCGTCAACGTCGGCGGCGGCGGTGCGCGGGTTGATGTAGCAGGCGCGGATGGCGAACGCGCCCCGCAGCACCGTGCCCGAGGGCATGCAACGCCCGCGCCCCTGCACCAGGCGCAGCACCTGCCGGTTGAGTTGGTTGAGCAGCGCCTGATCCGCCGTCGGGCCGTGCAGCTCCGGCGGCACGTAGCGGAAGCAGCAGATCGACAGCCCCACGGGGCAGGCGAGCTCGAACCGCGGGTGCTCCGCGACCCGCTCGCCGAGGTACCGGGCGAGCGCCGCGTCGTGCGAGATCCGCCGCCCGTACGCCCGGCGCCCGTGGGCGAGGAGCGAGACCCACACCTTGAGCGCCCAGAACCCCCGCGAGAACTGCGGCCCCCACCGGCCGAGATCCACCCCGGCTCCCGTGCGCTCCCGATCCTGGTGCACGTAGGCGGGGTCCGCATCGAACGAGGCGGGCAGCGCCGAGGCGTCCCGGAGCAGCACGCACCCGCCGGTGAGCGGGGTGGAGAGCCACTTGTGCGGGTCGAACGCGATCGAGTCGGCCCGCTCGATCCCGGCCATGAGCGGCCGCAGGTCCTCCGCGAGCATCGCCGGCCCGCCGTAGGCCGCGTCCACGTGGAACCACAGCCCCTCGCGCTCGCAGACCTCGGCGAGCCGCTCCAGGGGGTCGACCGCGCCGGTCGAGACGGTCCCGGCGGTCCCCACCACCGCGAACGGCCGCACCCCGGCGGCGCGGTCCCGCGCGATCGCCGCCTCGAGCTCGTCGACGCGCATCCGGAACCCCTCGTCGACCGGCACGCGCCGGACGTTCGCCCAGCCGATCCCGAGCATGTCCGCCGCGCGGTCGCTCACCACGTGCGTCTCGGTCGACAGGTACAGGCCGAGCTGCGGCCCGGCGGCCACGCCGAGGTTCCGTACGTCCCACCCGGCGCGGTGGTCCCGCGCGACCTTCAGCGCGACGAAGGTGGCCATCGCGCCCCCCGAGGTGATGAGCCCGCCGGAGCCCTCCGGCAGCCCGAAGACCTCGCGCGCGAAGAAGCGCGTGAGCGCGAGCTCGATCTCGGTCGCCGAGGGCGAGAGCTGCCACCCACCGACGTTCATGTTCAGCCCGGCCGCGAGCAAGTCGACCGCCGCGCCGGGCACCGTGCCGGCTCCGGAGATGTAGGCGAGGAAGCGGGGGTGCCCGGGGTACGTGGACCAGGACAGGGCCACCTCGCGCAGGTACGCGAGGAGCTCCGCCTCCGGCATCGGCTCCTCCGGGACGGGGATGGCCACGGCGGACCGGACCTCCTCGGCCGACCACCGCCCGCGCACGGGGAGCTCGGGGAGGCGCGAGAGCACGTCCGTCCAGATGTCCGTCACGCCTCCGGCGAACGCCCGGGCACGTTCGGGGCCCCAGTCCAGGTCGGGGACCGGCTCCGGCGCCCGGCTCACCCGTCCCTCCGCGCGCCGAGCCGGAACGCCTCGAGCGACATCTGGCGCCACCAGACCTCCTCGCCCACCGCGCGGAAGATCGCCTCGACCTGGCTCTCGTGCGCGAGGATCGCCCGGA
>Ga0101941_1001631_pt1 | contig 14369 bp, 10 predicted proteins | sample DewCreD2012metaG_3_FD_75242 | JGI IMG/M metagenome (GOLD analysis project Ga0101941, IMG submission 75242) | Hot spring sediment bacterial and archeal communities from British Columbia, Canada, to study Microbial Dark Matter (Phase II) - Dewar... ...
CAGAGAGAAGTGCGATACCTGCTGCCTACGCCCGCTGGAGGAGCGCGCTGTCCTGCTGCGGCGATATCTCGCTCCCGGCGAGGGCGCCGGGTCTAGCGCACGATGACTTTGCCCTCCATGTCCGGGTGGAGCAGGCACCAGTACTCGTACTCGCCCGGCGTATCGAACGTCATCTGGTAGCGCTGGCCCTGCTCGAAGAAACCGGAATCCCAGCGCCGCTCCTTGTCGGTGACAGTGTGGGTGGTCGGGCTCGTGTTGATCCAGACCACGGTCGTTCCCGGGGAGATGGTAATCTCAGCGGGTCTAAAGCCGAAATTGAAGACTTCTACTTCGACCTGTTGCCCGCTGGTCGGGCCCGCGGTCGGGGTAGCGGCCGGTGCCGGTGCTGGCGTTGCGGTGGCCGGTGGCGCTGCGGTCGGCGTGGCGGTCGGCGCGGGAGTGCTGGTGCCGTCGCCCCCGCCGTACGGCTCGCCGTAGCCGTACGAGCGGTCGGCTTGCGTCGGCGTTGCGGCCGGCGCTGAACCGGCCGCGGCTGGGGTGTTCATAGCCGGCTGGGGACCACTGCCGGCACTAGCGCAGGCCACGACGGCGATCGTGAGCGCGAGCGGCAGGGCGAGGAGGGCGAGCATGCGGGTACGAAACATGTCCCGGGCCTCCATCGGTGGGTCGTACCCCTCCCCACCGGCTGGAGAGCTGGTGGGGAGGGGTCTCGACGTCAGGCGCTCAGGCGCGGGCGCGACGCAGGGCGAGCCCGGCGCCGACCGCCACCAGGGCGAGGGCAGCCAGCCCGCCGATCAGCGGGAGCTGGGCCGTGCCAGCGCGCGGCTGGCCGGTGGCCGGGGCGACCTGGGCTCGGGCCGGGATGTCGCCGCAGGCCACGTAGACGGAGATTTCCTGCCCCGACTTGTGGACGTTGATCGCGAAGTTGCCGGTGAGCAGGTTCGCCAGCGGGACATCGACGACCGTCTCCGAGGTCCCATTGACGACGTTGTTGAGCGGATACTGTGGCTGCGGGTTCAGGTTGGCGCAGGTACCCGGGTGGATGTGTGCCGGCTGGGGCGTGTCGCCAGGCGGGTTGCTCAACTGGATCGTCACCCGCGTCTGGTTCCCCATCGCTGTCAGCGTGGCAGTCCCCGACTGCCCTGAATCGCTCTGCTCCGACAGGTTGACGGTGACGGTCTCCTGCGCCGAGGCCGCTACCGCCGTGAACAGCGCTCCCAACAGCGCGATGGTGAGCGCGAACAGGACTCGTCGCATAGGGTGCTCTCCTCTCCTAAACCAACGCTCGGGTCCGGGTCGACGTCGTCCCGTCCCCCTCGCCCGACCCTCAACAGCAATACGAGATCGATCGCTCGACGGATTGCCCGGATCAGCTCATTCCCGCGTGGTACACTGATGTGTTAGCTCGGCCGCAGGAAAATCCGCTCCTGCTGGCCCGCCGGTATAGGCCAGTCCACGCGAGCATCATCGAGGAGAGGACGTGCCGATCCTACTCAAGCGCCCAGAGCAGCTCAAGCTGATGCGCGAAGCTGGCAGGATCGTCGCCGAGACCCTCCTCCTCCTGCGCGAAGCGGTGCGTCCGGGAATCACGACAGCCGAGCTGGATGCCTTAGCCGAGCGCCACATCCGCCGCCGCGGCGCGACCCCGTCGTTCAAGGGCTACCGCGGGTTCCCGGCGACGATCTGCGTCGCGGTCAACGATGAAGTCGTCCACGGCATCCCTGGCCCGCGGGTGCTGCGCGAGGGCGACATCGTCGGCATCGATATCGGAGCACGTTACCGCGGCTTCCACGGCGACGCCACGATCACGGTCCCCGTGGGGCGGGTCTCCCCCGAAGCCGAGCGGCTGCTGCGGGTGTGCCGCGAAGCGCTGGACATCGGTATCGAGCAGGCGCGGGCCGGCAACCGGCTGACCGACATCTCCGCGGCGATCCAGCGGCACGTCGAGGCGGCGGGCTTCTCGGTGGTGCGCGACCTGTACGGGCACGGCATCGGCCGCGCGCTGCACGAAGAGCCGATGCTCCCGCACTATGGGCCTCCGGGGCAGGGCCCGCTGCTGCGGCCGGGGATGGTGCTCACCATCGAGCCGATGATCGCGGCCGGCAGGCCCGACACCCGCCTGCTCGACGACCATTGGACTATCGTCACCGCCGACGGTAGCCTCTCGGCCCAGTTCGAGCATACCGTGGCCATCACCGACAACGGCCCGGAGATCCTGACCCTCCCTTGAGACCGCTCACCGGCCATGCCCGGGCCGCGACCGGGCGCGCAGCCGTCGAACCTCGGGGCGTCGTGGCTCCCGGCGGGCGCCGCCTACTGCTCTGCCACGCAGGCCGCCGACTGTTGCGGCCGGCGCAGCGGGAACGGAATCTTGCCCTGCACCACCGCTAGCCCGGCCAGGATGCCGGCCACGCCCGCCACGGTGCGCCAACCGACCGGCTCGCCGAGGACGAGCCAGCCCAGCGTCACCCCGACCGGTGGCATGAGATAGGTCGAGAGCGAGGCGTTCACCGCTCCCACCTGCGCGATCAGACGATAGTACAAGATGTAGGCCAGCCCGCTGCTCACGGCGCCCAGCCCGATCCAGGCCGCCAGCCGGGGCAGTGTGAGCTCGAGCGCCGGCGGATCGGTCAGCAGAAGCGTTGGCGGCGCGAGGAGAGCGCTGGCGACCAGGATCTGCCCGGCCGAGAGCGCCAGCGGCTCGCCGCGCAGGCGCGCCCGAGCGTAGGCGAAGCCGAAGCCGTAGCAGGCGCTCGAGAGCAGGATCGCGAGTTGCCCCTGGGCCGACGAGCTGGCCAGCGTCGCCAGGTCGGCGCCGCTGAGGACGAGCACGCCGCCGAAGCCGAGCAGCAGCCCGGCCAGCTTGGCGGTGCTGAACCGCTCAGCACGGAAGGCGAGGACGGCGAAGAGCACGGCGAAGAACGGCGTGGTGGCGTTGAGCACGGCAGCCAGCCCTGAGTCGATGTGCTGCTCTCCCCAGGCGATCAGCAGGAACGGGACGATGTTGCCGGTGAGCGCCATCACCGTCAGGTCGACCCAGGTGGCCGGGCGGCGCGGCAGCCGGATGCCCCGCAGGGCGAGCACTACAAGCAGTGTGGCGGCCCCCAGCACTAGCCGGCCGCCGACCAGCGGCAGGGGCGGAATGCCGGCGACGGCGACCTTGATCATCAGGTAGGAGCTGCCCCAGATGGTGCCGAGCAGCACGAGCTGCGCGAGTTGGCCGAGCGTCATGCCTCTCTCCAGCCTTCAGGACATCGCCGGGGCGCGCCTGTGTGCCACCGCCGGCTCGTATACCTGAACGCCAGAGCCGCTCGAGCCATTCCGGCGAGTCCACCGGCCTGCCGCACCGTCGCGCAGCGGGTGCTCTCGCCTAGAGGTCATCCACAGTAAACGTCACCGAGTCGAGCAGCACATCGAGATCCGGGTCGAGCTGGCCGTTAGCGTTGCTATCCCAGTAGGCATTCACGGTTACGGTATCGTTCACGCCGTCGTCGACGATGCCGCAAGCGAAGAGCGGTCGGCTGAACTGGCCGATCGCGTCCGTCGCCCCAGGGGCGATGTCATCGTTGACCGGACACGCTGCAAACGAGGCACTCGCCCGCGTTCCGGAGGGCGTGTCCGAGTCACGGATCTCGAGCAGCACGGGTATCCCTTCGGCCGGCCCGCGCTCGTCGCGGACGACGAGCGTAGCGGTGGCGTCGGCCGTCGCGTCCCCGACTTCGGCCTCGGTAGTCATCGCGTCCGGCCGGACGGTCAGCGAGCCGGCAAGCCACCGCTTGGTCGCACGGTCCTGTGGCTCGTTCGGGTCCCGATCACCGTCGTTGTTCACGTCGATGAAGCCGCGCACGATGTTCGTCACCGGCTGATCGTTGGTGAAGGTAAAGCGCGCGTGGCCGCTTGCGTCGGTCAGGACCTCACCGGCGGCCGGCTCGGGGTTCCCGCCACCGGTAACGACGAAGGTCACCCGCACGTTTACCACCGGTCGCCCGCCGACCTCGACCCGGGCGACCACCGTGTGCTCGGTGCCGACCGGGTTGACGTCGCTGGTCGGCTCGAGCGAGAGGCGCGCGTCCTCCGGCGGTACGACCGGCTCCGGCGTGGGTGTCGGAGCGGGAGACGATGGCGCGAGGCGCTGGGCCAGGAGCTGGGCGCCCAGCCGGCCCAGCAGCACGTCGTACCGCTCCGGCCAGGCCCCCGGATGCCACTCGAACCGCTGCCGCTCGAAGTACTGGACCGTGTACTCCCGCCCGTCGTCCGGGTTCACCTCGCGGAACTCCTCGCTGATCGGGTAGCCGAACACCGCTAGCCCGCCGAACTGTTCCCAGTAGGCCCGGAAGCCGGCACACAGGTTGTGGCCGGTCTCGGCGAAGTAGAGGCAGCCAGGGTTCGGCCCGGCCGGGGAAAAGGGCCGGTCGGGAAGGTGGGATCGCTTCCCTCCCGCAAGGCGACCAGCTCGCGGCCGAGCAGCCCGAGCAGGACATCGTGCCGCTCGGGATAGGTGCCCGGATGCCACTCAAAGCGGGCCCGCTCGAACCACTGCGTGGTGAGCCCGGTCTCGGGATCACGGTACTCCTCGGTCAGCGGGTAGCCGAAGATTGCCAGCCCGCCGAACTGCTCCCAGTAGCGGAGAAAGCCGGCGCAGAGGTTATGGCCCGTTTCGGGGAAGTAGGTACAGCCAGGAATGGGCTCGGCAGGAGCAGCCGCGCTCTCGAGCGGGCCTGGCTGCGCTGCTGTCTCACCCGGGGCGGAGATGTGTGCCGCCAGCAATGCCGCGATGACTGCCGCGGCTATCCAGAGTAGCGGCGCGCCGAGCTGTCGCTGGCGCCGGGAGCCGCTCACAAGTGTCTTCTCCATGGCGTCCCCAATCCCTTCGAACAACGGCTGCCGACATCCCGCGATCGCTCCCGGTCACTCGGCTCTGGCTCGTGCGCTCGACCCGGTCCGGCCGAACGGTCACGGGTTCTATCGAGACGCGACGCCTCTACCTCTTCCGACGCTTGGTGAGGGCCACGGTTGCGAGCGGCCGTGTCTGGGGAGCTGACTGGCAGCAATGCCTGGCATCCTAGCTCAGCTCACCAGGAGCTGGAAGCGGGGTGCCCGCTGCTCGATCCGCGCCTTGATCTCCTCTGGCGGATGCTGGCGGAAGCTGGCGATTTCCTCGGTATTGTGCACGTAGACCTTGATCTCGAAGGGGATCGCGTCCCGGTGCTGGGCCTCGCGCCACCAGCGGTACAGCGCGTCGACCCACCCCAGCCCGGTCGCCTCGACGCGGAAGAGCGAGACCCCTTGTCCCTTGAGGTAAGCCAGCGCCTCGCCGAAGTAGACCCGCGCCTCACCGGTGGACTCGATCACGTTCTTGATGTCCCAGTAGTGGTGGGGCACCGAGCGGAGCGTGACCAGCCAGGCCCCCGGTATCGTCGGCGCACTCGTCTTCTGCTTGGGCTGGAAGGGACGTCCCCGGCCGAACTCCGGCATCTCCGCTCCTCCCTCGTCAGGCGTCTCGCTCCGCCGTCGCTTGAGCCGTAGCGACGGCCACCGCAGCCGATTGTACCGGAGCGGGCACCGGCGCGGGCGATCGCCCGCGCCGTCGTCTCCTCTAGCCGGACGCGACCGGACACTGGAGGGGCTCGACGACTGCCACGCGAACCGCAGGCGCCACCAGCGGCGAGAGGCGTCCCCTCCCCCGCACAGGGGAGAATGCGTGGTGCTCCATACCCTGGTGAGGGAGGGATCACTCCCCTCTCCCGCGAGGGCAGGAGAGGGGCCGGGGGTGAGGGCGGGACGAGACGATGCGCGTCACGGCGTCTTCAGCGCCGGCCGGCCCGGCGAGCGGGCGTGGTGCTCGGGCGAGCCGACCAGCAGCAGCGCCAGCAGCAGGGCGACGGCGGCGACGAGGGCCGCCAGCAGCCGCTCGTCCAGCGGGGACTGGGCGTAGGGCTGGAACGGCACCAGCCAGCGGCCAAGGTCGACCCCGAGCCGGCCGGAGACGACGCCCACCAGCTTGTTGACGCCGTCCGGGTGGTGGTAGAAGCGCTGCGGGTCGAGGTAGCCGATGGCGGTCAGCATTGCCCCCCAACCCCAGAGCAGGGCGGTCGCCAGCCAGCCGGGCCAGCGGGCGTGGGCGAGCCAGGCGCCGAGCGGGGCCGCAACCAGCGGGACGACCGGCACGAGGTAGCGAGCCGGAGGCCCCCACTCGCCCCACCAGACCTTGTACGCGGCCATCAGGGCCAGGTAGGGCGCGACCGCCGCCAGCGCGATCCAGAAGGATCGCCGCTCGGCTTCGAGCCACCAGGGCAGCGCCGCGACCGCCAGGATCGTGACCGGGGCGACGACCCAGAGGCCCCACTGGGCGTCCAGCAATAGTCCGGCCGCTCCATTGAGGGCGCCGGCCAGGCCGTTGAAGCCGGCGTGATCCGCGGTGCGCTGCCAGGGCACCCCGTAGAGCCACAGGTTGTATCCGAGCAGCGCCAGCCCTCCGGCCAGCGCGGGCGCGATCGCCAGCGTCACCGGCCAGCGCGGCCGCGCGCGCAGCCAGCGGCCGAGCGCGACGACGCCGAGCACGGCGGCGGTGAAAACGAAGCGCTGGTGCAGCCAGGGCAGGAAACCGATCGCGCCGCCGGCCAGCAGCCACTGCCAGGGGCGGTTGGCCGGCGCAGCCAGCCGCCGGACGGCGTAGATCAGGCACAGTGCGGCCGGCATCTCCGGGAACAGCAGCAGCGCGTAGGGGCCGACCGGCATCGCCAGCGCGAGCCCGAGCGCGACCACGCCAGCGATGCCCGGCCGGGCACCGCTCTCGCGGGCCAGCAGGAACGTCTGGCCGGCCAGGAGCACGCCGCAGGACAGCGGCACCAGCACGGCGCCCAGCCGGCCGGCTGCGGCCCAGGGGAGCGCGATCAGCAGGCTGAGCCCCAGCCCGTGCTTGGTGTGGAGGCCGGGCAGGCGGGAGTGGGCGGGGTGCGGCGGCAGCTCGCGCGGGAAGCTGGGCCAGCCCTGCCAGCCCGCTGGCAGCGGGTCGGGCGGGTAGAACTGCTCGTAATCGCGCTGCGCGTAGTTGTTGGACTCGTCCAGGTCGCCGTCCTGGAGCAGGCTGATGGCGGTCATCACGTAGTACGGCTCGTCGCCGGTGAGCGGGTCGAGCCGGGTGAGGACACGGGGCAGCAGGGCCAGCCAGGCGAGCAGGGCCAGCCCGCAGACGACGAGCAGACCGCGCTCGAACGGTCCCCGGCCGGGAACGGTCTGGACAGCCGGTCGTGCCATGACGCTCCTCGCAGGTGAGGATAGCACGGGGTCCGGGCGGTCTCGTAGTCGAGGGCGTCGAGGGCGACGGGGAAGCTGCCGCAGCGTGTGGGGCGCCCGGACCGGCGTGGCGCGTAGGCAGCGGGGCGACGGGGCCAGGGGCGGCTGCGGCGCGCGGGCGCGGCAGGGGCGACCGGCCGGTCGCCCCTACTCGATGCTCGATACGGAGACCGTCCCTGCGCCAGCCAGCTCGCCTGGGGTGCGCCCGGAACCGGGAGGGGCCGCGAGCGCTCTCGAGCGCCCCAGCGGTCGGTCGGGACTGCCGTCGGTAGGACGATAGGTACGGAAGTACCTTGATCGTCCTAGCATTTTCGGGCTAGACTGCCGGCAGGAGGTGGGCCAGCCCCCTGGTACCACGCTCCCACGTGATAACCAAAGACTGACCGAGAGCGACGAAGCGCGGGCTGTAGCTGGGCGCCTGGCCCGCGTGGAGCGAGTGGCGCAACCGGCCGGAGATCCTTCGGCCGGTTTTGTATTCGGTCGAAGGTCGAGCCCCCGAGAGCGAAGGCCAGTGCTGGAGGTGGAGCGAAGCGAACCTGTTTGCCGGGACTTCGGGATCGAGTGTGTGGGTGTGATTATGGAGGGAAGCTGATGAGCGGATTTGAGCGATCGAACAGGCGGCGCCGCGGACAGCGCTGGCCGCTGGCATTCGTGTCGACAGCCATGCTGGTCTTCGCGCTGCTGGCCGGGAACTTGGCGTTCTTCCCCCAGCCCAGCGCGGCCACCGGTGGCGGCGGTGGTGACAGTGGCACGCGAGATGTCCAGATCGAGAAGGATTGGATCGGCGGCAACGGCACCTCGGTAACTCTTAGCATTACCTACACCGATAAGGACGGTAACCAGCAGCAGACGACGCGCAACTGCCCAGCCAACGACGGGGACTGCGGCTCCGAGATCGAGGACGTCAAAGTCGGGACGACCGTGACCATCACCGAGCCGAGCCTCACCGGCTGGTGGACGGATCCGGCTTCACTGAGCTGTAGAGTCAGGTCAGGGAACGGGGATCAGGACTGCACGGTCAAGAACCACAAGCTCCGCGACGTCCAGATCAGGAAGAAGTGGGACACCGACTCCGGCGCCGGCATCGGCGTGCCCTCCGGCCCGGTGCAGCTCGAGATCCAGTCCGTCCTGGGATCGACGACGGTCACCTGCAACGGAACCGGGACGACGTGGGACTGCACACCTACTATCCAGGCGCCGGTCGGCACGACCGTCACCCTCTCTGAGCCCAGTCCGCCCGCCGGTTGGACACCGCGTTCTTCAGACCTCAGTTTCACCGTGCCGACCTCCGGGAGCGGCACCGCAACGCACACGGTCGAGAACAAGCCGGTGACGCGCAAGCTCGAGGTCAAGAAGCAGTGGCTCACGAACACGCCGCCCAACCAGAACGTCCAGCTCCAGGTGACGATCGATGATCCCGGGAGTGGAAGCCCGAAGCCGCACAACCTCACCTGCAACAAGAGTTCGCAGTCGACCTGGAGCTGCGGCAGCGTCTCGAACGTCCAGGTGGGGAGCAGTGTCACGATCACCGAGCCGAACCCGCCGAGCGGCTGGCAGCCGGTAGCGAGCACGCTCTCGTTCACGATACCGTCCGGCAGCGGCACCTACACCCACACCGTGCAGAACCAGCCGCAGACGACTGGCGGCGGTGGCAACGGCGGCACCAAGGAGATCGAGATCAAAAAGGATCATCAGAACACCACCGTCTCGTGCCCGCAGGGCCAGCAGGTCGAGTGGCACTTCGTGATCACCCAGATCGACGAAGAGTCCAACGCGCCGAGCTCGATTACGGCGACGTTCCAGCACGCCGGCACCGTCACGATCACGCGTGAAAAGTTCACCGGTGGCACCGCGCACTACACGTACTACACCTCTGGATCCGACAAGCTCATCACGGCGACGGCCACGATCTACGCAGAATGGCTTGAGGGCAATGGTCAGTTCAACCTCAGCCACTGGAAGTGCACCGGCGAACGCACGACGTTCAAGCTCCGCTTCCAGAAGGTCTGGCAGGGCGACGGGCAGCTGCCCAGTAACGACGTGACCCTCACCGTCACCGTCGGCAGCACCAACCACACCGTCACCTGCCAGGCTCAGACCACGTCGACCTGGGCGTGCACGCCCGACATCGACGTCGAGCCCGGCCAGGAGTACACGGTCGGCGAGCTCAACGTGCCCGATGGCTGGGAGGTGACCGGCGGCACCGGCAACAACTTTACGGTGCCCCAGCAGTGCGAGAACGGGGTCTGTGTCCACACGGTGACGAACACGGCGGAGACGACTCCCTCGGAGGAGCCCTCCTACTTCCTGCGGGTCGACAAGGACTGGGATGGCCAGGCACCGGAGGGCGCAGCGCCGACGCTCACGCTGCAGGTGGGCGACAAGTCAGTGAGCTGCACCTGGCCGAACTGCCCGAGTGAGGTGATTATCATCGAGAGCGGCGATTCCTACAGCGTCTCCGAGTCTGGCCTGCCCGAGGGCTGGGAGCCCGATCCGGCCACTGTCGGTGAGTTCATCTTCAAACCGAATCCACTGACCTGTGAAACAAAATCCGGACAACTGGGCCCGATAAACGTTACGCTGGTGGTTTGCACGCACACCGTCACGAACCGGCTGCGCACCTACGAGCTCAGCGTCGAGAAGCGCTGGCTTGGCGACACCCCGCCGGACAATGCCACGGTGACGCTCGGGGTCGAGAAGAATGGTACCGATGTTGGTACCTTGACCTGCACCGGCGACGGCTCGAGCAGCACCTGGGCGTGCACCGGTACGGTCGACGTTCAGATGGGTGACGTGCTCAAGTTCGAAGAGAGTGGGGTGCCTGACCTCGACTGGGTGGTTGACGGGAGCACGCTGACACTGACCGTCGACGAGGACTTCCTGGAGAACCACTGCGCCGACGGTTACTGCACCCACACCGTCGTCAACCAGAAGCGCGGCACCGAGACCCGGTACCTGCTACGGGTGGACAAGCAGTGGCAGGGCGGGGGCACGGGTGCGTCGCGGCTGACCTTGCAGGTGGGTGGGCAATCGGTGAGCTGCGGCGTCAATGTGGAAGAACCTCACTGCCCGAGTGGGACGATCGAGGTCGAGCTCAACCAGAGCTACCAGGTGAGTGAGACGTACCTATCGGAAGGCTGGGTGCCCGACTCGGCCACTGTCGGTAGCAACTTCAGGTTCGATCCTGACAATACCAACGATCCGGTGACGTGCGTCGAGGGTGACCCGGTGCTCGAGGACGAGATCCTGGTCACGACGGTCACCTGCACGCATACAGTCGTCAACCTGCGCCAGCACTACGCGATCGAGCTGGTGAAGCAGTGGGTCGACGGCACCCCGCCGAGCGCTGGGGAGGCCGCCGGTTTCGAGCTGAGTGCCGAGAGCGGTGACGGCAACCACTCAATCACCTGCGAGTGGAACGGCACGGCGCTCGTCTGCGATCCGGCGACGCTGACCGTCGAGTGGGGCGACACGTTTACGGTCACCGAGGACGGGCTGCCGAGCGGCTGGCAGAACGAGAGCGGGCTGGGCACCATCGACCCCTCGACGCTCCAGAACTGCGCGACGTCGGGGCTGCTGATCCGCTGCACGCACACGGTGGTGAACCGGTTCCAGACTGAGACGAGCGAGGAGCCCGAGCGCACGCTGACCCTCCGAAAGCAGTGGATCGGGAGCGGTCGCCCGGACTCGCTCGTCATCGAGGTGACTATCGGCTCGGAGACGACTGAGGTGACGTGCAGCGGCAGCGGCTCGCTCTGGACGTGCACGCCGACCATCGACTTGCCGGCGGACGGCTCGGCGACGGTCGTCATCGCCGAGCCCGATGTGCCGGCCGGCTGGGAGACGACGAGCGGCACCGGCACCTTCACGGTCGAGCAGCTCTGCGGTACCGCCGAGGACTGCACGCACACGGTGGTGAACCGGCGCGAGCAGCAGCGCGAGGAGAACCCGCCGGCCCCGCCGTCGAATCCGCCTTCGAGCCCGCCGGCCCCGCAGCCGCCGGTGAGCGAGGCAGCGCCGATCACCGCGTCGCCGCCGGTCAGCGAGGCCGCCCCGGCGACCGCGACGCCGCCGACCCGGGTGAGCGAGGCCTCGCCGATCGTCGGAGCTCCGCCACCGCAGGTGCTGCCGAAGACCGGCCGCGGCGAGGGCAGCTCGGGGATGCTCTGGCTGCTGACTGGCCTGGGGAGCCTGCTGATGGCCGCTGGATGCGGTGTCGAGCTGCACCGGCGCTCGCGGCGCGGCCTGCGCGCCTAGCCGGGCCCGACCAGGCGAAGCGAGTCCCGACCGGGGGCGACCACGCTGGTCGCCCCCGGTTCCTTTCCTGGCCAGGGACCGCGCGCCGCGCTCCCGCTCGCCGGGTGCCCCAGGCCGCGGGCGCCCTTCCGTCCGGCAGGGGCGAGTGGTGGTTCGTCCGCAGGGCCGCATCTCTGCCGACCGGGATCGCGAGCGAACGGAGGGGTAGCGAGCGGCCTGCCGGTCGTCCGTGGTTCCTGCCCCGATCGGTCAAGCGCGCGGCGCATTTCAGCTCTTCGGGAAGGCGCGGGGAAGCGGCCGGTCTCCGGTGACACCGCGGGGGCGAACGACTGTCCGCCCCCGCGGTCGTCTCTGGCCGCGCTGCCCCCGGGAGGCCGGGGTGATCACCGCGCGCACGCGCCTGCACCCGTCCTGTCAGGGGTCGACGTTACGTCGAGGTGAACGGACGACCGGCACTACGGTCTGCTGGCCTCTGCCAGGAGGGCCGGCTGGGCCAGCAGCGGCAGCAGCAGCGCCTCCCAGCGCGCCGCCACCGCCTCGCGCAGCCGCTCGGTGGCGACGATCCGCACCAGGCGCCGGTGCTCCTCGTAGCGCTTGAAGTCCTCGTCGCTCAGGCCCACCACTTCCGTCCAGGGCATCAGCTCCCGGAAGCCGACCGGCGGCCGCTCGAAGAGCACCCAGACGTCGGTGCTCCAGCGCTCCGGCTTGGGCAGGTCGACCAGGATCTCCCAGTCGGCCACCTCCTGGCCCAGCAGCGCGCTCAGCCGCCGGGCCATCTCGACCTCGAGCGCGCGGCGCTGGGCCGGCGCGTAGAAGAGCCCGCTCAGGTAACGGTACAGCTCCGGCGCGCGGGCGCTCACCTCCACCGCCCGCTTGTGGAGCCGCCGCTCGCGCAGCCGCTCGACCAGCGCGCGGGTGCTGGACGGCATGTCTGTGCTGCCCAGCCGCTCCAGCAGCGAGGCGTCGTCGTGGCGCGGCAGCTCTCCGGGGTCGATCGCGCTGGCCAGCAGCGCGTCCTGCACCGCGCGCAGGAGCATCGCCATGCAGGCCCGGTTGGTGTGGTGCCAGTAGACGTTGTCGAACATCTCCTGCCGGGCGTTGATCAGCGAGTGCAGCGGGCTGACCCCTTTGGCGGTGACCACGATGCGCCGCTGGCCCTGGACGACCGCTGGGCGCAGGGCGTCGAGCAGCCGCGGCGTGTCCACCCCCCCGTAGGGGACGTTGCAGTGGCGGGCGTCGCGCGGCAGGTAGTCGAGCTTGTCCACGTCGAGCGGGCCGCTCAGGAGGCCACGCAGCAGCCGGTCGGCCGGGGGCAGCTCGCGGCGGGGGGCCACCAGGTCGGCCACCCGGCCAGGGTCGACCCGCCAGTGCCGTTCCAGAACCTCGGCGACCTCGCCGGTCTCGATCAGCCGGCGCCCGACCTCCTCGTGCGAGAGCACCGGTGGGCCCAGCTCCTCGATCGCGTGGCTGAACGGGTAGTGGCCGATGTCGTGCAGCAGCGCTGCGGCGACGGCGGCCCGGGCGACCTCGTCGTCGACCAGCCCCTCGCGGTCGTAGCGGCGGACGGAGGCGACGGCCTGGCGCATCAGGTGCATGACGCCGAGCGAGTGCTCGAAGCGCGTGTGCTTGGCACCGGGCCAGACCTTGCTGACGAAGCCGAGTTGCTGGATCCGGTCGAGCCGCAGGAACGCCGAGGTGCCGATCAGCGCCGCTTCGGCGGCGGTCAGCGGGATCCGGTCGTAGAGGCTGTCGCGGATCGTGGTGACCCAGGCCTGGTCGGGCAGCGTCGTCATGGCGTCTCCTGCTCGCTCCGGCTGATTCTAGCACGTCCTCGAACGGGTGTTCGCGATACCCCCTCGCCCCTGGCCCCTCTCCCATCGGGAGAGGGGAGCGATACCGCCCTCATCCCCGGCCCCTCTCCCGCCACGCGGGAGAGGGGTGGCGAAGCCGGGGTGAGGGAGGTCGATGTGCAGCCGCAGAGACTGATCGACGCTCAGCCGATCCCCGCAGTGCGGGAGTACAATCGCTGGCCGGGGGAATGAGCGTGCGTTCGCGCGAGGAGGAAGCGCCATGCCCGTGCTCCGGACAGCGATGCTCTGGCTGGCCCGCCAGCCGCAGGTGGCCGAGCTGGTCAGGGACGCGCCGGTCACCCAGCCGCTGGTTCGTCGGTTCGTGGCGGGCGAGACGCTGGAGGAAGCCGTCGAGGCCGTCCGCGATCTGAACCGGCGCGGCATGTCGGCTACTCTCGACGTCCTGGGCGAGAACGTCAGCGACGAGCACGAGGCGCGGGTCGCGACCGAGACCTACCGCATCGTGCTGGATCGGATCGCAGGCAGCGGCATCGACAGCACGGTCTCGGTGAAGCTGACGATGCTGGGGCTCGATATCAGCGACGAGCTGTGCCGGGAGAACCTGGAGTCGATCGTCGCCCACGCCCGGAAGCTGGGGAACTCGGTGGCGGTGGACATGGAGGGCTCGGCGTACACCCAGCGGACGCTCGACCTCTTCTACCGTCTCCACCCGGTCTACGGCGACCATATCGAGCTGGTGCTCCAGGCGTACCTGTACCGCACCGAGCGCGACGTGCGCCAGGCGATCGAGCGCCAGGCGCGGGTGCGGCTGGTCAAGGGCGCGTACGCCGAGCCGCCGACGGTGGCCTACCCCTCGAAGCGGGCGGTGGATGCTGCCTATCGCCGGCAGATGGAGCTGCTCCTGGAGTTCGGTCGATTCGTCGCCATCGCCACGCACGACGAGGCCATCATCCGGGTGGCCAAGGGCTTCGCCCGCCGCCTCGGGATCGGGCGCGAGAAGTTCGA
>Ga0101941_1001636_pt1 | contig 14324 bp, 9 predicted proteins | sample DewCreD2012metaG_3_FD_75242 | JGI IMG/M metagenome (GOLD analysis project Ga0101941, IMG submission 75242) | Hot spring sediment bacterial and archeal communities from British Columbia, Canada, to study Microbial Dark Matter (Phase II) - Dewar... ...
CACTGCCCTCTACCTGAAGGCCTGGACGACGTTTGAACGTCTGCGGGGCAATGATACGACTGCACGCTTTGCGCCCCGGCGATTGAACATTGTCTGGGCGGATATTCGCTTTCTGGATGGACAGCGTCGCCAGGCGTTCATCCAGCAGTTTGCTGACGATCCACCGCTCCGCAAGATCGTCGAGGAGACGTTGCGGGATTGTGAGCAGGCCTTCGTGATCGGTTCGCTCTTGCGCATCCGCCAGCGATTCGAGCAGCTCTTTGCCCAGCGAACGGTCAAGATCGAGGAAGAACTGAGAACTGCTCAGCAACTTTCTTTTCTGTCGCCCCGACAGTTATCCATTGGCGAGGTGGTGATCCCGGTGCCACGGGAACGAACGCTGGCGAACGTATTGGAGACCGTTCGGCGGTTCATCCGGAGCGCCTCGGAGAAAAATGATATGGGATCGCTTTTCTTCGGGCTGGATGCTGAGCAGGCGGTTCACCTGATCGAGATTCTGACCGACCGTTACGATGTGGTGCTGATGAATCCACCCTATGGGGCAATGCCGAAGCAGTGTAAAGAGTACGCGCGGAAGCACTATCCCCGGACCCACAGCGACTATTATGCGGCCTTTATTGAGCAGGCGGTGGACCTGTGCAAAGAGGGCGGGGCTATTGGAGCCCTGACCGGTCGGACGTTTCTGTTTCTGAAATCGTTCCAGCGGCTGCGGGAGGAGATTCTGCGGCAGATGGCTCTGCCTGAAGTGATCTGGGACCTGGGGTTCAACGTCCTGGACGAGGCCACGGCCCGTTATGCGGCCTTCACCCTGCGCCGTCGCCATCCAGGGGATGGGGTGGAGTGGAAGAAGCATCCGGTGGTCTTTTTCCGACTGACGCCGTGGGCCTGGGAGGGCAAACAGCTGGCCTTTGAGGCCGCACTCCGCCAGATGCGGGGACAGTAACCGGCACCATATCGGCCTGACTGTAGAGCGATAGCCGGCTATAATCTGGGCGACCGGTCGCCCAGACGATGGGCCTGGAGCGTTGGCGTGGCCATCATCACCGCCAATGTGGCGGCCGCGGCCACGCTGGTTCTCGATGGCGACTGGCGACCGGATAAGGTGATCGCGGCTATGCGTGAGGTCTGTTCGGTGCCGGGCGGTCTGGCGCAGATCGCCCGACTCTTTATCCCAAGGGGCTGAGACTGTGAGGAAGAGAGAGCACCTGCCCACCGATCGCATAGTCTTCACCGTCACCCTGGGCGCGCTGGCCGAGGTGCCGGGGACGCCCTTCGCCTACTGGGCGCCGCAGAGCCTGCGCGCTCTCTTCACCGCCCACCCGCCCCTGGACCGCGATGTGGCCCGCCGCCCCGACCAGCCCAAGATCGCCGATGTGAAAGTCGGGCTCCAGACCAGCGACGACCTCCGCTTCACGCGCTACTGGTGGGAGGTGCCGATGGAGGCGATCGCCATCAGCCGGGAGGAGACGCGCCAGGGCAAGCGGTGGGTGCCGTTCGCCAAAGGTGGCCGGCCCTTTTACCACGACATCGCCCTGGTCGTCGACTGGGCCAATGAGGGGGAGGAGGTAAAGGGCTATATTGCGCAACGGTATCCCTACTTGCAAGGAAAATGGGAATGGGTTGTAAAGAACGAATCCTTCTACTTCCGCCCCGGGCTGGCGTGGGCAAGAATGGTCGTCTCCGAGCATCTGAGTTTCTCGCTGGTCCCCGCTGGTTGCATATTTTCCCACGCCGGGGGTGGAGGGCAGGTATTTTTGCCCTATGATACTCTCTTTGCAATGTGCTCACTGCTCAATAGTAAGTTACTCTATGCTGCCTTTCTTGCGATGAATCCACTTAGACACGAGAAGGGGGCAGGTATCATCGCTAAGTTACCGATTGTTGCTATAAATCCCCAGACGTCGACCCTAACTTCGTATGCCTGCACCGCTTATATGCTTCTCCGTGAGTGGGCGACCGGTGAGGAAACGGCCACGGTGTTTGTGGCCCCCTGGCTCCTGCAGGTGTTCTGGCGCTGGCAGCAGGCCCAGCGCCAGGAGGCCGCTGCCGCTGAGATCACCCTCGGCCTGACAGCTGACACGGAGGGGCCGCTGCCTATCACCGGCCACCCGCTGGCCTGCGACTTCACCTGGCGTTACGGCGTTCCGACCGAGGCCATCGCTCCCCTGACTGCGGCGCTGGCCCGGGGGGTCTCGCTGCAGGCGCTGGCCACGGCCTGCGTCCGCTGGGAGGCCAGCCTGCGCCAGCGCCTGGCGGAGATTCAGCAGGCTATTGACGAGGAGGTCTATCGGCTCTACGGCATCGACGCCGACGACCGGGCGCTGATCGAGGCCGAACTGGCCCTCCTGGCCGGTGAGGCCGGCGGTGCCGAGGAGGAAGACAGCGAGGCCACGGAGGACGAAGAAGCGGCCGCCGGCGAGGACACCGAGGAGGCAGAGGAGCCGGTGGCGACTGCTCTCCTGGAGCCGGCCGAGCACATCCGGCGGCTGATCCATTTCCTGGCCCGCCAGGCCATTCGGGAGGACCCGGATGGCATTGTACCGCTCACCGATCTCCATACCATCGACAACCGTCTTGAGCGCGGCCTGGCCTGGCGGGTTCGCGAGCGGCTGCGGGCTCTGTTTGGGGACGCGGCTCTGCCCACAGTGGAGCGCGAGATCGCCCGCGCCCTGGGACAGACGCTGGAGGAGTGGCTGGCCCACACCTTTTTCACCTACCATGTGCGTCTGTTCCGGCGGCGACCGGTGATCTGGCTGATAACCAGCAATCCCCGTGGCGGTCCCCGGCGGCCGCCGGCCTTTGCCTGTTTCCTGGCCTGGGAGCGACTCGACCATGACACCCTGCCCAAGGTCTGGCATGTGTACCTGCAGCCGGTGCTGGAGGGAGCCCAGCGAGAGGTCCAGCAGGCTGAGAAACGGCTGGCGACCCTGCGTGTTCAGGGCGGCCCCGGCCTCGCCCACGTCGACCGGGAGTATCAGCAGGCGGCCGCTCGCCAGCAGGAACTGGCCGATCTGGCAGATCGCCTGAAGCGCCTGCTTCAAGCGCATCGTCTGGAGGTTCAGAGTCGCAGCCGGTGGGTGGTCGAGAAGGTGAATGAGATCGTCGCCCAGGGGTATCGACCCTGTCGGGATTATGGCGTGAGGGTCAACCTTGAGCCGCTCAAGCAGGCGGGAATTCTGCCAGTAGAGGCTGCGTGGGTAAAGGACTGAGGAGGGCTGCCGATCCCTGTCCGGGAAGGTGAAGCGTGAAGACGCTGGTCGCGCTGCTCCGGGAGATGATCGTCGCCGAGCTCCAGCGGCAGGGAGCCGCCGGGCTGATCGTCTGGTACGACCCTGGCCGAACGCTAGCCGATCTGGTCGAGCGGGCGCTTCCGCCGGGGGTGCGGCTTCTCCGGTTCGAAGGGAGCTATCTGGCTCTCCGGCTGGCGCTGGAGGGGGAGGATCCGCTGTTTCGGAGCCGCTGGGTCGTCTACATCCCCGTGGTGCCGCCGCCCGAGAGCTGGCTGCGCGACTGGGAACTCCTGGGCATCCGGTGGGAGGTCGATCTGCTCGTTCTGCTCAGGCAACAGGCCGGGCTGGCGGTCACGCCAGCGCTGGCCGCCCTCCTCCGCGATCACCCGGACAACGCTCGTGCCCTGGTCGCCCGCTGGGCTGATAAGCCACTGGACGGGCGACCGCTCAGTGAGCGGACGGTGCTGGATGAACTGCTGGCCGTGGGCTGTGGCCTGGCGGCCTGGCGGGAAGAGTCGGCCGTTCTGCGCTTCCTCGTGGGGGAGGTGAGTCAGGCTGCTCTGGCGGCCCGCGGGCTCTGGTCGCTTTTCTGCGCCCGGCTGGCCGAATGGACCGGGTGCGCCGATCTGCCGGCGGAAGAGACGGCGCTGCGCGAGCGTCTGGAGGCGATGGTCCTGCTGACCGAGCTGGCTGAAGCCACGCCAGACCTGGCTGCTCAGGTGGCTGGGGTCCTGCCACCGCCCTCCCGTCGGTCGGCGGTAGCGGCCCTGGCGCGCGAGTGGCGCGAGCGGGAGTCGTGGCGCGCGCATTATCGTCAGGCGGCGCGACGGGTCCAGGCCTCCTACGAGCTTGACCGGTGCTTGATGGTCAGCGCGGCGCTGCAGACGGTGGAAACTGTCCCGGTGATTGATGATCTGTGGCGTCGGAAGGTCTGGCGGACGCTGGCACCGGATGCCAGCAACCTGAGTGCTGTGGCACCACGTCTGCTGGCGCTCGCCGAGCAGCGGGCGAGGCTCTTCTGGGCCCGTGAGGGTGCGGCCAGCTGGTGGCAGCCGATGGCCGTGGCCCTCCGGCTCTTTCAGGGGTGCCAGGTGGCATTGACGCAGATTGAGCCACTGACGCGGGTCGCCGATCTTGTCGCCCGCTACACCAAACCAGACGGATGGTGGCGCCTTGATGCCTGGGCTCTGGAGCTGGCGGTTCTGGCCGATCGGCTGAATGAGGAGGAGCGGGCGCGGCTGGCTTATCCCGCCTGGCGAGCGTATGGCGAGTACCTGGACCGGGTCAATCGGCGTCTGGCACAGGCGGTCAGGCAAGAGGGCTGGGCGCCGGATCAGCAGTATTTCTGGTCGCAACACGTGGGGACACGGCCCACAGTCATTTTTCTGATAGACGCGCTGCGCTACGATCTGGCGCAGCGGCTGGCCAGCCGTCTGAGGCTGGCCGGTACAGCCGATCGGATCGACGTAAGGATCCGGGCGTTACGCGGACATCTGCCCAGCGTCACCGACGTTGGGATGAGCGCTCTGTTACCGCAGGCGGAGCACGGGCTGGCCCTGCGCGTGGAGCGGGACCAGATCCGGGTGACGCTGCAGAACCAGGAGGTTGGCGGGCGTGCCCGTCGTGAGGCCTGGCTGCGCGAGCACCTTGGGACCAGAGGAGCGCTGATCACCCTGGACCAGGTCTCGCGGGAGGTGCCGAAGCTGGAGCGGCTGGTAGTTCTCTCGCGCGAGATCGACACTCTCGGGACGTTCGCCGCCGAGATCCATCCCGCCTCGCTTCTCGACATTGTCGAACGTCTCGCCCAGGCGGTGCTGACCCTGCGCGATCAGGGCTACGAACGCTTTGTTATCAGCGCCGATCACGGCTTCCTGTTCCTGCCGCCGGGGGTCGAGCCGCGATCCCTTCCGACGCCGGCGGCCACGATCGGCAAGCGGCGCTTTGTGATCGGGGGAGTGGGCGAGGGCTGTCTGGTGGTCCAGGCGACTGAGGTGGGCCTGAAAGGGGAGGCTGTGCTGGCTTTTCCGAGTGGGTTGGCGGTCTTCAGTGTACCGGGCGAGACCGGGGCCTTTCTCCACGGGGGACTCAGTCTGCAGGAGTGTATTGTGCCGGTGGTCGAGATCGAGGCACCGGTCACGCTGCCGAAGGTGCCGGTGGTCCTGCAGGCTCCGGATCGACTGACCAGTCGTGTGGCGGTGCTCAGGGTTCGGGCGGGATCCACGTCCCAACTGGCACGTCCCCGGCGGGTCCAGGTTGAGATCCACCGGCGGCGCAGCCCGGTGGTCGAGGTCAGTCTGACCACGGGGGAGCAAACCGTCTCCTTGCCCTGGCTCGACTTCGAGAGCCCGCCACCTGCGCAGGTGTGCATCCGGCTTTTCGACGCTGACGGCCAGCAGGTGCTGCAGGAGATTTCTGTCCCCGTGGAGATAGGGGTGTAGTGACGGTAGGGTGATGGGCGCGATCTCGCGGCTCCTTCTCATCGGCACCTGTCGGCGGCGCCGGAGACCGGCAGCGTCAGCCCCAGGAGACGGACGGCGGTGCGCCAGAGAATGTTCTCGCGGTCGGCCGCGCTCAACCCCGGCGCGGTGTGCACAAGGGCCAGCGGGTCCGCCGGGCCGATATCGAAAGGATAGTCGCTGCCCACCATAATGTGGTCGCTGCCCAGGTCGCCGGCCAGCCAGGTCAGACCGTGGGGCAGGTAGACCAGATGGTCGACGAAGAGGCGCCCGAGATAGGCGCTCGGCGGATGCTGGGCGGCGAAGGTGGTCGTCGTGATGGCCGAGAACCCGTGCTCGGCCCGCCCCCGTAGCCAGGGGAAACTGCCGCCCCCGTGGGCGAAGTAGGTCTTGAGACGCGGATGCCGGTCGTAGACTCCGCCGAAGATGAGCGATTCGATGGCCACGCAGGTCTCGGTGACCATGCCGATGAGGTTCCAGAGATAGTAGCGCTGGAGCCGCTCCCGCCCCAGGACCTGGTAGGGATGGACAAAAAGACAGGCGCCAAGTCTCTCGGCCGCCTCCCAGAACGGCTCGAAGAAGGGGTCGTCCAGGTTCCGACCGCCGACGTTGGTGCCGATCATGGCCCCCCGAAACTCCGGCTGCCCCATCCGTCGCTCCAGCTCGGCCACCGCCAGGTCGATCGCCTGCAGTGGGACCGTGGCCAGGGCGACAAAGCGGTCAGGATGGGACCGGACGACGGCGGCCAGAAAGTCGTTCGCCGCCGTCGCCAGCTCGGCGGCCAGCCCGGCCTCGGCCCAGTAGCCCAGGGTCGGCGGCGCGACCGAGAGGACTGCCAGGCTGATCCCCCGCCGGTCCATCGCCTGGAGCAGCCGCTCGACGGACCACAGGTCCTCGCTCAGCGGGTAGTCGAAGTCGCCGGGCGCCCGGATGTATTCGCGTCCGTCCGGCCGGCGGTAGAACTCCACGCCCAACTGTGGGCCGTAGGACCGGGCGAAGGTGAAAAACGGCTCCGGAAAGAGGTGGCAGTGGACGTCGATGGCCGGGGTCATCGGACCTCCAGGGCGCGCGAGGCCGCCAGCGCGCGTCGGACACCGTCGAAGGCGATCTGACTATCACGAATCCGGTCGGGCTCTCCCCCATCCGGCGGCCGGGGATGCCAGTGGGTCTCCAGACTGAGCGTGCCCCGGTACCCGTCGCGGCGGAGGGCTGCGAAGATGGTCACCCAGTCGACCTCCCCCCGGCCCACCGGCTCCCAGGCGGTCAGCCCGGTCGTGGGATCGACCACGCGGGCGTCCTTGACGTGGAGGTGGCACAGGAACGGACGCACCGCCTCATACCCCTCGGGGTAGGGAACACCGCCCGAGACGTAATCGTTGGCCGGGTCCCACATGGCCCGCAGGGCCGGATGGGCGGTGGCGGCGATGATGCGGCCGGTGTGGTAGCCGGTGTTGGCCCAGCACGAGCGAACGTTCTCCAGCCCAAGGATCAACCCGGCCTCGGCCGCCTCCTGGGCGGCCAGGCGCAGCCCCGCCGCGATCGTGGCCAGGGTCGCCTCCGGGAGCTCGCCCCCCCGCGGGAGACGCGGGCTGGGATTGCCCAGCCCGACCATCCCCTCCCGCCGGAAGCCGTAGGTCCGCACAATCGGCGCCCCAAAGAGACGCGCCGCCCGGATCGAGGCCCGCAGGACCTGCAGCTCCTGGCGGAAGGCCGGGTCGTCGGCGATCTGCTCCGGCCGCAGATGGCCGATGAGCAGACCCTTCAGGAAGAGCGAGCCCACCGCGCAGACCCGCATCTCGTAGCGGTCGAGAAGCCGGCGGGCCTGGTCGAGTTCGGCCGCCGAGAGCTCGACGACCGGCTTCCCCCAGAAGGCCAGGAGTTCGACCTGGCGCACACCCATCTCCCGGATCGCCCGGAGCGCGGTCTCCAGGTCCGGGTGAACCTCATCAGTGCAGACGGCGAAGTTGGCGAGCAGCGGGTCCGTCACAGTCCTACCCTCACCGGTTGATGTGTTTCAGCAGCCCGGTTGGCCGCCATGACGACACGCTGGGTCTTGAGCGCATCCGCGTAGTCGGACAGGATCCCGGACCGGTCGCCGGTGCGGATGGCGTGCAGGAAGGCGGCGTTCTCCGCCAGGGCCGGGTCGTTCTCCAGCGGAATGCTCCGGACGCCGGCGGGCTCCTCGATCTCCAGACCCGACTCACGGAGCCGGTAGACGCGATGCTGGCACAGGAGGTCCAGACCGACCAGATAGCGGCGGTGGAGAAGGCAGGAGACCGCGTAGCTGGCGAGGGCGCCACTGGCGAAGCGCATAGTGACCGTGTAGACGTCCTCGTGGTCGAACCCCGGTTCATCGGGATAGCCACGGCGGGCGTAAGCGGCCCAGACCTCCTCGACCTCGCCGAGGAGATAGCGGGCCAGGTCGAAGAGATGGATCGCCTGTTCGACCACCTGCCCGCCGGAGCGGGCCTTGAGCCGCCACCAGGCCTTCGCGGGGAGGCTGCTCAGGAAGTAGCCGAGGACCAGCCCGACGCGCTCGCCGGCCAGGGCGGTGCGCAGGACCTGGGTGTGGGAGAAGTAGCGCCAGTGGTAGCCCACCGCGGTGACGATCCCGGCAGCCTGCACCGCCCGGGCGATCGTCTCGGCCTTGGCCAGGTCGAGAGGAAGCGGCTTCTCGACGAAGAGGTGGATGCCCCGCGCGGCGGCCATCAGCTCCTGGTCGACATGGGCGTCGGGCGGCAGACAGATGTAGAGGGCGTCGAGACGTTCGCGCTGGAGCATCTCGTAGGCGCTCAGGTAGACGCGGGCCCCGAACGGCGCGGCCGCCCGGGCGGCCGCCGCCTCCACCACGTCGCAGACCGCCACCACCTCCGCCTGCTCGCGCAGCTGCTGCAGAGCGGTGAAATGCCGCCGGCTGATCGCCCCCGTGCCGATGAACCCGATACGGATCATCTCCTCTCCCCACCGAACGGTCTCAGCCCTTCAGGCCGGTCAGGACGATGCCCTGAATGAAGGCCCGCTGGGCGGCGAAGTAGATGGCGATGATGGGCAGGATCATCAGGGTGGACATCGCCATCATCAGATGCGTCGTGTCACGCCCGCCGGAGAGGGCGCCCTTGAGCATGGCGATGCCTATCGAGAGGGTCCAGTTCTCATAGTGATTCAGATAGAGCAGAGGGGCCAGGAAGTCGTTCCAGTGGTGCAGGAAACTGAAGATCGTCACCACCGTCAGGGCCGGGACCGAAAGCGGGGTGATGATCCGGGCGTAGATCGTGAGATACCCGGCCCCATCGATGAGGGCCGCGTCCTCCAGTTCGTTGGGGATCGTCAGAAAGAACTGCCGCAAAAGAAAGATATTAAAGGCCCCGCCGCCGAACCAGTAGGGGACAATAAGGGGCAGGAAGGTCCCGATCCAGCCCAGCTCCTTGAACATCACGTAGACCGGGATGAGGGTCACGGCGTAGGGCAGCATGATCGTGGTCAGAAGCAAACCGAAGACCAGGTCGCGGCCGGGGAAGCGCAGGCGGGCGAAACTGTAGGCGGCCAGCGAGGCCGTCAGCACCTGCCCCACCGTGGCCGGGACGGTGGCGATGAGGGTGTTGCGGGTGAAGCGCAGGAAGGGCTGGTCGATCAGCACTTCGAGGTAGTTCTGCCAGCGGACCGGGTTGGGGATGAACTGGGGCGGAATGACATAGATCTCATGCGGTGCCTTGAGCGACGAGGAGAGGAGCCAGAAGAAGGGAACCATCATCAGAAAGCCCCCACCCCCCAGGACGGCGTGGGCGACGGCCTGGCGGAGAAGGCGCCGGAGGCGAACGCCGCGCCGGCTGAGGGGCTGAATCTGGACCGACGAGTGGAGCATCGTCACCTCCGCACCGCCTCGTAGTAGACCCAGCGGCCCTGGCTGCGGAAGACGAGCAGCGTCAACGTCAGGATGATGAGCAGCAGCACCCAGGCCATGGCCGAGGCGTAGCCCATCTTGAAATACTGGAAGGCGTTGCGGTAGAGATAGAGCACGTAAACCAGCGCAGCGTTCTCCGGACCAGCCGTCCCGATCTCGGTGGCCGGCGGGGTAAAGATGATGTAGACGATGGAGAAGACCTGGAACGTGCCGATGATGCCCATCACCAGGTTGAAGAAGATGATCGAGGAGGTCATCGGCAGCGTCACATGCCGGAACTTGTGCCACCAGGTCGCGCCGTCGACCTCGGCTGCCTCGTAGAGATGCTGGGGCACCCCCTGGAGACCGGCCAGGAAGATCAGCACCGCGTTGCCCACTCCCCAGAGATGGACCAGGACCAGCGCCGGCACTGTCCAGTTCGGGTCGCTCAGCCAGGCTGGGGCTGGGAGACCCGCCAGCCGTAGGAAGAAGTTCACCGGTCCGAAGTCGCGGTTGAGCAGCCAGAGCCAGAGGACACCGTTGGCCGTGGCCGGGACGAGCGAGGGCAGGTACCAGAGGGTCCGGTAGAGGCTGATGCCCCGGACCCTCTGGTTCATGAGGAGGGCGACGAGGTAGGCCACGACCAGTGAGAGCGGGATCGCCAGGGCGCTGTAGTAGGCGGTCACCGTCAGCGATTTAATGTACAGGCGGTCGGCGGTGAACAGGCGGACGTAATTGGTCAGCCCGACCCATTTGGGTGGGGTGACGATGTCGTAGTTGGTGAAGCTGAAGTACAGCGAGGCCAGAACCGGTCCCAGCTGGAAGAAGAGCAGGCCCAGGACCGCGGGCAGGATGAACGCCCAGCCGATGAGGGCCTCCTGAAGACGATAGCGCAACCCGGGACGGGAGCGACTCCCCACGCGAAGCACACTGATCATGCCCGTCGGCTCCTTCGCGCGTCGCCTGGGCGGGGCGGACTGTGCGGCCGCCGGCCGCATCCATCCGTCCCGCCGTCTGGATACACGCTACTGCGTCGCCGGCTCGCCGGTGTCGATGATCCGCTGCAGGATCTCCTGGACCTCCTGGGCGATCTCCCGGTACGGCTTCTTGCCGCGGAGCACCGGGTCGTAGCGCGGGTTCCAGGCGTCGATCCAGTACTGGCGGTAGCCCAGGTAGAAGGAGTTCTGGTGCTGACCGGGCCAGCGGATGGTGTTGGGATCGAGCTCGTTGTAGAAGACCTCACGGTACTGCTTGGCCGGCGGCTGGGAGTCGTTGATAAAGGCCTCGATCAGGTCCTTGCGGGTCGGCTGGAGCAGCCCGCCCTTGAAGAGGATCGTCTGCCCCTCTTTGTCCAGCGAGACCCATTTCATCCACTGCCAGGCGGCGTCCTTGGCCTTGGACATCCGGGTCATCGACTGCCCGGAGTAGTGGCCGTAGGAGACCGGGATCTTCTGCATCGGGAAGGGGGCCACGCCCCAGTTGATCTTGGCGTCGTTGGTCCGGCCCAGCATCCAGACGCCCTCTTCGGACATGGCCACGTTCCCGGCGGCGAACCCCACCGGGTTCGCCTGCTTGTACTCGGGGCTGGGCCCGACGAAATGCTTGACGCCCCAGTCGGCCAGTTTCTGGTAGCCCTCAATGGCCTCAGGCGAGGCCACCGTCACCTTCCCCTCCTTGTTGATGATCTCCCCGCCCAGGGTGTAGATCCAGTGCTCGTGGCCGTGGAGGAGGGTCGGCGCGAAGCCGTACTGCTTGATCCGGGTCGGGTCGAAGCCGGGCTCGCCGGGGTGCTTGCCGTTCACGTCCAGGGTGAGCCTGGTCGCCAGCTGCAGCAGTTCGTCCCAGGTCAGGCGTTTCTTGGGGTCGGGCAGGGGCAGGCCCGCCTGGTTGAAGAGGTCGATGTTGAAGAAAAGCGCCATCGCCCCGGAGTCGAAGGGAACGGCGATCCGCCGGCCGTCGTAGACCATGGCGATCCACATCTCTTTGATGTGCTCGTCGGGGTTGAAGTCCCGCCGGAGATAGGGCTCCAGGTCCTCGATGATGCCCTTCTTCCAGCCCAGGCCCCCGGTGCGCAGGCTGGCGTCGAAGTAGACGTCGGGTGGGTTGCCGGCGGCGACCCCTAACTGGACCTTCTGGAAGTGGTCGCCGGTGGTGTGGTCGATCTCGACCTCGATCCGGGGGAAGGCCTTCTTGAACTCGGCCACCAGGGTCTGGGTGACCTTCAGAATAGCGTCGCCCCCGCGCGATTGGAACTTGATCCGGGCGGGTGGGGCGCTGACCGGGGCGGCGGCGGCCGGAGTGGGCGTGGGCGGGGCGGCGGGCTTCGGGGCCTCGGCCGGCGGGGCCGGAGTCGGTGTCGGGGAGGGCGGGCTGCAGGCGCTGAGCGCGGTCAGGACGCTCGCTCCCCCCAGGAGACGCAGGACCGCTCGCCGGGATATCTGCCGTACCATCTCTCCCCCTTTAAAACAACGTTATGTGCGCCTCCGGACGCCCCAGGGACAGGGCGTCAGTCGTTGCCGGTCGGTCGCTCTGCCGGGCGCCCCCGCAGGATTCGCGGACCACCAGCCGTGTGGGGAACTCGACCTGGACCGGGGGAGTGGCGCGTTGCTGGATGAGGTCCAGCAGAATCGCCGTCGCCCGGGCGGCCATCTCCTCGATCGGCAGATGGACGGTCGTCAGGGCGGGCACGGTGTACTGGGCGAACTCGGCATCGTCGAAGCCCACCACGGCCAGGTCGTCGGGGACCCGCACCCCGCTCTCGCGGGCCGCGCGCAGGATCCCAAGGGCCAGGAGGTCGTTGGTGGCGAAGAGGGCGGTGGGCCGCTGGGAGGCCGGTCGGGCGAAGAGGGCGCGGGCGGTGTGGTAGGCCGCGTCTGTCCAGGGGGTGCCAGGGGCGATGATGGCTTCGGCCCGCCGTCCGCTGGCCGCGACGGTCTCCAGAAAGCCGGCGACCCGCAGCTGGTGGGCCTCGGAGGCGGTCTCCGGAGCCATAACCGCCAGCTGCTGGTGGCCCAGAGCCAGGAGGTGCTGGGCCACACGGCGGGCCGCCGCCCGGTTGTCGGCGTTGACCGCATTGTGGGGCGTCACCCGCTGAAAGACGACAAAGGGGAGAGGAGTCTCAAGGGTGTGCAGAAAGGCGTCGTCCTCGGGGGTGGTGTTGGTGACCAGCAGGCCATGATACCAGAGCGGTTCGCGCAGGCCGCGCAGGCGGTGGAGGTGGCCGGGCTGGTAGGTCTCCACCGTCAACTGGGTTTCGAGGCCGGCCTGGGCCAGCGCGGTCTGGACGGTGCCCAGATGGTGCTGCATGCCCCGGATGATCCGGGAGATAAGCGAAAGACGGCTGTCGACCGGGTGGGCGATGGCCAGAACGATCAGCCGTCGGGCCGGGGTCTTGGCGCGCAGCCGCCGGGCGGCCAGGTGGGGCGTGTAGCCCAGCTCCCGGGCGGCCGCCAGCACCGCCTGGCGCGTGGCCTCCGAGATGCGGACGCTGCTGGGGCGGCCGTTCAGGACCAGCGACACCGTGCTGACCGAGGTCCCGGCACGGCGGGCGATGTCGCGCAGACTGGCCACAGAGTGCTCCCGCTTTTGGAACGATATTGGTGTAACGTTTCAGCAGCCAGTGTACGCCTCTCCGCGTCTGTTGTCAAGGGGGGCCCGCGATGGCGGTTGAGGCGGTCGAGGGCGGGAGAGCGCTCCGGGGCGGTCTCGGCGTTCGACCGGGCGCCCAGTCGCCCCGACACCGTGTCCGGCGGGCGCCTTCACCCGTTCGGCCCGGTGAAGCCCGGGAGCCGACTGGCGAGGATAGAGCCGATAGGTCTCTCGCTGTGCGGGCTATAATCCCGGTGAAGGGGATCGTCCTTAGACGGGCCGGTCCGTCTGAGACAGATCCGGGTGGACTACCGGCTCACGGGGTTTCTCGCCCGGGTTCTGTGCCGGAAGACCGGGCAGGCGGTGCCGGTGGTGGAGCGATGCCGGCTCATCACCACGGCGATTCGGCAGAACCTGGTCCTGGAGGCCGGCTACCTCAAGCCCGGCGGATCGTCCGGCCCCGGGCGCTGGGCGCGGTGGCGTGCGGCGGCCGGCTCTTTCTCAGCCGCCGGGCTTTCTGTCCCCATCGCCGGGACGAGCGCCCCTTCCGGGTGGACCGGATTCTGGCGAGAGAAAGCGCTCCCTGACCGGGACGGGGTGGCCGGCCGGGCGAGTCGCCGGTGGCCGGCGCCGGCTCCCGCGTCGGCCGCTTCGCCCCGATGGCGTAACTCCGGCCCGGCCAGACGGTCCGGCTCACGGTCTCCCCGGGCAAGTGGATTCGGAGCCTGGAGGTCCTGAGCGAGCCCCCGACCGAGACGCCGGCCGAGGCCCCGCAGGGCCCGGACCGGCTGGCGGTGCGTAAGTACGCTCTGGCGGTGGCCCGGCACCGGCGCCCCCGAGGTCGCGCTCGCAGCCGCCAGTGCTCAAACCTGGTGGCGGCTGCGAGCAGCCTGAGCCCCCACCGTCGCACCCTGGCGGCAGAGAGCGCAAAACAAAAACCGGCCCGCGGGGAGCGGGCCGGTGGGCTGCCGGGCCTGGATTCGAACCAGGGATCTTCTGATCCAGAGTCAGACGTGTTACCGCTACACCACCCGGCAACGCCTGCACTCCCTATTATACCACACCCCGACCAGGCCGGCCAGTCCCAACCACCGCCGGCACTGTCACACGGACGGTGGGTGAGTTTGGGGAAAGGGCTCTCCCGCGGCCGTCCCTTCCAGGCCCTCCCGC
>Ga0101941_1001643_pt1 | contig 14166 bp, 8 predicted proteins | sample DewCreD2012metaG_3_FD_75242 | JGI IMG/M metagenome (GOLD analysis project Ga0101941, IMG submission 75242) | Hot spring sediment bacterial and archeal communities from British Columbia, Canada, to study Microbial Dark Matter (Phase II) - Dewar... ...
ATTATGGACCTGTTGTTATCGCTCATTACGACAGAATAAGAAGTATAAGTATATATGGAAATAAATATTCTAATTACAGTTTAAGTGAAATATTAGACAATATGAGAAAAATAATAAAAGAAAAGGGATTACCAGCAGGATATACTTTTGAATTTAAAGGAGAAGAGCAGCAAAGATCAGATACTTTTATAGCTTTTTTCCTAATTCTTATATTAGGGATATTTTTAATTTATGCAGTTTTAGCTATACAATTTAATTCAATCATGCAACCTATAATCCTAATGATGTCAATACCTTTTGAATTAATAGGAGTAGTAATTGCCTTAAATTTAGCTAAGTCTTCGTTAAATTTAATGTCATTAATGGGGATCCTTATGGTAACAGGGATAGTAGTAAGTAATGCAGTACTTTTAATAGATTATACAAACTATTTAAGAAGGAATTATAATTTATCAAAAGAAGAAGCTTTAGTAAAAGCAGGAATGACAAGATTAAAACCAATTTTAATGACAACATTAGCTACTATATTTGCTATGATACCTATAGCTCTAGGCTTAAGAGAAGGGGGAGAACTATTAAGACCATTAGCAATAGCTGTAATAGGAGGATTAACTACTTCAACTTTATTAACTTTAATTATAGTACCAGTATTTTATGCGTTAATAGAAGATATCCAATTGAAATTTTTTAAAACTAAAAATTAAAAAATAAAAAAGGTGATTGATTAAGTTTATTCCCTTTTTTCAAATAAATTCTCATTTCTATTATTATACCTGAATTTAGCTTCTTTCAAATAATACGGACAATTCTCCTCCTTCTATGGTACTTTAAAACCTTTCTTTTTTATTATACCTTGCAGATAACTCCAAAACTCACTGATTCATTTACCTAAACTCTACCATTTATTTTTAGTAAATTCTTTGATAGCTAAGTAATGCTTTTGAATTTATCGGTGTATATCAAACACACCTTCCTAATTTTCTTTATTGCTTCTTTAATGTGCTTATTTTCACTAATATACAATGCATAAATTTTTTAAAATACCCTTTTGTATTAAAAAATCTTGTACTTTTAGTTAGTTATTAGTCTTAAAAGTTCGACTATTTTCATTTCTTTTCTATCTGCTTAACTTAATTTTAATATAGCTGGAATTAATAATCTCTTTAAACAATCATTTAAGGAAATATTCTTTTAATTTTTGTAATGCTTTAGCTTGTATCCTAGAAATTTTCACTTGAATAGTATTTAATTTCTTAGCGATTTCTTCTTGAGTTAATCCCTCAAAAAATCTTAAATTTATTACCATTTTCTCTATAGGATCTAAAGAATTTACTGCATTTTGAATATCAATCTTAGTATCGTTATCAATCTTACTTGACTTATCTTCAATAAAATAACCTAAATTGTACTTATTTTCATTTTGATATTCATATTCAAGTGATAATGATTTCTTATTTTTTTCAAATTCTAAAAATTCTACTATTTTTTCAGGAGGTATATTAACATAATCTGAAATTTCCTTAATTGTTGGTTCTCTTTTCAATTTTGTTCTTAAAAAATTTATTCCTTTTGTAATCTTAAAATAATTATCATAAATATCTCTTGGCATCCTAATAAGGTAATGATGATCCCTATAGTACTTTTTTATTTCCCCAACTATAGTCGGAATAGCAAAATTTAAAAAATTAGAATTTTTATTCATTTCCAATTTATTTATATCGAATCTTTCTAAAGCTTTTAGTAAACCTAAAACCCCTATTTGAGTTAAATCTTCTAAATCATTTATATTTCCATTTTTTATAGCTAAATACTTAATTAAAGGCAGCAATATCTTTATTATTTCTTCTTTATAAGAATTATCCTTAGTATAGTAGTATTTTTTAACAAGTAAATCTAATTCTTCTTTATTAAATTTCATTTCCTAATTTAAAATTAAAATGAAGATGTAAAATCAATTTAAAATTAATATTATTTTTAAGGATAAAAAATATATATAAATTACTTACTAAGGATAGTATCTGTAAAGCATTCTTGGGAAAGGAATAGCTTGTCTAACATGATCTAATTTACATATCCAAGATACAGTTCTTTCTATACCTAAACCAAATCCTGCATGTTTAACACTTCCATATTTCCTTAAGTCAAGGTACCATTGATATTCTTTTAAAGGTATATTTTCTTCTTTCATTCTCATTAAAAGTAAATCATAATCATCTTCTCTTTGACTGCCTCCGACTATTTCACCATATCCTTCAGGAGCTAAAATATCCATATTTAAAACAAATTCTCTATTTTCATCTAATTTCATATAAAAAGGTTTAATAGATTTAGGGTAATGAGTAATAATAATTGGTTTATCAAATGCTTCAGAAATTATAGTTTCTTCAGGTGCTCCAAAGTCTTGACCAAACTCAAATTCATGCCCTTTAGAATGTAATAATTCTACTGCTTCTTTATAAGTAATCCTATAAAAAGGTAGCTTTATATTTTCTAATTTTGATATATCCCTTTCTAATATTAATAATTCATATAAATTATTTTCTAAAACTTTAGAAACAATATAACTAATCATATTTTGAGCTATATCGATAATATCATCTAAAGTAGCAAATGCTATTTCTGGTTCAACCATCCAAAATTCCATTAAATGTCTTCTAGTTTTACTTTTTTCAGCTCTAAAAGTAGGACCAAAACAATAAACTTTATTAAAAGCTAACGCCCCAGCTTCCACATACAATTGCCCACTTTGAGATAAGTACATCTTATCTCCAAAATAATCTATTTCAAATAGAGTAGTAGTACCTTCACATGCAGAAGGTGTCAAAATTGGGCTGTCAAATTCAATAAATCCTTCCTTATTTAAAAATTCTCTTATAGAATTCTTAATCGTATTTCTTATCCTAAGTATAGCAAATTGTTTGCTACTTCTTATCCATAAATGCCTATTATCTAATAAAAAATCTATGCCATGCTCTTTAGGAGTTATAGGGTAGTCTTGGGTTTTATATAATAATTTCAAATCCTTAACAATCATTTCATAACCAATAAATACCACATTAAAATTAGATTTATTTTTATCAAATTTCAATCTACTATTTTCTACAACTATTCCTCTAACTTCAATAACACTTTCTTGTGTTAATTTTTCAGCTATTTCTAATACAGCATTATCTACGTTATTTTTTTCAACAACTAATTGTATAAACCCTGTTCCATCCCTAAGAACTATGAATTTTATTTTTCCACTACTTCTAACATTCCACACCCAACCTCTTAAAATAACTTCTTTATTAACTAAATTATTTTTCCTAATATCATCTATTGTTATATTATTAATAACCTCAAGCATAGTTATAAATTAATTGTAATCCGGAAATATTTTTATTCCGCCTTTCCAGAAAAAGCGGATTTATTAAATAAAAAATTTTTATTCATTTTTATTTAGTTTTAAATAGTTTTTCTATTTTTTCGTTAATTTCTTCGGGGAAAGCGAACTTAGAAATTAAATAAACATACGGAGTTATCTTTAATATATACTCAGCAGAAAAAGAAGATAATATATAATCTTTAAAAGGTCCATTAGTAGGAGAAATAGAAACAATTAAAAATATAACCCACCATATTAATATTCCTTTTATAAAAGCAACGATTCCCCCTATTGTTTTATTTATTTCTCCTAAAACTTCATTAGTTTTAGAATATAATTCCAACCCATATCCTATTGCTAGTATTAAAAAAAACGACATAAAAAATAAAACTATACTAACTATCATATAAATATAACTTTTTAATGGAATATGAAAATAATAATTAAGTAAATTAGTAAAAATAGGTGTTAAATTAAAGGCAGCTATTATACTTAAAATTAGTGCAATAATATCAGTTAATTCTGCAATTATTCCTCTTTCATATCCTATTTTAAATATTGCCAATAAACTTACTACTACAATTATATCTATCATAAATCTTATTTCCTTAAAATTTTATATATCATACTAGCGATTAAAGAAGGATTTGCTTTTTTTGAAACTTTAGAATACAATAATAAATTAGAACTTAAATTTTGTAAAATTAAATAACTATTTGATAATTCTATTATAATATTATGTCCTTCCTCATTTATTAATGTATAAAATAACTGTAAATCCTTATAAAAAGCCACTAATGAAGAAACTATAAATTCATTAACTTCATTGGAAGAATCCTGAATTTCTTCTGTATCAATATTAACTAAAAATACCTCTTCTACTGTAGGAATATTGCTTTTTATTTTTGATATTAAATTATCAGTATTTATCATTTCTTTTTCCCTCCTATTTATATCATAATTATTTCTTTCTATTTTATCTTCCGTTTTATTTAATTTTTCTACTATTTCTTCCTTCTTAATTTCCTTTAGTATTGTATTATCATCAATAAAAACATTAAGATCTTTTTCTTTTTTTGGTTTTTCTTTTTCTATTAATTCATTTAAATCATTTTCTTTAATATAGATTTCTTTTGAATTAAGATTTTTTTTATTAATTTCAAGCTCCTCTTCTTTTGTTTCTTCTTCTTTTACTTCTTCCTCGTGAATATTAATAAGCTCTACACTTTCAACTATATCATCTTCTTTATTACTATCAATGATTTTTTGATCTTCATTTAATAAATCTTCTTGATTATACTTCATTAACTCTTTTTCTTTTATATCCTTAGTATTATCTATTTCAATATTTTCTTTATCGTTTTTAACTTGTTCTAATTCTTCTTTCAATTCATGATATTCTAATTCTTTTCTTTTGTTTTTTTCTTCTTCTAACTCTTCAAATTCTTGATTAATTTCTTCTGATTCAAAAGTTTGATTCTTAATAACATTATCTTCTTTGCTATAATTTAGATCATTATTAGTTTGAAAAAATTCTACTAATTGAAAGGATTCCAATGATTCATTAGTATCTTTTTTATTATCCAAAGTAATTCCTTCCAAATTTTCTAAAATATTATCTTTTAATTCCCTATTATTTTCATTTTCAATATTTTTAAGATTATCATTTTTTTCTTTAATTTCATTTAATTCATTATCACTTTTATCATTAAAATCAATTTCAATTATATTTTTATTTCCCATTTTTTCATCTATATTTTCTTTACTTTCAGCTTGTTCGTCTTTAGCTTTATTAGAAAAATTATCTTTTTTAGATTTAGTTTCTAATTCCAAGGATTGCAATATACTTTCTATTTCTTGATCCAATTCTAATAATATATTATCTTCTTTATTTTTCTCATTATTTTTCTCATTTACTTCCTGTTTTTCTTCTTCCAATTCTTCTTGATCAAAATATATTTTATCATCTATGTTATCTTTTACATTTTCTATACTTTCCTCTATAATCAAATCTTCTGGCTTATACTTTATCATACTTTCTAAATGCTCTAATATTTTTTCTTCTTCTAGTTTTTTCCTCTTATATAAAGGTAAATATCTTATTAGATCTTCTTCAGTTATTTGTATTAGATATATAAGAGCATCTAAATCTTCATACTCATCAAAAAATAATTCATTTATTAATCCCGATTTAATAACAATTCTTCCTTGTGTTCCTCTAAATATTAAAGTCAGATTAATAATTTTTGCTTTCTTTTTTAATTTTTCAATTACTTTTATTAAACTTTCTCTTTCTAAATCTATAATATCTTCTATTTCTTCTAATTCATAGTTATGACCCGCTTGTAGCTTTTTTTTATCAGAAGCAGGGGGTTTAATAAATTCTGGTTTTTTGAATAATTTTCCTCCTGAGGAATCTTTTGCTTCGAAATTATTCATTAAATTCCCTCCCATCTATTTTTAAGCTAATGAAAAAACATTATTATGCTTTTAAGAAATTATTTTTAATAACAATCCTTTTCTATTATATATTTTCTTTTTAAAGTAATTAATTCCTATTAATATTCAAAAAATTTAACATTTTTTTTACATAGAAAAAAAATAAAAAATAGGGATAAGTGAATAGTAAGTAATCATAATTCACTCGGTCGATTAGTACCAGTCAACTTCACCCATTACTGGGCTTCCATCTCTGGCCTATATACCCGGTGTTCTACCGGGGACCTTACCTACCGTTAAGGTAGAGGGAGATCTTATCTTGGGGTAGGCTTCCCGCTTAGATGCTTTCAGCGGTTATCCTATCTACACATGGCTACCCGGCGCTGCTAACGGCTTAACAGCCGGTACACCAGCGGTGTATTCGCCTCGGTCCTCTCGTACTAGAGGCGACTCCCCTCAAATCTCCTGCGGCAGCAGCAGATAGGGACCGAGCTGTCTCACGACGCTCTGAACCCAGCTCACGTACCGCTTTAACGGGCGAGCAGCCCGACCCTTGGGACCTTCTCCAGCCCCAGGATGCGATGCACGTTTCCCCACCGTTTCCGGTGGCGTAGACTATATCATCACCCTGATCATCGCCCTATCAGGGGTCCGGCGTATGATAGTCAGCTATTTGCTAACTATCTCAGGCTTTAAGCCATCAGTCGTTACAGGGTCAAAGGAGCTTATATCCCATTTCTGGGAGTACATGACAACGGATTAGATCACAAAAACATTGCGCTGTCTTCCTTGGAAAATAAATTACCCATTGACCTTTTCTAACATAATGTTTTCTAACTTCTAATCCAAAATTTAGATATAATACTTCTATTAATCTATCTATATCTTCTGATAGAAAACCTTGAGTATTTAAGCGCAATGCTTTGCAATCTGTACGACGATGTCCATCATCCATGTACCACACTGCCAGAGCCAATGGATTATAAAGAAGCTTATCTATTATAAGTGGTACTCTTTTTTTATTATTTATGTAAAACCATTTTGCATATATCGCCAATTCAGGAATAGACTTAGAATCAAATCTAAAGTGTAAATACATTTTTTGTGTTCTATTATCTAACACTTTAATTAACTTTGGTGATGAAGCTGCTATAGGATAAAGATGTTTGTATTTCCACCAGATATACTCTTTTTCTTTCCAACTATGATCAAAACGAATTCTATAATACCTTCCATTAAGTTCTAAACATGCATCTCCTAATAAACTTCCTATAATTATTGAATGAATAGGTTCTGGCAGCATTTTTCACTCCTCGACTTCCCACGGGATTACCCTCGAACCCAAGATTTTTATATTTAAAATTCTTGGTCGTTAGGGCTCCCCCGTTATAAGCCGGATTTTATCCTGAGAGGTTACCCCCTCAGGGGCCCAATTTTGAGCCGACATCGAGGTGCCGAACGGCGCCGTCGATATGAACTCTTGGGCGCCACAAGCCTGTTATCCCCGGAGTAACTTTTATCCGCTGAGCGACGGCCCTTCCATACGGATCCGCCGGATCACTAAGCCCTGCTTTCGCAACTGCTCGAGGTGTCCCTCTCACAGTAAACCCACCTTATGCCTTTGCACTCAACACCCGATTTCCGACCGGGCTGAGGTGAGCTTTGGACGCCTCCATTACCCTTTAGGAGGCCACTGCCCCAGTGAAACTGCCCACCTGGCGTTGTCCGCTTATAGCGTTAGAATTCCCAACTGCTAGGGGTGGTATCCCAAGGGCGGCTCCGTGCCAGCTGGCGCCGACACATCCCAGCCTCCCACCTATCCTGTACAAAGCAGTCAAGAATTCAGCACCAAGCTGCAGTAAAGCTTCACAGGGTCTTTCCGTCTTGCTGCTGCTACCCTGCATCTTCACAGGGTTTGCAATTTCACCGTGCCCCTCCCCGAGACAGAGTCCCAGTCGTTACGCCTTTCATGCAGGCCACAACTTACGTGGCAAGGAACTTCGCTACCTTAGGCATTATCGTTAGCTCTGTGTCGCCACAGAGATCGGACCATATCTTCATCCCCTAATTTTATTCTTAAGAGATGTCCGGCATATGGTCTCTGAGGATTCTATCTATAACCTCTTTTAACTCCCTTTTTCTTTCTTTTCCTTTAGAATTTTCACTCATCGCATAAGCCTTCCTGACTATGCTAATCAAACCATCTCTTGTCTGATGTTCCTTGCGAACTTCCATAGCCTCTATTATTTCTTCAAAAATATCTATTATTTTTTTCTTTGCTGAAAAAACCATATATTTTTTTAAAAAAGGTATTACTTTTTCTTTTATACTTCTTCTATTTGTTATTGAAAAAACTAGCACATCTTTGTTATCACTTTTAGGTCTGATTTTTCCTGTTTGGAATATTTTTTTAGCTAATTCAAGAATAGACTTTCCGTTTTTGTGTTGATATATAAAAAATTCGGGATCTACATAATAACCAAATTTAGCACTTGGATGTTCTTTAATAGATACTACTAAACTCCCTTCTCCTTCTATAAAACCTGCAAGAAACCATTTTTTAGCTTCGGTTATAGATAGCCTTTCCTGCTGATTGACCCCACCCAAAACTTTTTCACCTCCTCGGTAGCCTGGGATACACGGGTCTTCCCAGCATATAGCCGGATTTTATAACGGCCACTCTGGTAGCACGAAATAACCGTTCACTCTGTTACCTCTCTACACTTTTATTGTGTAGAGCGGGCAGGTCATTTCTGCCTGCCTCTGCATGTCGCCATGCAGTTCGGACCATCTCATCCTTCTGAATTTTCAATATCTTCAGAAGGCTTAGCGTATGGTCTCTGAGGATTAGTGAACCTCATGCGTATTTCTTCATCACTATATTTTCTCTTCCCACCATTATTCATTTTTCTTCTTATTTTCAATATTTCTTCTATGCCTTCACGTGTTAAATGCTTTCCTTCTTCCATTAATTCACTTATCTGTATGAATTTTGAAAAATTTCTTTTCATTCTTGCAGATAAAAAATTAAAGCGTTTAAAAAAAGGAATAACATTTTCTTTTATTGCGCGAAGATTATTAACTTCATAATACCATACTCCATCTTTTCTTCTTCTCATTGTACCACATTTTAAATACCTTTTAAATAGAGCTAAAATTACTGGATCACGTTGTGAAATATTAAAACACAATGAAATTTTCCAAGGCATAGAATAATCATTTCTTGGACGAAACACTACATTAAAACTACCTTCTCCATCAGCAAATCCTGCCAGATAATATCCTATTTCTGGAGGGATCTCTTTTACTTTTAGCATGAGATTCACTCCTTTCCTGCTGATTGCCCGCACTCTGATATTTTTACTGCCACCTTCTTCGGTATATGCTCTTAATAACTATCTTTTAACCCCCTAAAAGGATAATCTATATTATTATAATTTAATTTAATAATAGCATATACCTAGCGGCGAGTAATCAGAGATACACCGGGCTTCCCAGCATATAGCTAAGTTTATTTACGTAACTACAGACGGTTCTATAGTTACGGCCGCCGTTTACCCGGGCTTAGGCTCAGACCTTCGCAGGATTACTCCCGCTAAGCCCTCACCTTAACCTTCGGGCACCGGGCAGGCGTCAGCCCCTATACATCGCCTTACGGCTTAGCAGAAACCTGTGTTTTTGTTAAACAGTCGCCAGGACCGCTTAGCTGCGACCCTCTGAAAACCAGAGGGCACCCCTTCTCCCGAAGTTACGGGGCCAATTTGCCGAGTTCCTTAGGGAGGGTTCTCACGCACGCCTTAGCATACTCTGCCCATCCACCAGTGTCGGTTTCCAGTACGGGCTGTATATACCTCCAGTTTGGTCTTTTCTTGGACATTAGCTCACCTAGTAGCCCCTAAAAGGGACGTCCTTCTTCGGCTTACGCCTACGAACCGAGCATACCACTTGCCCGTAAGGCTTAACTAATGCCGCAACCAAACTTTCAACAGTATATACAGGGGACGGAATATTAACCGTCTGTCCTTTCGGCTACCCCTTTCGGGTTGACCTTAGGTCCCGCCTAACCCAACGCTGACGAACATAGCGTTGGAAGCCTTGGATTTGCGGCGGACAGGATTCTCACCTGTCTTTACGCTACTCATGCCTGCATTCGCACTTGCTTACTCCATCACCCGAGCTTACGCTCTAGGCTTTATTAGTAAGCAACGCTCCCCTACCGCTCGTATTGCTAAACAATACGAGCCCGTGGCTTCGGTACTGAGCTTAGCCCCGTTGAATCTTTGGCGCACTCTCTCTCGACCAGTGAGCTATTACGCACTCTTTAAAGGATAGCTGCTTCTAAGCTAACCTCCTGGCTGTCTTCGAGAGAGCACTTCCTTCCCCACTTAGCTCAGATTTGGGGACCTTAGCCGACGGTCTGGGCTCATTCCCTCTTGACCATGGACCTTATCGCTCATGGTCTCACTGCCCTTTGATAATATGGTATTCGGAGTTTGTCGAGGTTTGGTAGGCTGTTAACCCCCTAGCCTCAACAGTGCTCTACCCCCATATTATCTTAAACAAGGACGCTGCGCCTAGACGCATTTCGGGGAGAACCAGCTATCACGGAACGCGATTGGCTTTTCACCGCTATCCCCACCTCATCGGACGGTTTTGCAACACCGACCCGTTCGCGCCTCCCGACGGTTTTGGCCGTCGTTCACACTGAGCAGGGATAGATCGTCCCGTTTCGGGTCTGCCGCCAGCGACTATTGGCCCTATTCAGACCATTCGCTTTCGCTACGGCTCCAGGTATAACACCCCTTAGCCTTGCCACTGACGACAACTCGCAGGCTCATTAGGCAAAAGGCACGCTCTCAAGTGCTTACCATCCCGTAAGCAACTCTCGAACGGTTTGTAGGTCCGCAATTTCAGGTCCTATTTCACTCCCCTACCCGGGGTACTTTTCAGCTTTCCCTCACGGTACTTGTTCACTATCGGTCGCAAGGAGTATTTAGCCTTGGAGGATGGTCCCCCCAGATTCACACAGGATTCCACGTGTCCCGTGCTACTTGGGAATACTACCCAGGTTAATCTATTATTTTTCGCATACGGGGCTTTCACCCTCTATGGCAGGCCATTCCAGACCTCTTCTGCTAAATAATAGATTAAACCCGAAAGCCTGGCAGAGCTTTCCGGTAGTATCCCACGACCCCGCTACTACAACGGCTGCCACCTTTAACATAGTAACGGTTTAGGCTTTTCCCCGTTCGCTCGCCGCTACTAAGGGAATCTCATTTTGATTTCTTTTCCTGTCCCTACTGAGATGTTTCACTTCGGGACGTTGTTTAAGCCCTAAAAAGGGCAGGTTTCCCCTTCGGAGACGCCCGGATCACAGCTTCCTTACCAGCTCCCCGAGCATTTCGGCGGTTAAGGAACCGTCCTTAATTCTCCTTGCGCCAAGCCATCCATTACGGACCCTTACTAAATTATGATTACTTACTATTCACTTATCCCTATCTCTATTTTAATGAGGATAGCTAACAAAATAGGTTTGATAAATTAATCCTTTAGAAAGGAGGTGATCCAGCCGCACCTTCCGGTACGGCTACCTTGTTACGACTTCGCCCTCCTCACCACCCATTTCCTAAGCCCTTATCAGGCCTTCAGAAATGAGCGACTTGGGTGGCGTGACGGGCGGTGTGTACAAGACCAGGGAACGTATTCACCGCGGCGTGGCTGATCCGCGATTACTAGCGATTCCGGCTTCATGCAGGCGAGTTGCAGCCTGCAATCTGAACTGAGCCGGGTTTTCTGGGATTTGCTCCATCTCGCGACTTCGCTTCCCTCTGTACCCGGCATTGTAGCACGTGTGTAGCCCAGGGCATAAAGACCATGAGGACTTGACGTCATCCCCTCCTTCCTCCGACTCGTCGCCGGCAGTCCCCTTAGAGTGCCCACCGTTAATGTAGCAACTAAGGGCAAGGGTTGCGCTCGTTACCGCACTTAAGCAGACACCTCACGGCACGAGCTGACGACAGCCATGCAGTACCTGTGCTAGCCGATGTGAGTTGCCCCACATCCACCCTCACCTTTCAGCAAGGGCTTATGCTAGCATGTCAAACCCTGGTAAGGTTCTTCGCGTTGCATCGAATTAAACCACATGCTCCACCGCTTGTGCTGGTCCCCGTCAATTCCTTTGAGTTTCAGGCTTGCGCCCGTACTACCCAGGCGGAGTGCTTAATGGGTTACCTGCGGCACGGAGTGTTACACCCCACACCTAGCACTCATCGTTTACAGCCAGGACTACCCGGGTATCTAATCCGGTTTGCTCCCCTGGCTTTCGTCCCTCAGCGTCAGGAACAGGCCAAACAGGCAGCTTCCTCACTGGTGTTCCTCCCGATATCTACGCATTTCACCGCTACACCGGGAATTCCCCTGTTTTCTCCTGCCCTCAAGCTAAGCAGTATCAGTAGAAGGACTGGCCTTGAGAGCCAGGCTTTATCTACTGACTTACCCAGCCGCCTACGGACCCTTTACGCCCAGTAATTCCGGATAACGCTCGGGACCTACGTATTACCGCGGCTGCTGGCACGTAGTTAGCCGTCCCTTCCTCTGGAGGTACAGTCATCATCGTCCCTCCTGACAGCAGTTTACATCCCGAAGGACTTCATCCTGCACGCGGGATTGCGTGGTCACCCTTTCGGGCATTGCCTACAATTCCCCACTGCTGCCCCCCGTAGGGATAGGGGCCGTGTCTCAGTCCCCTTGCGGCCGGTCACCCTCTCAGGCCGGCTACCCGTCGTTGCCTTGGTGAGCCATTACCTCACCAACTAGCTGATGGGACGCAGGCTCCTCTTCAAGCGGATTACTCCTTTCCTTACAAAGCATAACGCCCTGTAAGAATATGGGGTATTAGCTCCAGTTTCCCGGAGTTATTCCCCACTTGAAGGTAGATTACCCACGTGTTACTCGCCCGTTCGCCGCTCCGTACTAGACCCGAAGGCCTAGCCGATCGCACGACTTGCATGTGTTAGGCATCCCGCTAGCGTTCATCCTGGGCCAGGATCAAACCCTTCAAGCGAAAAGCTTGTAAGGAATTGATTGGCACAACCCGAGCACGCTTGGGTTACATCCGAATTATCAAAGAGCGATATCTCTGTAACTATATTATAACGGCTTCAAACCCTTTGTCAAGCAGGATTTTAAGCAGAATTTTAATATTCTATCTCCAGATTAATCATTAACTTATAGTATTTTCCGAGAAATTTTTTTCCCGCAGAGAGACACAGGGCGGTTAGTCCTTTTTTTCTTCCTTTTTGCCTGAAGTTTCGGGACCGGATTTGTCGCTCTTTTTCCCGGTTTCGGACTTGCGGGCGTAATCGGTGATGTAAAAGCCTGAACCCTTGAAGATCAGGCCCGAGCCGCCGGAGATCAGCCGTTCCACCCCGCCGTTTTTCCCGCACTTGGGGCATTTCTTCACCGGCGGTTCGGTGATGCGCTGAAACTGGCTGAAGCGGTGTCCGCACCGCTTGCAGTGATATTCGTAGGTTGGCATATCAGGCGCTTCCTTTCACCCTCTTAAAGACCGGAGCGCCCGCAAAGGGGCGCTCCGGTCCGGAGGTGTGATTAATACTCACCGCCGTAGCCGCCCGGAGTCGGCGGGGTCTTTTCCTTTTCCGGCAGTTCGGTGATCGCGCACTCGGTGGTGATCATCAGTCCGGCAACGCTTGCAGCATTCTGGAGCGCAACCCGGGTGACCTTGGTCGGGTCGATGATCCCGGCCTTGATCATATCCTCGTAGACGCCGGTCGCGGCGTTATACACCTTGCTGGTGAGACGGTTACCGAACCGGCTGCGCAGCGGTACTTTGCCGGTGAACAATCGGCTTCCAAGTACCATATCGGCTTCAGTCAATTCGCTGGCCCGTCCGACAGCGACAATATCCTTCGGCGAATGCTGTCCGTCACTGTCCGCACAGACTACCGCAGCGGCGGGTGAATGATCCAAAATATATTGAAATCCGGTTTTGAGCGCCCGTCCTTTGCCGCGGTTGACGATATGGGTCAGTACGGTACAGCCAGCGGCTTTTACTGAATCGAAGATGCTTCGGAACTGTTCTCCGCTCCCGTCGTCCACGACGATGATCGGTACTTCTGTCATCGCCCGGAGGCTTTTGATAAGCTCAACCAGGCGATGATCAGGTTCATAGGATGGTATTAATACTGTCATGGCTTATCCCTCCCCTAAATAGAGGATGTCGCTTACGCCGCGTTCCTCTTGTTTGCCTTGCGGATTATTCACAACACGGCCCATAAAATACATAGTTGAGGATCCGCCGCCGTCCAAATTGTAAGCTTCCGTGGCGCCAAGATCGTCGA
>Ga0101941_1001646_pt1 | contig 14137 bp, 15 predicted proteins | sample DewCreD2012metaG_3_FD_75242 | JGI IMG/M metagenome (GOLD analysis project Ga0101941, IMG submission 75242) | Hot spring sediment bacterial and archeal communities from British Columbia, Canada, to study Microbial Dark Matter (Phase II) - Dewar... ...
TCGACTCCTCTCCCTCGCCCTGGCTAGGGCGAGGGAGAGGATGAAAGGTGAGGGAGTGGGTCGAACGTCGATCCACGACGCAACCGACCCTCACCCGGCGCTGCGCGCCGGCCTCTCCCTGGCAGGGAGAGGCGTCTCTTTGTTGCTTCGTTGGAAACAGCCGGCAGCTTCCTGTCCGCTCACTCGACCCAGCAAACCCCTCTCCGCCCCTTCGGGGGCGGAGAGGGTGTGGGTGAGGTGGGGGCGCAACCATCGTACTGCGACGCACCGCGTCGCCCATACGTGCTGTGCGTGCGGCCGCGTGCATGTACCAGCAAACATGGCAGCACGCCCAGCGTACCGCTTGTAGGGGCGGTTCGCGAAGCGCCCCTACAACGAAATTCCACCAACGCCCCGACAAATCACACGCCCCCTACCGGGCGGAAACGATTTCCAGGACCAGGCCTTCGCTGGGGCCGAGGTGCCAGCGTGTGCCCGGGCCGGGGTCGCGGTCGGTCGTGGTGGCGAACCAAACCGTGGCGGCGTGGGGGACTTCCACCGTGGCCGACTCGTCGCCGAAATTCAGCGCGATCCACAGGCACTGCTCAGGATGTTTCCTCTCATAAAGGAACACCCCTGCGGGCGACGGCAAACTGCGGTAACTCCCGGCGAGCAACGCTGGGCTTTGTTTCCGCTTCCAGATGAGCGTGCGATCAAACTGCAGCAGCGAATTCGGGCTCGCCAGTTGCGCGCGCACGTTGCACGCTTCGTAGCCAGGCGCCACGGGAAGCCACGGCTCCACGCGGGAAAAGCCGGCGTAAGGCTCATCGCTCCACTGCATCGGCGTGCGCTCCGGGTCGCGTCCCAGCCCCGGGAAGCGCTTGCCGACCGGATCGCAAATCCGCTCCGGCGGAATCACGCCGTCGCGCATCCCGATTTCCTCGCCGTAGTACAGGAACGGCGTGCCGCGCAGGGTGAGCAACAGCATGGCCGCGAGGCGCGCACGCGCCTCGCCTAAGGTGGGGTGGTCGAAGCGGGTGCGGTGGCGCGGCGCATCGTGGCTGGAAAGCACGTAGGTCGGCTGCGCCTTCGCCGGCAGCAACGACTCGATCGTTTCCACCTCGGTGCGGAACGCCTCGGCATCCCACGGGCTCCACAAAAACCGAAAATTGAACGCCAAGTGCAGTTCGTCTTCGCCGTCGCCGTAGTACCGGGCCACGCGCTCCGGGTCGAAGATGTACACCTCGCCCACCAGCATGCGCTCTCCGTAGCGATCCAACAACCGCCGCCAACGCCGGATGATGTCGTGGACCTCGGGCTGGTCCTCGTCGTAGCGGTGGATTTGCCCGCCCAAATGAAAAACCGGATGCTCCTCCTCCGGCGGAGGCTTGGGATTGTCGCTAAGGGCAGCGTCCTTGACGAGTTTGTGGATCACGTCGACCCGAAACCCATCCACGCCGCGGTCGAGCCAAAACCGCAACACGTCTTCCATGGCGCGCACCACCTCCGGGTTGCGCCAATTCAAGTCGGGCTGCTCCGGCAGGAACGAGTGCAAATAGTACTGCCCGGTGGCGGGGTCGAACGTCCACGCCGGACCCCCGAACGAACTCACCCAGTTGTTGGGCGGACCGCCGTCCGGTTGCGGGTCGCGCCAGATGTACCAGTCGCGCTTGGCATTGTGCCGGCTTGCACGCGACTCGCGAAACCATGGGTGCTCGATCGAGGTGTGGTTCGGTACGAAGTCGAGAACGATCTTGATGCCGCGACGGTGGGCTGCCTCGACGAGGCGATCGAACGCACGCAAGTCGCCGAACAACGGGTGGACGTCGCAGTAATCGGCCACGTCGTAGCCGAAGTCGTGCATGGGCGAGGGGTATATGGGCGTCAGCCACAAAGCATCCACGCCAAGCGAACCTGGCGTGCCGTCGTTCAAGTAATCGAGCCGGGAACGGATGCCCTCCAGGTCCCCGACCCCGTCGTCGTTCGAGTCTTGGAAGCTGCGCACGTAAATCTCGTAAAAAACCGCCGTGCGCCACCACTCCGACATGGGCACGTCCTGCCTTCAAGCCGCGTCGTCGAGCAGCACCGCGTTGGGAGAGTTCATTCGTCCCTCCTCCCACGCCGCGCGACCTTGATACGCGTGCGCCGACTCCACCTGCTCCGCGGGCCACACCGCGTCGGCGTGCGCATGCTCGCTTGCGCAACGGGGGTCGCCACACTCGACTTGCGTCACGCGCACGTGCTGCTCGTCAACCATTTCGACCACGCGGCCGTACAGCGGGTACGGCGCGTATCGCGGCAAACACACCAAGGTTCCTGGGGCGATGTGCATGGCCCACTGGTAAACTGCGCCCGCTGTCAATGCAACGTGCTCGCTGTCACAGCCGGCCACGGCCTCTGCGAACCGTAGCCTCCGTGTTCTTCTGCGACACAACCCATAGGGCTCGGAGGGCGCGCTAGGGATTGTGAGGTTCCGGTGGATCCGGACCGGTCCCCACGACTTCAACCGGGCCCGCGCGCTCGTCCACGAACTTCGGTTGTATCGCAGGCATCGTTCTGCGAGTTGTCCGGTCCGCAGCATGGGAACGAGCATCTTGTGTGCGGCCACTGGCCGCACTTTTCCAGCGTTTTTCGGGTTGCTTCGGCTGGATCGATCGGGTAGCAGGGAGCTTCGACTTTGCTGGAGGTGGATTCATGGGGAAGACGCAGGTCACATCGTGTCGCTGGAGCACTTTGCTGCTCGTGGCGGTGCTCGTAGCACCATTGGCGGCGGTGCCAGGCAGGGCGCAGGTTCCTTGCAACCCGGCAAACCCGTGCATGACTGCCGGGACGTGCGACGCAAACGGCCGCTGCGTGGGCATCCCTCGGGACAACGGGAGCCCTTGCAACGATTTCAACCCGTGCACGGAGAACGACCAGTGTGTAGACGGCTTGTGCCGCGGGACGCCCGTAGCCGACGACACTCCGTGCACCGATGTTTTGGGGAGCTGCACCACGAACGATCGCTGCCAGTTTGGTTTTTGCCTCGGAGACCTGGTTTGCGACCTGCCCTCGAATCGTTGCATTTCGACCTGCAACCCCCTCACCGGCAGTTGTGGCACGTTCGAGATTCCTTGCTCCGACCCCTGTAAAACGGGCGGCGCGTGCGACCCGGAAACCGGGGGGTGCACGTTCTCGGGCAACCAACCCGACGGCACGCCTTGCGACGATGGCAACGAATGCACGGTGAACGACGCTTGCGTCGCAGGAGAATGCCGCGGCCAGCCGGCGACTCAGGAGACGCCATCGGGCTCTCCCACTCCGACCGCTACGCCAGAAGCCACCCCGACCGTCACGGCCACACCCGAGGAAACCCCGACACCCACACCGGAAGCGACGCCCACCGCGGAGGAGAGCCCCACCGCTACGCCGGAGGCCACACCGACCGCTGAGGAATCGCCCTCGGCTACACCGGAGGTGACGCCGACGGCCGAGGAAACCCCGACGGCTACACCCGAGGTGACACCGACCGCGGAAGAAAGCCCGACAGCCACACCAGAAGTGACACCAACTGCGGAAGAGAGCCCCACAGCCACACCAGAACCGACCCCGACTGCCGAGGAATCGCCCACGGCCACACCGGAGGTGACGCCGACGCCTGAGGAAACCCCGACGGCTACGCCGGAGGTCACGCCGACGGTGGAAGAAAGTCCCACGCCTTCACCCGAGGTGACACCCACCGTGGAGGAGACGCCCACCGCAACACCGGAGGTGACACAGACGCCTGAGGAGACGCCCACGGCTACACCCGAGGCGACCCCCACCGCCACCCCACGCGTACCGCCGAGCTGCGTGGGCGATTGTAACGGCGACGACTCGGTCACCATCGACGAACTCATCCGCGGGGTGAACATCCTGCTCGAGCGGATCGACGTGAGCGCCTGCATGGCTATGGACGCCGATGGCGACGGCAGTGTCACGGTAGACGAAATCGTGATCGCGGTCGGCTTTGCATTGGACGGCTGCCCCTGACCTAGGGCACGGCAGCGTCGTCGCTGTAAGGGGCACGGCGTCCCCGTGCCCCGGTACGCTCGTGCACCCCGGCCCTGGACGAGCCAACAGGTCCGCCGTGCGCCCGCCGCCCCCGCCGGGCGACCCACCGGGTCGCCCCTACATCGCCCGCCGGGAGGGGTTTGGTCGGTGGAGTGAGGGGACAGAACGCTCCTACGTGTTCCCAACGAGGCAACAAAAAGACGCCTCTCCCTGCCAGGGAGAGGCCGGCGCGCAGCGCCGGGTGAGGGTCGATGGTGTCGCCGTGGATCGCCGTTCGACCCACTCCCTCACCTTTCATCCTCTCCCTCGCCCTAGCCAGGGCGAGGGAGAGGAGTCGACGTCGCTTGGTGCGACGGAGTGACGGTTTGCACATCGCAGTTGCACGGCAGAGAAAAGACGCCTCTCCCTGCCAGGGAGAGGCCGGCGCGCAGCGCCGGGTGAGGGTCGGTTGCGTCGTGGATCGACGTTCGACCCACTCCCTCACCTTTCATCCTCTCCCTCGCCCTAGCCAGGGCGAGGGAGAGGAGTCGACGTCGCTGGGTGCGACGGAGTGACGGTTTGCACATCGCAGTTGCACGGCAGAGAAAAGACGCCTCTCCCTGGCAGGAAGAGGCCGGCGCGCAGCGCACCCAACGGGCGACCCACCGGGTCGCCCCTACATGGCCTGGCGGTAGCGTGCAGGATCGTGTGCACCACCGGCGCTTCCGGGTGGTGTAGGGCCACGGCGGCGCCATGTCTCGGAAAAGGATCGTGTGCAGGTGGGCGTGCATCACCACGTTCGCATCACGGTGGGTGCGGACGAGGGCAAGACGCGCGCGCTGCGAGGCGATTCCACCGGCGGTTCCGCCGCACTCATGGCTGCCCTGCTGGCTGCCGGATTGTATCGTATGGCCGAGCAGCCTGCTCGCCGCTAAGTCTCCGCAGGCCAGTCCCGGAACAAACACCAGCTCGCTGGACAAACCCCCGCGCCCGTTGACTCCGGAAGAAAGGGCATTTTTAGAGCGGCTCCACGGTGGAAGAAGTTTCGAAGGGGTGAAAGTGGACGAAGGTTTTCTCTTCGACTCCTGGGTTGGTGGCGTTGTGCGCTCGGACAAGGAAATCAACGTCCAGGGCGAGTTCTCTCTTATGAATGAGAAGGAGCAACTTGCACTCCTCGCTCACGAATCGACCCACATTGTCCAGCGGCAACTCGGTACCCTGGATAACTTTCGTGGTGCCTTTGCACACGCGTGGGCCCGGCTGACTGGGACCGACCTCTACGCCATCCCCGCGGACTTCAAGGGGTCGTTCTTCGACCTCAACTTCGAGCAGCAGGCCGTGGTGGTGGAGAACGCCGCGCGGATCAAACTCGACTTACCCCTCAACGGTTACGGCGCCGCGCTCGGGAAAGTGAGAGTGTTCCAGTTATACAAGGAGTACCTCGAAACAGTCGCACCTCGTTAACGAAATTCAGGAGGCGTTCCATGCGTGCATTACCAGCGCTCTGCGTGTCCGTTGCAGCAACACTCACTCTGGTACTTTGGCGCGGCATAGCGCACGGGACGGACCTCGGGCTCACGATATACCAGCTGGAGGTAAGCGGTAGCCTTTCCTCGGGGATCGTGTTGACCGTAAAGCACCGTTCCGGGCGTCCCTTCTTCATCCAGGAGGTTCGAGTCATACAGTCCTACCGCTGGCCAGAGCCGCCGACTCCACCGCCGTGGATCCTGCGCCCTCCGGGTGCCGGGAGGTGGTACTGGCGTGCTGAAGGCAAATCTGCCCGTGCGGCCGTACACACGATACAGTACGGGCACCCGCCCGCCGGCCTAGAGAACAAGAAGGGTCCGCACCCGCTGGAGCCAAACAAGGTCTATTATGCAGAAGTCTTCGCCCGTGGACCATCTGGAGGGCCTCTACTGTTCGAGCTCAGGGGAACCGGGGGATACGAGTTCGAACTAGACGAGCACGGGGTAGTGAAGAAGGCATGGTGAACCGGACCGAGGCCGGCCGTGACCATCCGGCGTAAGTCCACCGGCATGACTACGGCGGCGACCCGACGTGATCGGAACTGCGCACTGCTTACGAGCCTGTAGCTCCCCGGCGCGACAAAGGAGCCCGAACATCGAGGATGTTCCCTGCTTTCACCGGTTCGCTGTGCGGCCGCGCTCCCACCAAGACCATGCTTTCGCTGAGCCGTTGCCGTGGAGCCGTCGGGAGTGCCACCGCCATAGCCGGCCCCGGAACTCGATGCGCGCACGAGAGGTGCTTCGCGGACCGCCTCTGCCAGCGGCACGTACGGCGTGGTGGAAGCTGCCCACAACGGGATGTACGCCAGCGCCGTGGTGGGAGCAATACTGCTGGCGGTAGCGGCTTACTCGCTTCTCACCGGCGGAGCGCGGAGCGGAGAGCCTAAAGCTGGAAAGGATTCCCGAAAAGGTCTGGAGGGGCAGCAGTTTGCGAACAACCAAAAGGGTGTGGTTCTCAACGATGCGGGCGGCGGCGAGGGTTTCTGGAGCGACTATTTCGAGGTGCGGCCGGAGAACGGTGACGGCTACCTCACGCTCGGGGAGGCGAAGTGGCAATGGCAGAATGGGAAAGGAGCACCGGTCACCGTGGATGCCGATAAGCTCGATCTGTCTGCATTGCGCGTGAGCGATTTTCCGAGAGGCCCAGGTTCCGTTGAACCCTTCGCTTTGCCTCGCTGGCGGGACTTTATCGTCCACGGGACCGTAAGCGTGCGGCTGAACCCGAACTCCACCGTTTCGATCTTGCCTAACAGGTTCAATTTCGACCTCAAGCCGTGGTCAACCCACTTCACGCGCAACGTCTACACCGTCGCCTTGCGTGTCTATGTGGGCAGCGGTACTCCTTTCCCCGTGCATTTCAGGGGCACTGTGACCAGCGGTCCGTAGGATTTGCCACAACCAGGATCGCCAAGGTCGTGGGAGCGATCGTTGGAGTGACAGTTGGGGCCTAGGCGTTCTTCTTCATTACCGCGAAGCCCACCACGAAGGACCAGGCGCAAGCGATTGCAGCCAATGAGGTTCGTCCTGGAGAGCAACGTCGCTTTGATCCGTCCGCGTTTCATGACCCGCCCCGTTCCCCATGACGAGCCATCCCCATGCATTTCAGTGGACGTATAACGACAACGCTGGACACGGTTCGGCTCTTGGTCTTCATCGACGAGTACGGAGCGGCCGAACTTACGTGGGAATGTGACCTTGAACGTCTTCGCAATCGGAAAGGAGCACCGGTCACGGTGGATGCCGATAAGCTCGATCTGTCTGGATTGCGGGTCGGCGACTTCCCGGAGGGCCCAGGTTCGACGAGACCGTTCTCGCTGCCTCGCTGGGCGGGCTTTCATTGTCCACGGTACGGTGACGACGAAGCTGAATCCCAACGGGACGGTGGCCGTAAAGATGGACACTTTCGACTTCGACCTGAAGCCCTGGTACGGCAACTTCACACGGAACGTGTACACGCTTGCACTGCGGGCCTATGTTGGCCCGGGGACACCGTTCAACGTCTACTTCCGGGGCACGATTCCGATCGCTACGTGAGGCAACCACATGATCAGGAGAGCCATGAAGATCTTGGGTGTGGTCATCGTGCTGGTCGCGAGCGCGTGGGTCGGGCTTTTCTTGACGGCCAAAACCGTCACCCTAGAGGAGGCCGAGCAAATCGCGATCCAGAAGGTCCAGCGATCCGCCGAACGGCTCCGCTTCAACGCCGCTGTGTTTCGAGGCCCTGAGTTAGTCGACGTACAGCCTTGGGGTTATGCTTTCCGGTGGGTGTTTTCCGACGCGGAGGGAACCGTCGAGATGTTGGTCTGGGTGGACGAATATGGAGGCACTGAGATCTCGTGGTCGTGGGAGGGAGACCTGGAGCGGCTGAACACGCGGCAATGACGGGGACCCTAGCCTGAGGCGGGAATGGATTCTCGCTACGCATGACCGTTCACTCTCCTACACCCGGGCGTTGCGTGAGCTTCGAGCGTTCGAGGAAGATATCGAGGACCCGGAGAGCACGGCGTTTCCCGCGCGTCCCGAGCTGCTAGATCTGCTGCAGGCGGCGGTGTAGCCGACGGTTGGCGCGTTGAGCGCCCCAGCTAGCTGATCGGCGTCCATCCCCGAGCAACGCATCCGGAAATTTGAGGACACGCGGAGAATTTTCCGGCTACCGAGGATCTTGTGTTCCCGGCTCCGCAGTTGGCCTCCTTGCCCGCCGGATTCGTGGCTGACCCTTGGCAGCGGATTCGAGGGCGCGGCTCCGAAGGGCGGAGCCCGATGTTCGTGACGTCCTGCGCGGTTTGTGAGTGTTCTCTGGCCCCGATTTGCCCGCCGGCTGTCTCCTGTGGCAGCGGCCGACCTTCAAGCCCCGCAAACTTTCGTGCGTGTCCAAAATTGCGTCTTCGTGCGTGTCCTAAATTGCGCACCCAGCGTGCGGCGCACCCAACGGGCGACCCACCGGGTCGCCCCTACACTGCGCGCCGATTGGCTGCAGGATCGTCTGAGCCACGGGCGTTTCCCGGTGGTGTAGGGCCACGGCGGAGCAGTGCCCTCAAAACCATCGGCAGGACCTTGGTGCCCATTGCCACGTTCGCACCACGGACATCGCGAGGCGTTGTAGGGGCGGTTCGCGAACCGCCCCTACAGGTGGGTACGCCGGCGCGCCGCGACGTTCGGCGGCCCAACGGACGCGGCTCCACGCACGGGTGTAGGGGCGACGCGGTGTGTCGCCCTGGCGCCGTCGTGCACGCCGGCCCCACATCACCGAACACGTCCGCCCGTGTACACCGCACCCCACGGGCGACCCACCGGGTCGCCCCTACATTGCCTGCCGAAAGGGTTTGCTCCGTTGAGGAAGCGGACAGAAAGCTGCCGGCTGTTTCCAACGAAGCAACAAAGAGACGCCTCTCCCTGCCAGGGAGAGGCCGGCGCGCAGCGCCGGGTGAGGGTCGGTTGCGTGGTGGATCGACGTTCGACCCACTCCCTCACCTTTCATCCTCTCCCTCGCCCTATCCAGGGCGAGGGAGAGGAGTCGACGTGGCTTGGTGCGGCGGAGTGACGGTTTGCACATCGCAGTTGCACGGCAGAGAAAAGACGCCTCTCCCTGGCCAGGGAGAGGCCGGCGCGCAGCGCCGGGTGAGGGTCGATCCTGTCGTCGCGCGACCTGTGAGGGTCCACGTCGTCTGTGATCCCGCCCCGCGCCTGGCAGCGGCGATTCCATCGCGGTAGATCGCCGTGGCACCGTCGTGCACACCAGCCGCATGTGCCCCAACGCGGCGACCGTACGTGCGCCGTGCCCCACGGGCGACCCACCGGGTCACCCGTACATTGCCCGCCGGTGGAACGCAGGATCGTCTGCACGACGCGCGTTTCCCCTGATCCGCGGGCACGCCGGTGCCGTGCCCCACTGCTCGAGGCTCAACGGAGCCGGTCTCGGACATTCTCTTCCCACTTCCGGGTCACTTCCGGGACGAAGATCCGCTTGGCTTTGCCCAGAAGGTCCCTGATCTGCTCCTCCGTCATCAGCGGCAGGAAGTCGGAAAGCAGCCGGTCGTACGCCTCGAGGTCATGGTAGCCGCCGATATAACCCAAGAGTCGCTCCAGGTTCTCCTCGGTAACGGGCAGGTTCTCGATAAGGCCAGTCACCACCTCGAAGGCCTTGTTCAGCGCCTCATTCGCGACCCCTTCAAGCTCGTCGTCTTCTTCGTAAAGCATGATGTGGTCGAAGATCCTTTCCCGGATGGCCTCCAGATCCAATCCCGCGTCCAGCCACTGCCGGATCTGAGGCTCCAGTTGCTCCCACCCCGGGACGCCTTCCCGGAACACGTCGCGGACTAACTCGTCACCATTCATCGGGCAGCACCTCCAGAAGATCTGCCGGGTCGAGCCCCTCGGACCACCGGGGATCGCCCACGAAGACCCGGCCCTGGCGCACCGTCCGGACTACGCCCAAAAAGATCCGACGGCTCAGGTTATTGAGGTCGAGCCACTCGTCGTCGTCTGCGCGCACCTGGACGAACCCGGCGGGCGAGCGCCGATGAGGGTGGAGTTCCCCAGCCTGGATTTGCCGGCGGGTTTCTTCCAGTCGGGGGCGATTCTCCTCAAAGAGGCTCCGGTCGAAGACGGGCAGGACGGCCCGCTCCCGGTACAGGACTTTCGTCCCCGGTCGGATCCGGTTGAGGGGGACCGGGGTGGGGTTCTCCCGCTGCGCCTGCTCCCGGCGCAGCCTCCGGACGAGGGGCCGCGTGGCCTCGTAATGCCACAGGTAGAGGGCGACGAGGGCTCGCCATTGCTCCTCCTCTGGCCAGTCCTCCGTCTCTTCCGGTACAACGCCCTCCTCCTCGAAATACCGGCGCCACTTTTCGGCCAGGAGATCGAGTAGCTCCCGGTCGGCCGCCTCCAGGCCTCCCAGCTTGAGGATGGCCCTGACGAGGGCCACCTGGACCTGAAAGTCCTCCTCGGCTCGGAGGCGCTCTTTCAGGCTAGCGAGTACACCTGGGTCGTTTCGCAGAGTGCGAAAGCGGCTGAGTCGCTCGGCGGCGATGGTCCGGATCCGGCCATCGGAGGCTTCCTTCAACGCCTTCCAGAGCAAAGCCAGCCTAACGAGCTGTTTGATCATGGCATCCCTCAACTGCCCGTTTCGATAGAGGAATTAGCTAGCAGCGTGTCAGAGTAACGGCGCAAGAGGGTAGAGTAAGGAGCCAAGTTGGGCAAAGGAGACGAGCGCTTCCTTACGGAAGGCTCCGTGCGCGCGGCACCAGTCGCTGCCGACGACAGAGGTCAGGTGTGCGATGAGACGCGAAGGGCTCGGATGTATCGCATTGGCCCGTGAACAGGTGGAGCTTAGCCCGCCACAGCTTGAGCACATTGTGGTTCAAGCAAATCAGCGCCCACTCCGCACTGACCTTCGCCAACCCGCGAAACGCAAAGCGGCGAAACCCGCCCTCTTCGATCTGTCCAGACACCGGCTCCACATCGCCTTGCGCCACTGGTACACGACCTGCCCGGCCGCCGTCTTCAACTTCTCCAGCATCTGCCCGACCATCCCGCCACCCGCCTGAGGAGTGGTCGCTACAGCGCTTCTCTTCAGCCCGCTGCCGTGCTTCTGCTGGTCCAGCGACACATAGAGATCCACGCCGCTTCGCCTCACCTCGGTCAGCTGCTTGGTGTTGCAGTAGCCCGCATCCGCCGAGACCTTCTCCGGAAGCCGTTCGCCGCTGGCCTGCACCTTCTCCACCATCGGCCTCACTTGCTGCTAGTCGTTGGCTTCTTGCATGACCAAAGCCGCCACGATCACCTGCGCCGTGGCGTCTACAAAGAAGTCTCGATGTCACGTTTTGGGCTCGCGTGGGCAGAAACGTTCCGCTTGACGCTATGAAATGGTCGTGCATAGTGACGTGCCGGTTCGGCGCGAGGCGCACGGCCAGGCAGGAAGCGACGATGCCATCGACGGAAGACTCTCGAACTTGACGGCGGCGGCAGAAACGGGTGTGCCTACGTCATCCGGCGAAACACTACCGCGGGTTTCAGCTTCGGGTGCGATGGGGACGAAGGGGGGCAGCCCCCCTACGGGTATAGCGTCAGAGAACGCAGCCCTTTCGACCTGCCACCACGGATGGAATGGGAGTCCTTCTAGCATGGGAGGGCGCACGGTGAGACAGTTCCGAATGGTGACTGGAAGGATGCGTTGTAGTTGGAGTTCCTTCTTCTGGGGCGCGCTGCGCTCACCGAGGATCGTGCTGCGATGCGTCATGGCGGCGTTGGCGTTCGCTTGCGCTGTGTTCCCACCGGGGACGGCCAAGGCGGCAACGTTCGTGGTCAATAGCTTTGCAGACCGGATCGATGCGGCACCAGGAGATGGGGTATGCGGGGACCTACTAGGCTTGTGCACGTTACGCGCTGCGATTACCGAGGCGAACGTGTCGCCGGCGAACGATGCGATCACCTTCGCGGTGAGTGGAACGATTGTATTGCTTGCCACGCTGCCGGAGGTGGCCGACGCAACCACGGCGGGAACCTTAGAAATCGACGGAAGCGGGCAGGTGACGGTGAGTGGGAACGACGCCGTGCAAATCCTTTCGGTAGCGAACGGAGGCAACCTCACATTGCGCAACATTCGGCTGGAACGGGGGCGCGCAGAAGGCGACGGCGGGGCCATCTCCTCGGGCGGTACGCTGACGATCGAGAACTCTACCTTCAGCGGGAACGTCGCGGGGAACCGCGGCGGAGCCATCAAATCCTCGGGCCGGCTGACGATCGCAAACTGCACCTTCAGCCGGAACGTCTCGGGGGAGGGCGGCGGGGCCATCTCCTCGGGCCCGCTGACGATCGCAAACTGCACCTTCAGCCGGAACGTCTCGGGGAACGACGGCGGGGCCATCTCCTCCGGCGGTACGCTGACGATCGAGAACTCTATCTTCAGCGGGAACTCCGCGGAGGACGACGGCGGGGCCATTAAGTTCGAGGACACGCTGACGATCGAGAACTCCAGCTTCAGCGGGAACTTCGCGGGGGGGGACGGCGGGGCCATCTCCTACCACTACGGCGCGCTGACGATCGCGAACTCCAGCTTCAGCGGGAACTCCGCGTCCTTTGGCTGGGGGGGCCATCGAGTCCTTCGGCCCGCTGACGATCGAGAGCTCTAGCTTCAGTGGGAACTTCGCGGGCGGGGACGGCGGGGTCATCTTCTCCTACTTCGGCCCGTTGACGATCGAGAACTCCAGCCTCAGCGGGAACTCGGCGTCGCATAATGGCGGCGCGATCGCCCAGGCGACTGGCCTGTTCCGGGCTGTGGGCGCACGCGTCTTGGGGAACCAGGCCGGCGCAGAAGGGGGAGGCCTCTACCTCGCAGGAACGGCGGACATTCGCGCCTTGACGATCGCCCGCAATACGAGCCGCCGTGGCGCGGGAGTCTTCAATACGGGGGGCCTGCAGCTCGTGAACGTGACTTTTTCGGAGAATGCTGCCACGCAAGAGGGTGGAGCCTTTTACAGCCAGTCCGTCGCCAGCTTTACCGGCATCGTGTTCAGCACATTTTACGCGAACACCGCGGGTGCTCGCGGCAGTGCCATCTTCGACGAAACAGGCTTCACCAGGGTCAAGAATTCGGTTGTTGTCGGCTCGGGTGCCGCGAGCAACTGTTTTGGTGTGTTTTCGTCCCGCGGCCGCAACTACTCGACCGACGAGAGTTGCCCTGGGTTTACCGTGGCTGCGCCGGATGCGCTTCGGCTGGGACCGCTTGCCGACAACGGAGGGCCAACGGAGACCCACGCGCTGCTTTCGGGCAGCGTGGCCATCGATAGCGCTCCGGACTGCAACGACCTGGAAGGCGGGGCAGTCACATCCGACCAGCGCGGCGCATCGCGACCGTGGGGAGCTAGTTGCGACGTCGGCGCTTACGAAGCCGGCGCGCCCGCGACCCCTTTTGGACCAACACGGACGCCAACGCCGACTTTTCTAAGTCCCTTCCGCACTCCCACGGAGACCGTTACAGCTACGCCCAGGCCCACGTGCCCCGGCGACTGCGGCGGCGACGGGCAAGTGACCATCGACGAACTCGTCACCATGGTGAACATCGCCCTCGGCAGCAGGCCTGTCGCGGATTGCTCGGCGGGCGATACAAACGGTGATGGCGAAATCACCATCGACGAGATCATCCAGGCGGTGAACCGAGCGTTGAACGGGTGCTGAGCGGCTGAGGGCCATGCCGCTGCATGGAGCGCAGAGGCGCCCCTGCAACGGCGAACGTGAGGTTGGGCCCCGTTTGGGGAGTGGCGACGCGACGGTGCTCTGGGATCTACACCAGGTTGCGCGCAGCCGTGTTCGCGCAGTCGCCGTGGCTCCGGGCGCCGTAGAGGCGCTTCGCGAACCGCCCCTATCTGCCTGTGCAACCGGGCGCCCACGAAGTTCCTTGCTACAACGCACGGCGCTCTACGCACGGGATGTAGGGGCGACGCGGTGCGTCGCCCTGGTACCGTCGTGCACGCCGGCCCCACATCACCGAACACGTCCGCCCGTGTACACCGCACCCCAGGGGCGACCCACCGGGTCGCCCCTACATTGCCTGCCCGAAGGGTTTGCTCCGTTGAGGAAGCGGACAGAAAGCTGCCGGCTGTTTCCAACGAAGCAACAAAGAGACG
>Ga0101941_1001649_pt1 | contig 14110 bp, 6 predicted proteins | sample DewCreD2012metaG_3_FD_75242 | JGI IMG/M metagenome (GOLD analysis project Ga0101941, IMG submission 75242) | Hot spring sediment bacterial and archeal communities from British Columbia, Canada, to study Microbial Dark Matter (Phase II) - Dewar... ...
TTTGCAAGTGCATCTCCCGTAGCCACGGCGGGCTCCCGCCCGCAGCTCCTGGTGTACGTCGTTCCCTGGACGGTGAAAGCGACTTTTGCGCTGCACAAACGCATCTTCGCCGGAACAAGAGCGGGGGGCGTAAGCCCCCCGTGGTCGCACGAACGCCATTGCAACGGCGTGCGCCAACACGCCGGCGGCAGTCTGCCGAGCAATTGCCGTAACGCCCGCGGGAGTGCGTCAGCGAGCCGCACGGTGGGCTTACGCCCGCCGCTCCTGCTGCGTGTGCGTTTGTGCATCGCAAAAGTCGCAATTCCGCCGGCAAACGCTCGCATCGCGATCTGCAAGAGCGGGGGGCGTAAGCCTCCCGTGGTTCGCGAAACGGGGCTTGGAAAGACGATTCGATTCCGGTTCAACGCCGACCGCCACAAGAGTGGCTGTTGATCACGTACATGCAACGGCCCTCGTCAGCACAACCTCGGTAGTTTTCCGCGCGATCCCGGTAGCGCCCCGCAATTGCGCTTGCAACAACGCACGGCGGGCTGACGCCAGCCGCTCTTGGTGCGTGTGCGTATGTGCATCGCAAAAGTCGCAAATCCGCCGGCGGACGAACGCCGCGCGAAGAAGAGCCGGGGGCGTAAGCCCCCGTGGTTACACGGACGCGATTGCAACGGCGTCCGCCAACGCAGCGACGACAGTCTTCCGACAATTGCCGAAGCGCCATTGCAAGTGCGTCAGCGCGACCCACGGCGGGCTCACGGCCGCCGCTCGTGATGCGTGTGCGTATGTGCATCGCAAAAGTCGCAATTATGCCGGCGGGCGAACGCGCGCGAACAAGAGCGGGGGGGGCGTAACCCAGCCGTGCTGAGCATGCCGAGGTCGCACGTGCAATGCGCATAGCGCGGCCGGCTACCGTCACGCCAACGAAGAGCGGGGGCCTAAGCCCCCCGTGGTGCGCGACCGCGATTGCAACGGCGTCCGCCAACACGCCGGGCGACAGTCTTCCGAACAGTGGTGGAAGCGCCTTTGCAAGTGCGTCAGCGCGACACACGGCGGGCTGACACCCGCCGCTCTTGACCAATGTGCGTGTGTGCATCGCAAAAGTCGCAATTCTGTCGGCGGGCGAACGTCGCACGAACAAGAGCGAGGGGCGTAAGCCCCCCGTGGTTACACGACCGCGATTGCAACGGCGTCCGCCAACGCGCCGCCGGTCGGCAGTGTGCCGAGCAATTGCGGAAGCGCCTTCGCAAGTGCGTCAGCGCGACACACCGCGGGCTCACGCCCGCCGCTCTTGGTGCTGAGCGGGACGAGCTGGCCGAATATGTACGTAATCGTGCCGGCCACACGATTGGCAACCGCACGGCGGGCTCACGCTCGCCGCTCCTGGCGCTGATTGTTCGTGTGTGCATCGGAAAAGTCGCAATTCCGTCGGCGGACGAACGCGCGCGAACAAGAGCGGGGGGCGTAACCCCCCGTCCGTTACGGAAACGCACTCGCAAGGGAATGCGACTTTTGCGATGTACGAACGCATGTGCGCAAGAGCGGCGAGCGTAGGCCCCCGTGGTGCGATGACTTGCATGCGATGGAAATCGCGAATTACAAGCAAGCGCGTTGGTGCAGCGTCCGGAGCGGGTTGCCGAAACCGTGCCTGGAGCGGAATGCGAGTTCCACGGAAAAACGAACGGCGTCAGGAGCGGCGGGGTCAGGCCGTCGAGCAAAGGACGTGGGCACAATTGATTTTTCCCGGCCGAAAAAATCCCCGGTCACGTTGTTGACACTCCGCGGTCTGGTTTGCAAGACAATAGACGGGCCGGGAGCAGTGGGCGTTACTTCACCGTGGCCAAGGAGAAAACGCGGCCCGGCAGCAAAGATTTTCCGAACCGTGGAGAAGAGCAATGCAGGCGGCTCGAAGAGCGGAAAACGTCAATGCTTGGTGCAGGCGGTTGACGGCAACGCTGATGACAACTGCGACCATCGTGCTGATGGTGTCGGCTCAAGACAAACCGCAGTTCCCACCGCAGCTTACCAAACTCATGGAAGAAGTGCAGACCGCGGTCAAACCGTTGCAGGAAGCGGCACGATTCAGCAAAGCCAGATTCGACAGCAACGCCCAACACGAGGAGTTGGCACGACTGGCCAATCGCTTAGCGGTATTGATGGAGCAGACCGAGAAGTTTTCGCCCGACAAAGACCTGCCCGACAAACCGAAAAAGGACTGGCTGGCCACTTGCCGTGACTCGGCTCAGTATGCCCGGCAGCTGGCGGAGGCAGCAAAAAAGAAGGACTATTCCGCTTATCGCTTGGCCTTCAAGCGCATGGATGCCGCCTGTACGCGCTGCCATGAGATTTTCCGCTAAGCGAACCTGGGGTATGGCGAATAGCGAATGGGGAATGGTCTGCGAATTGGCGACGCAGAGCTGGCGGCAGCCAGATGTCGCGGTTTGCTTGTTTTGAAGAATCAGCAACCAGGGCCGCAAAACACGCTGGCCTACGCGACGGACTTCCGAGCCAGCCTACGTCAGATACCAAAAGGTGATGGTTTATGCGAGAAAAAGTGCTGGCGGCGATACTGGCGGTGGCGGTGACGCTGAGCGTAGCGGTGAGCACGGCCACGTTCTGGTGGCGGATCCTGTCCGAAGATTCGCCCGCAGTGGAAGATGGCGTCGCACCCAAGGCCGTTACTGTCCCTCGCCCTACTGAGAGTACGGCGGGGCGTTCGGCGTCTTCGCCAATTTCGGAGATTTCCTATTCTACGTCAAACCCCCTGTTTCACGTGGAACCGTATCTTCAATATCCTACGCCAACTTGCATGTCGATCCTCTGGGAGACGACGAACCCGTTGCCTGGCGAGGTGGAGTACGGGGAAACGGAAGCGCTGGGCAGGAAAGTCATCGAAAACGGGGCACCGCGGACTTTGCACGAAGTTCGCTTGAGCGGTCTGAAGCCGGGCACGCTTTACTATTATCGCGTACGTAGCGGCGAGGCGGTTTCGCCGGTTTATTCGTTTCGCACTGCGCCGCCAGAAGGAACCGGCCGCTGGCGTCTGGCTGTTTATGGCGATTCGCGATCCAATCCGGCGGTGCATCGGGCCATCGTCGAGCAAATCGCCCGCAAACAAGTGGACCTGATTGTGCACACCGGCGACATGGTGCTGAGCGGGAAAAATCATGGGCAGTGGGCACGAGAGTTCTTCGGGCCGCTGACGCCGCTTGCCTGTCGTGTGCCGATTATCGCCGTCCCGGGCAATCACGAAGGCGACTCCCCGTACTACTTCCAATATTTCGCGCTGCCGGGCAACGAACGCTATTACCTTTTCCGCTACGCCAATGCCCGGTTTGTGTGTCTGGACAGCAATGTGCAGAGTTCAAGCGAATCGGATAGGCCCGACAGCAGCGGAGCAGGTGCGGACCAGGCGAGTCGAGGCAGTGCGAGAAAAGCATCGTGGGCGGATCAGCAACTGGCCTGGCTGCAGGAGCAATTACAGCAGCTGGACGATAGCACCTGGAATTTCGTGGTGTGCCATCAGCCTTTGTTCAGCGCCCATGCGACCCGGCCGATTTCACCGTTGCGTTGGCAGTGGACGCCGCTGTTGCTCGACCCGAAACATCCGGTGGACATGGTGCTGAGCGGCCACGACCATTTCTACGCCCGCACCTGGCCGATCGCCAGCTATTCCGACTCGCCGACGCGGGGCGTGATCTTCCTGACCAGTGCTGGAGGCGGAGCACCGCTGTATCGTACCCGGCCACGCAGCTACATCGCGACGGCAGTGCCCGTGCATCATTTCACGCTGCTGGACTTTCACGACGACGAGGTCTCTGTGGCCGCTTACACTGCCTCGGGGCAGGCACTGGATCGATTTGTGGTACGAAAACGCTCGTCGGCCACGGAGTATTTCTGCTGGGAGAGCGAATTGCTGCGGGAGAATATGCGGCGAGCGTTGAGCGAGATGTCAGTCCTGACGGTGACTGGGGAACGAGCCACGTTGCAGGGGACACTGGAAGTGGCCAATCCGTTTCGCCGACCAATCCGGATACATGGTCGGTGGACGATTCCGCCGGGTTGGCGTTTGTCGGCACCGGAATTCACGCGGACGATAACCGGCCAGGAACCGTTACGGATTCCGCTGGAGGCACAGGTACACGCGGAGGCCGTGCATTTGCTGCCACGACTGCACCTGGAATTGCTGCCGGTGCAACCGGAAGCAGCGCCTGCAACCAATGGTGCGTCCGACCTGGGCGAGGCTGCCAACGCATCGGCCGGCTTGCCGTTTCGCAATCGTAGTCTGGCCGTGTATCCGTTCAAGCTGGCGGGGCCGGACGCTTACACCGTGGCCGGTGTTTCGGGGATCCATGTGGACGGCCAGGGGGACGATGCCGGATGGCAACAGGCCAGTGTTGTGCGTCTGCCGCGGCTCGGTTTCGGTTCAGCGGGAAGCGCCAGCAGTATCCAGGGGTGGTTTCCACCGGTGCTGGGCAGCATTCCCGGTACGGGGCCTCGCTTGCCGCTACGGTCAGGCGAATCGCCACCGAGCACCGCGGCCGAATTATCCCCCTGGCCAGTCGCAGAATCGCCGCCGGAAGTGCGTCTGGCCGCCAACGATCATCAGCTTTTCGTCCTGGTACAGGTGCGCGATGGTCAGCGCCGCATTGCCGTTCAGCCCCCTGACTCCAGTCGCCAGAGCAGTGCTCTGGTGCTTTACGACAATCATGTCCGCGTGGAATTGTTTGACGGAAAAAGAATCTTCACCTACGCGCTGTCGGCGGAAAATGTCCCATATCACTGCGTAGATGGGCGTATGGAAGAAGCGGCCTGGCTCGGTGTCACCAACCACGATGGCCGGGTCTGGACTACCGAACTCGGCATTCCGTTGCCCCGCTCGTCGCGACAGGCCCCCTGGCGGTGCAATGTCGTCATGTATCTGAAAGAGGGGTCGGTGCAATACGAATGGCGACCGGATCGGCCAGCGCTGCCGGATACGGAATCTCTGCCGGTCTGGGATTTGCGTGGTCCCAGCCGAGCTCGAAACTTTGCCCGATTGCTCTGGCCGTAAATCCTTGGTGTTGCCCCGGCGGTCTAACGTCCACCGTGACTGTCGCTGGTTTCCTCGTTGACGAAAGCCAGACCTGTGTGATAGTTTGAATAATAGTGTGAAGCGGCGGGCACGCGCCAGCTGGGATGCTAAGTCGGGCGATGAGCGCGAGTGCGCCGCGAGGTGGTTGGGGAAGGGCTGGTGAGAGGAGCCGGGGGATGGGCGCAGCGCCCGCGTCCGGCATACAATAAATTAGGGCGTCGGGTCAGGGACTCAGGGCGAGCACGTCGAGAAGGAGAGTCGGCCTCATGCCAGCAAAACCGACCGGGGTCTGGGGCATTGATGTTGGTCAGTGCAGTTTCAAGGCGCTGCGCCTGGAAAGCCGGGACGGCGAAGTCGTAGCCACCGCTTTCGACTACATTGAATACCCGAAAATTCTCAGTCAGCCGGACGCCGATCCCGACGCTCTGGTGCGTCAGGCGCTGGAACAGTTCCGGGCACGGAATAAAGTCAAGGGCGACCTGGTGGCTATCGCCGTCCCAGGACAGACCGGTCTGGCGCGGTTTGTCAAGTTGCCTCCGGTCGAAGAAAAGAAGATTCCCGACATTGTCCGGTTTGAAGCCAAGCAGCAGATTCCGTTTCCGCTGGATGAAGTTGTCTGGGACTGGCAAACCATTCGCCGGGGTGAGGTGGCGGAAGGATTTGTCGAGAATGAGATCGGATTGTTCGCGCTGAAGCGGGAGGTGGTGTTGAAGGCGTTGCAGGTGTTTCGCGACTTGAAGATCGAGGTGCACATCGTGCAGATGACGCCGTTGGCGTTGCTGAATTTTGCGGTTTTCGATTTGCTGGGTCGCAGTGGTGCTGCCAGCGAGGAGCCGCCCGAGCCCGACCGGGAAGGCAAGGTGCCGTGTCTGGTCGTGCTCGATCTGGGCACCGACAGCAGCAACCTGGTGGTTACCGACGGTTATCGTATCATCTGGCAAAGGCCAATCCCGGTGGGTGGCAACCATTTTACCCGCGTCCTCAGCAAGGATATGAAGCTGACGTTCGCGAAAGCGGAGCACCTCAAGCGCAACGCCACCAAAGCCGAAGACCCGCGGAAAGTTTTCCAGAGCATGCGGGCCGTTTTCAGCGACCTGGCCGGCGAACTCAGCCGGTCGCTCGGCTACTTTGCCAGTCAGCATCGGGATGCCAAAATTGAACGGGTGGTCGGACTGGGGAACGGATTCCGTCTGCCGGGCATGCAGAAGTTTCTGGAGCAGGCGCTAGAAGTGCGAGTCGAGCGGTTGAGCGAGTTCCAGCGCTTGAAGGGAGAAGAAGTGCTCAAAGCGCCGACCTTTTACGAGAATACGCTGACGTTTGCGGTCGCCTACGGGCTGGCGTTGCAAGGACTGGAGCGGGCTAAGATTCACACGAATTTGCTGCCGCCGGAGTTCCATCGCGAACGGTTCATCCGTGCCAAGAAACCGTGGTTGGCAGCGACAGCAGCAGCTCTGCTGGTGGGAGTTACCATGTATGCGGTGTCCGCCGCCGACAAATTGAACAAGGCCCTGGCCCTGTACGACCGCAAGGGAGTCCTCGACAAGGCCGAAGCGCTCCGGGGTGAAAAGGAACGGAAAGCTCGCGAAGAGATGGAGAAAACTCGACGGGCTCTGGAAGCGGCCGAGGCCATGTTGCGGGGCAATCGCGAACGCATCAACTGGCTGCTACTGCACAAGTTCATTGCCGAATGTCTGCCCCAGCCCAACGGCGAGAATGTGCCGGCGAAAGTTCTAGAAAAATACTGGAACACGGCGCGTGGCGAGGCGCAGCAGGCGTACTTACGGTTGCGGCAACTGGAGGAACGCGACCAGAAATATCGCATAGACCGCAGTCATCTGATCGAAATCAACCTCCAGGCCATGTTCGCCCGGTATGTCACGCCGCCCTTAGCCGAACAGGCGCTGAACCGCATCTACAACGAGAGCACCTATGGTATCAACCAGTTTGCCGGTTTGCCCGATTGGGAAGTCACCAATAGCCAGCCGCCACGCTTGAAGAATCCGCCGAAAAAGGATGGCTGGCTGATCGAGATTCAGGGGTTCACCTATCACGATCGCGGCGTGGAATTCGTGCTGGAGACGCTGGTGGAAAACTTGCGCGACCCAGCGAAACGGGGCCTGCGGGTGCCACGCGATGCCTACGAGTTGAGACGGTTCCTGCAGAGCCTGGCCGAGGCGCAACGGAATCGGGAGTTGCTGGGACAGGCGCAGTCGGAGCTGAGTAAGTCGGAGTCGGCATTACCCTCTCCGGGAGGAACCAAACCGGTTGCTCCGCCGCCAACTGGGGCGCTTCCGGGCGATGCCGATTATCGTCTGGAGATCGGCTATGTGGCGCTGTTCCAGCATCGCACCGACATAGTGCGGCAAAATCAAGGGAAGCCATTTTACAAGATAGGTCGGCAGATCTGGCTCAACGGCTTGCTGCACGGTGGTGCAGTCGGCAGATTAGGAGGGGGCGGACAGCCAGGTTTTCCTGGGGCAGGCGCCGGCGGCAGTGCACCGGGTGGCGGCATGGATGCCCCCGGTCGTGGCGCTGGCGGATTCGCTGGCGGTAGCGGACACGATTGGGTCGGGCTCGGACAATCGTTCGGCGCCGCAGGCATGATGGCGGCAGGTGGTGGCGATGTCGCTCCGGGTCCCGGCCTGGCTGGTGGAGCGACTGGGGAACCCGCCGCCGAGAAGGATGCCGCCACGCGACCACTGGCGCCCGGTGAATTACGCCGCACCGAGTTTGTCATTATCTTCTTCTGGCACGAACCGCGTCCGACGGAAGCCTCGTGGGAACAATGGCAGCGGGCGATGACACCGCCGGCTGGCGGTGCAGCAGTGCCCGGGGCAGTGTCTGGAGGAGCAGCGGGTTCGGAAACCCAGCCGCCACCTGCTCCCGCACCAGGCCCGGCACAGCAGCAAAAGCCGAGCGGCGGATTCGGCCGCAAGCTGCCCGACGATTTCTAAACCAGACTGCGGGAGAGCAGGGGGCCTAAACTGCTCGCTTCTCACGTGCTGTGCTTTTGCCCGGACGCTCCCCGAGGATCAAGCGCGGACCTCAAGCGAAACACCTGACAGGCGGCGTGGCGTCTTTCCGGTCAGCGAGGCTCAATTATGAAGCTCGACAAAGAAATCCTGGTCAAGCAGCGGTTCTGGTTTTTGTTGCCGCTGGGGCTGGTGCTGATATTCATGGCGCTGGGCTCGGTCTGGAGTATGCGCAGCGAAGCCGAGCAGAAGTTCAATGAGGTCAAAAGGGCTTTCGACAGTGTCCAGCGCAGTGCCACCGGGCAGGTGGTCAGCGAAGAATTGATCAAGCTCGTCCAAGAGCAGCGCCAGCGAGCGGAGAGCTTGAAGCAGCGGCTGTGGGAAGAACTGTTCGGGTTGCAGAATCAGGTGGAACTGGAAGGCGAGGTGCGCGTGATTCGCCGACCGCTGATCCTCTGGCCGGAGCATGAATCGTTACGCGAATTCACGGTTTTCGATTTTGGCGAGCCGCTGGATCGCAACAAGTTTCCGCACGAAGTTTTCCGCAATCACTTCCCGCAACTGTACGAGCAGTTGCTGAGCATTCTGCCGCTTTACGACGAAAAGACGGGTCGCGGTGCCGTGCGGGCCAATCCCTTGGCTGCGCCGGGGGCGTTCGCGGCAGTCGGCGCAGCAAAACCGCGCGGTCCGTTCGGCGTTCGCCCCGGCGGTGCTGATGCTGCGGCCTCCGAAACCACGACCAGGGCGCTGATGCTGGCCGTGCTCGATCCGCCCACGTTCGGCGAAGGCACACTCACCACCGACGAAGTCTGGACGGCTCTGGAAGACGCGGCTGTCAAACGAGAACTTCTCGTGGCACTGGCCGGCATCCTCGATCACTTTGCCACGCTGCAACCGGAATTTCACCCCGTGACAGAATCGGAACTGGATGAACGCAAGCCGCAAGAAAAGCCCCTGGTTAAACCGGAAAAAACTATCCCCCCATCGCCGGCAATACCGGTCAAAGCCAAGCCGCAGGACAACAGCGCTGGCGGGAGCGAGGCGGCCAAGCCACCAGCTGGTCCAGGTGGGCAAACGCCCACCGCGGTTGGCCCGGACAGGCCCGCCAAACCGGAGGGCAAACCGACCGGCCCGACCGCCAGTGCAGCCAAACCGCAACGGCAACTTCTCGTTCGTCAGCAGTTCTATAACACCGTCTGGTATGCAGAAACCCTGGGCGAACTAAAAGATGCTAACCAGCCGTTACCTGTTCTCGGTCGCGAGGAAGGCTGGCTGCTGGAGGTGCGCATCACTGCCGACGCCGCCCCGGACAACCAGAAGTCCGCCGATAAACAACCAGCCGGCAAATCTTCGCCAGCGGAGTACTACCTCGAGATCACCAGCCAGAACTATTCGCCGCGGTTCGAGATACCGAAAATGCCCCTGCGGGTCTGGATCGAAACCGTGCAGGGGCAACGCTTCTTCGTGGATGTGCCCGATGCGGGCAGTGTGCCGAAAGCAGCTCCGGCGGGGAGTGGTAAGCCCGCTGCTGGTCGTCCTGCCGACCAGGTGCCAATCGCCCAGCAACCAGCGAAGCGCGAAGTGGAACCGGTGCGGTTCCGGTTACCGACGCCGGCGACCAAGCCGGCGGACAAAAAGCCGGATGCTGCCGACGAGCCGAATTTTGTTCTCGGTGTGCAACGCCAGCCGCCCGCCGGTTCGCTCGATTATCATCGCCTGGCCAACCCCCACTGGCTTATGGATGTGGAATTGCGGCGAGCGAAAGACGGCGCGGGATATCAGCTGAGCGGCCAGCTGTACAACCGCAGTGGTCGGCGTCAAATGCCTCCGCCATTTCAATTCGTCATCTCCGACGGTTCCAGTGAACTCGAACGCGAAATTCGTCCCGTGAAAAAACCGATCGACAGCTACCAAAGCGAAAAATTCGACCAGACCTTACTCCTGGCCCTGCAGGCGCAGCATGTGGTTGGTGTCAAACAGGTGCTGGATTGGCAAACCACGCCGATCAAACGCCTTGACGTGATCCGCACCGGCGAGGCAGCCCTTGCTCAGGCCGACCGCATCTGGACTGCCCGCTTGCAGTTTTATCCGTTTTTGCAGAAAAAGCGGCCGGACCAGCAGGATGTGCTGGGCTACAGCGATCCTATCCTGCGTTACAGTGGCGGTGCACCGGCAGCAGCGGGTGGCGCCCCCGCGGTGCCGGGTTTCAAACCGGGAGCCGGGTCGGGCCCCGCTGCCGACGCCGGTCCAGGTTTCGGTCAACCGCGGGAAGGGGGCGAAACTTCGCGGAACGGCATCCCGCTTCGCCGGTATTTCCCGCAGAATCCAGGCGAAGCTCGGGATATGCCGGAAGCCTTGCCGGAAGTGCGGCGATTGCCGGTCGCGCTCGTGCTGATTGCCGATCACACGGCCCTGAGCGACATTTTGACGGCGCTGGCCAACTCCCGGTTACGCATTCAGGTGACGCAGGCGATCTGGGTCCGTACTCCACCCTTAGGTCCGCCACCACCGCCGCCAGGCAGTAAGCCGGGAGCCGTCATCGGACCTGCTCCCGAAGCCAGCACGGGTGCCGCCGCTGCGGATGTTCCGGGTAGCGAAGCCGCCGAAGTCAACCTGATAGAACTGCAAATATACGGCCTGGCGTCGCTGTACGAGAACCCGTATCGGCGCGAGGAATTCCAGCAAGCGAGAGGTGGCGGAGCACCATTCGGCCCACGGCTGGGGTCAAGCGAAGGTGGCCGACCGTCGCAATGGCGACCATTCGGCGGCGATTCGCGCGGACGCGGAGCTCCCTTCGAAGGCGGACCCAGACGCGGTTTCCGCGGCCGACGATAACCTTGCACCGCGGACTCCCGGCACCATAATGGAACTAATGGAACTACGGAAAGCGGAGCCAACAAGCTTTCCTGTCCCCAGTTCCTTCGCCCCTTCGGAGAGCTGGCCATGAAAAAGCTGCAAATCGGCAACTGGTTGACGCAGTATGGCGAACGCGTGGCCCTGGGTGCGGCCCTGGTGATCATGTTGCTGTTGTCCGTATGGGGACTGTTCAGCTCCGGGCCCGATCTGACCAAGGAGAAAATAGAAGAAGCGGCACAAAGCCTGGAACAAAAAATCCGCACACAGAAGCCCACGCCGCAGCAACTCGCCCAGTATCTGCCGGTGAGCGTGGAGCAAGTCGAGCAGAACACGGAAGGAGTGATGAGCACGATTCCGGCCGGGGCTATTGCTGTGGATAAGCGTATTGGCCGACCGGGCGACTTCGGCGGATTGTTCCGGCGAAACCCGCGGGTGTTGTCCACGACCGCCGTCCGCAGTGCACCGGTTTATGTGGTGCATACCCGCTACATCACCGAATGCGAACGCGACCCGAAAACCAACCAGCTGGTCTGTTACACCTACGTCGTAGTGCCCAAGCCGGGTGTCAAAACGCCGGAGTTCAAAGCCACCTCGACCAAACCCAACGATCCGCGACAACTCCTGCTGCAACAACGCCTGGAAATGCTGCGGCAAATGATGTCCGGACGGATGATGGGCCCCGGTGCCATGGGGCCGATGGCCGGACCGGGCGGTGTCCCAGGACCCGGTGGCCCGGCCTTGCCGCCACGCGGTGGCCCGGGAATGGAGGGAAGTGGGCCGGGAGCGGATTCTGGCGTCGTTTCCGGCGCCCAGAGCGTCAATGTCGAAACGCAGTACGAGTTGAAACGTGTCCCCATTACCGAGTCCGAGAAATATCCCCTGGCCGAGTTCCTCAACTGTCGCGAGGCGGTGTTGCTGGTGGCGGCCTTCCCCTACGCCGAGCAGATGCAGGAAGTCGCCGATGCTCTGTTGCTAGAGCGGAACCAGGCGCCGAGTTTATTCAAAGGCGTCGAGGTGCAGAAGCGGGTTTTTGCCCTGGGCGATCCGCTGCGAGGCATTCCCGACGACTTGATCCTCTGGGATCAGCAAACCAACGAACTGCGGCGAGTGGCTTACACCCCGAATTTGCCGAATCGTGAGGAACTCGGCTGGCTGCCGGTCAATGTTCAGGCCGTCGCTTTGCAGGTCGCCTCCGCTGTGGATTTCGAGCAGGAGGAAGACCCGTTCTGGCGGGTGCTGCTGGATTATTCCAAGCGGCTAGTTATGCGCCTGCCGAAGATGCAAGGTTCCGGCGTTTACCCTTGGAAAGAACTCGCCATGAGCATTCCCGAAATTCGCAATACCTTGAAAAAGATTGAGGAAAACCAGAAACTCTTTGAAAAACCGCCGCAGGAAGACCCCCGCCTCAAACCGGACGTCAACGAGGCATTCGGTGAACCGACTGGTGCTCGACCGGTGACCGGCCCCATGGGAGAAGGCGGCGATGTGGCACCACGACCGGGTGGTGGGCTGGGAAGTGCTCCTGCCGGTGGTGGCCCGAAACCTTTCCAACCGCTCAAACCCAGCACCGGCGGTGGTTCTGCGCCCATGGGACCACGTATCCCGACAGAATCCAACCAACCGGCCGCAGCCCCCGCTCAGGTCATTGTCACCGAATGGCCCGACCATTGCCTGGTTCGTTTCCTCGACATCTTCGATCGCCGTGCTGACCTGCGTTTCTATCCGCACGCGTCGGGAGGCAGACCGATCGGCGTGCAGTATCGCATTCGCGTAATCCTGGTGAATCCCAACTTCCGCGAAACCAAGGTGCAGCGACCGGAAATGGCACTTGCGGAAACCCTGGAAGGCCCGTGGAGTCCCGCTTCCGATATATTGCCGCTTCGCTTCGCCACCTACCTGTACGCGGAGCTGCGCGACCCGAAGACCAGCGGTCGGCTCGACCAGACGCCGGTGCAAATCCATCGCTGGTTGGGCATCATCCACCAGCTGGATAAGCGCGACGCTGAACTGGCGGTTGGAGATTGGGTTGTCGGTTCTACCTGGGTGGCTCGTGGGGAATACGTCGGTCAATACGCGGAAGTGCCGCTAGCCATCTGGGCACCTCATGTTCCTGCCGATCCCGCAGCCGCCGGAGCTCCGGGAGGCGTCGGGGCCGCCGTCGCACAGCGCTTCGGCCGATTCGTTTATGCTCACAACGTCAAGACCGATGCCTTCAAAACCGGTTCCATCCTGCTCGATTTCGAGAACAACTTCACCTGGAACAACGATTATGCCCGGCCCAAGCTCGGCAACAGCTTGAACGTCCCGGCCGACCTGGTGCCACAGGAAGTGCTCATCCTCACCGAAGACGGTCGCATTATCGCTCGCAACGCCCGTCGCGACGCCGATGACCCCGAACGTCAGAAACGCGAGGAAACCTGGAAAAAACGCCTCGAAAACGTCAAAAATCTCCCTACCCCGGGCGGGCCGAGCAAACCCTTCAATCCGTTTGGCGGCTCGTAAGCGATCGGAGCATCCCTCGCCTCTTTTCTGAGCCGTCGCATTCGTAACACACCCATAAGAGCGGGGGGCGTAAGCCCCCCGTGGTTCGGAAACCGCGCCTGCCAGGAAGATTCCGCACACGTTCGCACGGCACCACCGGCCGCACGCGGGACCAAGAGCAGAGGGCGTCAGCCCCCCGTAATTACACGAGCGCGGTTGCAACGGCGTCCGCCAACGCACCGGTCGGCAGTCTGCCGAACAATTGCGGAAGCGCGTGTGCAAGTACGTCTCCAGAACCACGGCGGGCTGACGCCCGCCGCTCCTGATCCCGGGCGCGATGGCGAGGTGCGAATGTCTGGTGAATCGTTGTTGCGGAGTCGGTACCGCAGCCACGGCGGGCTGACACCCGCCCTCCTCGTGCGTGTGCGTTTGTGCATCGCAAAAGTCGCAATTCCGTCGGCGGACGAACGGCGCGCGACCAGGAGCGGGGGGCGTGAGGCCCCCGTGGTTGCAAGGACGCGATTGCAACGGTGTTCGCTGACACACGGTCGGCAGTCTGCTGAGCAATCACGGCCACGCCTCTGCAATTGCCTTTTTCGAGCCACAGCGGCCTCACACCCGCCGCTGCTGTTCCCGGGCGCGATGGCAGCGTGCGAATGTCTGGTGGATCGTCGTTGCAGAGTCGCTACCGCAATCACGGCGGGCTGACGCCGCTCCTGATGCTGCGTGAACGTTTGCC
>Ga0101941_1001655_pt1 | contig 14031 bp, 11 predicted proteins | sample DewCreD2012metaG_3_FD_75242 | JGI IMG/M metagenome (GOLD analysis project Ga0101941, IMG submission 75242) | Hot spring sediment bacterial and archeal communities from British Columbia, Canada, to study Microbial Dark Matter (Phase II) - Dewar... ...
GTCGGAGAACCCTCGGGCTGGGGCGTAGCGGTCCCAGCTACTGGGGACAATACCGGGGTGACAGGCGGCGGCGTGCTGGTCGGCGCGGGCGGCGCTGGCGAGGACGGGGCGAGTGGAGTCGCGGTCGGCTCAGTGCTGGCCGAGCGGTCCACGCCGTGTTGGGCCGCGATCTCGTCGATCGAGATCGCGGGCAAGCCGCTCTCGCCGCTCGTCCAGGACCAGCCATCGACATCGCCGTCACGCACCTGCCGATTCGATGGCCCGACCTGCTGCAAAACCCACGTTCCACCCGGCTCCAAGCGAAAATAGTGCCAGTAGTAGGCCGGCGAGGCATAGCTCTGGCAGAAGCAGTTGTCGGCCGGGCATCCTTCGCCGTCGATGGCGCAGACTGCTGTCCCCAGCCCGCCGAAATTGGCCAAGGCCAGGGCTGCACCGGAGCGCATCAGTAGCTCCAGCCCGGTGATCTCTGTTTCGGTGAATTCGACGTAGTAGGTGAACACACGGCCGTCGCCGTGGCGAATGACCAGGCCAGCGCCGTTCGGCCGCTGGGCAACGACATCGCCGGGTGCCGCCGCCGGCAGAGCCAGGGCGAAGGCCAGGGCAAGCGCCAGCAGGGCCCGAGCGACGGGTGACGGCCGGTGACCAGCGAGCCGGCGCATCAGCGAGCCTCGACGACCTCAGCGCCCAACCGGCTCAACAGCACGTCGTACCGCTCGGGCCAGACCCCGGGGTGCCACTCGAAGCGCGCGCGTTCGAAGTACTGCACCACTGTCCCGTCCTCGTTGAACTCCTCACTGATCGGGTAGCCGAACACGGCCAAGCCGCCGAAGGACTCCCAGTACGCGCGGAAGCCGGCGCAGAGGTTGTGGCCCGTCTCCGGGAAGTAGAGGCAGTCGGGGCGGTCGATCGGGCTCGACAGTCTGAACGGTGACTCGGTCTCTCGCCCGACCGCGCGCTCGGAACCGAGGCGACCGAGCAGCACAAGCGCGCTTCCGTCGCTCCCACGGTGCAGCTCGAAGCGAGCCCGCTCGAAGTACTGCACCGCTGTCCCGAGGGCTGGCTCGTAGTAGGGCCTGGTCAACGGGTACCCGAAGTTGGCCAGCCCACCGTTCGACTCCCAGAAGGTACGGAACACGTCGCACACGTTATGGCGTGTGACCAACTCGTATGCGCAGTGTTCGGAGCTGCTCGGGATCTCATCGGCTCGTGCCCGATCGACCAGCGAGACATCCGAGTCGAGAACGGGCAGGGCTCTGCCGGCCAGCGCCGGGATGGCCTGGAGCGTAGCGAGCAAGCTATCGTCTGGGGCGTCGTCACGCCAGCGCAGGGCGCCACCTGGGTTCTGGAAACGAGCCAGGGCGTCGAGCGCGTGACGCCAGTCCGAGCTGTTCGGGTCTTCGCCGACGGCCAGAATGGCCTGCACAGCGAGCGCGGTCGAGTTGGCATCTCCAACCAGATGGTCGACTCCGGGCTGGTAGGCGAACGAGCCATCTGCTGCTTGTGCCGAACGCAGGTACGCCAGGCCAGCGGCGATCGCCTGGTGGTCTCGAGGTAGACCGGCGGCGATCAGCGCCTGGATGACGATCGCAGTCGTATTGCTGTCTCCTGCGCCGGGGTCGGTGCTGCCATCCCAGGCCCAGCTTCCGTCGGGCCCCTGGCGGCTCAAGACTGCCTGGATCGCTGCCGGTGGAACCTGAGGGACCATGTTGTCGGTTGCCGCGGCGATAGCCATCAGCGCGTAGGCATTAACGAAGAGTTGGGGATCGTACAGTCCGGTCTGCGTGTCGTACGCGCCTTCGATGCGCGCGACCAGATCCACGCCGCCGAACTGGCGGGGATCTGCCCCGGCAGCGATGACGGCCAACGCCAGCTTGGCGGCGCCACCCGTGGTCGAGCTGTAGCTCTCGGCCTGCGTGAGCAGGAACTCGAGCGGGCTCTTGCCACCTGCCCTCACGCTCTCAACTGGGATACCAGTAGCCACCAGCGCGTAGATTGCGTCGGCTGTGGTCGAGGGGTCGCTTTCACCGCTGAGCCCAGCGAAGCCACCATCGGGTCGCTGCTGGGAGCGCAGCCACTCAACTGCGTCGGCCAGGGCTGCCGCCGGGGCCAGGTTGGCCGATGCAGGCACGGCCGGAACGAGGAGCAGCGCCCATGCGAGGACAATTCCGATAAGGCAGCGTACCATGATCCCTCCACTTCACATCCGCAGCGCCACGAGCTGCTCGAGGCCAGCAGGGCGATCGCCTGACGCAAGTCGAGCGACCGTAACGAGTCCTAGGGGGACAGGCGTGGTCCAGGTGCACGGTGACGACCCTGCACGGCGGCCCGGGCGATCGATCTCCAGCGAGTGAACAAAATGAAACAGCCCGCTCGGGGCGGGCTGCCGGTGGATCACTGTGATGAGGCACAGCGTGTCACTGGCGTCCTCCCCCCTTAGCTCGAGGCAGGTCGGACACGGCGGCGATGGTAGACCTGGCTTCGCCGCGCGCTCGGCGCGGCGTCACAGTTGCGGCACAGCCCCGGACTTGCACCGGTGTTCCCCCATGTGGACCGGCTACTCCCCGTTGCCTGCTCTGGCTCGGGGACGAAGCCGGCACCCGCCGCCGTCTCTCTGACCGGCGATGGTAACGTGCACAACGGCCTGAACGGCCTGATGGAACTATCTTCGCCGCAGCGACTGGCCGTGTCAAGGCCTGCGCCGCACTTCGCTGGCAGAACAGCCGCAGCATGACGGGCACGTGTCGCTCTCGTCCTGAGACGCGATGGCACATCCGTGCTCGCTCATGCCGTTCTTGCTCCAGACGACACTGGCAATGCCCAGAGAGCCAGGGAGACGCGAAAACGGGGGACGAACGCCTGAGCCTGCTACCCGGCGCTCAGTGCTGGGGGCGTGACTGGCGTCGTCGCGCGTAAGCCTGCTCCAGCAAAATGTCGAGATCCTCGTTCGTAAAGAGGTAGGTCTGCGGGGCCAAGTGCAAGCCTCCCTCGCGGCTGTCTCCGGCCACGTAGCCCTTCACGAGGAAGCCTTCTGGCGTTTCGACGATCGCGATCCTCGTGAACCGCTGACTATCCAGATAGTGGCCCAGCGCTCGAAACATATCTTCGTAACGCACACGATAACGCCCGGTATGGTCGAGCATCTCCCGCTACCCCTCTACTGCCGGGACGACCGGTGGTATGGATCACGCCGTTCGTACTGCAAGTCTACTGCATCGCCAGTGCCGCATGTTCCCCCGGGGGATCGGGTACCGATGCGCCGCTAGCGGAGCCGGTGGAACTCGTCGAAGCCAGGATGATGCTCCTCGCTATCCACCTGCACGTCGACGACCGCTGGTTGACCAGCATCGTTGGCTCGCCTGGCGCGCTCCAACGCCGGTTCCAGCTCATCGGGACGCTCGACGCGTTCGGCCCAGCACCCGGCTGCCCGCGCAACCGCGGTGAAATCGAACGTGACGGAGAACTCGGTCGCGATCACTCGTCCACCGAGGGCCGTTCGCTGGGTCCAGCGCGGCCAACCGAGAGCCCGGTCATTGAAGACGACCCAGGTCACCGGTGCTTGCTCCTGCACCGCGGTGGGCAGCTCGTGCAAGCCCATTTGGAAGGCGCCATCGCCGGTCGTGCATACCACATACCGTTCGGGCCGCGCGAGCTTGGCCCCGATCGCGCCGCAAACTCCAAAACCCATGGCGGTCTGCTCGGCCGGCGGCACCACGCATCCGGGATCGAGTACCTGGTAGTAGGGCCAGTAGTAGGCCCACAAGTCCTGCGCACCGTTTTCCTTGACCAGGATGGTATTTCGCCCGAACGTCCGGTTGATCGCCCGCACGACGCGCTTCCCTCGGAGCGGCATGCGGTCGTCCGCGGCGTCGCGCTCCATCTGCGCCAGGGCCGCGGCCCTGCGCTCGGCGAGGTCGGCTAGCCTCGCCTGGTTGGGACGCAGACCAGCTTCGAGTGCAGCTACGGTGAGGCGCTCCAGAGTGAGACGCGCGTCGCCCTGGATTGCCAGGTCCGGGATCCAGTTACGGCCGAGCTCGGAGGCTTCGATGTCGATCTGCACGAATGTCGCCTGTGCTGGGAAATAGTGCCACGCACCCGACTGAAACTCCTCCATGCGCGAGCCGACGGTGATCAGAAGGTCCGCCTCCTCGTAGACCGATTTCGGGTACTCGGTGCGATAGAGCCCGACCAGCCCGGCGAAAAGTGGGTGATCCTCGCGCATGATCCCGCGCCCAGCGGGCGTCACCAGTACTGGCATGCCGAGCGACTCGGCAAAACGCTCGACGTCGGCGTAGGCCTGGGACAGGATTGCTCCGCCCCCGCAGACCAGCACGGGACGTTCAGCTTGCATCAGGAGCTTCACCGCCCGCTCGATGCGGTCGGGGTCCGGCGCCGGTCGCACAGCGTGGTCGGCCGGCCGGTAGTCGGGCATCTCGACAGCTTCGAGGGCGATATCCGACGGCAGTTCCAGGTAGACTGGACCCGGCTGTCCGGTCGTGGCCAGCGAGACGGCGCGACGGAGCGCCCACCCGGCCCGCTCCGGTCGCTCTACGGTAACAGCCCACTTGGTGATCGGACGCATGATGGAGAGGTGATCGGCTTCCTGGAATGCGCCCATGCCGTAGGTGCGCGACGGCGCGCGTACTCCCAGTGCCAGCACCGGCGTGCAGCCCGACCAGGCTTCGAGGATGCCGGGCACCAGGTTGGCTACGCCCGGCCCGGGGCAGCCGAAGCAGCAGCCGACCTTGCCAGATACTCGCGCAAAGGCCATCGCGATGAAGGCTCCGGACGTCTCGTGGCGAACCAGTACCGCTCGAACGCCGGACGAATCGTACAGGGCGTCATAGAGCTGCTTTGCGCTACCAGGCAGTCCGAATACGTACGGGATGCCCTCTGCTTCGAGGCCAGCGACGATCTGCTGCCACGGCGTCCGGATAGCCACGACTCGAGCCTTTCACACGCGCGCTCATCCCCAGGAACGCATGGACGATCCATCACCAGAATACCCGACGTCATCCTGAATGCAAGCGATACCCTGGGGGAATGCGAACGTACACATCCCGAGGCGAGCATCCTGGCATCCGGGGAGCCGGGTGGCTACAATCAATCGGTTGCAAGCTTGGAGTGGCATGTCCCGTATGGAACGACGACTTCCGGCGACGATTGCCGAGCTAGAACGAATCGAACTCGAACTCGAGTTGTTGCGGCGTAACGCGACGATCAGTCATTTGCGCCAGGCGATCACTCAAGAAGAACTCGAGCAGCAATCCCTTCGCCGGGTCATCGAGGAGCGACTCGGACCGCTGCATCGGGAGATCGAGCAGCTCAAGGCGGAAGTCAATGCCCTGGAGGCGCGGCTCCGCCGCCTACTTCGCGCGTCGCGACCTTTAAGCGATTCGGAGCTGGATGCGCAGGCCGCACAGGAGCACGCTGAAGAGGCGGCCTGGCGCGCCGAGTTCCGCGCTCAGCAGTCGGCTCGCGAAACCACGCAGGGGCGGCTGTTGGGCTCGGCAAACGGCCACGACGACGTGCTTCTCCGCCGGCTGTACCGGACGCTCGCTCGCCTAATCCACCCCGACCTGGCGCAGGATGGCCATGATCGTGCCCAGCGCGAGGCGATCATGCGAATCGTGAACCAGGCTCGGGAGGCCGGCGATGTGGACCAGCTCCGCCGGCTGCTTGCCATCTGGGCGCGCGAAGATGATGGTGATCGGCCGTACGATATCGAGGCACTTCGGTCGCGCGTGGCCCAACGCGGCGTCGAATGCGCCGAGTTGCGTCAACAACTACAGCGACTCCGTCGGTCGGACCTGGGTCATCTGCTCGCCAAGGGGCGCGATGAGGTCGAGCGTTATCTGCGCCATCGCGAGGTCACGCTGCGCCGGGAGCTCGCGGTGCAGCGACTGCGCCGGCGGCGTGTCCTCCGCCTCATCGAGGAACGCCGTCTGGAACTGAGCCGTCGCGCTGATGCCGAAGCACGCCGGAGCTCTTGAGTACATGCAGGCGTTCGGAGCATACCCGTCCAGCCAGCGCGCGACGTTGTGAGACGCGATGTGAACCTGAAGGGGACAGATGGCAGTTCCGGCTCACCTGCGGAGCGCGAAGGTGCCAGGTGGTTCATTGCTGGCGGCGCTGCTCGATCGGCGCCTCCAGGCATGGAGCGATCGAGGCGGAGCCAGCCAGCAGATCGGCGAGCGCTGGTCGCGACTGGTCGCCGAAGAACTGGCAGGCTGGGTGGGTCGACAATTGCCCCTCGATGGGGCCGGGTCGGCACGGCTGAGCGCGGTGATCTGGTTGGATGCTGAGCCGGCCATCGAGCGACATGCGGGACGAAACGGCCTGGCAAATCCCGATTTCCTGTTGATCTACGACACGATCGATGGGGCGCTCGCGCTTCAGCCGGCCGACGCAAAGTTCGCGGTGCAGGTCGTCAAGCCTGAGCAGATCCGGGCGAGCGCCCTGCGCGCGTTGCTCGACTCGGGAAATCCGGCACTGGAGCACGCGCTGTCACAACGGCTTCCGGATATTGATATCCGGCAGGCCCGCGTGGTGGACGGTTTCGTCGTAAGCCCGGCCGGGATCCTGACGGAGCACTACCGTCATCGCCTGGTTAACGACCGCAGTGTTGGGTTGCGCCCGGAGCAGATCGTGACACTCGCCGTCGATCCTCGACGGATGTTCGCCGGGCTGCCAGTGGCGCGCCTGGTGGGGGTGCTGGCCGGGATCGACCGGCTGCCGGTGAGGCCAGCACACGAGCTCGTCGCGGCTGTGTACTACGTCCGCCTGGCGTCTGCTTGCGCCTGGTTCTGGCAGGAGGAACGCCGGCCCTTGCTCTCGCTCGACGGGCCGTCCCCGCTCGACCTCGACGCGCTACGCGATGAAGTGGTGTCCCGCGCCGCAGCGGCCGAATCAGCGTTCAGCCTGGTGGAGCGCTGGGCTGCCGAGACGGAGGCGATACGTCGAGACCGTGAGGCGCTCGAGCCGTTTCTGTCTCCTCCGCTTCGCAACCGTGAGCTCCTGGAGCTCGTCGAGAACGCTGGGTTGGCACAGGACCGAGCCTCCCTGCGAAGTCTTCGGCGGGAACTCACGTCATGGTACCGGTCGGAATTGATCGCGCGTTTGGGTTGTATCCCTGCTAGACCCGGCCGGCCAATCGCCGAGATCTTGCAGGAACTCGCGATGATCAGTCGCGAACTGGCCCCCCTCGCGAGGGCGTGGGTACGCGAGCGGATCGCCTCCGTCGCGCTAGAGCGCGGTGGCTAAGGAGCTCCCGTTCAGTCGAGGCTCAGGATCTCCGTGTGGAAGTCCGCCAGGTAGCCGCCGTTCAAGTTCTCTTCGATAAATGCCACGACTCGCTGCATCATCTCATCGGCATGGCTAGCTGAGGTCGAAACGCACGCAAAGCCGAGCTCGGCATACTGCCACTGCTGGTGACCGTCGACTTCTGCGATGGCAACGTTGAACCGGTGCTGGACGCGGTTCGTGATCGCTTTGATCACCGCGCGCTTTTCCTTCAACGAATGGGCCTCGGGGATCTCGATTGCCAGGCGACAGACTCCGATGATCATGGTCGCTCTCGACGCTATCCAGCGCGCTAGATGACGTTATGTTCCTGGATCAACTTACCCTCGCGGAATCGCCCGGGCGCAAAGCCCCGGATGTCGACCGATTGCACCGCTCCGTCGATCGCCAGCTCGGCGATACAGCGTCCAACCGCGGGGCCTTGCATAAACCCGTGCCCGCTAAAGCCGGCAGCCACGATCAGTCCTTCGATCTCGTCGACGTAACCGAGCAGCGGGTTGTCGTCAGGCGTGATTTCGTAGAAGCCTGCCCAGCCTCGCTTGATCCTTGCCTGCTCGAAGGTCGGGGCACGCCGGCAGAGAGCCTCTATTGTCCTCACCATCCAGACCTCGTCGACGCGCTTGTCGAAGCCCGGAGGCTCGTCCGGATTTGCCATTCCGAAGAGAAAACCCTCGCCCTCCGGATGGAAATAGAGCGAGGTTTCGAACTCGATCGTCATCGGGATCGACTTCGGCACGGGATCGAAGCGCTCAGTTACGAAGCTCATCCGCCGGTAGGGCAGAACTGGTAGGTCCACACCAGCCAGCTTGCCGACCTCCTGAGTCCAGGGGCCGGCGCAAATAATGGCGAGGGAGGTCTCGATCCGCCCATTCGGCGTCAGCACGGCCTGGACGCGGTCGCCAGTAACGTCGAAGCCGACGGCCGGGCAACCCTCCCGGATCTTCACCCCCAACCGTCGCGCTGCCTGCGCGAAGCCCATCGTCGCGCTATAGGGATCGCACCAGCCGTCGCGCGGGCAGTAGGTGCCACCGAGCACGTCGTCCACGCGTATCGCCGGATTCAACTCGCGGATCTCGTCGGGCCCGACCCATCGCACCGGCACCTCGTGCGCGCGCTGCAAGTCGACGTTTGCCCGGAACACGGGCACGTCGTCCGGGGCGGTCAACAGGAAGAGATATCCTTGCTGGTGCAGCCCGATATCGACGCCGAACAGCTCGGCGAAGTTCTCCCAGATGTCGAAGCTCAGCTTTGAGAGGACGATATTCGTCTCAGTGGAGAATTGGAGCCTGATACCACCGGCGGCGTCGGCGGTTGCCCCGCGAGCGATCTCATCCTTTTCCAGCACGATTATCCGGCCAGCTCGGCGGGCAGCGAGGTGATAGGCCACGCTACAGCCCATGATGCCGGCTCCGATGATGACGATGTCAGCGCGCTCGCTCATCCGAGAGATCGCTTCTCGAATCGTTTCCATCGTCGCGTCCAAGCGACTGCCCACGAAAGTATACAGGGGCGCATGCCGATTTCAGCGGGCATCCGCTGAGCGAGCAAAATCTGCCCAGGACATTGCCGCACGCCAGACCTGGTACCCTCTGGTAGCATGTCGATCACCGGTAGCAGACCGGCCGGAGGGAGCGAGAGCGATGGTTGAGACGTACAACACGATCGTTGCGCGCGACATTATGACCGACAATGTCATCTCAGTGCGGCCGGATACACCGGTGGACCGGGTGGCTCGACTCCTCGCCGAGCACCAGATCACCGGAATGCCGGTCGTTGACGACGAGGGGCGAGTGATCGGGATCGTTTCGGAGTACGACGTGATCTCCAAGCGTGGGCGCACGGCAGCCGACATCATGAGCCGCGACGTGATCAGCGTCAGCGAGGACACGTCGGCTGAGTCGGTGGCTCGGCTTCTGTCGGAGCGGCGCGTGCGGCGGGTGCCTGTCCTGCGGGAGGGTCAACTGGTCGGCATCATCAGTCGTGCAGACCTTGTCCGGCTATTCGCCATCACCCGGTGGACGTGCGAAGACTGCGGCTATTTCGTCCGGGGCTTCCAGCGGCCCGAGCAGTGCGAGGCGTGCGGCTCGAGCCGATTCGTGCTCGACCGCGAACCACCTGGCATGTAGGAACCGGGTGTCAGGCGAGAACCTGCGGGAGGTGCGGAGTCGTGGTAGACGTGGCCGTTATCGGCGCGGGGATCGTCGGCCTAGCGGTCGCCCGGGAGCTTCTGATCCGCCGGCCCTCGTTGCGCCTGGTCGTGCTCGAAAAGGAGCAGGAGATCGCCGCGCACCAGTCGAGCCACAACAGCGGTGTGATCCACTCGGGCCTGTACTACAAGCCCGGCTCGCTCAAGGCGCGCGCCTGCGTTGCCGGTGCCGCTCGGCTCATCCGCTACTGCGATGAGAAAGGTATACCGTACCGCCTCTGCGGAAAAGTGGTGGTCGCGACGTCACCGGAAGAGATCCCACGTCTCGAGGAACTGTACCGTCGGGGGCAGGCGAACGGCGTGCCCGGTCTGCGCATGGTGGGGCCCGAGGAGTTGCGGGAACTCGAGCCGCACGTGACCGGCGTGCGGGCCATCTGGTCGCCGAGAACCGGGATCGTCGATTTCTCGCAGGTGGCGCGGGCATACGCTGATGACGTGCTGGAGCGTGGCGGCCAGATCTGCACTGGCTACCGGGTGGTGGCGATTCACCAGAGAAGTTGCTCTACGGTGGTCGAGACCACGGCTGGCGACGTCGAGGCCCGCGCGATCGTGAGCTGCGCGGGGTTGTACGCCGACCGGATCGCCAGGCTCACCGGCGCCCCACCCGTGCCGCAGATCGTCCCGTTCCGCGGCGACTACTACGTGCTGCGTCCCGAGCGGGCCAGCCTCATACGCGGCAACGTCTACCCGGTACCCGACCCACGCTTCCCGTTTCTGGGCGTGCACTTCACTCCCCGGATGGACGGCCAAGTCTGGCTAGGGCCGAATGCCGTGCTCGCTTTCGCCCGCGAGGGCTATCAACGAACCACCGTGAACCTCGCGGAGCTAGCGGAGGCGGTACGTTACGCTGGCTTTCGCAAGCTGGCTCGCAAGTACTGGCGGACTGGCTTGGCCGAGCTGTGGCGGGACTTCAGCAAGGGCGCGTTCCTGCGTTCGCTCCAGCGCTACGTACCGGAGCTAGTGGACGATGACCTGCTGCCAGGGCCATCGGGCGTCCGCGCGCAAGCTCTGTCTCCGGATGGGGAGCTGGTGGACGACTTCGTGCTGGATCGCCAGCCAGGAATACTGCACGTGCGCAACGCACCCTCGCCGGCCGCGACCTCCTCTCTGGAGATCGCGCGCATGATTGCCGATGAAGTCGAGCCGATGCTGTAGCGGCCAAAGGCTCTGCGCAACGCTCAGCTTCCCTTGGCCACTGCTTGCTCGCGTCGGCCAGCGGCAGGGTGTCCGCGGAAGTTCAGGGCGAAGACGACCATGCTGAGAACGCTGAAGAAGACGAACGCGAGGAAGACCGGCCCGTAACCGGCCGCGACGATGACGGGGCCCGCGAGAAAGCTGGCCAGCGCGAAGCCCAGATTCCAGGCCGCGCTCCGCAGGCTGAACGCGTTGGCACGCGCGCTCGGTGGCAGGATGTCCGCGACCATGGTCGAGTCGATTGGCCAGGCCATCGAGATCGAGATCGCTCGGACAATGTGGGCGGCTATGGCGATCGGTACGGTCGGTATCAGGAGCAGCAGCAGGTAAAACGGGACCGGCATCAGGCGAATCACGAGGATAGCATCCAGCGAGCCTAGGCGCCGGGCCAGTACCGGAGCGAAGAGGCCGAGCACGGCTCCGAGCAGGCTGGCGAGCGCGTAGATCACCCCGATGGTGCTCGCCCGGAGCCCGATCGAAGCCAAGAACACGTTGTAGAACGGGATCACCGCGCCTGCGCCCAGGCTCAGCAATCCCCCAGTGAGGACGAAGGCCAGCGCGTGCCGGCGCGCCTCGCGCTCGCGGCGCTCCTCGCTGGTGACGAGAAGGTGCTGGGCGGTGAACTGGGTCTGCTGGTAGCGCGCTTGTCGCATGAGAAGCATCGGCACCAGCGCGAGGGCCGTCAGGATCAAACTCAGCAGGAGTCCCAGCCGGAAGCTTCCAACTCCCGGCACCGCCAGCCCGAAGAGCGGGCCGAGGAGACGGGGAGCCCAGCCACCGACCAGGCTACCGATCGTAGCGGACACGGAGGTCAGCGAGAGCGAGAGGGCGGCAACGGTCGACCGTGTCTCCGGCCGCGCGTGCTCGATCACGAACGGCATCAACGGCACGAAGATGAAGGCGGTACCGATCCCCTGGAGGGCGCCGACCACCAGGATCGCGAGCCGATCGGTCATAAAGGCGAGCAGAACCGAGGCGGCAACGTAGGCGGCCGTGCCATAGGTGATGCACCACCAGGAGCCGAAACGGTTGAGCATCCGGCCGAGCATCAAAGCGCCCACTGCGAGCGCAACGGTCGAGAGCCCGTTGAAGAGCCCGATCACGTCTTCGCGATAGCCCAGCTCGACCAGATAGAGGTTGAAGAGGAGCGCGAAGGCCCCAATGCCGATGTTGGAGAACAGGCTATAGATCAGGAACAGCTTGATGTCGCGCTGAAAGCTGCCGATGCTCGCGAGGTATCGCAGAATATCGCCGAGCAGCGTGGTTACGGCCGGCATGTCCCCCTGAGCCGTCCACGACCAACCTGGCCGCTTCGCGGCTAGTATACCGATTACCTCCATGCCTGTCTGTCAGGACCTGCTAGGCTTGCAAGCGGCGGTTCCGGTCAGGCCGATCCTAGAGAGGGAAATGGGCGTGATCGACCTTATTGCCCGCCGTGCCGCCAGTATCTTGCGTGTTAGGCCGTGCGGGCTCTGCAGCGATTTCGACGGGACGCTCTCTCGGATCGTCCCATCCGCGGATCAGGCTCGAATCGAGCCATCGATTCGAGACGTTCTCGGATCGCTGACTGGGCAGATCGACGTGATCGCCATCATTACCGGTCGTTCCATCGACGATGTCCGCATGCGCGTCGGGCTCGACGGCCTGGTCTACATAGGGAACCATGGACTGGAACGGTGGGAACACGGCGTCTACCAAGTCGATCCCGATGCTCTGGACTGGGTGCCGCGGATTCAAAAGATTGCGGAAGAACTGGCGAGCCGGTTTTCGTCGCCGGCCGTAGAGGTGGAGCTGAAAGCGCTATCCCTCTCGGTGCACTTCCGGAGGACCGATGATCCGGCAGCGGTCGAGCAGCAGCTCCTCGGCGCGCTGGAGCCACTAGCCAAGCAGCATCGCCTGCGCCTCACCCGAGGGCGGATGGTGATCGAGCTACGCCCTCCCATCGACCGCAATAAGGGCACGGCACTCGCGGACTTGATCGAGCGCCGCGGGTTGCGAGCGGTGGTATTCCTCGGCGACGATCGGACGGATGTCGACGCCATGCAAATGCTGGCGAGCTTGCGTGCAGCGGGCCGGATCGAGGCCATGAGCATCGGTGTTCGTAGCGATGAGGCGCCTTCGGAACTGGTCGAGGTCGCCGATGCGCTGGTGGACGGAGTGGAAGGCGTCGCGGCCTTGCTGGAACATCTGAGGCGATTACTCTAGGGATTCCGAGCAACAGTGCGGGTTGGATGGCCCTCCCGGTTCCTGCTGTTGCAGGTACTGGGAGTTGTGCTCTCCATTAGCCCGCGACGACGAGTCATCGCATCAGAGCGGGTCGAGTGGCCAGATAGGGCGCGGGATGCGCTCGTAGGGGAAGAACAGCAGGTCGGGTGTGGTGATACCCGGCGTGGCTGCCGGGAGAACGGACACGGCGCCGGGCTCCCAGGCCGCCAGATATTCGACAGCCGACTTGAGCACGAGGAAGCGAAGTTCCTCGATCGGCACGCCCAGCGCCTGGAGCAGGCCCGGATCGTTGGCCGCGACCGGTTCACTGGTCAGGATCAACGCGAAGCGACCGTGGTGGCGTCCGTGTGCCTCGATGACGACGCTCGAGCCTGCACTCTCGATCAGACCGCTGTCGAGTGGGCCACGACGACGATACGTGCCGTCCGAAATGCGCAGGACGCGACCGCGCACATCGATCGGGTACCCGTGCCGGCGGTCGGTTTTGCCGCCGACAGAGAGCTCGACGTCCGAGCCGACCCCAGCCTTCACCGCGTCTTGAACGGCGGCTGGATCCACGACGATGGCCAGTGCGGCGTCCTGTGCGCCGAGGTCGAGGAGTGCCCAGAGCGCGGTGGTTCCCTCACCGGGTCCTCCCGCCTCGGGCGCGTCCCCGAGCTCAGCGATAACGGCCAGCCCCTGATCGGTCGCCATCGCCGTGTGGACTGCTTGCTCGATGTTGAGGCCGGGCTCGAGCAGCGCGCTACGGCGTGCCCAGAGATGTTCGCTCACCTCCGCAGCGATCTCCTCAGCACGCGTGAGGGAGCGGTCTGCGACGACGACCACCGCCGCTCCAGCCATGGGAACGTCCGCGTAGGGGAAGCCGCCGAAGCAGGTCACCGCCACCACCCCAGCTCTCGACTCCAGTTCGCGGACGTGTCCGGCGATGGCTCGCAGTGGCTCTCGGTCCGTCCGCTGGGCGGCTAGCGGCAGGAGCAGAGGCACACGGTGCACGGCGGTTACCGGCCGAATTCGGCCTTCAACGGTAGCGACCAGCCGTTCCAGAAGGTCTGCGACCCGAGCAGGAGTATCCACCGGCGGCCACTGCTGTGGTCCGGCCACGATCG
>Ga0101941_1001662_pt1 | contig 13959 bp, 14 predicted proteins | sample DewCreD2012metaG_3_FD_75242 | JGI IMG/M metagenome (GOLD analysis project Ga0101941, IMG submission 75242) | Hot spring sediment bacterial and archeal communities from British Columbia, Canada, to study Microbial Dark Matter (Phase II) - Dewar... ...
AGATCACCGGCATGCCCCTGTCGCTGGCCAGCGCCCTGGAGAAGCTGGAGGCCTACGCCCGCGGCCGGCCGCTGAACGTGCAGCCGGCAGCCTCGCACCTGTTCATCGTCAACCCGCTGCGAGGCCGGCAGGAGGGCGAGGAGGACCTGTTCGTCAGCCTCTTCCAGACGCACCCGCCGGTGCGCAAGCGCATCGAGCGCCTCTACGAGCTCGCCCGCAAGATGGGCGTCTACGCCTAGGGGATCGGCGGGAAAGGCGATGGGGGCCACCCCGCGGGGTGGCCCCCTTTCTCGCTCGACGTCACGCGTCGGTGCCGGCGATGCCCAGCTCGCGGGCCACCGGCTTCAGGGCCTCGATGACGAAGGCGATGTGCTCGTCCAGGTCCACCCCCAGCACCTGCGCCCCCTTGACGATGATCTCCCTGTCCACCGCCCGCGCGAACCCCTTCTCCTTCATCTTCTTGCGCACGGCGGCCACGTCCACCTCGTGGATGCTCTTGTGGGGCCGCACCAGGGCCACCGCCACGATGAAGCTGGCCAGCTCGTCCACGGCGTAGATGGCCCGGTCAATGGGCGTGCGCCGCTCCACGTCCAGGTAGTCGGCGTGACAGAGCACGGCGTGGACGATGTCCTCGGGCCAGCCCCGCTCCCGCAGGATGCGCGCCCCCTCCAGCGGGTGCCGCTCCGGGTCGGGGTGCATCTCGTAGTCGAAGTCGTGCAACAGGCCGACGATGGCCCAGCGCTCCTCGTCCTCGCCGAACCTGCGGGCGTAGGCACGCATGGCCGCCTCCACCGCCAGGGCGTGCTTGCGCAGCGATTCGCTCTGGGTGAACTCGCACAGTAGCTGCCAGGCGTCGTCGCGGGTCGGCCACGTTCGCTCCATCATCTCACCCTCTGCACCAGGGGCGAATAGACGAAGCCCCCGCCTTCGATGGCATACCAGACGTTGCCCCTGCCCGCCTCCACCTCCTGCCCGCGTGCCTCGCCCACCACCCGTCGTCGCTCGCCCGGGAAGATGGCCCCCAGCACGGCCGCCTCGGTGGTGGGGGCGGCGCGGATGTTCACCGCCTCCGACACGGTTATCTCGAAGGGGGTAACCGGAGTCACCGGCACCGGCGTGGGGGTGGGGCGGGACGTGGGGGTGGGAGTGGTCGGAGCGGGGGTCGTGGGGACGACGGTGACTACCACCACGGTGGGGCTGGCGAAGGGGGAGGGGGAAACGGGCGGCACGACCACGTCGGCCGGCGGCCCCTGCCCGCCGCAGGCGGCCATGCCCAGCCCCAGGGCCAGAAGGATGCCCCCTCGCCGCATCGGCGCACGCCCGTCGGCCGCTGCCCTCTAGCTGGGGACGCCGGTGGCCAGCATCAGCCCCTTGGCCAGGATCTCGCCCCCCAGCACCAGCGCCATAGCAATATACAACAGGCCGGTGGCCGATTGCATGGCCCGGATGCCGCTGGAGTCGTAGGCCATGTAGGTGAAGAGCAGGGGCAGCCCCAGGCCGCCAGCGATGCGCAGCCAGAGGAAGGGGTTCTGGCCCAGGGGGATGTCGGGGCCGCCGGGGATGGCCTGTCGCGGCAGGGCCAGGTTGGGCGCCAGCAAGAGGGCCTGCACCGCCAACGCCGCCAGCAGGAAGGCGGTCAGCTCCCGCAGGGGGCGCTCGGGCAGTCGCGGGGTCACCAGATACCAGTGCCCCAGCACCATCCCCAGCGAGACGCCCCCCGCCGCCAGGCTGCCCAGCGCCAGCGCCAGGAAGACGCCGGCGTAGCCCCAGGCGGGCGGAGCGAAGACGCCGGCCAGGGCCGCCACCGCCCCCAGTCCGGCCAGCGACGCCGCCCCGCCCAGGGCCAGCGCCGGCACGCGCCACGGGCCGAGGGTGGCCAAGAAGTAGGCGCTGGCCAGGGCGACGGTCACGGCCAGCGAAAGGCGGGCCGGCCCGGCGTAGGCGCCGTCCAGGGCGTAGCCGTCCACCTCGGCCGGAACGGTCACCTTCAGGGCGGCCAGCAGCGCCAGCTTGGCGGCGGCAGCTACCAGGAAGGCCGAGAACTGGACGAAGCTGCGGGCCACGTGGCCCCGCAGGTGGGCGCCCCACAGCACCCACAGCCCACCCACCGCCAGCTCCACCAGCACCAGCAGGAGGGTGTAGGGCAGGGCATCGGCGCTCATAGCGGCAAGACCAATTATCGGCCCGGCCCGGAAGAGGGTCAACGAGGCGTGAAAGGCTTCACGAACTCGCCCAGGCAGCGGAAGTCCTCGGCCTGCTGCCGGGGCGAGCGGTGGTTGGCTGCCCGCGGCGACGGGTGGTAGAGGGGCACCAGGAGGCGCCCCGCCCAGGGGAGCGGCTGCCCCACATACCGTCGCAGGCTGTAAGGGTGGGGCGAGAGCAGCCGCAGCGCCGCCAGCGCCACCTCCCCCAGGGCCACCACCACCCGCGGCTGCACCAGCTCCAGCTGGGCCGCCAGCCAGCGGGAGCAGTTCCGCACCTCCGTCGGCGAGGGGCGGCGGTTGCGGCCGCCGCCGTCGGGGTGGCAGAGGACGGCGTTGGTGACGAAGACTTCGTCCCGCCCCAGGCCCGCCAGGGCCAGCAGCTCCTGGAAGCGACGCCCCGACCGGTCGCTGGTGAAGGGGACGCCGGTGCGGGCGGCCCCCAGCCGCCCCGGCGCCTCGCCCACGAACACGACCGGCGCGTGGACGGGGCCGTTGGCCGCGCCGAGGACGTGTACGTGGCGCATGGCCGGACACAGGCGGCACTCGGCCACCTGCCGGCACAGGCCTCGGAAGGCCTCTTCCCTGGCGTCCATCCCGGCGCCCATTTTGGCCGATCTCCCTCCGGTCCGCCATACCTTCCCGGGGTGACATTCCCTCCCTTGGCAGGTGGTCACGCGATGTGTAGAATGTTTGTGCTAAAGAGGGCGAGCGTGGACAGCGAAGAGAAGCTGCGGCTCCTGGGCGGCACCGAGGACGTGGACGAGGCCGGGGAGCGCTACTCCCCCGCCCATTCGCCCCAGATGCGCCAGGCCCCCGGCGCCGCCGGCATCTACTGGGCGGCGGCCGGCGGCAGGCGCGTGCCCCTCCTGCGCGCCCTGCGCACCAACGTCTGCGAGCTGGACTGCCGCTATTGCGCCATCAACCGCCACCGCCAGGCCCGTCGCGCCTCCTTCCGGCCGGAGGAGCTGGCCCGCACCTTTATGCAGATGCACGAGCGGGGCATGGTGGCCGGCCTCTTCCTCAGCTCCGGCGTGGCCGGCGGGGCCGACCGCAGCGCCGAGAAGATCATCGAGACGGCCGAATGGCTGCGGGAGCGCTACCGCTACCGCGGCTACATCCACCTGAAGATCATGCCCGGCCAGTCGCCCGACTACATCGCCCGCGCCTTCGAGCTGGCCGACCGGGTGAGCATCAACCTGGAGGCGCCCACCCCCCAGCACCTGGCCCGCATCGCCCCCAGCAAGGACTTCTGGCGCGACCTGGTGGCCCCCATGCAAGAGGTGAAGCGGCTGCAGGCCAGGCACCCCGAGAAGCTGCGGGCCGGCCAGATCACCCAGATGGTGGTGGGCGCCGCCGGCGACAGCGACCGCGACATTCTCACCACCACCCAGTGGCTCTACGACGAGCTGGGGATGCGCCGCGTCTACTACAGCGCCTACCGCCCCGTCTGCGGCGAGGTGCTGGCGCCGCCAGCCCCCGAGCTGCGGCAGCACCGCCTCTATCAGGCCGACTGGCTGCTGCGCTTCTACGGCTTTCGTCTGGAGGAGCTACCCTTCGCCGCCGACGGCTCCCTCCCTCAGGAGATGGACCCCAAGCTGGCCTGGGCGCTGGGCCATCCGGAGCTGTTCCCGGTGGAGGTGAACCGGGCGCCACGGGAGTGGCTGCTGCGGGTGCCCGGCATCGGCCCCGAGAGCGCCCGTCGCATCCTGCGCCGCCGACGGGAGGGGGCCATCCGCAGCCTGGAGGAGCTGCGGGCGCTGGGGGTGGTGGTGCGCCGCGCCCTGCCCTTCCTGCTGCTGGACGGCCGCTATCTGGCCGACCGCGCCGCTGCCCGTGCCCTCTGGGCCCGTCGCCACCGCGAGGCGCCCCAGCAGTTGTCCCTGCCCTGGGAGCGCGACCCCCTGGCTGCCGCCGCGACCCTGGCCGGCCTGCGGGCCGCCTCCTGAAGCCCTCCACCGGGTGGCGCCCCGGGCCTACAATGGCCTGGGATGGCCGGCGACCAGGAGTTCCTCCTCAAGGCCCTGCGCGAGGCGGGAGACCAGCTCCTGGAGGAGCTGCTGGAGCTGGGCGGGGCCGCCCTGGACTTCCGCCCCTCGCCCGAGGAGTGGAGCGCCAAGGAGGTGCTGGGGCACCTGCGCGACGCCCTGGCCCTGGCCCGCGAGCAGGTGCAGGCCGTCCTCGACGGCCGCCCCCTCCCCCACTGCGACCTCGATGCCCTGCCCGAGGAACGCGACTATGGGGCGTGCGACGCCGGCGACCTGCTGGAGGAGATGGCCCGCGAGCGCCGTCGCCTCCTGCACCTCCTCTGGTCGCTGACGGACGACGAGTGGCAGCGGGCGGGCCGCCACCCCCTGCGGGGGCAACTGACCATCGCCGACATCGTGCGGGAGCTGGCCCGACACGACCTGGAGCACCTGTGGCAGGTGCGGCGCCTGAAGGCGCTCTTGGAGGAGCCCGACCTGGAGCCCTTCTAGGGGGCGGAGACGAAGGCGACGGTGTAGTAGATCTGGGACGTGCTCCCGCTGACGAAGCCCAGCATCTCCCGGCGCAGGTGTCGGTGCTCGCGCTGGGCCTGGATCCGCTCCAAGTCTTCCAGGTCGGCCACCTCCACGATGATGAGGCGTCGCGATTCGTCGCTGAGGAGGGTGCCCAGTACCTGGACAGCCCTCACCCCCGGCTGCGAGACCCAGAAGGGGACGGCCCGGTGGTTGAGGAAGTCGTCCAGGTTCTCCTCTTCGCCGGGAATGGCCTGGCAGCAGATGACATAGTAGAGGCTCACGTCCGCCACCCCTCCCCACACCCCACAAGCGACTGCTGCCTGCCTCTACCGCCGCAGGAAAAGGCCGGTGGGTCCATAGAGCGCCGTCCCACCCCCATCCGCTGACCAGGTGCTGCGCCCGTCTTCCAAGGGTCGAGTGCAGCTTATTTTAGCGAGCAACAAGAAGTCAATATGTTGCAGTGGCAAACGAGCTTTTTTGACCGTTTACAGACCGAAAGGGCACCTGGCGGCCCCTAGCCCGAATACGTCCAGCCCGTCACCTCGGAGCTGAGGATGGGGCCGTAGCGGCGCACGTCGCCGTCCACCACCCGCCCGATGACCAGCACGTGGTCGCCGACCTCCACTTCCTGCTCCACCTGGCACTCCAGCCAGGCCACCGCCTGCTCGAGGATGGGGCAGCCGCTGCGGCCGCGGCTGTAGGGGATGCCCTCCAGCTTGCGGTAGACCTTGGCTGCCTCCTCCTCGGGGCGCCCCTCCACCTTGGCGGCGTAGTAGGGCTGGGCGAACTTGCGGGCCAGCTCCACGTCGGCGTCGTCGGTGCCCAGCATGTTGACGGTGAAGGCGCCGCTGGCGCGGACGTTCTCCAGGGTGCGGGCGTCCCGCTCCAGGGCCACCAGCACCAGCCGCGGGCGGAAGGAAACCTGCATCACCCAGTCGGCCATCATGCCGTTCACCTCGTCGCCTTTGCGCGAGCCGACGATGTAGAGACCGTAGACCATCATTTCCAGGGCATCGGCGATGGGGTCGCGCCCCTTCTTGGGTGGGGGCATCCGCTGGCGGTCCACGACCTCGCCTACCCCCTGCCCTCGGCCACCAGTTCGGCCACCAGGTCGTAGTTGCCGTAGGTGGGCACCAGATAGACGCCGGCCGCCCGGCTGCGGCAGAGCTCCATCACCTCGCGGGCGATGGCCTTCCCCTCGCGGGGGGCGTCGGGCCCCGCCCGCCGCAGCCGCTCCCGCACCTCTTCGGGTATATACATGCCCGGCACCTCCCGGTGCAGGCGCTGGGCGTGCTCGTAGCTGTGCAGGGGCAGCACGCCGACGATGACGGGCCGCTTGAAGGGGGCTGCCTGCTCAAGGAAGCGCTCCAGGCGGTCGGGGTCGAAAACGTTCTGGCTGACGAAGAAGTGGGCGCCCGCCTCCACCTTGCGCCGCATCAGCCGTATCTCGGGGCCCAGGGGGTCGGCGTTGGGGTTGCAGGCGGCGCCGATGAGGAAGCTGGCCTGCCGGCCGATGGGCCGCCCCGTCCAGTCCAGCCCCTCGTTCAGCAGCTTGAGGATGCGGATGAGCCCCACCGCCGATACGTCCCAGACGCCGATGACGTCCTTGTAGCCGCCCAGTTCAGGGGGGTCGCCCCGCAGGCAGAGGACGTTGCGCACCCCCAGGGCGTGGCACCCCACCATGTCGGAGTGGATGGCCATGGCGTTGCGGTCGCGGGTGGTGTAGTGCATCACCGTCTCGATGCCCACCTCCCGCTGCAGGAGGATGCAGAGGGCCCAGGGGCTCATGCGCACGCGGGCGGTGGGCGAGTCGCCCACGTTGATGGCGTCAGCGCCCGCCTCCTTCATCAGGGCGGCGGCACGCAGGGCGCGGCGAGGGGCCAGGCCGATGGGCGGGTCTATCTCGACGCTGACCACGAAGCGGCCTGCAGCCAGCTTCTCGCGCAAAGTCAGGGCGCGGGCGTCCAGGGTAGCCTCCCGCCCCGGCGACGGCAGGGGGTCGTCCATAGCGGGATGCTATGTTATCGCCTGGCGAGCCTGGGGGCAATAGCTAGCGGGCCCGGGCCGCCACCGCCTCCATCTCCTGGCGGATGAGCCGGTAGTCCTGCTCCGGGATCTCGTGCAGGTTGCCCTGGAAGGCCAGGCGCCAGTGCTCCGCCGGCCACTTCTTGGTGTAGGCCATGCGCGGCGCTATCTCCTTCACGTCCAGATACTGCTCGGGGCGCAGCAGGATGTCGGGCTGCACCCGCACCCGGAAGGGATAGTCCTCCCCCGCCTTCTTGGAGCGGAAGAGGGGCGTGTGGTCCTCGAAGACGGTGGAGGTGACGGTGGCGATGCCGCCGAACTTCATGATGCCGGTGAGGTAGAAGATGAGCTTGTCGCCGGGGGCCATGCGCGCCGTCTCGCGACGGCGCGTGCTCTTAAAGCCGAACGTGTCAAACCCCCGCTCCTGGGCGATGCGAAAGTTCTCCTCCGAACCGACCACGATCCAGTAGGCCATGGGTCACCTCCTCACAGGGGCCAGTTGGTAGGCTAGCCGCCCCGTCCACCGTTGTAAAGACGGCCCGCACCGCCCCGGTCATAGCGGGCCACGGCCGCCCAGGGCGTCCGCCCCTCGGCCAGGAAGCGCTTCATCCCCCTCGATGTTGTAGTAACGGGGGTCATCGAAGTCTTCGATGCCCGCCGCACGGGCACGCGAAACGAGGGTCAGCACAGTGTCACGCATGGTGCGCTGGGGTCGGAAGCCCAGCACCTGCTCGGCGCAAGCAGTGGACAAGCGATAGCTGCGCACGTTGGGCCGCTGCTCCACAGACGGAGCAGGTGGAGGAGAAGACGAAGCGGCGGATGCCCGCCTCGCGGCAGGCCTGGGCTACCACGGCAGTACCGGCGGCATTGAGGACATAGTTCAGGGAGGGGCTGAAGGCGGCCATGGGGTCGTTGGACAGCCCCGCCAGGTGGACGACGGCGTCCACCCCCTCCAGCCACTCGGGGCGGAAGCGAAGGATGTCGGCCGGCACCGGTTCGGCCCCTGGTCCAGGTGCTCCACGCCGAACATGCCCCAGGCCACCACCCGCACCTGGTGGCCGTGGTCGAGGAGCATGGGCACCAGCACGGAGCCCACGTAGCCGGCGCCGCCGGTGACCAGGACGCGCACGCCTCCTCCCCCTGCGTGGGTGGACCCAGGCGAAGGCGGGGCGTCGGGCCTGCAAAGCCGACGACGGGCCTCCGTCGGCCTCAGCCCATCTTAGGGGGCAACAGAGGTGCGTCAACTTGAGGCTGTTGGCGTATATCTGGGGACGGGCACTTGCCGGCACCTCTGCAGCGACAGTCTAGTCTAGCTCAGGAATATCCACGTTGTGGGCCACGGAGTGCACCTCCAGGCGCAGCCAGGGGCCGGTCTCGTCGAGCCACCGCACCGACAGCCGCGACGGCGCCCGGACGCCGCCGAACATCCCCCAGGCCTGGAACTCGACACGCCATGGAGTTTTGGCCGAGTCGTTCGGCCGTCGGTAGCGGAGCGCCTCGACAGCGGCGGGCAGCCCCGTCTCGGCATCGAAAGCGAATTCCAGCCGATCCTGGCCCTCAGGCGAGGGGACGATGAGGACGGCCTTCCCCTCCCCTACATCCTGCCAGCGCACTCGTGGGTCGGTCACGAAAACGGCGGGTAGCCAGACCATCTCACCCCACAATGCGACATTAGCAGCCGAGTCTACCTGCGGCGAATCGGCCACGGTGCCGAAGGGGAGCTCGAGCCGGGCGCGGCCTTGTCGGAACAGTTCGTGCGCGCGGAGCAGGCGACGCCCCCACAACACGACCTCCATCTCGTGACGATAGGCCTGGCCGGCCAGGAGCGAATAACGAAAGCGTAGCGGCAACCAGACGGGGCCGATACGAATCCGCCCCACACCACAGACGACAGCCGATGTCTGTCTCGGCATCGGGTCAGGCAAGACTCCCCGCAAGTAACGCAGCACAGGGGCGGGGAGATCGCCCGGCAGTAGCACCGTCCCCATGTTGCGAGAAGGCCCGACGGGGGCGGGGAATGGGGGTGGGCCGCCGCAAGCCCGACCACGCCAGGCCCAGCCCGATTCCTGCGACGCCGCCCATGGCCAAGATGGCCCTCAGGCACTGGCCCTTTCTGCCCGACGGCATCGGTCACAGTATAGACTGCGCCGGCCGCTGGCGCCAGGACGGCTCGGCTGCGGGTCGCCTGTCGTTCTTCGCCACCGGGCAGGTCTTCTTCCTGCCCACGGTTCGCTTCCGTAGAGCGAGATGGCACGCCGACCAGGTGCAGGACCCTAACGCCGCCCGCCGTGGGGCTGACGCCCAGGCCACGGCGCCGCAGCTCCCGTAGCAGGGCGCGGGCATCGCCCTCGGTGCCTTCCGCATCGCCGATCCCGCGAAGGGCAGGATGGCCTGCAGCTGGAAGTGGACGACAGCGAGAAGCCCCGACGCCAGGGCGCCCAGCGCTCCCTCACCTCGCCTAACACGAACCCGCGGAAGAAGGTCTCATCGGCACGCCCCAGGGCGTCCGCTGCCGCATGGCCACGTCTTCCATCCCTGTCCCCTGGCTGCAGCGTAGGCCAGGGGGCGCGATGGCGGCTACCGCGGCAGGGCCATCACCCTCGGCCCAGGTAGGCGGCATGCAGGGGGCATAGAGGCCGTGCTGATACACGGGTCGAGACCTGCCGGGCCTGCCCCGCGACGAGACGAACGGGCGACAGGTTGACGATGGCACGCCACCGTGACGCCCCGTCCCCGTCGTGCGGGGTCTGGCCCATATCGGGCCGGTGTCCACGCCCGCCGAGCTCTTCCGTCCGTCGGGCTCATCTCACACAGGGCTAAGCAGGCGTGTGGGGTCGCCGGGGTGGCAGCGAGCTGAACAGGGCCCGGCCGATCTGTCTACTGGGGGTTTGTCCAGCTTTGCCCGACGCAATTCCGGGCCGAAAGGCCCGCCAGCCGGTGACCTTGGTCGGTTCGCACCGCACCGCAGGGTAGGGCTTACTGGAGCCGAAAAGGTAGCGGGGAGGACGGAGCCATGGCCAGCGGAGGCGAGAGGCCCTTCAGGGTCACCAGGAGGGACTTCCTGCGCGCCCTCGCCGGCGGAGCTGCGTCTCTGGCAGCAGGCGTGCAGCTCCCGCGCGAGCTGCTGCGCTTCGCTTTCCTGCAACCGGTGCAGCCTGGCCTGAACCCTCTCAAGGAATACCCCAACCGTGGTTGGGAGAAGGTCTACCGCGACCTGTATACCCCCGACTACACCTACCACTACCTGTGTGCGCCCAACGACACCCACGGATGCCTCCTCAAGGCCAACGTGAAGAACGGGGTCGTCGTCTACGCCGACCCCAGCTTCGGCTACGGGAAGGCCACCGACCCCTACGGCAACCAGGCCTCCGCCCGCTGGGACCCCCGCGTCTGCATAAGCGGCCTGGCCTACGTGCGCCGCTTCTACTCCGACCGTCGGGTCAAGGGCGCCTTCGTCCGCCTCGGCTTCAAGCGCTGGGCCGAGGCGGGCTTCCCCCGCGACCCGGCCACGGGCCGGCCGCCCGAGCAGTTCTTCTCCGGCCGGGGCAAGGAGGAGTTCGTCCAGGTCAGCTACGAGGAGGCCTACCGGCTGGTGGCCAGGGCGCTGGTGGACATCGCCCGCACCTACAGCGGCCGCGAGGGCGAGGAGCGGCTGCGCCGACAGGGCTACGACGAGGCCATGGTCGAGGCCGTCCACAGCATCGGCACCCAGACCATCAAGGCCCGCGGCGGAATGCCGCTGCTGGGGCCCATCCGCATCGGCGGGCTGTACCGGTTCATGAACATGCTCGCCTTGCTGGACGCCCACGTGCGGGGCGTCGGCCCTGAAGGGGCGGTGGGCGGCCGCCACTGGGACTCCTACTCCTGGCACACCGACCTTCCCCCGGGCCACCCCATGGTCAGCGGGCAGCAGACCCTTGACTTCGACCTCTACACGGCCGAGAACGCGCGTCTCATCACCCTCTGGGGCATGAACTGGATCGCCACCAAGATGCCAGACGGCCACTGGCTCACCGAGGCCAAGCTGCACGGGGCCAGGGTGGTGACCATCGCTCCCGAGTACCAGAGCAGCAGCTCCAAGGCCGACGAGGTCATCGTCATCCGCCCGGGGAGCGACGCCCACTTCGCCCTGGGCCTGGCGCACGTCATCGTCCGCGACCGCCTCTACGACGAGGCGTTCGTCAAGTCTTTCACCGACCTGCCCCTGCTGGTGAGGATGGACAACCTCAGGCGCCTCCAGGCGCGCGACGTCATCGCCGGCTACCGGCCGGCCGAGCTGAGGAACGGCACCAGGGTCATCAGGGACGGTGAACGGCCACCGGTGCCCGCCCAGCAGGACGCCCAGCTCGTGCCCGAGTCGCTGCGGGCGGAATGGGACGACTACATGGTCTGGGACCTGCGCAGCGGCGGCCCCCGCCCCGTGAGCCGCGACCTGGTGGGCCGACACTTCCAGGAGGCCGGCATAGAGCCGGCCCTGGAGGGGGAGTTCGAGGTCTCCCTCGTGGACGGGCGGCGGGTCAAGGTGCGTCCGGCCTTCGACCTAGTGAAGCAGTACCTGATGGACTCCTGCAGCCCCGAGCAGATATCGAAGGTCACCTGGGCGCCGGTGGAGGCCATCGAGAACCTGGCCCGAGAGATAGCGGCCAACAAGACCCGCACCCTGTTCGTGGAGGGCATGGGCCCCAACCATTTCTTCAACAACGACTGCAAGGACCGGGCCATCATCCTGGTGGCGGCCCTCACCAATAACGTCGGCCACTTCGGCGGCACCGTGGGCAGCTACGCTGGCAACTACCGCCTGGCCTTCTTTTCGGGCTTCGGCCAGTACGGCACCGAGGACCCCTTCGATATCGAGCTGGACCCGAGCCGGCCCGCCCGCACCCGCAAGACCTACAAGGCGGAGTCAGCCCACTACTACAACTACGGCGACCGCCCCCTGCGGGTGGGGAACAAGGTGTTCACCGGCCGCACCCACATGCCCACGCCCACCAAGGCGGTGCTGTGGGCCAACTCCAACTCCATCCTGGGCAACGCCAAGTGGGCCTACAACGTCATCGTCAACACGCTGCCCAACATCGAGCTGATATGCGTGAACGACTGGTCGTGGTCGGCGACCTGCGAGTATGCCGACGTGGTGTTCGGGGTGGACAGCTGGGCCGAGCGCAAGTTCCCCGACATATACGGCTCGGTCACCAATCCCTTCCTGCAGGTCTGGCCGCGCACGCCCCTGCCGCGCATCTTCGACACCCGCGACGATGTGGAGGTGTGGGCAGGCATCGCCGCTGCCCTGGCCGAAGAGACGGGCGACCGCCGCTTCCGCGACTACTGGCACTTCGTCTACCAGAACCGGGTCGAGGTCTACATCCAGCGCATCTTCGAGGCCAGCAACACGGCCAGGGGCTACCGCTTCGACCAACTGGAGGCCAGCTGCGCCCAGGGCATCCCGGCCTACATGCTCAACCGCACCAGCCCGCGCATCGTGGGCTGGGAGCAGACCCAGGAGAGCAAGCCCTGGTACACCAAGTCGGGGCGGCTGGAGTTCTACCGCGACGAGGAGGAGTTCATCGAGTACGGCGAGAACCTGCCGGTGGCGCGGGAGCCTGTGGACGGCACCCCTTACGAGCCCAACGTCATCATGGCCCGGCCGCACCCGGCCATCCGCCCGGCGCCGCCCGAGGCCTACGGCCTCACCGCCGATGACCTGCGGGTGGAGGTCCGGCAGGTGCGGAACGTCGTGCGGACGCCGGAGGAGATCGCTGCCAGCCTGCACCCGCGCCGCCGCGACGGCTTCAGCCACGTGCTCATCACGCCCAAGTACCGCCACGCCTGCCACACCACCGGGGCGAGCACCGACCTGGACGTGGTCTTCTGGGGCCCCTTCGGCGACTTCTACCGGCACGACCCGCGTAAGCCGTGGGTGGGCGAGGGATACATAGACCTGAACCCCGAAGACGCCCGCGAGCTGGGCATCGAGGACGGCGACTACGTCCGCTGCATCGCCGACCCGGAGGATCGTCCCTTCACAGGCTTCGATGCCGGTCACCAGGATGGCAAAGTGGCTAGCTGGCTCGTTCGGGCCCGCTACTACCCCAGCACCGCCCGGGGGGTGGGACGTGCCTGGTTCCACTTCCACATCGCCACCCATGGCAGCGTGGAGGGCCACGAGACGAGGCCCGACCGGCTGGCCAAGAACCCCCGCACCGGCTATCAGGCCGGCTACCGCTACGGCAGCCACCAGTCCGTCACCCGCGCCTGGTTGCGCCCCACCCTCCAGACCGACAGCCTGGTGCGCAAGGACACGGCCGGCCAGATGCTGGGCAAGGGGTTCGAGCCCGATGTCTACTGCGTGGCGGGCGCACCCAAGGAGAGCTTCGTGCGCATAGAGCGGGCCGAGCCGGGCGGTGAGGACGGCGAGCGCCGCTGGTCGCCGGCGGACAAGGGCTTCCGCCCCGGCTACGCGTCGGAGGCCGTCCTCAAGTACCTCAAGGGTGCCTTCATCAGGGTGGAGGGATGAGCCATGCCCAGGGTGTACAACTGGCAGATCGGGCGCGAGATGGAATACCCCTTCGAGGCGGCGCGGCCCCTGCGACAGGCGGCGGCCGTCTTCGACATCAACAAGTGCATCGCCTGCCAGACCTGCACCATGGCCTGCAAGACCACCTGGACCTCGGGCCGCGGGCAGGAGTACATGTTCTGGAACAACGTGGAGACCAAGCCCTGGGGCTCGTACCCCCTGGCCTGGGACGTGCGCATCCTGCAGATGCTGGGCCCTCAGACCTGGCAGGGAGACCGCTACACGGGCAAGACCATCTTCGAGGCGGCGCCCCTGGGCGAGAAGGCCATCGGCTACCTGCCCGAAGACCTGGACTACGCTTATCCCAACCGGGGGGAGGACGAGATCTCCGATGCCAGCATCGGCCAGCGCTTCTACCTGCGCCTCCCCCACGACGCCTGGTTTTTCTACCTGCCCCGCATCTGCAACCACTGCACCTACCCGGCCTGCCTGGGCTCCTGCCCCCGAACGGCCATCTACAAGCGGCCCGAGGACGGGATAGTGCTGGTGGACCAGGAGCGCTGCCGCGGCTACCGCGAGTGCGTCAAGAACTGCCCCTACAAGAAGGTCTTCTACAACCACGTCACCCGCGTGGCCGAGAAGTGCGTCCTCTGCTACCCGGCGGTGGAGAGGGGCATACAGCCCCGCTGCATGCGCAACTGCATCGGCAAGATCCGCA
>Ga0101941_1001663_pt1 | contig 13939 bp, 8 predicted proteins | sample DewCreD2012metaG_3_FD_75242 | JGI IMG/M metagenome (GOLD analysis project Ga0101941, IMG submission 75242) | Hot spring sediment bacterial and archeal communities from British Columbia, Canada, to study Microbial Dark Matter (Phase II) - Dewar... ...
AGGCAAGAAGGAGGGTCAACGAGGTTGCACGAAGGCAGAGACGAAAAGAAAATAAATGAGGCAACGATGAGCATTTCGGAAAGATTTTTATATGAGGCAATACGGGGGTGAAAGGAACCTTTTCCTGTCTCGCGAACTATTCTCTAACCAACACCACACGGAGGGTGGCATGAGACGCTGGTGGATGTTTGCACTCATATTCTGCACAGGAGTTTCTGCCATGAGCCAAACGGTTGTTCCTGACTTAGACCCCAACGAGAAGCCGGGCGAACGCCCTTATGAGATGGTGTGGGCGAACCGTCAGGAGCCTGCACCACCCACATTGACCTTTGAGAACCTGCAGGGCTGGCAGATGGAGGTGTACAACGGTGCGGAAGCCACCTTGCAACTCAGCCGTGCGCAGAACGTGTGGAACCGTCCTGTCGCCAAACTGCGCTATAAAGGCAACGGACAGAGCAGCTCCGCACCGCGCATCGTGATAATCCCGCCTGCTCCTGTACCTGTGCCGGACGGTGCAGATTGCGTGGAGCTGTGGGTGTACGGCAACCGCTGGAGCTGGGAGAACCCGCCGGATACGCCTCCGGTGCAAATCATCGTGGTCGTTCGTGATAGTGCGGGCAGTGAGCACTCCGTGCCGGTTGCCAGCGTGGAATGGAAGGAGTGGTGGCTACTGCACCGCAAGCTGCCCGCAGACCTCCGCTTCCCGGCGCAGATGGTGCGCATCGAGGTCACGGGTGGCTGGCAAAGCGACTGGCGAGAGATTTTCTTCGATTCGGTGCGGTTCTATCGCGAGGAGCTACGCCCCCTGCAGTTCGCCCCGCGCCCGCAACGTAACCTGACGCTGTTTGAGGGACAATCTCCGGGCGCGAACACCGGGCCGGGCAAGCTCCCCTTCCCCACGCGCGAACTCACCATCCTGCCCATGCACCTGAGCAGTGAATACAAGAATCGGCTGGTCGACGAGGGGCAAAACCGCTTCGCCTTTATCTATGAGGGCAAGGACGGCAAACTGGTGTACCGCTTCGACGCCGCAAAGGGCATCAACGGCATTCGCGCGGAATGGAACGGCAGGACAGTATGGCAAATCGCCGGGGCTGGCGTACGGTTCAGCGAAGAAAAATCCCCACCAGCACTGAAGAGCGTCCGTCAGCAGGCGGGCATCGTCACCGCCGAGTACGGCGACGGCACCACCCTGCGCCTGCAGATGAAGCAGAAGTCGCTGATTCTCGATGTGATCAACCGCACCGCTCAAGCGACCGAACTGCACTTCGGACAATTCGAGGGCGTGCAGCAACCGCGCGCGATGTATATCCCCTACATCACCTACGGTGGCTCACATCCGACAGTACTGTTATCCCGTGTGGGCAACCGCTGGCTGTTCACCTCGCTGTGGCTGGACTGGTATCGCTCGAATGGCTCAGAACCGTACGGTGCGGAGTACGCGGCAGGTGACATCGCTCGCATTCACGGAGGCATCCGCTACTACCCCAAAACCGACGGTGCACGCAACCCGATGTTCGAGCGGCTTTTCCTTACCGTCTCGCCCATGATAGAGGAAGTGCTGCCAACCATCGCCAACCCCGTTGGGCTGCACGCGAAGCTGGCGGTGGATAGGCTCTGGCAGGAGTCATGGGGACCCGACAACTACGAGAACCAGATGAAACGCAGTCGGATGTTGCGTGCCTACGGCATTGAGAAGCTGATTCAGTGCAATCACGAAATCTCGTGGCGCGACGGAGGCGAAAGCTTTACCCTGCGCACCCGCGCGGCTCCGGGCAAAGGCGGCGACGAAGCGCTCAAGCGATACGTGGCGCACCAGCGTTCATTAGGATGGTTCAGCGGGCTGTACACCAACTACTGCGACTTCGCCCCTGTGAACGAGCACTGGAACCCTGATTTCGTGCAGCGCCAATCTAACGGCGAGTGGCGACCCGCCTGGCCCCGCAACTGGGCGTTGAAACCGTTGAAGGCGGTGGAGTTCGACGCCCTGCTCGCTCCGCAAATCAAGGCGAAGTACAACCCCAACAGCGCGTACACCGATGTGCATACCGCCGTACAGCCGTGGGGGTACACCGACTACGATGCCCACGTGCCCGGCGCAGGAACCTTCGCCCAGACCTTCTACGCCTACGGCGAGCTGTTGCGCAATGACTCGCGTGTGTACGGTGGTCCTATCTTCTCGGAAGGCACGTACCAGTGGATGTACGCAGGACTGGCAGACGGCAACTATGCGCTGGCATACAACGGACGCCCGCTGGCGGTGGAACCACTGCTTCCTGTGTTTGACCTCTACCAGATTCACACCAAAGAGTGCGATATCGGCATGGCGTGGACATCATGGTTCTGCGACGCCATCCCCAACTGGCGGGCTCCGGAGAACATCGACCGCGCGATAGACCGCTTCCTGTTGCATACGCTCGCTTACGGACACATCGGGTGGCTGGTAGAAGAGGCTCACGGCATCGAGCGCACCTGCCGTTCCTACTATATGCTCCAGCAGGTACAGGCGCGATACGGACTGCTTCCCCCTGCCCGAATCGCCTACTGGGACGGAGCGAAGCTGGTCGGTGTCTCGGAGGCGGTGGTGCGCGACCTGCCCCGCACCCGTCGCCAGCTATACGTAGAGTACCCCAACGGGTTGAAACTCTGGCTGAACGACCACCCCTCTGAAGAGTGGAAGGTAGCTATCGGCTCCCGTGCGTTTACATTGCCTCCCGCAGGATGGCTGGCGTATCAGAAGGGGCAGCTGCTGAGCTACTCCGCGCTGGTGGACGGACGCAAGGTGGACTACCTGCGCAGCGACGCCTACATCTATCTGGACGGGCGAGGCGAGATGTTCAACACGCCGGAGGCGGCTTCAGACGGCGGTCTTGCTGTTACGCGCCTTGCGCCGAACAAGCTGCAGGTCATTCACATCAGCGGTAAGGAGCGGTTCTGCATCCGTCGCCCGTTCGGCGTGCAGGGTGCGCTCACCTCATGCAGAGCGTACGATGTGGAAGGCAAGGAGCTTGCCAGACCCATCACGCACGACAGCGGGCAGGCGACGTGGATCGAGCCGGTGCAGGGGGCGATACGCTACGTGCTGGAGTTCTCCGGCAAACGGGCATGGAGCATCGCGCCGGAGCAGACAGAGGTCATCGTGCAGACAGCGACCTGAGCCCGGGCGACACCGTGCTGGTCCGCGCCAGAGCAGGTAGTGAAACGCGCGAAGCACTGCTTCATGTGGTGGAACCCGTACGCTGGCGATGGCAGGCTGGCGGCTGGCAGAACCCGTCACGCCTGCGCCTGATACCTGCATGGCGTATTATTCCCAAAGGCGGCGAGAGGCTCACCGTTGAGTTCAACCTGCCTGACGGCTGGTACATCTCTCCCCGCTCGCTCCACATCGAGGGTGGTAAACTACCTTCGCACATAGACCTGCAGGTGGAGACCGACGCACCCACCGGCGCAGAAGCCACATTGAGCGTTACCCTGCGCAACCACATGGCTCCTCACCGTGCGACATTGCGCCTGCGCGTGGTAGAGGCGCAACCGGTGCTGGCGGAGTTGACCAACGCCGTTGCAATATGGGGCATCGCGCGGCGCGGCGAGAAGGAGATTCCCGACCCGGGCGGCACGGGAGCGCTGTACTATACGGGTGACCTGCCCGTCGGCGGGGTGGCGAAGAAAGGCATCTTCATGCATCCTCCCTACCTCGGTGGCGTGGGCTATGCGTGGGCAGAACTGAAGCCTCTGCAGCTACCCAACGCGCCCAGCCTGTTCCACTCCTTCGTCGGCATTCGCGACGGAGGGAACCCCAGCGACGGGGTGCTGTTCCGCGTAGAGTTGATTGATGCGCAGGGCAAGGTACACCGTCTGGCAGAGGCAACCGGTGTGCAGGGCGAGTGGCGCGAGATTCGAGCCGACCTTTCTCCCTTTGCGGGGCAGACCGTCCGCCTGCGCCTGATAGCCGATGTCGGACCGAACGACGACTCCACCGCCGACTGGGCATCGTGGGGTGAACCGGTTATTCAGATGGCGTCGCCGGTGAAGATGATTGTTGTGCTTTCGGCTTTCTACTTCTCCTCCTTCACCCACGGCGGCTGGTAGTTGGGGTTCTTGCGCCAGGCGTCGATGTCTATCACGTAGATGCCATCCAGACAGGCAGCGAACAGCTTGTTACCCACAACGCACAAGCTGATACAAGCAGTGGGGCCGAGACGCAAAATGCGAGTAATCTTTCGGCTTGAAGTGTCCAGAGCCGCTACTGCTCCTTTGACGTGCACGTATCGAAGGGCGAAGAAAATTTCACGACCATCTGGAGCCAGCGCCATGTCCACCATGTGCAGGTCTTCAATACCGAATTTCTGGGGTGTACCAGGCTGCGATTTGGGGTCCCACCGTTCGAGCTCCCTACTCTGAAGGTTCAACACGAGAAGCCCCCTCGCGCACGCGAGGGCGTACAACAGACGACCGTCCGCCGAAAGCTCTATTGCAGTTATCTCTCTATCGCTATTGTACGGCTTGTAGAAGAGAGGCTGCAAGTCCGGAAGAGACCAGACCATTATCAGCCCGCTATGTCCTGTCAGTAATCTCCTGCCGTCTGGCGAAGTCTGCATCGTGATGATGTACTGGCTGCGCTCCACGTCTATACTGGCATCGCCTTTGGGTAATACGTTGCGGACATCTACCGAGCGAACGACCTGGCGGGTTGTTGCGTCCATCTCGTGGATCGTTCTCCACCGAGCGGGATAAACATCCGGATCACGTTGTAGCGGTAGCAGCGCATAAATCCGACCATTCGCTACCTGCCAGAAATCATGATCGCGCGTTAGCCACACGAGGTCGTCCCCAAGAGATGCTCGGATATATTGGGCGTTATGGAAAGGAGGAAAAGGCTCCTGTAGCAGGTGCTTGGCGACAGTCTGTTCTACCGCTGGATCGATTTCCAGCGCGAGGTACGGAGGCTTCGCGTCTACATCTACAGTGAACATGTCGCGTCGCTGTGAATTGACCTGAGCACGAGCGCCCATGGCATAGACGCGCTTGCCATCGGTTGAAACTACCCACCACCAGTAGGAAGGTTCTGGCAGGTTGCCGACGCGACGGACTATTACCTCAGAAGCGATGGACGCTTCTAAAAGGCAGGTGAGCGCGAAGAGTAGCACCACCCATAGGAGTTTCATTTTCTAACACCTCTTTCACCATGCTATAGGGCCGTCGATGTACTCGTTGTGCCAAAAATCCTGACTGCCCCACCCGAGTCGGCAGGAGCCGCATCGTGGTACCCGCACAGCCCTCGCAGAATGGCATTACTTATGGATGGAACATGCTCAGGTTAATGCCAACGTAGCCCATCTTCCTTTTGCGATCGAGTTCCTCCCCATCAAGTATCCGCACATCTATCGCCAGCGCTTCTGGCTGGGGGTTGGCAATGCTGTCATACAGGTCCTGATGCGTGCGGATAGGCGAATTCGCTGGAATATAGCGAACCACCAGATACGTTGGGCGCCGCCTGCTCACCAGGTTAGAGGGAAAACGTAAAGTGACCCGGTTGCCTGCCACGCTGGCTCTCAATGGGGCAATCCAGTGGTAGTTCTCTGCACACCTTGACCCACCATTCGTGTGCACTATCCTTGCACGAAACACCCCACCGTGCTGAGAGGGTGCTTCTTCGCCGTAGGGGTAATCGCCCAGAGAAAAAATCACACCGACTTCACTTTTGGGTGGGTAAAAGTATAGGCAGAAGCTCACCTTGTCTTGTGTTTTCTGCGGGATGTCCGCTTGGGTATGCAGAGTCACCTCGCACTGCCCAGACCTAGTAAAAGAGGTTTTCACCGAACGCACCTTCGCCCAGCTTGGCAATACCACCTCGTTCTGCTTCGGGTAAGCAGCTATGCCAAAAGATAGCACTGCTGTCGCTACAGTAACCGTGCAGAGAGAAAGGCGTAGGGTTTTCATCGTTCCATACCTCCGTCTTCTTCACGTGCGCTCTCACCAATGGTATGCATTTGGACTCCCCTCAAATACCTGTCTAGTCTGTCCGTTGACCCTCTCCCATACCCTCAGCCAGTTGGTACTCACTTTGTAGATGAAGTGTGTCTTGTTGTCTCCGTCCAGTGGTGGAGCCTCGCTGACCCAATGCACATACCACTCGCTGCCGCACCGCTCCATCCACCCTTGTTCATCCCCCTGGCCCAGGGGCACTTGCCGATGGAATATAGATTACCTCAGTAATGTCTAGCCGCTGGTTTCCGTCCAAGTCACGACCGATACAAAGGCGGTACTCGTCTCGGTAGTGGAGAGACCCTCGCGGCTCGGGTTTGTCGATACCAAACAGTCCTACACACCATGTCGTACCAGGTAGTTGCAAGTCCCCCGGGTAGTCCCAATCCAAACGCTCGTCTCCGCTCAGGTCACCCGGCTTGGGACGCCGAGCACTCGGTGGACAAGTGTCCATGATGGGTATTTCTACAACCTGGTCTGGCTGTAGCACGCCCAGTGGGTAAACAGCCCCGTAAAGCCCTGTACTGCCTACGTCTACCAAACCGGTCAGGCTGGGCATGGGAATCTGTACGGGCCAAGGTATTGCGCAGGCAAGTGGCAGTGCCGATTTGCGACGGTGGACCTTCTCCTCGTCGGGATGGTCGTCCACCGCATGAACCACAAACAGATACTCGCCCGGCGTCACCATCAGGCTTACCGGCGCGCGCACGATGACCCCATGTTCCACCCTCGTCAGGCTGGCGGTCAAACCATTCTGGTAGGATGCCACACGGCGCATATGGTCACCGAGCACGGGCATTAGCCAGGCACGGCAGGACGAGGGCGATCGGTACCCCCGTGTGAGCGGCAAAAGCAAGTGTTTCATCGTGTTTTCTCCTTTTGCTCACAAGGGGTATTGGGTTAGCTACATGGTATCGCCTTTTGCACAAAATGTCAAAGGGTGGTAGGGGGTGCACTTGACCAGTAAAAAAGGGCGTACATCATTTCGCATCGGAAGTGTTGGCACGATGAGAAAAGAGGCGAAAAGTGCTATAATACAGCTACAGCATACACATGAGGATTTTCGTCAACTGTTGTGACGCCTATGCCTTTCCCTGCCCGCTGTGTGCAGATAGACCCCTTTCTGGGGCGATATTACGCCAACCGCAGTGCGGAGAGTATCGCTGAGGAGCTTGCGGTGCACCGCTTCAACGGCGTGCAGATGATTATCACCCGGGACAGCCGCGTACATCGCGAAGTGTTGAACTCTCTGCACAAGCGCAAAATACATGTGGACTACACCACCTTCGGCAACGGCGCGTACGACACGCACGATTTGCCCGATGGATGGCAGGACTGGCGCATGGTCACCCGCCAGCCGATGAATGACGGCTACACCCGGCTGTGCCTGAATCACCCTGAATACCGCCGATGGAAGAAGAGGCAAATCGCCGCAGTGCTTCGCCAGTATCCTTTTGACGGCGTGCACATCATGGAGCCGTTCTGGCCCGAATACCCGGGCCCCACTGCTCCCGCGTACGCCTGCCTGTGCGAGCGGTGTCGCTCACTGTTCGCGCAGAGGTATCAAGGTGAGCAACCGCCGGAGTTCCACGATGAATCGCATCCTCGTTTCTGGCGCAAGCAGCCGGAGCTCTATGCAAAGTGGGTAGAGTTCCGCGCCCAGAGCCACACTGACTTTCTGAACGACCTGCTGAACGGAGCGGGAGGAATCCGAAAAACGCACCCACAACTTCCTGTCACCGTCTGGATACTCGCCATCGATGCACCCGACCCGGTGCGTTTTGTGCGAGAGGTGCACGGTCAGGACATTGCGGAGGTGGTTCGGCAGGTTCGTCCCGACGCGGTCTGCCTGCAAACCCACTGGCCCGACTGGATACAAGCAAACCTTGCCCCGGATTACGTGCGCGCCTACCAGCCTCTGGTGCAAGCGGCGCGTGCAGTTCGTCCCGACTTACCGATGATGGTGCAGGCAGATATCGGCTCGCAGCCGCAGAATCGACGTTCGTGGCAGTGGATAGAGGCGTTTCGCGAAGCGTGTCGGAGCATCGGTGTACAGAGCACTACTCTCTACGAATACATGCTGGGGATGTACATCTATGACGACCCGCCCAAAGCGGTGAAGGCAACGCGCGAAAGCAGGAATACCGTCCTGCTGGTGTTTAACAAGCGTCTGGATGCCCAGAGCGCAGGGGAAAAGGGACGATACACCTTTGTCCCATCTCTGGAGATAAACCGCATCGAGGTAGACGGCAACCTGGTACGCCTGCACACTGCTCCAATGCACGCGAGACGGCGATACCGTCTGACGATACAGAACGTCTCGGATGACCCATCAACGCGCTGGTTGCCGGATACACCTGCGCTCACCCTGTCCAAACAGACGGTTACCGTATAGGTTATCGTATGGATACGAAGCGCACCAACAGGAAAAGACTGCTCGTCCTGCACGCTACCTACCAGCTGGGAGGGGCGGAGCGCGTCCTGCAGCGGTTACTGACCTCGCTTTCGCAGTACATGGATGTTCACGCTTGCGCTCTGTATGAACCGGGTTCCGTCGGCGAGCAGCTGCAAAAGGCGAACGTGCCAGTCTACGCGCTGCACGGGCGATCACGCACCGACTGGAGGGTGTTGCCGCGCTTCGTGAGGCTGGTCAGGCAGATTCGCCCCGATGTGGTTTTTACCATCGACTCCCCTTACCCCCTGTTGTACGCTGTGCTGGCTCGCAGGCTCGGTTGGATTCCCAAACTGGCGGTTTCGGTACGAACTTTCGGAAAGGTGCACCGCCAGCGCGAGATGGCGATCAGCCGCAAGCTGGCCTCGGGTGTTATCGACGTTTTAATAGCCCTCTCCGAAATCCAGAAGCGATTCCTGATAGAGACAGAAGGGTGGAAAGCAAGGCGCGTGGAGGTGATTCCAAACGGCATCGACCTGCAGAGGTTCTCTCCGGTGGGCGAACACCTGCGTGAGCAGTGGCAGCTGTCGCCGGACACACCGGTCTTCGGCATTGTCTCCATGTTGCGCCCTGAAAAGAACGTTTTCCTCTTCCTTCGAGCAGCACAGCGGGTGCTCTCCGCCATGCCAGAGGCGCGGGCGTTCATCGTAGGAGACGGTGTCCAGCGCGCCGAACTCGAACGGATGGCCGAGCAGATGAACATTCAGCAACAGGTGGTCTTCACCGGTGTCGTCGAACACATTCCCCCCGTCTGGCGCACGATGGACGTAGCGGTGCTCACTTCCCGCGTGGAGGGGTTGCCTAACGTGCTGATAGAAGCCGCCGCCTGCGGCGTGCCGGCGGTCAGTACCAACGCGGGCGCGGTACGCGACATCGTAATAGACGGCGAAACAGGCTTCGTGGTAATGGTAGACGACGAGAGCGCTCTCGCAGAGCGCATCCTGTATCTCCTGCAACATCCCACCGAACGCAAACGCATGGGCGAACGCGCTCGCCAGCACGCCGAAGCCCATTTTGACCTGCACCGGATGGTAGAGCGCTACGCGCAGGTGCTACAGGGGTTGTGAGCCTCAGTCGTCCCCAATCGCGCCGAAGTTGCTCACCAGGATGCCGAAATCAAACAGCGTCACCTCTTCATCCCCGTCCAGGTCCGCCTCAGGGTTCCAGTTGCTATCGCCCGGCATACTCCCAAACGCCGACACCAGCGCACCAAAGTCAAACAGCGTCACCTCGTTGTCCCCATCGATGTCCCCGTTCACCAGCGAAAAGTTCGCCACACCGCCACCCGCGATGGACACACCCGCCAGCGTCTGCCTCAACCAGTGTGACGCCTTCGCAGACAGGTCATACACCCCGTCCAGCGGAGCCATCAGCGAATACGCTCCAGAGGCGTTCAACGCCAGCGTGTGCACCTGCAACGGGGTGAGACTGCCCGGTGCACGTATCTGCAACTCCACCGGTATGCTGGCAGGATTGCCTCCGAAACTGAGCAGGTTCACCACCCCGCTGAGCAGGGCGTAGCGCACATGCCAGAAGCCATCGGTGAGGTCAAAACTGCCTCCGGTGTGCAGGGGGCTGGCTCCGAGCGCGACCGGTTGTCCGATGGTGCTTCCCAGCGAGAAGTCGCCTCCTGTGCTGAAGGTGACGCCTCCTGAGGAGATGACGCTCCACGAGAGGTCGTAGTCTCCTCCCGACTGGGCGAAGGCGTTAGCCAGCATGAAGGTTGTCAGTGCCAGAATGGCGATAGTGCGTTTCATGTTTGGTTCTCCTTTCTTTTTGTTTGGTAAACCTCTTCAACCTCACCCCAACCCCTCTCTTTGTTCGACCTCTCCCCCGTCCCCTCTCCTGCGAAGAGAGGGGAGCCGTGCTCCCAGCACCCCCTTCCTTCGTAGGGAAGGGGGCAAGGGGGATAGGTTTTCACACCTCACCCCTGTCCCCTCTCCTGCGAGGAGAGGGGAGCCGTTTATTCAGATGCCCCTTCCTTCGTAGGCTCGTTGTTTCAACAATGCCAGCATAGACAAGCATTTTTGTCGATCCTCTTCTTGCCCCTCTCTTGACTTGGTGTGAGCGGCAGGGGGATAGCCTTTCATGGCTACCCCCTGTATGGCTATGGTGCACCGATGCGCACGATGCCGGATGTGCCGTCGCGCTCCAGACGCATTGCCCGCCACACGACGAACCTCTCGTTATAGCCACCCGGACGGATACGCACAGTTCCGTTCGTCGGCACGCAGAAGGTGGCTTCATATACCGTATTGAACGGATTGGCGGATGTACCTCGCTCTGACGAGCCCTCGTTGCCAGGGTCGCCGCCCACTGATTGATCTGCGTAGGTCGGGTTCGCCATTTCCCAGATGTACCAGCGGATGGTGCCAAAAGCAACATCCATGCGCCCATAGCCTGCCCAGAGAGGTGGACAGCGCCAGATAGGGTTGCCGTTTGAATCGTAGCCGTCAAACTGTGCGCAAGAGGCAGGGCCACGAACGCGGCGTGCGCTATCCATTACCGCTGAACCCGACGAGCCACCTTCTATCGTGCCGTTCCCGACCGATATGTCGGTATCCCACAGGTCAAAACCGCAGCCTGTGGTCGTGCCGTCCGAGGTGGAGAAGGTGATTCGCTTGTAGCTTCCGCCCGGGTGGTGAATCGTGGTGGCGCTGTCTCCAGAACCCCAGGAACCGCTGTTCCAGCCGAGGTAGTAGTCGCCTGCAGGTCGCTCGTACAACCCCAGAATCACCCAGTCCGCGCCCGTATGGTGCTTCAACAGTAGTGCGCCATCGGTACGAGGCACGGTGTTCAGGCTGGGCGGTGTGCCGTTGCATGTGTCGGTCTGATAGAACCAGTACGCCTCCAATCCGTGTGCCGACGCCTGCGTGCTGATGCAGTGGTTCGCGCTCATAAAGATAGGAGCGAAGTCGGTACCGGTACGGTTGAGTAGCTCCCCGGTACATACAAACCAGCTTCCTCCCTCGGGAAACAGCATTCGAGCCACCGAGCGCGCCTCACTTGCCCAGCTGGAGTAGCAGGTGACATCCAGATGGCAACCCAGCACGGTGGGTCCCAGTGCGCCGGGTGGCGTTGCAGGTTCCACACCGGCGTACAGGCAGGCAATCGCCACAATCTGCGGGATCTCACGCAGCGCGCGTTCACTTGGTACGAACAACTCTATGCCTATTCCGTGCCCCCAGATGGTGGGTGCCCACCACCGACCGTGCGCGTCCGGCTTTGCCTTCACCGGACCGAGCACCGTACTGCCGTTTGGCTCATAGATGTACATCACCGCCCCATCGGGAAGCTTTCCCTGCATCTGCAGGCGCAGTCCCACCGCGCCCGGCGAGTACAGCTCCAGATGACAGATCCGCCCCTCCGAGACCGGTGTCTCCGTGTCGCCCGCCGTGCTGAAGGACAGGCGGTGCCAGCGGGCATTGCTGAGCAGATCAGGAGGCGCGTCTATAGTGTAGCCTATGCGCATCTTCGGCTTAGCATGGTCCTCCTCGTCGGGCTCGCCGGGGAGCACCACTGTGGCGGGAAGTGGTATCCGTGTTGCCTCCAGCTTGGGAGCGATCAAGCGTGGCGCTACCTGCTCACGCACCCGACTATCCGCCGGACGTTGTGCTCCGTCCACAAACGCCGGCTCGTAGTATGGGTCGTTCACTTGAGCACGCGCAAACGCCCCACTGCTGAGAACGATCGCCGGTGCAATCAGCCAGTGCAGTCTCATGATAGCCACCTCCTCAGTGCAGGTTGACCAGCATCAGCACAAAGCCTGTCTCGCCCTTCTCCAAGCGGGTCATCGCTTTGCCCAAGATGGCTCCGTGCGATTGGTGCGGGTCATGAGCAGCCATCGCATAGCCGGGCTTATTCGAAGTGGTCAGCAGGTCGCCCGGTTCAATCGCGTGTTCGGTGGCATCGGCGTAGACCCACACCCGCCCACTCATCGCTATCGGGGTGTGGCTCTCGCTGCCTTCTAAGTTGCCCAGCACGATGCCTTTGGACAGCCCGTTGGCGCCCGCGACCACGCCTGCGACACGCTTGTTATACGCGCCGCGCGCCTTGCGCAGGTGGCCGGGGTGGTCGGGGTCGATCTCCACCACCATGCCGGGTTCAAGATTGTCGGTGGTGGGGAACTTCTCGGCAAAGTCGGCGCCTGTGATTTCCAGCACACCCACACGGGCGGTGCCATTCACAAGCAGTTTGGCGTCGCTTACTGGCGCGCCGCCCACGCCCACGTTGCCACTGAAATAGCCACGACCGACGAAGTAGCCACCATAGCCATCAGGGCTGTCGCTTCGCCCATACACGCCGTAGTTAGCGCCGCTGGTGGCGGTTGCGTAGCCAAAGACGCCTCTGCCCCAAGCGCTGGCGCTTTCTCCATACACGCCGTAGGTGGTGCCGCTGGTGGCGGTTGCGTAGCCAAAGACGCCTCTGCCATCTACGCTGGCACTTTGCCCAACCATGCCGTAGGTGGTACCGCTGGTGGCAGTGTTAACTCCATAGATGGCGCGGAATCCGGTACCCGTTTCTACATGCAGTGGATAACCTGGACCGCTCGTGCCGATGCCCACATTGCCGTTAGAGTGCACTCGCATGACCTCTGTACCCGCATTGTTGACAAAAATCACGCTGTCGTCCCCACTGCTATCCACATCAGGATGCAGCGTGATGGCGCCCCAACTCTGAATTTCGCCGCTATCGACGCGCAGATTGCCGTTGCGAATGTGCAGTTTCGCCTCTGGACCCGTTAGCCCAATGCCCACATTGCCGCTGCCGTCGATCACCATCCGCGTGGTGTTGCCGTTCGTGCGAAACTGGAAGCCGTTGGGGGTGGCAGAGCTGTTGTAGAGGATGCCGCCTGCCACATTGCTGGACGGCTGCCCGAAGAGAATGCCTCGTTCCGTCGTATCGGGTGTCAAGATGCTCAGGTAAGCGCGGGCATTGTGCTCGAGGGTCAGCACCGAGTTGGCGTCGGCGGTCACCGTGCCAGCAGACCCGGCGAGCACGTGAAGGCGAGTTTCGGGGCTGTTTGTGCCGATACCCACTTTGCCCGTGCTGTAGAAGATGTCGCTCCCGGACGCCTGCCAGAAGGCGTCGCGCAAGTCGGTATCGGGCGACCACGCACTGCCGTTCCACTTCAGCACCTGACCTGCGGATGGAGCAGTGCTCGCTACAGCACGACCCTGCAGCTTCGCCACCGTCGGGTTCGGATAACTCCCGCTCAGGTCACCACCGGCACTCCCGCCCGGCGGAAAACTGCTGGGCGCACCCGTCACCTTGCTCCACGAGACGCTCGCTATCTTCGCATCCGTCACCTGACCGTCCCCTATCTTCGCCGTCGTGACCGCACCGTCTGCCAACTTGTCGGTGGTGACTGCGCCAGTGGCTATCTTGCCGGTAACCACCGAACCATCTGCTAACATCGCCGACACCACACCACCGCTGGCAATGGAGAAGGTGTTACCCACCAGCTGTAACCCTGCGCCCGCTGAGTAGGTGGTGTCGTTG
>Ga0101941_1001669_pt1 | contig 13870 bp, 19 predicted proteins | sample DewCreD2012metaG_3_FD_75242 | JGI IMG/M metagenome (GOLD analysis project Ga0101941, IMG submission 75242) | Hot spring sediment bacterial and archeal communities from British Columbia, Canada, to study Microbial Dark Matter (Phase II) - Dewar... ...
TATGTCCTGTTAGTGCCATATATCAAGAGAATGATGTTCCATCTGAGTGGTCTCAGTTTAAGGAGAAGAATTCGGATTATTATCGTCTAAGTAAAGAGGATTTTATCAAAAAGTGGGGTTCTCTGTGAAAGGGATTGAATTTATTAGAATTTCAAGAAGTATAGAAAGAAAATTTAAATCTAAAAATGAATCATTAGTTAGAACATTAATTAGTAGATATTACTATGGCATTTTCCACGAAGTTAAGAGTAAATTAGAAAGGAAATTGAAGAAGAGAATACAAGGTCCAAGAATTCATAATAAAATTTTATATTTTTCAAAGAAAATTTATGGAGAAGAATTTTTTTTAATTTATAGAAGCATGCTTAATTTTAGAATAAAGTCAGATTATATCTTAGAACAACCTGTTACTTACGAGGAATTGAAAGTAGTTAAGTTTCTTTCAAAGAAAATAATAAGTTATTTATGAAAAAGTTAAAGAAATTTTTAGAAAGTTTAGGTTTTGAAGTAGAAAATGTATTAGTTTCTAAAATTAACTTTGAAGGCAAAAAATCAAAAATCATAAGTTTATATATAAAGGTGAGTGATTTAAAGAATTTTTATGATAATATGACCAAAATTTATAAGCAAATATATGATAATTTTGATAATGAATTTGAAGTTATTTTAATTCCAAGCGAAAAAGGAGGTTAGGAGATGGCATATGTAATAACGCAACCTTGTATAGGGACGAAGAGTGGGGAGTGTGTTCAAGTTTGTCCAGTTGATGCTATACATCCAAGAAAAGATGAGAATTGGGATGAGACTACGCAACTATATATAGATCCTAACACTTGTATAGATTGTGGTGCTTGTGCTTCGGTATGTCCTGTTAGTGCCATATATCAAGAGAATGATGTTCCATCTGAGTGGTCTCAGTTTAAGGAAAAGAATTCGGATTATTATCGTCTAAGTAAAGAGGATTTTATCAAAAAGTGGGGTTCGTTATAGGGACCTTTGGTCCCTTCATTTTAAGTAATTTGGATTATTTTTATGTTTCAAAAGCTCTTGAAAATTATGGATTAAACTTTAATGATTTAGGATATAAGAAGGATATTTCTGTTGAAACAAATTTAAAGCCAAAAGGTTTTATTGAAATTCTAAAAAAACCCTTTAAGATAGATACCCTATCTTTTAAATTACTTCAAAGAAATATTTTTTTTCAACTTGAAACAATTTTAAATGATTATTACAATTTAAACATTACCGGACCATATTCTATTATTTCTAATCCTGATACATTATTTTCATCTTTTGATATTAGAATTCAAAATGCTTTAATTAATTTTATTCAAACATCAAAAATTTATTCTTTTTATTTGGAACATTCAAATGTTGATTTAGATGAGATTGAAAATTTAATTAAGTTTGCTAAGGAACAAGTTTTAAATGATAGTTCAATTATCTCTAAGGATAGTGTTATAAGTTATCTTTCAAAGTTTAATTTTAAAAATTTTTTCTATGCTAATTTGGTTTTATTAAATGCTTTTTTAGAACTTAAAGAAGTTGCAAAATTGCTTAAAGGTAAAGATATTAATTTTTTATATGAAACTGAATTTGGAAAAGTTGTTATTACTGATAGTATTATGCCTTCCGATAGTGATTTTATTTATATAAATACCAAAGGCTCTCAAAATTATAATAAAATTTGCCAGACAATTATAAAAATTTGTGCTTTTATAGACCTTGAAGGAAATGATAAATATGAACTTGATAGTTTTTCAATTCATAGTGAGTATGGAGCGGTCTTTTTCTATGATAACGAAGGTAATGATATTTATAAATGTTTAGATTTTTGTCTCTCCTCAACAATTTTAGGCATTTCTTATTTTGAAGATAATGCTGGAAATGATATTTATGATGTTGGTAGGTTTTCTATTTCTTCAAGTTTTTATGGAATTTCTATATTCATTGATAATGAAGGTGATGATATTTATAGGGCAATAAATAAAGCATTATCTTTTAGTAGTATATGGGGAATAAGTATATTTGAGGATTTGAAGGGTAATGATATTTATTATTTGGGGAGATTTTATGAACATAAGCCATTATGGAAGAATGAATTTTATGGATTTGGATTGGGGTTTTCAACTGGTATTAGAGAGGATATAGCAGGTGGTTTTTCTTATTTTGTAGATTACGAAGGAAATGATTTATATAATTGTGGAACTTATTGTATTTCAAGTGCTTATTGGTACTCAATGAGTGTTTTTGTTGATTCAAGTGGTAATGATAGGTATATTGGTGTTGAATATGGATTAGGAGCAGGTATTCATATTGCAATTAGTTCTTTCTTTGATTTAGAAGGTGATGATATTTATATTTTTAAATCAGGTCCATCCATAGGAAGTGGTCATGATTTTTCAATTGGATTCTTTTATGAGAAAAGTGCAAATGACATTTACTATGTTTCAGGAGGAATTGGAAATAGTATAGCAAATGGGCTTGGAATTTTTATAGATCATAGTGGAAATGATAGTTATAATTTTACTGAATATCATTTAAGCTGTGGTGCAAGTCAGAATTTAAATAGTCAAAGAGAGTTCTTTGGATTAGGTTTATTTATTGATATTTCAGGAAATGATGACTATCCTTCTCAATCAAAATGTAAGAATAATAGCTTTTGGAGATTAGGAGATATTGGGATTGGCTATGATGGAGAATGATTTAATAAAAAAAGTTCAAGCGCTTTTAAAAAAATTTAATTTAGATGGTTGGTTATTTTATGACTTTCAAAATAGAAATTACATAGCTCAAATGATATTGAATATAAATCCAAAGGAACATTTTACAAGAAGATGGTTTTATTTTATTCCAAAAGATGGAGAACCTATTAAGTTATTATCAAGAGTTGAACCCCATAAACTTGAACATTTAGAAGGTAAAAAATTATTATATTCAACTTGGAAGGAAATGATTGAAAAACTAAAAGAAATTCTAAAAAATTCTAAAACAATTGCTATGGAATATTCAAGAAATTGCTCAATTCCATATATTTCAATTATTGATGCTGGAATTTACGAGATTATTAAAAGTTTATCAGTGGAAATTGTTTCATCTGCTGACTTAATTCAGACATTTTTCCTCATTTTGGAAAATGAAATTAAAACACATTATCAGGCAGGAGAGATTATAAGAAATGTTTTATTTGATGTTTTTAATAATTTAAGTTCATTTAAATATGAGTTTGAAGTATGCGAATTTATTTATAATAGATTAATTGAAAATAATTTGACAACTGATGGTGATTTTCCAATTTTTGCTATTGGCGAGAATTCTTCCAATCCTCATTACATGCCTACAAAAGATAAGTCAAAAAAAATTGAAAAGGAAAATCCATTTTTAATAGATATTTGGGCAAGGTTGAATCAGGAGAATAGTATTTATTATGATATTACATGGGTTGGATATTATGGAGTTAATGTTCCTGATGAGTATAAAAAAGTTTTTGATATTGTAAAAGTTGCAAGGGATTTAGCAGTTGAATATATAAATGATAAATTGGATAAAAATATGGAAGTTTTCGGTTATGAAGTAGATGATGTTGTAAGAAGTTATATTAATCAAAAAGGTTATGGAAATTATTTTATTCATAGGACAGGTCATTCAATTGGAAAATTTGTCCATTGGTTTAATGTAAATATAGATAATTTTGAAACACATGATAATAGGAGAATAATGAATGGCTGTTTATTTTCTATTGAACCTGGAATATATATAAATGGGAAATTTGGGATAAGACTTGAAATTGATGTTTATATTAAAGACAATAAGGCAATTATAACAACAATTAAGCAAGATGACTTAATAATAATATGAGGATTATAGGGATTTTATATGATAATCAAACAAGATGTATTCATTACCATTCAAATAAAGATATTATTGCTATAAAGTTTAAATGTTGTGAAATTTATTATCCTTGCTATTTTTGTCATAAAGAAACGCAAACTCATAACATTTTAAAATGGGATAAAAATGATTTTAATAAAAAAGCAATTTTATGTGGTGTATGCAAAAATGAACTAACAATATATGATTATTTAAATTCAAATTTTAGATGTCCATATTGTCATTCCCAGTTTAATGAAAATTGTAAATTACACTATCATTTATATTTTGATTTGTCAAGGAAAAATTTCTTATAAACTATTTTTGACAAGAATTATCCTAAATTTTGTAAATCCTTTTTTACTTTCAATTAGTTTTACTTTACCTTTGTGCATTTCAATAATTCTCTTTGATAAAATCAGACCAATTCCCCATCCTTTTTCCTTTGTAGTTATATTTCTTGAAAATAATTTATCTTTTATAGAGGGAGCCATTCCATTTCCATCGTCAATAATATCTACAATATAGAGTTTTTTTTCACTTGAAATTTCAATCATTATGTTTTTGCTATTTGCTTCATAACTATTTTTTAAAAAGTTTTCAAAAACCCATTCCAATAATTCAGGATCTCCATATATTAAGCAATCTCCATTAATAGTTAATTTTAATTCATTTTGAAACTTTCCTTTTAAATTATTGTAAGCACTTAAAATTGTAGCTTTTAAATAAATTGGTTTTAAGTTTATTGAACTTCCAATTTTAGAAAATCTTTTTAAGATTGAAGATAATTTATTTAAATCATTTTCAATCTCATGAAATCTATCTTCCCCTCTTTTTAAAAGTTCAAAATTTGCTATTAGTGATGATAGAGGATTGCCCATCTGGTGAGCAAGCCCTTTTGCAAATGTTGAGTAAAACTTTTCTTCCTCATATTTTTGAGCATTTCTTAAAGCTATAATAATTATTATTAGTGTTATTATAGCGATAATCATAAGAACATATGGAAGAATTGACAGATAAAAAATTGACCTTGGTTCATCGTAATAAACTCTACCAATTTTAAAACCTTCATATATTATTTCGGCATATTGATTTTTTTTTCTTAATTTTTCTTTGATTTTATTTAAATTTTTGTAATTTTTGAAATTTTTGAAAAATTTTATGCTGTCATTTTGATCAGTTATAATTATTCCAAATGGTATGTTTTTAATAATATCTTCAACATTTTCTGAACCAAGAATTAATGCAGAACTTAAAGCATCCGAAAGAACATAACTATAATTCTTAATCTCGTATTTGATTTTGTTTATAGTTATTCCTGAAACAACGAATGACGATAAAATAATTAGAAAAAATGAAAAAATTAAAAAAAATTGTAATTTTAAAGACATTATAAAATGTTATTTATAACTTCCTTTATGTTTTTTCTTAATTTTTCAATATCATCGCTTATTTGATTATTTAAATAAAATTCTAACATTCTTGTAAGTATTGAAACAATGAAAGCAATTGTCCATTCTTTTCCGTACTTTCCATTGGGAGCAATTTCCCTTAATATATCAATTGGTTTAGGTGTCTTCTTTATAAACTTATCATAATGGAATTGGTACATCTTTAAAACAAATAAAAATTCATTCTTTTTTGAAACTGCAAAATCTATGAAACTATCAATAAAAGCATTTATTTTTTCATTTTCGCTTGATTTATCTACTCTATCTTTTATAAAATTATAGAATTCATTTGCAATGTCTATAAAAACGTTTCTTATTAGTTGGTTTTTATCCTTATAGTACTTAAATAAGAGAGCTTCCGATGAACCTGTTTCCATTGCTATGTCTTTTATTTTAACACCATCAAAACCACTTTTTATAACTGATTTTATAACTGCTTTTTTTATTTTTAAAATTGTTTTTTCCTTCATCACTAATGAAAATTTTAAGGCAAGTGCCTAAATAAGTATAAGAATAAAATTGAACTAATTAAACTAAAAGAACTTATAAATGACCACATAAAAACATGATTTGATTTAAAAATATCCATAGAAAAACCACCTATTATTGGACCAATAGCCCATCCTAATCCTTGAAGTAATCCAAAAAATCCAATAAAACTCCCTAATTTATTTTTATCTGATAATATGCTTGCCATTGTTTGTGCAGAAGGGACAACGAACATTTCAGCAATCGTAATTATTATAATTGAAATTAAAAGATGGTAGAAATTATTGGCAAAACCAATTGATAGATAGCCTATAAAATAGAAAAATGTTCCAATTACTAATGCTTTCTTTTCATCAATTTTTTCAATATAATTTGAAATGGGTATTTGTAAGAATACAACCAATAAACCATTTATGGCATATAAAATACCAAGTTCATTTTTGCTAATTTTAACAAGATTTGTAGCATATACGGAAAGTGTTGAAATTAGTTGAGACATTGTAATGAAAAAACCTAGTGAAAATAATGAGAATAAAAAAAATTGCTTGTTATTTAGAATATCACGAATTGGAAACTCAAAAGATTTTAATGTTTTATTAGTATTTGGAATTGTTAATTGAAGCATTATTGCCGAAAAAATTGTAGCAAGAAATGATATAAAAAATAATAATGAAAATGATTTTACTGCTATTACACCTCCAATAGCAGGACCTAATGACCAACCTAAATTAACTCCCACTCTATTTATACTATATGCTAAGTTTCTATCCTCTTCCTTGCTTAATTGAGCAACAATTGTATCAAGATTAGACATATTTATACTGAAAAATAATGAATTTAAAATTAAAATTGGAATAAACAATTTGTAATCAAGATTAAAAGCAATTACAATACTAATTGAAAGAAATATAAATGACCTTATAAAAATTGAAATGATCAAAACATTTTTTGAGCCAAAATAGTCGGATAATAATCCTCCAAGAATTCTTCCAATAACACCAAAAATTGTTGATATACCAAGAATAGAACCTATCAAACTCATAGATAAATTTCTAACTTCATATAGGTAAATTGATAAAAATGGAAATGCGATTGAATAACCAAAAGACATAATTAATCTAGCAAATGTTAAGCTTAAAATATCTTTATTCAATTAACCACCAGTTTTTTACTTCTTTAATAGATTTAACTGCTAAAATAATGTTCTTTCCTAACCTTTTAGCATCTTCAATTGCTTCAATATCCTTGCTTATATCATCATAAAATCCGGTACTATAAACAAAAGCATAAGGAGGTATTAGGAAACCCATAAAGTTAAATGCAGAAACCATTTGTAATATAGCATTTATAGCTCCGTCTTCTTCTGCAACAGCAATAAAACCTGCCACTTTACCATCAAATAGTTTTTCTTTGTTTTCAGCACTTGTTAATCTATCTATCAATGTTTTCATTAGTGAGGAAACTGAAAACCATTGAACTGATGTAGAAAATATAATTCCATCCGCCATTAACATCTTATTCAAAATAAGTTTAAAATTGTCACTTGTTTTAATACAATTATCAACACTACAAAGATCTCTGTTTTCACTATAATTACCTGAACAATGTTCAATATATAGATTTGAAAGATGAATAATTTCAGTTTCAGCAGATAGATTTCTACAAACTTCAAGTGATTTTTCTAATAAAAAGTATCCTCTTGATTTTTTGCCTCTTGGAGAACCATTTATACCAAGGATTCTAATCATGCTCTTGGATGATATTTTTTATAAACTTCCTTTATGTGCGCTATTGAAATATAAGTGTATCTTTGGGTAGTTGATATTGAGGCATGACCTAATATCTCCTGTAAAACCCTTAAATCGCAACCATTCAATAGCATATGAGTAGCAAAGGAATGCCTAAATACATGTGGATGAACTTTATATTCAAGACCTATTTTCATAGCATATTCTTTCAAAATTTTCCAAAATCCTATTCTTGAAAGTCTTCCTCCTTTTGAATTTAAAAATACATAACCGTTATCTTTATTCTTGGCGAAATAACTTCTGGCATTTGTTATGTAATTATAAAGAAATTCTTTTGCTATATTTCCAAATGGAACAAATCTTTCTTTTGAACCTTTTCCAGAAACCCTTATTATATTTTCATCAAAATTTATATCATAAATTTTTAGTGATAGTGCTTCACTAATTCTCAATCCCGTAGCATAAAGTAATTCCATAATTGCTCTATCTCTTAAACCTCTTGGTTTTGAAATATCAGGTTGTTCTAAAAGAAGTTGAATTTCCTCTATTGTCATTACATCAGGTATATATTGTTCTTTCTTTGGAACTTCAATAAGTTGAATGAAGGATGTGTTTATATTATGATAAACATAAAGAAATTTTAAAAATGTTCTGACTGCCGCTATACATCTTTCAATTGATGATGCAGAAAAACCAAGTTTTGAAAGGTAATTTACAAATTTCTGTACTTCATCAATATCCAAGTTCTGAATATTATAATTGTTTGATTTAATAAAAATTATAAATCTATAAACATCTCTCTTATAACCATCAAGTGTATGATAGCTATAACCTCTTTCTGACATCAAATAATCTATAAATTCATCTACGAATTTAAGAAGCTCCATAATATCTCATTTTCTTTTTTAAGCTCTTCTAAATTGAAAATTTTACCATGACCACTTAAAATAATTGTCTTATCATCTATAATTTCTATAAACCTTTTTAAAGAAGCTTTCATTTTTTTAATATCAGAAAGAGGTAAATCTATTCTACCTATGGAGTTAGTAAAAACTAAATCACCTACAATAATTAAATTTTCATACTTTAAACATATACTGCCAGGTGTATGTCCTGGCATATGTAAAATTTTAAAGCTCATTATTTCATCATTTTCATCTATATAGTTATCAGGAGGCTTTATAATAATAGGTTTTCCAACAAAAGAGGAAAAATTTAATTGTGGATTAAAAAGCATTATTTCATCTTCTTTATGAATGTAAAGTGGGATTTTGAAATGGTCTCTTAATATATCATCTCCACTTATATGGTCAAAATGTCCATGGGTATTTATGATACATATGGGTTTTAATTTGTTTGCTTCTATAAAATTTATGATATGTCTTGATGATATATCCGTTGGATCTATTATAATACAATCATTTTCTTTGTAGATAACATATGAATTTGAACCGAAAATTGGATGTGTAAATTTTTGAAATTTAAACATATCATAAAACTATTTAAAGAATTAAAATTTTAAAGCACTTAAAATATCAAACCAAGGTTCATTTGTTATGTAAGCTAAAATGAGTTTATTATCTAAAATTGCTTTTTTAAACCCTTCAATTAAAGAACTTTTATGATCGAGATAGTTTAAAAATTCCTTTGAAACAATACTTATTCCTGTAAATGTCCAAGCGTTTTCATAATTTCCTTTTTTGAAATCTAAAATTCTTAAATTTTCAACAATGACATTATTTTGATAATCATCTTTTAAAATCAATGTTCCAAAAGCGTTATTTTTAATATGAAAATCAATTGCTTTTGAGATATTAATTTCATGAATAATATCCGAATTATGAATAATTAAGAAATCATTTTCAAAAAAATTTTTAAAGCTATAAACACCTCCTCCTGTTCCTAAAATTTCCAATTCTTCATAAAAAATAATTTCAACTCCATAAATTCCATTTAAAAAATCCCTTATTTTGTTAGAAAGGTAATATCCATTTATAAAAAATTTATTAACGCCTATTGAAAATAATTTTAAAACAATTTGCTTTAATATCGTTTCATTATTATATTTTATTAGAGGTTTTGGAATCATTTTTGTTATTGGTCTTAATCTTCTTCCAAATCCAGCACATAAAATAACAGCTTCCATTATATACAATTTATAATTTCTTTAAAATTATTTTTGGGATTATTAACAGCTTTTGAAACTTTACAAAAATCTATCATTTCAGATGGAATTGGTTTTAAAAATTTAAAAAAATTTTCATCTTTAAAATAATTTTCAAAATTTTCATCAAGAATAATAGCAGGCATTCTATTGTGAATAACTTTAAATTTTTCGTTTGGCTCTGTTGTAATAATAGCACATGTTTCCTCAGAGTAAATTCCTGCAAAAAGCATAGGTTTTTTATCGGTTCTATAAATGAAATATGGTTGTTTTTCTTTCCATTCAAAAAATCCATCTGCCACTATTAAAATTCTATTTTTTATAAAATGCTTAAAATATGGTTTTTGATAAATTGTTTCAATTCTTGCATTTATGACAGGCTTTAAGTTCTTGTTCCAAGATGGAACAAAACCCCATTTGAAACATTTTAGTTTTCTTTTATTATCTTCCATTATTATAGCTAAAATATCTGAACCTGGTGCTATATTATAAGATGGCTCTGAAACATTTATAACTTCATCAATTTTATAATAATCAACAATTTCTTCAACCTTACTAAATCGTACAAATCTTCCACACATTATCTTCTAAATAGTAAAACATAAAAAAAATAACCTAAAAAAATCCCTATAATTCCCATAATACCTGCTAAATTTTGAGGAGCTGGAATTGGAAGTTTTAAAAATGAAAATATAAAACCTGTAAAGAAACCAGTTAAAAAACTAAGTAATATCTCTTTCATTTTTTAAATAAATTGTCAAATATAGGAAATGTTGATTTTTCAATAATTTTTAGAATTTGACTTTTTTGGGAAATTTGAGTATAAAAATCGTTCCATCTTATGCCGTAGGCAATAATACTTAAAAATATTGTCATTTCAATTGCTCCGAATATTCCACCTAAAATGCTATTTATAGCAGTTCTTCCTGTTATCATTCTAAATGGTTTTAAAATTAAATTAAGAATAAATTGGCTTAGAAAGTAAGAAATTATAAACATTCCAAGTATTGATAATGTTTCGTTATTTCCAATATAAGGCATTAAGATACCATAAAATCTCAAACCGAATAAAATTCCTATAATTAAAGAAATAAGAGCGATTAATTCAGAAATAAATCCACTTCTCAAACCATTTATTAAACCGAAAGCTATAATTACAAGAATGATAATATCAATCCCACTCATTTTTAACCTCCAAAATAAAATTTATATATAACTGCTAAAATAAAGTTTATAAATGATATTGGAATTAACCATTTCCAAGATAGTTCAATAAGTTGGTCAAGTCTCAATCTCATATAGCTCCACCTTATAAAAAGTAGAAAAATATAAACAAAATAAATTTTAATTATCGTCCAAATGAATGGGGGTAGAATTGAAGATCCATTCCAACCACCAAGGAATAGTAATGTTATTAGAATTGAACTAATTGTAATAAATAGATATTCACCAAGATAGAATAGTCCAAATTTCATTCCCGAATATTCAACATTTACACCTGAAACAATCTCACTTTCTGCTTCTGATATATCAAATGGAGCTCTATTTGTTTCTGCTAATGAACATAAAAGAAATATAATAAATGAAATTTGACCAATAATCGGCACAAATATAAATGGCATATTTTTTTGGGCTTTTACAATTTCTATTAAGTTAAAACTATTAGCCAACACTACAATTGATAGAACTGATAGGACTAATGGAATTTCATATGCAAGTAAAACACCAGCTGTTCTAATCGCGGAAATTAAAGGATATTTTGAATTTGATGACCAACCTGCTATTACAGAAGCTAATATCGGTATTGAGCCAATAGCAAATAAAAATAAAATAGATAAATCCCAATTAACGAAAACGATTTTCTCATCTAATGGGACAACAGAGAAAGCCATTATACTTGCTGATGTAAAAATAATAGGAGCTAAATTAAATAAGAATTTGTCTGCATTTTTGGGGATAATATCTTCTTTTAATAACATTTTAATGGCATCTGCTATAAGTTGTAGCCATCCATGAGGATAGCCTACAAGATATGGTCCTATTCTTGAATGTATTCTTGCAGCGACTTTCCTTTCAACATAAATTACAAGAATAGCGGATAGAGGAGCAGATATTAGAATGATGAGGGATTGAATTAAACTTTTTAGAAAAACATTATTTATATTTAAAGTGCTAAATAAAAAGCTAAAAATATAAAAAATTAAAAAAGCAGTTATTATTGTTAAAGTTGGCAAAATAATGAAGGTCAATAACATAGCTTGAAAATTTTAAGGCTTTTAATTAAGCCATTAAAAAATATGGGCGCTTTTAATAACTTATTTTCAGGATTGAACAAAGCTTTAAAATTTCAAACTTCTTTTAGGGCGGGTAGCTCAGCTGGTGAGAGCGCTGCCCTTACAAGGCAGAGGTCAGAGGTTCAAGTCCTCTCCCGCCCATTTATTAAAACACTAATTATTATTCCAACATATAATGAATTTCCTCAAATTTTGGAATTTATTTCAGCTATTAAAAAGCTAAATTATGAATGCTTATTTATAGATGATGGTTCCTATGATGGAACGACTGAAATTATTAAAAAATCAAATGTTAATTATATTAGAAATGAAAGGAATTTTGGTAAAGGTTATTCATTGAAAATTGGTTTTAATTATGCTATAGTCAATAATTATGATTGTGTTATTACGATTGATGCAGATAATCAGCACCCAATAGAATTTATTCCACTATTTGTGGAAAAATTAAAATTTTTTGATATTGTGATTGGTTCTAGGAAAAAACAAATGAACATAAGAAAAATGCCTATTGATAGATACATTTCCAATAGGTTCAATTCCGCTTTTATCTCAATTTTATGCTTAAAAAATATTCCCGATGCTCAAAGCGGTTATAGAGGTATGAAAATTGATGTCATAAAAAATTTAAAAATTAATTCTAATGGATTTGATTTTGAAACGGAATTCATTATAAAAGCAATAAAAAAAGGTTATAAAGTTGGTTATATTGATATTCCAATTATTTATAACTCAAAAAAAAGTCATATTAAAAAGTTCAAGGATACATTAAAAGTTTTAAAAGTTTATTTAAATGTAATTTTCCATAGTTAATTGGCGATTATTCAAAAATTTCCTCAACATTTAATTCTAAATTTAAAATTTGTGATTTTACCAATCCTTTTATCTTTGCTTTTGAAATAATTTCAAAACCATTTTCAGAATTTAAGTAAATTTCAAATGTTTTTGATTTTGGATCTATTATCCAATACTCTTTAACACCATATTTTTCATAAACCTCTTTCTTTTCAATTAGGTCATAATAAGCTGTTGATGGTGAAATTATTTCAATAATAATATCAGGTGCTCCTTCAATTCCTTTTTCAATAATTTTTACCTTTGAATTTTTTAAAATAACTACAATATCAGGTTGATAAACATTCTCATCATCTAAATAGACATCAAAAGGTGCTATAAAAACCTTTCCATTTTTTCTCTTTTCTATATTTTCATACAAAATCAAAAAGACCTTTTTTTCAACTTCCTGATGATAATAACTAGGTGCTGGACTCGTGATTAACGCTCCTTTTATAAGTTGATAGGGACTACCCTCTGGCAATTTTTCATAATCTTTAATTGTTAATTTTTTTTCTTTTAATTTTGGCATTATTAAAATTTTAAAGGGTGAAAATAGGCAAAGCATAAATAACTACTTTGTCCAATAAATACTATGAAGTTGTTGATATTCAATAAGTTATAAAAATTTTTTAAATTTATTAGTTTTATGGGGGTTTTAATGAGGGCAAAGCCCCCAAATGCCGAAAAATGGGCATTTTAAAGCCCAAGGCTTGAATATAGAGTGGCATAACAAAAAATTTTTTATGCTTTAAAATTTCACAAAGGAGGTGATGAATATGATATGCTTAAACCTTATAACCCTTATTTTGTTTATAGGACAAACTTTTGCTAAAAGCTCAAACTATGACCCTCAAATAGTGAAGGAATGGATAACAGCTACTGAAAAACTCTATTTAGGATTTTCATTAAATGTGGGTCAAATAAACAAAGAAGCTTTATTATACTCCAAAAATTCAAATTTCAACATATATCTAACAGAAAAAGGCTTATCATTTGTGATATTTGCTAATGAAAAGAATG
>Ga0101941_1001684_pt1 | contig 13725 bp, 12 predicted proteins | sample DewCreD2012metaG_3_FD_75242 | JGI IMG/M metagenome (GOLD analysis project Ga0101941, IMG submission 75242) | Hot spring sediment bacterial and archeal communities from British Columbia, Canada, to study Microbial Dark Matter (Phase II) - Dewar... ...
AGTCGGGGAAGCTCCGGGCGATCGTGGCGACCAGCTCGCTGGAGCTCGGGATCGACATGGGGGCCGTGGATCTCGTCGTCCAGGTGGAGTCGCCGGGCTCGGTCGCCCGGGGCCTCCAGCGGATCGGCCGCGCGGGCCACCGCGTGGACGAGCCGTCCCGGGGCGCGATCTTCCCCACCCACCGCGGCGACCTCCTCGAGGCCGCCGTCGTGGTCCGCCGGATGCTCGAGGGGCTGATCGAGGAGACCCGCTACCCCCGCAACCCGCTGGACGTCCTGACCCAGCAGGTGGTGGCGATGTGCGCGATGGACGAGTGGCGGGTGGAGGACCTGGCCCGCGTGGTCCGCCGCGCCGCGAACTTCGCCGAGCTCTCCGACGACCTGCTCGAGGCGGTCCTCGACCTCCTCGCCGGCCGGTACCCCTCCGACGCCTTCGCCGGGCTCCGGCCCCGGATCGTGTGGGACCGCGCCCGTGGCGTGGTCCGGGCCCGCGAGGGCGCGCGGCGGCTCGCGGTCACGAACCCCGGGACCATCCCCGATCTCGGGCTGTTCGGCGTGTTCCTGCCCGACGGCACGAGGGTCGGCGAGCTGGACGAGGAGATGGTGTTCGAGAGCCGCCCCGGCGAGGTGTTCGTGCTCGGCGCCTCGTCGTGGCGGATCGAGGAGATCACCCGCGACCGGGTGATCGTCACGCCGGCCCCGGGGGAACCGGGGAAGATGCCGTTCTGGCACGGGGACGCCCCCGCGCGGGAGGCGGAGCTCGGCCGGGCCGTGGGAGCCCTGGTCCGGGAGCTCGCGGAGGCGCCCGAGGAGCGGGCCCTGGCCCGCCTGACCCGGGAGCACCGCCTCGACCCCATCGCCGCGCGGAACCTCCTCGCCTACCTCGCCGAGCAGCGGGAGGCGACCGGCGCCCTCCCCGACGACCGGACCGTCGTGGTCGAGCGGTTCCCCGACGAGCTCGGGGACCACCGGGTCTGCGTGCTCACGCCGTTCGGCGAGCGGGTGCACGCGCCGTGGGCCCTCGCGATCGAGCGGCGGCTGTCCGAGCGGCTCGGGGCCCCGGTCCAGGTGCTCTGGAGCGACGACGGGATCGCGATTCGCCTCCCCGAGGCCGTGGACCGGGTGCCCACCGAGGAACTCCTCTTCGATCCCGAGGAGATCGAGGAGCGGGTGGTCGAGGCCCTCCCGCGGAGCCAGCTCTTCGCCGCCGTCTTCCGGGAGGCGGCGGCCCGCGCCCTCCTCCTCCCCCGCCGCCGACCGGGTCAGCGGACGCCCCTGTGGATGCAGCGGCAGCGGGCTGCCGACCTCCTGGGCGTGGCCGCCGCCCACCCCGACTTCCCGATTCTCCTCGAGGCCACCCGGGAGTGCCTGCGGGACGTGTTCGACGTGCCCGCGCTCCGCGAGCTGCTCCGCGACGTCCGGTCTCGACGGGTCCGGGTGGTGGCGGTCGACACGCCGCGGGCCTCGCCGTTCGCGCGCTCGCTCGTGTTCCGCTGGACCTCGGTCTACATGTACGAGGGGGACGCGCCGCTCGCGGAGCGGCGGGCCGCTGCGCTGGCCCTGGACCGCGACCTCCTCCGCGAGCTGCTCGGCGCCGAGGAGCTCCGCGAGCTGCTCGACCCCCGCGCGGTGGAGGGGCTCGAGCTCGAGCTGCAGGGGCTCGCCGAGGGGCGCCGGGCCCGGGGCCCCGACGACCTCCACGACCTCCTGCGGCGGGTCGGGGACCTCACCCCCGAGGAGATCGGGGCCCGCTGCGAGGGCGATCCGGGTCCGTGGATCCGGGCCCTGGAGGCGGAGCGGCGGGTCGTCCGGGTCCGCGTGGCCGCGGAGGAACGGATCGCGGCGGCGGAGGACGCGGCGCGCCTGCGGGACGCGCTCGGGGTGGTTCTCCCACCCGGCCTCCCCGCCGCGTACACCGAGCCGGTGGCCCGGCCGCTCGTGGACCTCGTCTCCCGCTACGCCCGGACCCACGGCCCGTTCCTGGCCTCGGAGGCCGCGGCCCGCCTCGGGGCCCCGGTCGAGCGGGTCCGGGAGGCCCTCGCGACCCTCGAGGCCGAAGGCCGGGTGGTGCGGGGCGAGTTCCGCCCGGGAGGCGTCGAGCGGGAGTGGTGCGAGGCGGGGGTCCTCCGCACGCTCCGCCGACGGTCGCTCGCGCTCCTGCGGCGGGAGGTGGAGCCCGTGGAGGCCGCGGTCCTCGGGCGGTTCCTCCCGGCCTGGCAGGGGGCGACGGCGCCGCGCTCCGGCCCCGACGCGCTCCTCGAGGTCCTGGGCCAGCTCCAGGGGGCGGCGATCCCGGCCTCGATCCTCGAGGCGGAGGTCCTCCCGCTCCGGATCCGCGGCTACGCGCCGGCGGACCTGGACGCGCTGCTCGCCGCCGGGGAGGTGGTCTGGGTCGGGGCCGGCCGGATCGGGGCCGAGGACGGGAGGGTCGTGCTCCTGTTCCGCGACCGGGCGCCGCTCCTCGCCCCGCCCCCCGCCGAGGAGCGGCCCGAGGGCGGGATCCACGACGCGCTCCGCCGGCACCTCGCCGAGCGAGGGGCGTCGTTCTGGCCCGAGCTCGTGCGGGCCGCGGGAACCGCCGACGAGCGGGTCGTCCTCGGTGCCCTCTGGGACCTGGTCTGGGCGGGGGAGGTCACCAACGACACCCTGGCGCCGCTCCGCGCCTTCCTCGCGGCCGGCCGACGCGGCCCCCGGGCCGGGAGGCCCCACCCCGGGCAGCTCCGCCGGGCCGGTCCTCCCGCCGGCCAGGGCCGGTGGTCCCTCCTCGCGCCGCTCCTCGCACCGCCCCCCTCCCCGACCGAGGTGGCGCACGCGCGGGCCGCCCAGCTCCTCGAGCGGCACGGGGTCCTCACGCGGGAGGCCGTCCTGGCCGAGGAGGTGCCGGGGGGCTTCGCCGGGATCTACCCGGTGCTGCGGGCGATGGAGGAGGCCGGCCGGATCCGCCGCGGGTACTTCGTGGCGGGCCTGGGCGCCGCCCAGTTCGCGCTCCCCGGCGCGGTCGATCGCCTCCGGGCCCTCCGGAAGGGACCGGGCGAGGAGCCCCGGGAGCCCGAGGTCGTCCCGCTCGGCGCCGCCGACCCAGCCCAGCCCTACGGTGCGGCGCTCCCCTGGCCGGCGTCCGCGGGCCGACCCGCCCGGGTGCCCGGCGCGTACGTGGTCCTCGTGGAGGGCGAGCCCGCCGCGTTCCTCGAACGGGGCGGGCGCTCGCTCCTCACGTTCCCCGCCGCCGAGCGGCCGGGCTGGGAGGAGGGGTTGGTGGCCCTCGTGAAGGACGGCCGCGTGCGGAAGGTGGAGCTCGCCCGGATCGACGAGGGGCCCGCGACCGCCTCGCCCCACGCGCCCAGGCTCCTGGCGGCCGGGTTCGCCGAGGGATACCGCGGGCTCGTGCTCAGGGGTTGAGCCGGGGGGTCCGCACCGCTCGGGTCCGCGTTCGCGGCCCCGCGTGACGCCCTCGCGCGCCGCTGTCAGGCTAGGGGCGATGGGCGCCGGGTCGCTCCGGGCCGAGGGGGCGCGTTGGGCCGTCGCCACCCCTCACGCCCTCGCCACCGAGGCGGGGGCCCGGGCCTTCGGCGAGGGCGGGAACGCCGCAGACGCGGCCCTCGCCGCCGCCGCCGTGCTCGCCGTCGTCTACCCGCACCAGTGCGGGGTGGGGGGCGATCTCTTCGCGCTGGTCCGGGACCCGGACGGGAAGGTCGTGGCCATCAACGCGAGCGGCGCCGCCCCGCTCGGGATCGATCCGGAGGCGTTCCGGGCCGCCGGCGGGGGCCGGATGCCGGATCGCGGCCCGCTCACGATCACGGTGCCCGGCGCGCCGTCGGGCTGGGCCGCCCTCCACCGCCACGCGCGGCTCCCCTTCTCCCGCGCGTTCGCCGAGGCCATCGCCCTGGCCGAGGAGGGCGTCGCGGTGGCGAGCTCGGTCGGGCGCTCGATCGAGCGGAACCTCGAGCTGATCCTGGCCGATCCGGGGCTCGCGGGGGTCTTCGCGCCTTCGGGGCGGGCGCTGCGCGCGGGGGAGCGGCTGGCCCAGCCTGCCTTGGCCCGGACCCTCCGCGCGCTCGCCGAGGGCGGCGCCGATGCCTTCTACCGCGGGGAGGTCGGCGAGCGCCTCGTCGCGGGCCTCCGGGCCCGAGGTTCCCCCATCGCCCCCGAGGACCTCCGCGCCCACGAGGCGGAGCTGGACTCGGCCCTCGCGGCCCGCTACGGGGACCTCGACGTCCTGGTCGCACCGCCCAACTCGCAGGGGTTCGTCCTGCTCGAGATCCTGCTCGCCATCGAGCGCCTGGGGATCGACCCCGACCCGGTCGGTCCCGACGTCGCCCTGCTTGCCGAGATCTGCCGGGCGGCCTCGATCGACCGCGACCGCCACAACGCCGACCCCCGCTGGGCCCGGGTCCAGCTCGGCAACCTCCTCGACGAGGGCCACATCGCGGCCCTCTGCGACGAGGTGCGCGCCGTCAGCTCAGGGGTGGGGCCGACGGGCGGCCCGGTCGCGGAGGGCAGGAACGTCGCGGGGGGAAGGACCGGGCCGACCGGGCCCGCCGATGGAGACACCGTGGCGGTGGTGGCCGCGGACGCCGACGGCTGGGCGGTCTCGCTCGTCCAGAGCCTGTGGTCCGGCTGGGGCGCGGGGATCCTGGAGCCGACCACGGGGATCCTCCTCCACGACCGGGGGAACTGCTTCTCGTTGGACCCCGGGTCGCCCAACGTGCTCGAGCCCGGGAAGCGCCCCGCCCACACGCTCACGCCCGCGTTCCTCGCGCGCGAGGGGAACCTCGCGGCGGCGCTCGGGACGCGGGGGGGCGGCGGCCAGCCGCAGATCCTCGCCCAGCTCCTGGCGCGGGCCGTCGACCTGGGGATGGATCCCGCCGAGGCGATCGCCGCCCCACGGTGGCTCGTGCACGGCATGGACGTGGGCCGGACGGACCGGCACCTCCTGGCCGAATCGGACGCACCCCCCGCCGCGCTCGCCGCGCTCGAGGCGGCCGGCTTCGACCTGGTCCGGCTGCCCCCGCGCTCCGAGGACGTGGGCCACGCGCACCTGATCCTCGCCGCTCAGGCGGGCTCCGTGGCCGCCGCCGATCCGCGCTCCGACGGGGCGGCGTCGGCCGGCTGATCCACATCCGACCACGCCGACGGGCCGGGGAGGCCTGCCGATCGCGGGCCGACGGGTTTCAGGACCGCTCCCCTGCCGGCCTCAACGGCGCAGGCGGGACAGCTCCTCGATCGAGGCGAGCAGCGCGTCGAGGTCGCGTTCGAGGCGGACCAGGCGCTCCTCCAGGGCGACGACCGGGTCCGCCGGCGGAGCCTGCGTCCCCGGGTCGGGCGCGGCGATCACGCCCAGGCCCGACCCCGTCTCCACCGCCACGCCCCCCTCGGGCAGGCGCGGAGGCTCACGCCGACGCCGTCCGCGCGGGGGGAGCCCGGTCCACTCGTCGACGCCGGGCTCGGCGGGTTCGCCGCGGAGGCGACGCTGGAGGTCGAGGAGGGTGTTCACGACCTCCTCGTGCGCCTCCGACGTCCCGACCGGCGCCCCCCGATCCCGTTCCTCAGGCACTCCTCCCACCTCGTCCACCCGGCGATCGTACCTGCGACCCCCCGCCCGCGGAAGGGCCGAACGGCCCATCCCCCATCCGTCCGCGGAAGCGCCCCCTAGCCCTCGGAGGTTCGGGCGAGGCGCTCCCGGACCGCCTCCGAGACGCGCCGGGCGACCTCGGGGAACGACCTCGCCATCTCCCGGAAGTCCCGGTCGGTCATCACGATCAGCCGCATCGGAGACGCGGCGGTCACGGTCGCGGTGCGCCGCTCGTCGGCGAGGATCGCGATCTCGCCGAAGAAGTCCCCCGGGCCGAGCTCGGCCACCGGCCGCCCAGCGTGCGTGACGACGGCCCTGCCCTCCTCGATCACGAAGAACTCGTGCGGAAGCCGACCCTCCTCCAGGAGGCGCTTCCCCCGGGGACATCCACCTCGTCGGGCCACCTGGCCACCTGCTGCCGGTCGTGCTTCGTGAGCCCCGCGAACAGCGGGATCCCCGCGGGTCGCTCGGCGTCCATCCGTCCCTCCCCGCCCCTCGCTGTTCGGATGATGGCACAGCTCGCGGACCCCCGCCCGCTGGCCCCGACCCGAGCGGCGGGGCAACCTCGGCCGGACCCCTGACCCTCCTCAGATCCTCCCCGCCCAGATCCCGACCGGGCGGAACCGGAGGGGGACGTCGACCAGGACGAGCTCGGAGGGCTCCTCGGCCCGGATCCGGAGCGACGGCTGATCGGTGACCTTGGCCGCGTCCCCGGTCGAGACCGGCTCGCCGTCGAAGGTCGCTCGTCCCTCGATCAGGTAGACGTAGGCACCGCGCCCCTCCGCCAGCGCATGCGTCGCCTCCACCCCGGGCTCGAGGCGCGCCACGTACAGCCTGGCGTCCTGGTGGACCTTCACCACCTCCCCGCCCTCCGGGCCCACCACCTGGAGCAGGCGGTTCGTCCGGTCCTCGCGGGTGAACACGCGCTGCTCGACCGAGGGCGGGAGGTCCGGGGTGTCGGGGAGGATCCAGATCTGGATGAAGCGCATCGGCTCGGTCGACGAGCCGTTCTGCTCGGAGTGGTAGGCGCCCGAGCCCAGGGTCATCCGCTGGACCGAGCCGGCCGGGAGGACCCCGTCGTTGCCGAGCGAGTCCTCGTGGCGGAACGTCCCCTCGACGACGTACGTGAGGCCCTCCACGTCCTTGTGCGGGTGGAGCGGCCAGACCGCGCCGGGGACCAGGCGGTCGTCGTTGAAGACCCGCATGGCCCCGAACCCGTCGTTCTCGGGGTCCCGGTAGTGGTCGAACGAGAAGTGCCAGCGGGCGTGGAACCACCCGCCGTCGACCTCGTAGATCTCCCGGTCCCGCCGGATCCTGAGCACCGTCCCCTACGCTACCGCTCGAGGGTCCCGCCGTCCCCTCGCGCCGGTCCGGCGGCTCCTCCGCATCGTCGCGGTCGACCGGGAGCCCGCCGGGCGGCTCGAGAGCCTCAGGCCCCACCCGGACGCGGTCGTGGGCGACCCCGAGGAGCTGATCCACCTCGACTGGTCGGGGGAGTGGCGGTCCGGGCCGCGCTCTCGGAGACCTGGACCCGCGACCCCTTGGACCGGCTCATCGTCCGGCACGCCGCGGCCGGAGGATCCCAGCTCCTGAGGTGCGACGAGATCAGCCACGCCCATCACCGGCGCGTGGTCTGGTGAGGCGCCTGACAGCTGCCCGCCGGGCTCGTCGGGGCCCCCGGGCGGGGTCAGCGCACCAGGTAGACCGTGGGGAAGATGAAGACCCAGGCCACGTCGACGAAGTGCCAGTACTTCACGGCGGCCTCGACCGGCCAGTGGTCGGCGGGGCCGAACCGCCCCCGCCGGCCCAGGCGCCACACGAGCCCGAGCACGACCAGCCCGGTCAGCACGTGGAACGCGTGGAGCCCGATCAGCGAGAAGAAGGCGGAGCCGTAGGGCGTGTCCGGCGGGAAGTACCGGAGGCCCTCCCCCCACTCCAGCACCACGCCCACCAGGAACACGAGCCCGAGGCCCATCGTGGCGGCGATCCACCGGAGCCACCGCCGGTCGCCGAACGCCACGTAGGTCTCCCCGCGGTAGGCGGTGAAGCTCGAGGAGAGCAGCACGAACGAGATCGCGAGCCCCAGGGGCTGGTTCAGCTCCTCCGGCCGTTCCGACCCGAGGAGGTAGAAGCGGCCGGAGATCACCGCCGCGAACAGGAACGACTCGGAGATGATGAACATCCACAGCCCGAGCCGGTTCCGCGCGAGCCGGTGCCGGGCCTCGGCGGGGGTCGGCGCGTGCTCCGCGGCCACGCTCACCCGTCCTCACCTCCCCGCCGGAGCTGCCGGCCGTGCATGTAGAACCGGAAGATCAGCCAGGCCTGGGGGGTCGCGAGCAGCGCCATCCAGAGCGTCGCCTGCTGGGCGTTGATCGCGATCAGGTACTCGATCGCGTCCAGGACGAACAGCGCGACGATCACGAGCTCCCCGACGAACAGGCGGAACGCGAGCTCCCGCCGGTCCCCCCGAGGCGCCTCCGCCATCCTCACTCACCTCCCCCGGCGACCGCCGGCTCGAACCGTGCGTGCTCCAGCTCCGCCCCGCCGTACCCGTACGGGTGGGCCACGACGACGGGCGGCGCCGGGAAGTTCTCCGGGGGCGGGGGCGAGGGCACCTGCCACTCGAGCGTCCGCGCCATCCACGGGTTCGCCGGGGCCGGCTCGCCCCGCCGCCACGAGCGCACCGCGTTCCACACGAACACCAGGAACGACGCGCCGAGCACGAAGCCCGCCACGCTGATCGCCCGGTTGAGCCCGGCGTAGGCCGGCAGGTAGTCGGACACGCGTCGGTTCATGCCGCGGACCCCGACCACGAACATCGGGAGGAACACCGCGTTGAACCCGAGGAACATCCACCACGCGTGGAGCTTCCCGAGGCGCTCGGAGAACATCCGCCCGGTGATCTTGGGGAACCAGAAGTAGATCCCGGCGAAGAGGGCGAAGATCTCCCCGCCCATGATCGTGTAGTGGAAGTGGGCCACCACGAAGTACGTGTCCTGGAGGTGCACGTCGGTGGCGACGTCGGCCAGGAAGATCCCGGTGAGCCCCCCGATCAGGAAGTTGAACACGAAGGCCAGGGCGAACAGCATCGGCGTGCGGAGCCAGAGCTTCCCCTGCCAGATCGTCCCCAGGGCCGAGAGGAACACGAGGCCGGTGGGGATCGAGATCAGCTCGGTGGTGAGCATGAACGGCGCGTGGAGCCAGCTCGACATCCCGCTCGTGAACATGTGGTGGGCCCACACCAGCCCGGAGAGCCCGACGATCCCCAGGAACCCCGCCACCGCCGCCTTGTACGCGTAGAGGGGCTTGCGGGACATGTGCGTGAGGACCTCGAGGGCGAGCCCGAAGCCGGGGAGGATCATGATGTAGACGGCGGGGTGGGAGTAGAACCAGAACAGGTGCTGGTAGAGCAGGGGGTCCCCGCCGCGGGCCGGGTCGAACCACGCCATCCCCGCCACCCGGTCCAAGAGGACCAGCAGCAGCGAGGCCGCGAAGAACTGGGTGACGGTGAGCGAGAGGAGCGAGGCGGTGAAGACGCTCCACACGAAGATCGGCAGCCGGCCCCAGCTCATCCCCGGCGCCCGCATCTTCCAGATCGTCACGAGGAAGTTGAGCCCGCCGAGGATCGAGGAGATCCCGAACGTGATGATGGCCAGGACGAACAGGACCTGCCCGAACGCGTTCCGCTCCGAGAGCGGGGGGTAGACGGTCCAGCCGGCGTCCCAGCCCCCGGCGAAGGGCGCCGCGAGGAGGAGCGCGGCCACCGGTGGGACCAGCCAGTACGAGAGCGCGTTGAGCCGGGGGAAGGCCATGTCCTCGGCGCCGATCAAGAGCGGCACGAGGTAGTTCCCGAGTCCCCCGAGGACCGCGGCGACGGCCACCGCGATCATCAGGATCCCGTGGAGGCTCATCACGACGTTGTAGCGGTCGGGGCCCATGACGGTCTGCCCGGGCGCGACGAGCTCCGCCCGGATCAGCATCGCCAGGGCACCGGCCAGGAGGAAGACGACCACGAACGTCACGAGGTACTGGACCCCGATCACCCTGTGGTCGGTGCAGAACCGGAGGTAGCGGAGCCGGTCCCGGTGGTCCTCCGGGACCACCGGGAGCCCCAACCACTCCCTGGCCCACCGCTCCCAGGCGCCGATCCCGAGGAGCCAGCCCGCGAGGCCCGCGACGTACCCGACGACGATCGCCACCGGCCCGCCGGCGCCCGCGCCCATCGCGAGCCGCACGGCCGAGGCGAGCGCCCAGCCGGCCGCGTACCCCAGCACCCCCCAGGCCGTGGCACGGATCAGCGGTCGCACGCCCTCCCCCCTTCAGCCCACGATGAAGGTCCCGGTCATCGTCGCCGGGTGCACGTCGCAGCGGAAGAAGTAGGTCCCCGCGGGGAGCGCCGGCACCTCGTACACGACCTCCGTCGGCCCCGTGACGATCTCGCCGACGAACAGCGCCTCGGCGGCCGTCTCGTCGGTGTAGATCGCGACGTTGTGCGGCACGCCCTGGTCCCGGTTGTCGAACGCGATCGTGAACGGGCGCCCGGCGGGCGCGGCCAGGCACCCGAGGTCGAAGACCAGGTCCTCGGCCGCGATCCGGAGCTCCGTGCCGGACGGCTCGCAGGTCGCCGGCGGCTTCCCCCCGCCCGCCGCGAGCCAGGACCGGAACTCCTCCTCCGGGACCACCCGCACCGGCATCCGCATCCCCGCGTGCCCGAACCCGCACAGCTCGGCGCACTGGAGGCGGAAGGCGGGATCGGTCTCGAACTCGCCCACCCGCGTGGGCCGCACGTAGGCCTCGGTGACGCGCCCCGGGACCGCGTCGATCTTCACGCGGAACGCCGGCACCCAGAACGAGTGGATCACGTCGATGCTCGTCACCTCGAACCGCACCAGTCGGTCGACGGGCAGGACGATCTCGGGCGCGGCCTCGATGCCGCTCCCCGGGTAGGACACCTTCCAGGCCCACATCGAGCCCTCGACCCGGACGACCACGTCGGGGTCGTGCCGATGCCCCGCCATCAGCTCCGACAGGCCCACCAGGCCGGGGTTCACCATGATCCCCATCGCGAGGAGCCCGGTGATCCCGAGCCACGCCCCGACCACCCGGGGGGATCCCCACACGGGCGGCCCATCGCCCTCCGGCCGCCCCCGGACCCGGAACCGCGCGACCGCCACGACGAGCACCGAGACCACGAACGCGAACACCGGCACGGCGAGCCGCACGAGGAGCCGGAACGCCTCGTCGGAGACCCGCGCCTCGTGGGCCGCGGCGGTGGGCAGGAGCGGCGCCCGCCAGAGCAGCGCCTCGCCCAGGCCGGTCAGCGCCAGCCAGAGCGCGGCGGCGGCGGCGAGCGTCCTCCCAGGTCGCGTCATCCCGTGGTCCCGGCCCGCGCCGGGATGCCGGGATTTTCGCGACCGAACGAGCGACCGCGGAGGGACGAGGGTCCCGTCCGAGGCGGGACCTTGATCCCTACTTCCGCGCCCGGGCAACCGTCCCCGAGGGCCCCGTGGGCGGTGGAGGCCGGTCACCGCGCGGCGCGAGGGGGACGACCGGGCGCTGGGCCGCCCCGGGGCGGCTCAGCTCGGCGCACCGCGGGGCGCCTCCGAACGCGTCCCGCGCGTCAGCTCGGCGCGGACCGCGGGGGCGACCTCGGTGCCGAAGAGCTCGATCGAGCGGAGGACCTCCTCGTGCGGCAACGACCCCACGCTCGTCTGGAGCAGGAACCGCTCGTGCCCGAAGACCTCGTGCTGGAACAGGATCTTCTCCACCAGCTGCTGGGGGCTCCCCACGAAGTTCGCCCCTCGGAGCTCGGCCGACGCCTCGTACGCGTCGCGGGTGAGCGGTGGCCAGCCCCGCTCCCGGCCGATCCGGTTCATGACCTCGGCCACCGCCGGCCAGGACTCCTCGATGGCCTCCTGCGAGGTCGGCGCGAGGTAGCCGTGGGAGTCGATGCTGAGCGGCGGGGGCCGGTGGCCCGCCCGCCGCGCCGCCTCCCGGTGGAGCGCCGCGAGGGGCGCGAACCGTTCCGGCAGGCCCCCGATGATCGCGAGCGCCAGGGGGAGGCCGAGCGCCCCCGCCCGGACCGCCGAGGTGGGGTTCCCGCCGGTCGCCACCCAGATCGGGATCCTCTCCTGGAGCGGCCGGGGGTACACGCCCATCCCCTCGATCGGCGGGCGGAACCGGCCCCGCCACGTCACCCGCTCGCGTTCCCGAAGCTCGAGGAGGAGGCGGAGCTTCTCCTCGAAGAGCTCGTCGTAGTCCGCGAGGTCGTAGCCGAAGAGCGGGAACGACTCGACGAACCTCGCCGAACGAGTAGATCCCGAGCTCCACGGCCGCCATCGTACGGGGACGCGTCCCCTCGCGCCCCCGAGCCCGCGGGGGTCGGGGAGGACGTGGAGCGGCGCACTGGTCGCCTTCCCAGCTCCCGCGGTGCCCTTCACCGGACCTCGAGCACGTAGCTGAGCTCGGCCCCGTGGTAGGTGGCGGTGACCCGCCAGCACCCCTGCTCCGCCGGGAGCTCGAGCCCGACCAGCAGGAAGTTCGCGATCTCGGGGTTGAACGAGGGCACCCCGTGCTCGTAGCTAACGGCAGGGGCCGACGCATCGAGGCGCGTCGCCGTGATGGTGGTGATGTTGGGATCGCCGGAGAAGTCCTCCCCCTCGGTGGTCGAGAACCCCTCGCTGAACCAGAGCGTCTTGTCACCCACCAGGCGGACGCCGTCACGGACATCGATGGGGAGGGCGCCGAGTTCCCAAATCACGGGCCCGGGATCGAGCAGGGTCCAGAGCTCGCGGGTCCCGTACCAGACCTGCCCGGAGGGGGGCTCGGGCGGGTACGGTTCAGGGGGCACGAAGCCAGGCGTCGGAACCGTCACCGGACAGGAGGTGGGATCCGCTGGCCCAGCGGCGGACATCGCGTTACCCGAGGCGGGGGCGTCCCCCCGCTCCCCGAGCCGGGCACACCCGGACAGCACCAGGATGCCCGTGACCGTGAGGGCGATCGCCCTCATCGAGAGGCGACGATCACCGTGAGGACGGGAACCCGGTTCCGGCTGCCATCTCACGGCCCCCACCTCCCAACGGCCGCTCCGCCTCCAAGCAGACCTTCGCACGAGCCGGGATCAGGATCAGCCGCCCGACCTGCAGGAGGTCTGTGGGGCGGGGAGGACTCGAACCTCCGACCGGCGGATTATGAGTCCGCGGACCACGAGCTCAACTACCTGCAGAAACTCGCGAAGCTGCTGGTCAGGGCCATCACACGGCTCACTCGGCTCTGATCGGTTGCGATACATTCGTACGCGTTCCGCGGCACAGACGCGGCATGCACAGACCCCGCCCGGGCCGGCCTCGAGGAGGCCAAGCGGCGCGTGCGTCTCCAAGTGGGATTCCCTGGTTCCGAGACCTTCCCGGGCCGGGTAGGCGGTGGTTGGCCGGTGGGCGGGAGGAAGAAGTGCCTCGTCGGGGACCGTAGACTTATCCGGCAGCGGGGAGTGGTCCTCCCCGTGAAAGAGGGCGCGGGCAGCCGGACTGTGAGGGCCCGCGCCGGGGCACGGTCCCCCGCAAGAATCCCCGCGGACGCTCCCCTGCCGCCTGCACGTCGGCGACAGCCGAGGGCTCCTAAGGCCTGTTCCCTGCCCCTTCGTACCTCCGACCCGCCCCTCTGCCCATCCGCCCCGGCGCCGTCTTCAGGGCCCTCCTCGTGCCAGCGCCTTGGCCACCTCTCTGGCCCGACTGCGCCGGGCGTCCCCTCCCCATCCGTTCAAACCCTTCCAGCCCTCCGAGTGGACCGCCTTCTCACCGTCGCTCCCGGCCGGGAAGTGCCAATCTTGTTCTGTCGCCTGCTGGAACGCCTCCTGCACCCTCTTGCCGACCCATCCCTCGTCCGCCTCCTCAGCTGCCCGGACGAACGTCACGATGAGAAATGTGGAGACGGCTGTGAACGTTGCTGTCCAGAGCTGGCGCACCTCCGCGATGACCGTATCGGACAGCTTCACCATGATTCCGATGAGGATGACCGCGGCCTGGACGAGTGCCGCTACCGTTCCAGGGACGAGCACCCACCATTCCATCCACCTCACCGCCCCCTCCGGGGCCCTCGGCAACAGCCGCTGCCCTCGTGTCGGTGTCGGTTGAATCTTGACCCCCCTGGGCCGGT
>Ga0101941_1001685_pt1 | contig 13718 bp, 11 predicted proteins | sample DewCreD2012metaG_3_FD_75242 | JGI IMG/M metagenome (GOLD analysis project Ga0101941, IMG submission 75242) | Hot spring sediment bacterial and archeal communities from British Columbia, Canada, to study Microbial Dark Matter (Phase II) - Dewar... ...
CGGACCATCCGGAGGTGGCGGCCGCCGTCGCGGCCGCGGTGCGGGCGGTCGACCCCGACCTGGTGCTCGTGGCCCTGGCCGGCTCGGCGCTGGAGGCGGCGGGCCGGGAGGCGGGCCTGCGGGTGGCGGCCGAGGCCTTCCCCGACCGGGCCTACGACGCCACGGGCCGCCTGCTCTCGCGTCGGCAGCCCGGGGCGGTCATCCACGATCCCGAGGAGGTGGCCCGCCGGGCGGTGGCCATGGTGCGGGAGGGACGGGTGGAGGCCGCCGGGGGCGGTCACGTGGCCATCCGGGCCGACACCCTGTGCATCCACGGCGATACGCCCGGGGCGGTGGAGCTGGCCCGGCGGGTGCGGCGCGCGCTCGTGGAGGCGGGCGTGGAGCTGGTGAGCATCGGAGGACTGTTTTGACGGGTCCGGGGCGATTCGTTATGCTGGAGGAAGCGTGAAAGGGGTGGGGCCCATGCACGGGCACAAGCGTCACCTGCGCCACTTCACCATCGCCGAAGCCAACGCCATGATTCCCACGCTCGAGAAGTTCGTGCGCCGGCTGCAGGCCCTCCTCGACCAGGCGCGCGCCCGCTACCGGGAGATGGAGATGATCAAGGCCGTCGGCTACCGGGAGGACGGTACCCTCATCATGGCCGTGGACTACCGGCAGGCCAAGGAAGAGTTCGAACGGGCCATCGCCGAGGCCAACGAGATCGTGGAGCAGATCAACAGCAGCGGCTGCCAGCTGAAGAGCATCGAGCTGGGCCTGGTGGACTTCCCCGCCCGCATCCACGGCCAAGAGGTGTGGCTGTGCTGGAAGCTGGGGGAGCCTGCCGTCCGCTTTTACCACGGCCTGGAAGACGGCTACGCCGGCCGGCGGCCCATCCCCCCCGAGGCCCTGGCCGACTGACACGGACACGGGGCGCTTGCTACCGGCGCGCCATGTGCACCGGCAGCCCCAGGGCCGCGTGGGCGGCCTCGGCCACCGCCTCGGAGAAGGTGGGGTGCGCGTGGATGGCCTCCGCCAGCTCCTTGCGCGTCACGACCGTGATGCCCGACTCGATGACCTGGAGGTTCACCCGGTCGTTCAGGAACACGATCAACCCCTCGACGGTCTCGGCTCCCGGCAGGTCACGCTGGGACAGGAACTCGCGCAGCGCTTCCTGCTGGCGCTGGCACTCGATGGTTGGGTTGCCCAGCGGGGGGCCGCCGAAGGTGAAGATCCGGATCAGCCGGCTATCGAGCCGGCGCCAGCGGGTACCCTGCACTTGGATATGGCCGGCCATCTCTCGGGTGGTGATGACCAGCAGCCCGCCGGGCCAGATCAGCACGTGCTCGGGGCGCCAGCCTTGGGAAACTTCCGGATAGTGGACGAGCGTATAGCGGTCGTTGAGACGGCGCAGCGTCGCGTCGAGCAGCTCATCGGGGCGCGGGCTCCGGTTCCACTTGGCCCACTGCTGCATGCCGGCGTTGAAGAGGAGAAATCCGACGATCAGCGCGAAGTAGGCCCAGAGGATCAACTGGGGCTGGAAGGTCAGAGCGATCGATGATCCCAGGCCGGCCAGCCCACCGGCGACCATCAGTCGCGCTGCTCGCTGCCGACGCTTGAGATACCCGACGTTCCGGACGACGCGCATCGCCTCCCGCCTTTCTCCGCCCCCTCCCGCGCCGCCGTGGCTCGCCCGTATACCCGTCCAGTCTAGCACACCGTATGCCCCCAGCTCGCTCAGCAGGTCTCTCGCTCTCTCGAAGCTTCGGGAGCCGCAGCACGGACGAGGGCTGCATCCTGAGGGTCGATCACTTTGCCCGCCGTGTTCGTCTCGACCTCTCAGCATCGCCGGGCGTGGGGCTGCCGCCCCGCGCGCCTGCCAACGCCGGCTCGACGCGGGCTGGTCGGGGGATGAGGTAGGGGCGACCGGCCGGTCGCCCCTACATCGGATTCGGCGCGTGCGCATCGGGCGCCACCAGCGCCAGCCCGATGTGTGGGGGAAACTGTTCAACCCTCAGGGCCGCGCCTCCTTGACAAGGCGGCTGGCGCCTGGCGCAGAATCGTGTGCGATGGCTCGCTGGGAGCGAGGTGGGCATGAGCGGGGAGCGCGTGGATCTCTCGGTCATTATCGTGTCCTGGAACGTCCGGGATCTGCTCGAGGGTTGCCTCGCCTCGCTGGCCGAGGAGATCCAACGGTCCGGGATCGAGACCGAGGTGATCGTCGTGGACAACGGCTCGACCGATGGCTCGGTCGAGCTGGTGCGCGAACGGTTCCCCTGGGCCAGGCTGATCCCGCTGGGTGAAAACGCCGGGTTCTCGCGGGCGAACAATCGGGGCATCGCCGAGAGCCGGGGCCGAGCACTCCTGCTGCTCAACCCCGATACGGTCGTCCTACCGGGAGCGCTGGCGGCGCTCTGGCGGGCGCTTCACGCCGCCCCGCACGTGGGCATGGTCGGTGCCCGGCTGCTGAACGGCGATGGGAGCCTGCAATCGGCCGGCTACCGCTTCCCTGGCCTTGCGCAGAGCTTCTTCGACTTCTTTCCGGTGCACCCGCGGATCATCGGATCCCGGATCAATGGCCGCTTCGGCCCTGGCGACGGTCTGAGCCCGTTCGCGATCGATCACCCGCTAGGGGCCTGCATGCTGGTGCGCCGGGAAGTGATCGACGAGGTGGGCGGGCTCGACGAGGGCTACTTCTACTACAGCGAGGAGATCGACTGGGCTCGCCGGATCAAGGCGGCCGGCTGGACGGTGCTGACGGCGCCGGCCGCGCAGGTGATTCACTACGCTGGGCAGAGCACCGGCCAGATCTCGGAGGCGAGCCTGCTCCAGCTCCATCGCAGCCGCGTCCGGTACTTCTGTCGCTGGCACTCGCCCCGCTTCGTCCGGGTGCTGGCCCTGATGGCGCGGGTCGCCGCCGGCTGGGCGAGCCTGCGGGCCCTGCTGGCTCCGGCGAGCGCCGAGCGCCGCGAGCGGCGAGCGCGGATGCGGCGGGTGGCCCAGCTCTACCGGGAGGCGCCGTGCCTGTATGAGTGAACCGCTGCCGCTCTCCGTCATCGTCCTGACCCTGAACGAGGAGCGCCACCTGCCTGGCTGCCTGGCGAGCGTTGCCGGGCTCGCCCGCCAGATCCTGGTCGTGGATTCGGGGAGCCACGACCGTACGGTCGAGCTGGCTCGGGCCGCCGGAGCCGAGGTCGTGCACCGCCCCTTCACCGGCTTCGCTAGCCAGCGCAACGCTGCCCTCGAGCTGGCACGGCAGCCCTGGGTGCTCTTCCTCGACGCCGACGAGCGCGTTACGCCGGAGCTGGCCGCCGAGATCCGCCAGGCCATCGATGGGGCGACGGACGCGACCGCCGGCTTCTGGATCCCGACCCAGAATTGGATGTTCGGCCGCTGGATCCGCGGCGGCGGCTGGTGGCCGGACGAGCACCTGCGCCTCCTGCGGGCCGGCCGGGCGCGCTACCGGCCGGACGTGGAGGTACACGAGGTCGTCGAGCTGTCAGGAGAGGCCGGCCGGCTGGCCTACCCGCTCGTGCACATCAACTACGAGTCGTACCTGGAATTCCTGGCCAAGCAGGCCCGCTACGCTCGCATCCGCGCCGAGATGCTGGCGCGGCAGGGGCGACGACCGCGGCGCCGTACCTACCTCGGCCAGCCCGCGCGCGAGTTCTGGCGGCGCTTCGTGACGCTGTGCGGCTATCGCGACGGCCCCACCGGTCTTTTCCTCGCCCTCGCCATGGCCTGGCACGAGTTGCACACCTGGCTCCTCGTCCGCCGGCTCTGGAAAGCCACCAGCCAGCAGAACCCCGGCCAGCTAGACGCGCCTGCCGGGGTAGAACTTCCGGACGCCTCGCTCGACCTCTCGGTGGTCATCGTCAGCTACAACGTGCGCGAGCACGTGCTGGGTTGCCTGGAAACGGTCTATGCCAGCCTGAGGGGCAGCGGACTGCGCGGCCAGGTCATCGTGGTAGACAACGCCTCGAGCGACGGCACAGTCGAGGCGGTGCGGGCCGCCTTCCCCGGCGTGGAGGTAATCGCGAACCGGGAGAACCGTGGCTTCGCGGCGGCGAACAACCAGGGGATCCGTCGGGCGCGCGGCCGCGTCGTTGTCCTGCTCAACCCCGATACCCGGGTCGCGGGCGACGCGCTCGGGAGACTCGTCCGCTATCTCGATGAGAATCCGGCCGTCGGCGTCGTCGGCCCGAGGTTGGTGTACCCAGATGGGAGGACGCAGCCCTCGCGCCGCCGGTTCCCGACGCTGCTCACCGGCTTCCTCGAGAGCACCGTCGTGCAGGACTACTGGCGCGACAACCGCGTGCTCCGCCGCTACTACGTGGCTGACCGCTCGGACGACGAGACGCAGGAGGTGGACTGGCTAGTGGGCGCGTGCCTGGCGGTGCGGCGCGAGGCGATCGAGACGGCCGGGTTGCTCGACGAGCGCTTCTTTCTCTACTCCGAGGAGGTCGAGTGGTGCTGGCGGATCCGCCGGGCCGGCTGGCGCGTGGTGTACCTGCCCGAGGCCACGATCTACCACCACGAGAGCGCCAGCGCCGGCCAGGAGCCGGCTGCGCGCCAGATCGCGTTCGACACTGCGAAAGTGCAGCTCTACCGGCGACTCCACGGACGGCCGGCCGCCGAGATCCTGCGTGCCTTTCTGCTCGTGAATTACCTGGCCCGGATCGCCATCGAGGGCTCGAAGTGGCTGCTCGGGCACAAGCGGGCGCTCCGAAGGGAGCGGATCGCGCGCTACTGGCGGGCCTTCGGCTCGGGCCTGCGACCCACGCGGCCATGAGCGAGCGCTGCGTGCTCTTCATCACCGGGGAATACCCGCCGATGCGCGGCGGGGTGGGCGACTACACGGCACGCCTGGCCGAGGCGCTGGCAAGGCAGGGCTGGGAGCCCGCCGTCCTGACCAGCCAGCGTGCGGCCGGGTCACGCTACGTCGCTGCCACGGTCGAGCGTTGGGGCTGGGATCTCGCCAGCCGGGTACGCCAGGCCGCGCGGGACACGGGCGCGCTGTTGCTCCACCTCCAGTACCAGACCGGCGCCTTCGCGCTCCACCCGGCGGTCAACGTGCTCCCCTACCGGGTGCGCGAGCGGCCGCTGCTCATCACTTTCCACGACCTGCGCGCGCCGTATCTCTTCCCCAAAGCCGGCCCACTCCGGTCGGCGCTCAACCAGTTGCTGGCCCGCGGCAGCGCCGCCGTGATCGCCACCAACCCGGAGGACTACGCCGCGCTGGAGCGCGATCCCCGGCTGCGGGGCCGGCTGCACCTCATCCCGATCGGCAGCAACCTGCCGGAGCCGTCGGGCGCCGACCCCGCCGTGACCCGCCGCCGGCTGGGCGTGCCGGTCGACCGGGCTGCGGTCGGCTTCTTCGGCTTCCTGACCCGGGACAAGGGGATCGACCTGCTGCTGGTTGCGCTCGAAGCGATGCCGGAGCCCAGACCAGCCCTAGTGCTGGCCGGCGGCGGGCTGGCCGACACCGACCAGGCCAACGCCGGCTATCTCTCCTGGCTCGACAGCCGCTTGGTCGAGGCAGCCGTCCCGGTGATCCGCATCGGCTACCTGCCGCCCCAGGACGCGGCAGACCTGCTGTGCGCGCTCGACCTGGTCGTCCTGCCCTTCCGCGCTGGGGCGAGCCTGCGCCACGGCACGTTGATCGCGGCCCTGGCCTGCGGGGCAGCCGTCGTCACCACCAAGCCGGCGCGGCTGGAGTGGCTCCACCCGCTACGCGACCGCGAGCACCTCTGGCTGGTTCCGCCGGGCGACCCCGAAGCGCTGCGGTCGGCCATCGCCACGCTGCTCGCCGACCGCGCGGCGCGCGAGCGCCTGCGTCGAGCGGCCCGGCTGGCCAGTGGCGCTTTCGACTGGGACGAGATCGCTCGCCGCCACATCGAGCTCTACGAGGCGATCCTGGGGAGACGAGCGCGCGTGTGAGCCGCTCGTTGCCGTCACTCCTCGCGGTCTTCGTCGCCGGCGACGCTCTCAGCGAAGTACTGCCTCAGCCCGGCCTCGATCGCCCGGGCGATCTGCTCCTCTCGCCACCGCGTGCTGTCCTCCTGCCCATCGGCGAACGCCCTCGCCTCCCACGGGTGGGAGAGGAAGACGGCCTCGACCAGGACAGCCGGCATCTCGGGCAAGCGAAGCAGGATCGAATCGAGCCGCTCGTGGCGCGCAGTCTCCTGGCTGATCGGGTTCGGGGCGCCGGCATAGCTCTCTGGCGTCGAGAGCTCAGCGGCGAGCGTTTCGAGCAAGACCTCGGCGAGCCTAAGGTCTTTCTCCTCTTCGCCCCACATCGTCATCGTGTGATCCACTCGCGGATCCTCGTACCGGTTGAGGTGGATCGAGACGAAGACGTCGCCGTCCTGCTGGTTCGCAAATCTGGCACGCTCCTCGAGCGGGACGTTCACGTCCACGAGGCGCGTCAGGCAGACCGTCGCGCCGGAGGCGACGAGGCGGTCACGCAAGCGCTCGGCGATCGAGAGCGTGATCTCCGACTCGAAGAGGCCGAACTCCAGGTTGACCGTGCCCAGGTCGTCACCGCCGTGGCCGGGGTCGAGGATGACGGTGTGGCCGGCCAGAGGCGACTGCGCGCCGTCCGCGCCCCGCGCGCACCGCTCGTCGAGGGGAGCCGGCGTAGGCGTGACCGGTACCGGTGTCGCCATCGCACGTCCGCTGCTGGGCGTTGGGCTGGGAAGCGGAGTGGCCGAATTTGCGAACTCACGTTGGAAGCTCAGCCGCTCGTCGGCCCGACCGGCCAGGGTAAGGATCGACACGGCCAGTACCAGCAGTGCACCGAGCAGAAATCGGATTCGATCGGAACCCATCCCTCGCCCCCTGACCCCGACGTCCTGCCTTAACGATGCCACGAAAGCACCTGCCGTGGGTCGACCATCGGCCGACCGTGGCCATCGAGCACGGTGTCGACGTCGAGCTCGACGAGCATGACGGGCTGCGGGTTCCGCACATCGATCGCCCAGACTGCGTGATCTCGCAGGAAGACGAGGCGGTTGCCATCGCGCGACCACATCGGTGCCTGCACGCCTGTCCCCGCCGCATCCAGGACCTGCTCACCGGAGCCGTCAGGGTTGGCGATCACGAGCGTCCAGGTGCTCAGCCAGGCCCGGAGCGCTTCATCGTCGTTCGGATACTGGCTCGGCACCTCGGCCCGGATGAAGGCCAGGCGGCCGTCCGGCGACCAGGCCGGGTAGAGCGAGACCGTGCCCTCCGGCTTCGGCAGGCGCCGACAGGTGCCGGCCCGAACGTCACAGATGGCGAGGCTCTTGTCACCGCTCCAGAGCTCCCGCCCCTCGCCCTCGACCATGACCAGCCGCCCGTCAGTCGACCAGTCGAGGAAGGCGCGCTCCGGCAGCATGACGCCGAGCTTGACGGGGTCACCGGCATCTAGCGGCAGGCTGAACAGGGTCATCCCATCCATCGCGATCGAGGCCGAGCGGACGCCGAGCCAGAAGAGAATTCCCTGGCCGTCCGGCCACCAGCCGGCGAGCACGATCTCGGCCCCCTCGGCGAGATAGCGCTGCTGTGGCTCGCCGCCGGAGACCGGGACGGTAAAGATCGCGGCGCTGGCGCTCTCCGTGCTCCCTGAGGGCAGGGTCGTCGCGTAGGCCAGCGTCTGGCCATCAGGCGACCAGGCAAACTGGGTCACCAGGCCATCGGCCAGGAGGCGCACGTCACCACTCGGGGTGACGAGGTAGAGTCCGCCGTTCGATGGCGCGATGGCCAGAATGTCCTCAGCCGGTGACCAGGCGAAGTTCTCCGTGAACGGTCCGTTGGGCACCTCCGGCATCGGTACCGGAGTGCCGTCGCTGCCGACCAGCCCGATCGAGCGCGAGCCGAGGTCGAGATAGGCGAGCCACCGGCCATCCGGGGACCAGGCAGGGAAGGCGACGGCGCTCTCGGACGGTACGGTCACCGCGCGCCCGGACTCGAAGTCGATCAGGTCGAGGCCTCCCGCGGTCACCACGGCCATTTTGCCCATGCCCGGAAACGGCTTCCCTTGCCTGGCGGAGGGACTGGCCGTCCCCGGAGTCGGTATCTCCGTGGGGGTCGGAGTCACGAGCTGGGGCATGTCCTGGTCGGGCGTGTTGCTCTGGGGCTCGAGCCGCCGGAAGGTCGAGACGATCGCGGTGAAGACCTCGGACTCCCCGGCGGCGTCGAATTCGGGCGGCGGAGTCGTGTAGTTCTGCGGCACGGCCGAGTGCAGCACGAAGTCGAGGACGACGCACGTTCCTGTCGCGTCAGTCCAGTAGCTCGTCGCCTCGTAGCGATTGCCGGCTGCGGCGCCGTCGATGATGGCCCTGTTGAACTCCACGCCGTCGACGAGCACGCGCTCGGTCGGAATCGTCCCCGGTTGGTACCCCGCGAGCTGCGGGCTCGTGCAGCCGCCGGACGGCGGCGGCCCGGCGGTGACGGTGACGTACTTCTCCACCAGGTTGGTGCCGGGCGCGAAGGGCAGGTCGATACGGGTTGATCCGTCCTGTGCCGTGAGCTTGGCATCGGGCGGGTACTTGAGCTCGAAGCCGGCTCGCTCGTCGCGGTAGGTCTGCCAGGCCGAGGTGTCGATGCCCGGCGGCGGGGTGACGATGCTCATCGGGCCAGTGGACGGCGTGCCGGGCGGCGTGGGCGCCGGCGTGAGTGCCGTCGTGGGGTCCGGCTGGGCCAGCGGGCCGGTGCGCTCGTCGATCCGGCTGCCCAGCACGGTGACGAGCAGCCAGGTGAAGAGCACCAGCACCATTCCGGCAGCCAGCAGCTCGGAGGTCGACCGGAGCCAGGTGCGCGGTCGCCGGCCCCTCCGGCGCTCGCCCGGCCAGGCGATGACGTTGGGCGACTGGGGAGCCTCGGGCTCTCCGGCCTGTGGCTCCCAGACCAGCTCGGGCGGCACCACGGCGGTGCCGGAGCGCCGCGCCTGGGCCCGGGCCAGGCCGGAGATAGCGGCGCGCAGCTCGGCCGGTGGCTCGGACGACGCCAGCAGCGCGTCGAGCCCGGCGACCAAGCGCGCTAGCTCGGTGTCATCGCGCCCGTCGAGGAGGTCAGCGTACTGCTCGATGATGCGTCGCCTACGCGTCACGGAACTGCTCCTTCAACTGGTGGATCAGGCGGTGGAGCTGTTTGCGCACGGCCGCCTCGCGCTTGCCGATGACCGTGGCGATCTCGGGCACAGTGAGCCCGGCGGCGAAGCGGAGCGCCAGCAACTCCTGCTTGGCTGGGTCGAGCCTGAGGTAGAGCGCCTGGAGCAGCGCCAGCTCCTCGCGTCTCAGGACGATGCTCTCGGGTGACTCCTCGCCCGCGCCCCAGGTCACCTCCGGCACCAGATCGAAGGCCACGATGGGCCGCCGGCGCCGGTAGAAGTCGGCGACCGCGTTTCGGGCGATGCGGAGCAGCCAGGTGATGAACGGCCGCCCGCAGGGCCGGTAGCCGGGCAGGGCGGCGAGCGCTTTCAGGAACACCTGCTGGGTGAGATCGGCAGCGTCGTCGGCGTTCCCGGTGCGGGCGCGGAGATAGCGGTAGATCTGAGGCAGGTAGCGCTGATAGAGCACGCCGAACGCCTCCGGATCCCTCCGTGCCGCCTCGACCAGCGCCTCGTCGTCACCTCCGGACAGGTCAACTGGAGGCTGGGGATTCTTCACCCTGCTGTCCCTCTCGAACGCCGCCCATCTCGATCAGCTCCCGCGACCGCTCATCGGCCAGTAGCAGGGCTCGCAGCCGCGCCCTCCCGCGGGAGAGCCGGGACTTGAGCGTCCCGGCGGGAACCGCCGCCATGGCCGCCGCCTCGTCGTACGTCAACCCCTCGATATCCACCAGGATAACCGCTACCCGCTGGTCTTCCGGCAACTGCTCCAGCGCGGCCAGCAGCCGCTGCCGGAGCTCGACGCGGGCGAGCTCCTCGGCCGGCAGGCTGCCTGGGCTGCTCGCGACAGGGTCCCAGGCTTCCGGCATGCCGGACTCGGCCTGGGCTTCCAGCGAGAGGAGCGGGCGCCGCCGCGCTGCCCGCAGCCGGTCGAGCGCCCGGTTGCGGGCGATGCGCATGAGCCAGGCGAGGAAGGGGGCACCGTTCGGCCGGTACCCTGGCAGCGCGACCATCGCTCGGAGGAAGACATCCTGAGCCAGGTCGTCCGCCTCCTCGGCGTTGCCGACCCAGATCCGGAGGTAGCGGTAGATCCGTGGTAGATAGAGCTGGTAGAGAGTGCCGAACGCCTGGGGGTCGAGGCGCGCAGCCTCGATCAGCCGCTCCTCGCTACTCAGGGCGAGATCGGTCAGCCTGAGCTTCTCCACGCCTCGATCCTCTCCCCGGCCGTGCCGGCTCCCGTTCGCCACTCATATGAACGCCGGAGGGGCTGGAAATGGGACATCGAATTTTGGGAACGCCCTGGTGCTGCGCGACAGGCCGGCGAAGCGGCGGGCGCGGCGTAGTACACTAGAATGAGCGTCATGAACGGCCTGCGCTCGCATCACTGTACAGGCGGCGATGGAGGAATAGCGTGCGGTACTTCCTGAAGACACAGCGTGGCCAGCCGGCAACCGAGCTCGATGAGGTCACCGGCGCCGTCATCCTCGACCGGGGCCGGCACGAGGGCCGGCGCGTCGTCGAGGTCTTCGTGCTCCATCCGGACGGGCGAATCGATCGCTATCAGGAGCGTGCCCGGCGCAAGCTCGGCAGCAACGCGATCATCAGCCGGACATGGCTCTGCGAAACGTATTTCCCCGACCGGCCGGATCGGTGGGGCGACGACCGGTATATCCCCTCGCCCGAAGAGGCGATCCGGGAGGCGGAGCCAGCGCCGGAAGCCGTTGTCCTCGTCCTGATCGGGGCTGAAGAGGACGATGCCCCGGTACTCGAGCAGTTGACCGGCCTGCAGGCGCGCCGGTAGCCGGTACAGCTACCGGCGTCCTCGCCCGCGCGACACGTCTCGATGGCCGATTTCAGCCCGGCTTCGGAGCTCCTCGTCGAGCAGGAAGGATCGGTTGACCATGCCGGTTGACGCGATGTCGCCTCGCCCGTCGTCTCTCACCTCCTACCGCCCAGCGATCCAGGCTCGTCACTTCGCCGTCGCCAGCGGCCACTACCTGGCCACCGCGGCAGCCTTTCGCATCCTCGCCCAGGGCGGCAACGCCATCGATGCTGGCGTCGCCGCTGGCATCTGCCTGAACGTCCTCCTGCCCGACCTGACCAGCTTCGGCGGCGTGGCACCGATCATCGTCTCTCACCGGGCGAGCGGAGAACTGCGCAGCATCAGCGGGCTGGGCTGGTGGGGGAAGCGTGCCTCCATCGACACCTTCCTTCGAGAGGAAGGCGGGCAGATCCCGCTCGGCGTCCGTCGCTCGATCGTGCCGGGGGCGCCAGCAGCCTGGTTGACGGCGCTGGCCCGCTACGGCACCAGGTCGTTCGCCGAGGTCGTGGCTCCGGCGCTGGAACTGTGCGAGCAGGGGTTCCCGGTCTACCCCTCGCTTCGCCGGAACCTGGCGCGAGAGGCCGAGCAGATCGCGCGCTGGCCATCGACCGCCGCCATCTTCCTGCCCGGCGGCACCGTGCCGGAGATCGGCGACGTGCTCTACCAGCACGACCTAGCGCGCACCTTCCGCCGGCTGATCGCCGCCGAGGAACAGGCGTCTCACCGCGGGCGGGTCGCCGGCATCGAGGCGGCGCTCGACGCCTTCTACCGGGGCGACATCGCGAAGGAGATCGTCGCCTTCGTCCAGCAGGAAGGCGGTTTCCTGGACGAGGACGACTTCGCCGACTTCTCCGCCGAGGTCGAGGAGCCACCCTCGGTCACCTATCGCGACATCGTGGTCTACGGCTGCGGGCCCTGGTGCCAGGGGCCGGTGCTGCTCGAGGCGCTCAACATCCTGGAGGGCTTCGACCTCAAGGCGATGGGACACAACACGCCGGACTACATCCACACGGTGATCGGCGCGCTCGACCTCGCCTTCGCCGACCGCGAGGCGTACGTCGGCGACCCGCGCTTCGTCGATGTGCCGCTGGCGACCCTCCTCTCCAAGGAGTACGCTGCCCGGCAGCGTGGCCGGATCCGCCCGGATCAGACCTGGACAGAGATGCCGGCACCCGGTCTCGGAGCCGGATCGCGCCAGGCGCTAGCAGCGGGTGGAGCGGACACCCCGCCCCAGCCAGACACCAGCTACGTGTGCGTCGTCGACGCCGAGGGGAACGCCTTCTCGGCCACGCCCAGCGATGGGATCGGCAGCACGCCGGTGGTGCCTGGCCTCGGTCTCATCTGCTCGGGTCGTGGCTCGCAGAGCTGGCTCGACCCCGATCACCCGTCCTCGCTCCAGCCGCGCAAGCGGCCACGGCTGACACCCAACCCGGCGATGGCGTTCAAGGACGGCCAGCTCTTCATGGTCTTCGGCACGCCCGGAGCCGACGTGCAACCACAGTCGATGATCGAGGTCTTCCTCAACATCGTCGAGTTCGGGATGGATCCACAGCAGGCCATCGAAGCCCCGCGCTTCGCCACCTACAACTACCCGGAGTCGTTCTGGCCACACACCTACCGTCCCGGCCTGCGCCAGATCGAGCGCCGCGTGCCCGAGAGCACGATCGAGGAGCTGCGCCGGCGCGGTCACCGGGTCGAGCCCTGGCCCGAGTGGACGCGCGTGGCCGGCAACGTGTGCGTGATCCTAGTCGACCAGGCGCGGGAGACCCTGACCGCGGGCGCAGACGCCCGGGCCGAGGCCTACGCGCTGGGCTGGTGAGGTCGAATGAGCGAGGTTTCAGCGGGCGGGAGCACTGGCCCGGCCCCCGGTTGCCGGCTCCTGAACCATCCCGAAGCGGACCGGCTCGATGAGGCAGACGCCCGGCCGTTCCGGGGACTCCGCTACCATCTGCCGCAGATCGGCGACCTGGGAGCGGTGCTCGGCCCGCCGGACGACGTGCTTTCCCGGCCAGCGGCGCTCGCGCTGGCAGCCACTCATCCGCGGCACAGCCTCTATCTGGAAGTGCCCGACCCCGACGGCGCGCACTTCACCGAGGCTGCCTCGCACCTTCGCCGCTGGCAGGCCGAGGGGATCCTGCGCTTCGACCCAGCTCCAGCGTTCTATCTCTACGAGCACAGCTATCGCTTCAACGGCGAACACTGCCGGCGGCTCGGGGTGTTCGCGGCGCTGCGCCTGGACGAGCCGGGCCGGCGGAGCGTCCTGCCCCACGAGAGCATCACGCCAGCGGTGCTGGCACAGCGGCTCTCCCTGCTCCGCACCGCGCGCGCCAACCTCAGCGCCGTCTACGCGCTGGCACCAGCGAGCGGGCGACTCGCGGCGCTGCTCCGCGAGATCGCCGCGGCCGAACCGGCAACGGTGACGGCTGGCGCCGAGTCGGGGACGCACCGGCTCTGGGTACTGGCGGAGCCGCCGGCCATCGACGCGGTGCGGCAGGCGCTTGCCGGTTTCCCCGTCGTGATCGCCGATGGGCACCATCGCTATGCCGCCGCCCGGCGTTACCGCCAGGAGCTACGCCAGGGCGGCCGCGAGCCTGGGCCCGCCGACTTCGCCCTGGCACACATCGTCGATGCCGACGACCCGGGCATCCTGGTGCGGCCGATCCACCGGGTGGTGCGCGCCTTCGGCGAGGTGAGCTGGCCCGAGTTCCTCACGCACCTGCAACGCCACTTCGCCGTCGAGTCGATCGCGCTCCCTGCCCCAGGCGACGCTGCAGCCGTAGAAATGGCAGTGCGCGCGCTGGCCGACGAGCGGGGCATGCCGGTCTT
>Ga0101941_1001692_pt1 | contig 13656 bp, 12 predicted proteins | sample DewCreD2012metaG_3_FD_75242 | JGI IMG/M metagenome (GOLD analysis project Ga0101941, IMG submission 75242) | Hot spring sediment bacterial and archeal communities from British Columbia, Canada, to study Microbial Dark Matter (Phase II) - Dewar... ...
GGAGCGCACGAATGGAGAGGAGAACCTGCCATGACTGAGTTTACCCGTCGTTTCGCCCTCAATGACCGCTCGCTGAGCCGCCGGGCCCTGCTGCGATTGCTGGCCGCCGGCGGTGCTGGCGCGCTGCTGGCGGCCTGCGGTGGCGGTGCGGAGCCCACACCGACACCAGCAACCGGCGCCGCCACTCCGACCGGGGCGGCGCGGACGCCCACGCCAGCGGCCACGCTGGCGACCAGCCCGGCTGCCGGCGCGACACCGACCGTCCAGGCTGTGCCCACCGGGACTACCGAGGGCGGCTGGCCAGCCTACTATCCAGCCGACTACGACCAGATCGTCGAGGCTTCCCGCGGGGAGGATCGACTCATCGTCTATTCCATCATGTCAGAGCAGAATTGGGCGCCAGTGCTCGAAGCCTTCAACCAGCGCTACGACTGGATCACTGTCGAGACCAGCGACCTTGGTTCGTACGAAGTCTTCGAACGTTACTACCCGGAAGCCGCCAGCGGCGCCCGAACTGCCGATATGATCATCACCTCGGCGCCCGATGCCTGGCAGGAGTTCATCTCCCGAGACGAGCTGAACGTCTACCAGTCTCCGGAGGCCCAGTACCTACCCGACTGGGCACAACTCGCTGAGGGCGTCTACGTCGTCTCGGCTGACCCGCTTGTCTTCATCTGGAATAAGCAGTTGGTCCAGACTCCGCCCAAGACGATGGCCGAGCTCGCCGAGATGGTGCAGGCCAACCCCGGAGACTGGCAGGGGCGGATTACCACCTACGACGCCGAGCAGGTCGCAACCGGATTCGCTGCATTCTGGTTCTGGATCAAGAAGGCCGGTGAGCAGGGCTGGGATATTCTGAGCAGGATCGGCCAGGCCAGCGTCCAGGTGCAGTCATCTGCAGGCCGAATGGTCGACGCGACGCTGGCGGGGGAGGCCAAGCTCGGCTTCTTCGTCTCCACGATCTCGGTCTTCCCGCGCTACCCTGAGGCCGAGCCGGTACTCGGTTGGGGGTTGATCGGCGACGGCACCCCGCTGAACACGCGCGGAGCCGGCATAACCAAAGCTGCACAGAGCCCCAACTCAGCTCGGCTCCTCCTCGACTTCATGCTGTCGCGCGAGGGCCAGATCGCCTGGGCCCAGGGAGGACTCACACCGTACCGCCCGGACGTGGCTGATCAGGTTGAGTTTCATCTCAACACCGTCATCGCAGAGATCGGCCAGGAGAATGCGCTGCCGTTCTCCTTCGATCCCGATCTGACCGATCAGGCCAAGACGCAGGAGTTCCTGAGCCGCTGGAAGCAGGCGTTCGGCCGTCCATGAGGGCCAAAACCGGCGTAAGCGGGCAAGCGGCCGCCGTGAACCGGTGGGGAGGGGACCATGACCGCAACAGTCGAGGCAGCCAGGCCAGTCACGCGGCGATCACTCGACCTGCCTGTCCAGGTGGCGCTCGCCGCCGCGACGGTGGCTCTCGTGTTCTTTCCGCTGGTACCTATCCTGGTACAGGCTTTCAGCACCCGGCCTCTCTATGACCCGGTGCGCGCCTTCACGCTGTCCAATTTCACGCGCGTCCTAAGCAGCGGCGCGTTCTGGAGCGTGGTCGGCACGACGGTCGCGTTCGCAGCACTCACGACGGTGCTGGCAGTCACGCTGGGCACAGTGCTGGCGATCCTGGTCGAGCGCACCGATCTCCCGGCCCGTGGGCTACTGAACAGTCTCGTCATCCTCCCCTTTTACGTGTCGCCGCTCGTCCTGGCGTTTGCCTGGGCGGTGATCTACGGCCCGCAGGGCTACCTCACGATCCGGGCGCGTCAACTCATCGGCCACGACCCTTGGAATCTCTACAGCATCCCCGGGCTAGCTGTCGTCTCGATGGTCTACTACGTGCCCTATACCTACCTGTACTGCACGGCCGCGCTGAGCCTCTCAGATCCCCAGGTCGAGGACGCGGCGCGGATCGCCGGTGCCGGGCCGCTGCGGGCGATCCGCGCCGTCACGTTGCCGCTCCTTCGTCCAGCCATCACTTATAGCGCGCTTCTGACCTTCGTCTCGGCTCTGGAACTCCTCTCGATCCCGCTCGTGCTGGGCACCCCTGCTGGCATCCGAGTGCTCGCGAGCTATCTCTATATCCTCGGCATTGCCGGGGGCAGGATCGACTACGGTGCCATCGCTGCGATCTCGGTCCTCACGGTTGCCATCGTCACTGCACTGGTCTGGGTGCAGGAGCGGCTGGTCAGCGAGGAACGGCGGTTTGTCACCACCGGAGGCCGGGCTTCCCGTATCCGGCCCATGGAGCTGGGGTCCCTTCGCTGGCTCGCGTTCGTGTTCGTGATGGCGTACTTCACGTTCGCGGTGCTGCTCCCGCTGATCGGCATCGTGGCACAGTCAGCGACCGCCTTCCTCAGCCCGTTGATCAACCCGCTCCAGGTGCTGACCTGGGAGAACTACCGCTTGATCCTCGAGACCGAGGCATATCGGCGCTCGATCGTGAACAGTCTGATTATCGCCACGCTCGGCGGGGCGATCGGCATCCTCTTCATGGCCTTCATCTCGCTGATGTCCTACCGATCGGAATTTCCTGGCCGGCGTGCTCTGACGTACCTGGCACTCTACCCGCGCGCGATCCCCGGGATCATTGTCGGGATCGGCTTCCTGTGGGCCTTCCTGCTCATTCCCGGCCTGGGCGCAGTGCGCAACACGATTTGGGCTCTGATGGCAGCCTTCATCATGCGCTACATCCCGCTCGGCTTCGGCGCGGTCAGCCCGGCGATCCTCCGCATCTCACCCGAACTCGACCGCGCCGCCCGGGTGGCTGGTGCCGACTGGCTGGGAACGACGCGCCGGATCCTGCTCCCGCTGGTGCGTCCTGCTCTGCTCTCCGGGTACATCCTGCTCGTCATCACCTTCCTGAAGGAGTACTCGAGCGCGCTGTTCCTCTTCGCCCGGGGCTCCGAGGTCATCGGGACGACGATGATCGAGCTCTGGCGGCAGGGAAATTCTGGCCCCGTCGCGGCCCTCGCCAGTATCCAGATCGTTCTGACTCTCATCGTCCTGGCAGCCAGCAGCGCCCTGCTGCGGAGGAGGTAGCATGGGTGATCTCGTTATCGAAGGCCTCGTCAAACACTACGGGCCAGTGCTCGCCGTCGACAACGTGTCGTTGACCGTGCCGGCCGGCAAACTGGTGAGCCTGCTCGGTCCCTCAGGGTGTGGAAAGACGACCACCCTCAACTGCATCGCCGGGCTCGAGCGGCCGGACGCCGGCGTCATCCGCGTTGCCGGAACCATTCTCACCGATGCGTCCCGGCGGATCTTCTTGCCACCCGAGCGACGCCGGCTCGGTATGGTTTTCCAGAGCTACGCGCTCTGGCCACACATGACGGTCTTCGACAACCTTGCCTTCGGCCTGCGGCTGCAGAAGGTACCACGGGACGAGATCCACCGGCGGATCACCGAGGTGCTGGAGCTGGTCGGCCTCGGTGGGATGGAGCGGCGATACCCGTACCAGCTCTCCGGTGGCCAGCAGCAGCGCGTGGCGCTGGCGCGAGCGGTTGTGAGCCAGCCAGCAGTGTTGCTGCTCGACGAGCCACTTTCCAACCTGGACGCCAAGGTGCGTGAGCAGGCTCGCTTCTGGCTGCGCGAGTTCCAGCAGCGACTCGGGATTACCACTGTGTATGTCACCCACGATCAGGCGGAGGCGCTGGCCATCTCCGATCTCGTTGCGGTGATGTCTGCCGGAAAGGTGCTCCAGTACGGCCCGCCCAGGGAGATTTACGAGCGACCGGCGACCCGCTTCGTCGCCGACTTCATCGGAGCGACCTCGTTCCTGGACGGCACTGTCAGCGACCGCGTAGACGGCCTGCTCCGCGTACGGGTGGGTGGAGAGATCGAGCTCTGCGTGACCCACGCGCTGGCCCGGCAACCAGGCGAGCCGGTGGTTCTCGCGGTGCGGGCAGAACGCATCGCGCTCGCCATGGATGGGGATACCGTCAACATCGTGCCAGGAATCAAACGCAGCCAGGTCTACCTCGGCTCCCGTTACCAGTCGCTCGTCGAAACCCCGGCTGGGACCCTGCGCGTCGAGACCGCGATGGAGTTGCCCGATGGCAAGGTGCGGCTCAAACTGCCGCCTGAGGCACTGGTAGTCCTGCCTCCGGAGGAGGGAAGCTGATGCCGAAACCGCTCGCCGGGATCCGGGTGCTCGATCTCTCACGCCTGGTGGCCGGCGGCATGCTTGGGATGCTGCTGGGTGACTTCGGAGCCGATGTCGTCAAGGTGGAGCAGCCAGGACGGGGTGACCCGCTGCGCACCTGGACGACCGGCGATCGCCCGTACTGGTGGCGGGTCTATGGCCGAAACAAGCGATCGATCACGCTCAACATGGCGCACCCGAGGGGTCGTCACCTTCTTCTGCGCCTGGTACCGCGCTTCGACGTGCTGGTGGAGTCGTTCGTGCCCGGCAAGCTGGAGAGTTGGGGCCTCGGCCCCGACGCCCTCCTCGAACGGAACCCGAAGCTGGTGATCGTCCGCATCTCCGGCTGGGGCCAGGATGGTCCATACCGCGACCGGCCGGGGTTCGGCACGCTGGTGGAGGCCGCCAGCGGCCTCGCTGCCATGACCGGGGAGCCGGACGGCCCACCGCTCCTCCCGCCGTTCCCGATGGCCGACATGTACGCCGCGCTCTACGCGGCCAGCGCCACGTTGATGGCGCTCTATCACCGGGATGTTCACGATGGAAGCGGCCAGGTCATCGATGTCGCCCTCTTCGAGGCGATCTTCTCGGTTCTGGGTCCGCTAGCGGCCGAGTACGCCGAACTCGGCGTCGTCCGGACACGCCAGGGCAGCCGCTCCCGCAACGCCGCCCCGCGCGGCATCTACCGGACGGCCGACGGCGGATACCTCGCGGTCAGCGCCTCGACGCCCGATACAGCCGAACGCTTCCTGCGCGCCTACGGCCTCGGATACCTTCTGGAAGACCCGCGCTTCGCCACCAACGAGGCACGAGTCCGGCATGCCCGTGAGTTGGACCGGCTCGTCGAGGAGGCGATCGCCAGCCGTACTCTGGAGGAGAACCGGCAGATCATCGAGCGGCATCGCCTAACCGCCGTGCCGGTGCAGACCATCGCCGACATCGCTCGTGATCCACACTGGCAGGCGCGCGGGCTCTTCCTCGACGTCGTCGACGAGCAGGGCTTTGTGCGCATGCACCGGGTCATCCCGCTCCTATCCGAGACACCCGGTGAGATTCGGCACCCTGGCCCGGCCCTCGGTGCTGACAACGATGCCATCTACCGCGACGAGCTCGGCCTGAGTGACGAGGAGCTTCAGGAGCTCCGCGCAGAGGGGATCATCTGAATAGACGAAAGCGAGGAAGACTCATGGAACCCTGGCGTACTGCTATCACTGATGCCGGAGCCGAGCACATCCGAATCCGTGGTTACGACATCACCGAGCTGATGCACCATGCTAGCTTCGCGGACACGCTCTACCTGATTCACCGTTCGCGGCTGCCCTCACCTGGGGAGCGACGCCTGATCGATGCGATCCTGATCGCGAGCAGCGATCACGGGCCTGGAGCCCCCTCGGCGCTCGCTGCCCGAGTTGCAGCTTCGGGGAACCGGAGGGCTCCAGAGGCCGCCATCGCCGCCGGCATCCTGGCGATTGGCGACTACCATGGTGGCGCCGGTGAGCAGTGTATGGTGCTGCTCGCCGAAGGAATCCGGTGGGCCGAGCAGGAGGGCCGCACGCTCATCGAGGCCGCTGAACGCATCGTCGATCGTGCCCTCGAGCGACGGGAGCGGCTGCCCGGTCTCGGCCACCGCACGCACCAGGAAGACCCGCGTGCGACCCTGCTCTTCGCGCTGGCGACCGAGCACAGTGTGGCCGGCAAAGGTGTCCAGCTGATCCAGGCGATTCAGCGTGAGGCAAGCCGGCGTATTCGTCCCTTGCCGATCAACGTCGATGGCGCGCTGGCTGCGGTACTCTTCGACCTCGGCTTCGAGCCGATCGCCGCTCGCTTCTTCTTCATCGCCGGGCGCGTGGCCGGGCTCACCGCCCAGGTCTACGAGGAGCTGCACCGCGAACGCCCGATGCGGATCCATGTGCCGGTCGAGTACGACGGTCCGGAAGCGAGGGCTCTCCGCTCCGAGGACGCGCGCTGACGAGACCGACAAGCATGAGGAGGACCGGCCCTTCTCCTCGAGTGCGCGTCGATAGCCCACCCCTCACGAGCGGAGATGAGGACACGGCCACAGCGTGACAATCGTTCGCCCGACCACCTCGTGAGGCTTGTCACAAGGGCCACCTCTAGGGTAGAGTAGCGGGCTGAACGCCCGATGCGGGTCTCGTGGGGTTTGTGACACGGTTAGGGTAGGAGGGGAACGACCGATGGAGGATCTGCAGCCTGGCGCGCGCTTGAACGGACGGATGAGCCGGCGCGAGCTGCTTCGCCGCTCCGCCGGGCTCATGCTGGGGACGGCAGCGCTAGGCTTGCTGGCAGCGTGTGGTGACCAAGAGGCGACGCCGTCTTCCCCGTCGAACTCCGGCTCCCCCGCTCAGGCCAGCCCACAGGCTGGCGGCACGCCGAGCGGGGGCTCGGCTGGCAGCGCAGGCGAGCTGGTCATCTATAACTGGTATCAGCCCTGGATCAAAGAGGTATACCCGATCTTCGAACAGGAAACCGGGATCAAGGTTACCCAGCTCGGTACCTACTCGAGCAACGACGAGTGGTGGGCCAAGCTCAGCGCCGGGGAGTCGTTCGACTTCTTCATCCCCTCCACGCGCTACGTGACGCGGGCCATGGCCGCGGACATGATTACGCCGCTCGACTTGAGCCTCATTCCCAACTATCAGAACCTCCTCGAGGACTTCCAGCGGTTGCCCTACTACGAGAAGGACGGCAAGCCACACGCCGTGCCGTTCACCCGCGTCTACTACGCGCTGACGTACAACACCGAGGAGTTCCCCCAGGCACCCGATAGCTGGGCGGTGACCTGGGACGAAGCCTACTCCGGGCGCATCGCCCTGCATGACCAGGCATTCGCTCGGGTCGCGATTACCGCGATGTACCTGGGTGACGATCCCATCAACCCCACGCGCTGGGACGACATCCGCCAGGCCCTCATCGAGCAGAAGCCGCTGGTCAAGAAGTACTGGAAGGACTACCAGAACGGGATGGAGCTGTTCGTCAACAAGGAGGTCGTGGTCGGGCAGCTCACCGACGGCCGGGTGCGGATGGGACAGGATCTCGGCGCCCCGATCTCCTGGACGGTGCCGAAGGAGGGATGCCTGATCTTCATCGACACCTTCGCCATCCCCAAGACCGCCAAGAACGTCGAGAACGCGCATAAGTTCATCAATTTCCTCCTCCGTGAGGACATCATGCTCAAGCAGATGGAGCTCATGCGCTACGACGCGGTGAACCGGGCCGCTCGCGAGAAACTCTCGCCGGAGGAACTGGCCCGATTCACCCCGCCAGAGGGCGCCAAGCTCGTCGTCGGCGACACCGTCTCCACTGAGGTGTTGAACCGCTGCGATGAGCTGTGGAACGAAGTCAAGCTCGCCTGACGACCAGCGATGGACAGCGCCGGTGCTCCTGCGATGAGCGAATTCGATGTCGAGCTGCGCGAGGTAACGAAGCACTTCGGCGACGTGGTGGCCGTCGACCGGGTTAGCCTGGCTGTCGAGCGAGGAACCTTTCTGACCCTGCTCGGCCCGTCCGGTTGTGGCAAGACCACGACGCTCCGGATGATCGGCGGCTTCGAGTATCCCGACAGTGGGGAGATCTACATCCGCGGCGTCCCCATGGGCCGTACCCCACCGTACCGCCGGGATACCTCGATGGTCTTCCAGAACTACGCGCTCTTCCCGCACATGTCGGTCGCTGAGAACATCGCGTACGGTCTCCGGGAGCGCAAGGTCGACAAGGCGACGATCGAGCGTCGCGTCGAAGAGATGCTCCGGCTGGTCGAGCTGGAAGGCTTCGGCAAGCGCCGGCCGCGGCAGCTCTCAGGGGGCCAGCAGCAGCGCGTGGCGCTGGCGCGCTCGCTCGTCATCGAGCCGACCGTCCTGCTCCTCGATGAGCCTCTCGGAGCGCTCGATCTCAAGCTCCGCAAGCAGATGCAGCTCGAACTGAAGCGTATCCAGGAGCGCGTGGGAATCACGTTCATCTACGTCACGCACGATCAGGACGAAGCGCTCACGATGTCCGATCGCATCGCGGTCATGAACCGCGGGCGAGTGGAACAGTACGGCTCTGCGGAAGAGATCTTCGAGCGCCCGCGCACTCGCTTCGTCGCCGACTTCATGGGAGCCGAGAACATCCTGGACGCCGAGGTCGTCCAGGCGGATGGCCGCTCGGCGCTGGTTCGGGTAGCGGGGGCGCAGCTCCCAGTACGCGGAGACGGCCTGCAGGCCGGCCAGCGAGTGGCGCTGGTCGCGCGACCGTACCGGGTAAAGCTGCTGGAGGATCCAGCTCACCAGGACGCGCTGTGGCAGGCAACGGTGCAGGAACGCGTCTACAAGGGTAGCTCTGTCGCCTACCTGCTCCAGCTCGCTACCGGACCGCAACTGCGCGCTGAGGTGCTCGTCGGCGCCGGTGATGGCCATGCCGAGCCAGGCCGGCAGGTTGGGGTCGCCATCGACCCCACGCACGTAGTCATCGTCCGAGAGTGAGGAGACTGGGTACGTGGCGTCGTCCCCAGCAACGGCTCAGATGACGACTGCTCGCGCCGGCCGCCAGCTTCCGACCCTGCTGCCCGTGCTGGCCACGGTCGGCCTGCCGACGCTCCTGCTCACCCTGTTCCTGCTCCTGCCGCTGGTCCTGGTCGCGGTGTACAGCGTCTACTCGACCGACCCGATCACCGGGATCATGCAGCCCGACTTCACGCTCGCCAACTACGAGCGCATCGTCTCCTCGCCCATCTACCGCAAGGTGTTCCTGCGGACGCTGGAGATCGCGCTGCTGTGCACCGGCATCGCGCTGCTCATCGCCTACCCGATGGCCTATACCATCGGGGCCCTGGTGCCGCGCGAGCGCCAGACGTTGCTCCTCTTTCTCGTGATCATCCCGTTCTGGACGAGCTATATCGTGCGCACCTACGGATGGATCGGCATCTTGCAGAGCGGCGGCTTCCTCGAGAGCGTCCTCTCGCTGATCCCTGGCGTCGACGCCGGGCTCGACGTCCTCTACTCGCGCCCGGCCGTGATCGTCGGATTCGTCCACGTCTTCCTGCCGCTGATGATCCTGCCGATCTACGCGTCGGCCCGCAACCTCGACCACCGGCTGATCGAGGCGTCGTACGATCTGGGCGCCTCGCCCTGGCGAACGTTTCTCCGCGTGACGCTGCCGTTGACCATGCCAGGAGTCGTAGCCGGAGCGACCCTGTTTTTCATCGCCACCTTCGGCGCGTTCGTTACCCCCCAGCTCCTCGGTGGCACTGAAGACCTGATGATGGGCAACGTTATCGCGGATCAATTCGGCGAGGCGTTCAACTGGCCATTCGGCGCCGCCCTCTCGGTCGTGATGATCCTGATCGTTGTCCTCTCACTGGCCCTCCTCTTCCGCTTCGCCGACCTGGAGTCGATCTATGGCTAGCCCGTCGGCCTCGCTCACCGCCCCGCGAGCCGGACGCCGCTTGGATGCGCGCTGGCTACTCTACCTACTGACCGCCGCCGTCTACATCTTCCTGTTCTCGCCCATCCTGGTGGTCGTCATCGCGTCCTTCAATCCCACCGGCCTGACGTCGTTTCCGCCCGCTGGGTTTACCCTCGCCTGGTATGCCGATCTCCTGCGAGATGGGGACATCCTGCGAGCGCTCCGCACCTCGCTCGTGGTCGCGGTGCTGGCCGCGCTTCTCACCTCGGCGCTTGCGATCGCTGCGGCGTACGGGCTGAGCCGCTTCACCTTTCGGTTCAAGCGGGTGATCCAGGCGTTCTTCTACTTACCGATCCTGGTGCCCGGTGTCGTCGCTGGCATCGCGCTGATCTTCTGGTTCAAGCGGATCGGGCTGCAGACCGGGCTGCTCACGATCCTCATCGCCCATGTCGTCCATGCCTTCCCCTATACGCTCTCGATCGTCCTGACTAGCTTCTACGGGTTCGATCGCCGCCTCGAAGAGGCCTCGCAGGATCTCGGCGCGAATCCCTGGCGGACATTCTGGCGCGTGACGCTGCCGCTCGTGATGCCCGGCGTGATCGGCGGCGCACTGCTCGCCTTCACGATCTCGTTCGACGAGTTCGTGCTGACGTTCTTCGTGGCAGGCGGAGGAGTGGTCACGCTGCCGCTCGAGATCTACTCGCGGATTCGCTTCCTGCTCTCACCCGTCATCAACGCGGTCGCCGCGGTCGTGCTCCTCGTCTCGATGACGCTGGCGCTCGCCGTTCAGCTCCTCGTGCTCATGCGCGAGCGCCGGGCGCGAGCGGCCTGAACGCAGGCGGGGCCGGTCAGCAGGTGGCCGGCCCCGGACGGGCTGCCTGGTCGACCGCGTCAACCGATCCGGAAGTACTTGAAGGACTCAGCGAGCTGCATCCGCTCAGCGCCGGGGAAGCGCTTGCGCCGCGCCTCGGCCGCCGCGTCCTGCGCCCACAGCCGTATCCACGGTACGGGATCCCAGTCATCCATCTGGCTCGCGTGGGCCCTGAGTGCCTCGATCTTGCGGTCGAAATATCCGGTGATGTCGACCCAGTAATCCGGCTCCTTGCTCCCGGCCAGGTAGACCTCCTGCACCGTGTGTGGCTCCAGTCCCTCTGCCAGCAACTCCGGGAAGGTGAGCCGGTCGCGAGAGGTGGGGAACACGGCAGCCAGCGCCGCTTCGCCCATGGCGATGTGGTCTGGATGCTGGATGTACTCCTGGCCGACCCAGCGGGCCGTCGGATCCTGGCAAATGACGGCATCCGGCTTGTACTTGCGTATGGCACGCACGATCGCCCTGCGTAGCTCGAGGTCCGGAACGAGCTCGGCATCGCGGAAGCGCAGAAACTCGACATGCTTGACGCCGAGGATCCGCGCCGCGGCGATCTGCTCGGCTTCCCGGATCTCGACGAGCCGCGCGGAGGTCATCGTCGGATCGTTGCTCCCTTTGTCACCGCTGGTCCCGAGCACATACGTCACCTCGCAGCCCGAAGCTGCCCAGCGTGCCACGGTGCCGGCGCACATAAACTCGGCGTCGTCCGGATGAGCCACGATCACCATCAGGCTGGCCGGCACTCGACTCTCTTCCCGCTCAGGCTGCTCGCTCATCGCTACCCCTTCCGCACGCTCCCCGCTGCCGACCAGCGTTACACAACGCTACACCCGCGCGCCCTATTCCTCGGCTCCGTGCTCCAGCACGCGATCGCCCACCGGCGTGTCGGACCCGGCGAGCGAACCTCCCACCAACTTCACGCGAGGCACCAGCGCCCAGTCGAACTCCCCTACGCGTTCCGGCCCGAGCTGCCGGAGCAGGCGCAGACAGCACTCCGCCTGTTGCGCCAGCAAGGCCACATCCACGCCCTGGCAGATCGGCGGGTAGCGCTCCAGCTTCGCGAGCCCGCGCTCGAGCTGGCGAATCGCGCCGATCCAGTTTGCCCGCCGCAGGTGGTGAAACGCGACCCCGATCTGCAGGATACCCTGATAGAGATAGCGCACCGGGTCGCTTTCAGCTCGCCACAGCGTCTCCAGGATCTCGTGGCACTCGAAGAACTCGCCCCGGTTGAACAGCGCCACGCCGTCCAGCAGAAGCGGTGGGGGTGCGTCGCTGCAGCGGTCGTGCACAGGCCCAGGACGATCACTCACAGCGCAGGCATCCAGGTCTCGGCGCGCTCGTCCCCGGCGCCGGGTAGCCCTGCAGGATACGCAGCGCGGCCTGCAACTGCGCATCCTGCGCGATCGTCTCCTCGGTGAGCGGCCTCCCGCCGACCGGCATGGCAGGCGGAACCTCTACTGGCAGCGATACCCGGACATCGGGCTCGATCCCGTTGCGCCAGATCTGGCGACCGCTCGGCGTCAACCACAGCTCGGTACCGAGTAGAATCGCCGAGCCGTCCTGAAGCCGGAACTCGGTGAGTACCGTTCCGGTGCCGAATGTACGCTCGCCCACCAGCGGTGCGCGCTTGTTCTCCTGGATCGCCCCGGCGACGATCTCCCCGGCGGAGGCCGTCCCGCCGTTAATGAGCACGACCATCGGGAGATCGGTCGGAGAAGCCGAGGCGTCGGTGCGATACTCTTCGCGGTCCCCGCCCCGTACCTGCGACAGAAAGACCGTGCTGTTCGGCGGCAGGAACTGCGAGGCCACTCCGATCGCCTCGTTGACCAGCCCTCCTGGGTTGTTGCGCAGATCGAGCACGATCGCTTCGGCCCCGGCAGCTTGCGCCTCGGCGATGGCACGCTTCAGGTCGTCGGTCGCCCCGCTGGAGAACTGGCTCAGGCGGATATCGGCGATCTGCCCAGGAAGCATCGTCCAGCTTACCGGGCTGATCCGGATCGTTTCACGCACGAGCGTTACCTGGATCGGGTCTTGCTGACCCTGGCGCTGGAAGACGAGCGTGACGCTGGTACCCTCCGGGCCACGCACGCGCCGGACAACCTCATCGAGCCCCAGCCCCTGCGCCGGCTGGCCATCGACCTCGAGCAGCACATCCCCGGGCCGGATCCCGGCCTCCTGGGCTGGCGAGTTGTCGAGCGGGGTGACTACGACGATGTTACCGTCGCGCTCCTCGATCTGGATGCCCACGCCCGTGTAGGTGCCAGAGAGTTCCTCCGCGTGCATCCGCAGCTCGTCGGCCGTCAGGTACCGCGTATGTCCCTGATCGCCGAGCGTCTCGAGCATCGCGGTGATGGCTGCCGCCAGCATCTTCTGATCGTCGATCGCCGAGGGGTCGACGTAGTGCTGGTGGACGACATCCCACGCTTCCCCGAAAACCGAGATCGGCGCTGCCGGAGAGGGAGCTGCCTGAGAGTGCGAGGGAGGCATGGCCGGTGCCAGCGTGGCACCGAGCCCGACCCCGAGCGTAAAGACGACCGCGAGGAGGACGAGCCCGAACGAGAACCTGGCACGGCGACCGAACGTCCGGCCTCTCCTCTCCGATTTCTCGTCCAAGGTCACGAGGTGCGCCTCCGATCCAACCTGTTCCCATCCCGCGCGCATTTCGTCGATCGATGCGCTGCACAACGGTAAGCATACCGAATCGCTCCTGGGCCCAGCCGTCCAGGAGCCTCACCGGCAAGAAGCACGCATCGAGGGTGAACACGCACAGGGCTGGCTGCCTTCCCGGAGTTCTCAGACGCCTGGACACCATGGCACCAGGCTGGCGACCTGGACTCAGCCCGCAGTGCTGTGCGCTCCGAGTCGAAGTCGCGGACGAGCAAGTGCAGTCCTCCACCGTGCTCTCGACTGATGCCCCGCAGCATCAGGGTTGCGACCAAGCGAGCCACGCGCGCGGCTGAGCCCGCTGTCCTCACCGAGCTGCTCCACCGCGAGCCCGGATCGCCGGAGAGGGACGGCAAAGCGCTCGTTCGGAGTCGCCGTCGCGGTGGGGGCCAGGATCGTGGGGCGCCTATCTGCTCGATCGCCCGGCGCAGGCCGAGAGAGGCCGGCCGAAAGTCGTGTCCCCACTCGGAGATACGGTGCGCCTCATCGACGGCGAAGAGCCACGCCTGCTGGTCGCGCACTGCCGCCACGAACG
>Ga0101941_1001694_pt1 | contig 13618 bp, 8 predicted proteins | sample DewCreD2012metaG_3_FD_75242 | JGI IMG/M metagenome (GOLD analysis project Ga0101941, IMG submission 75242) | Hot spring sediment bacterial and archeal communities from British Columbia, Canada, to study Microbial Dark Matter (Phase II) - Dewar... ...
CGATGAGGCCCACTTTTAGGGTGATCTCGACTCCCATGATGTTGATGCCCACGAAGATCGCATAGAAGATGAGCCACCAGATCCAGATCGGTACCGACGGAAATAACGTGTTCATGTATCCACCGATGCCGACGACAATCACCGCTGGCGTGATGACGTACTCGATCGTGTCGGTGACGCCGACGAGGTACCCACCCCACGGCCCGAAGGCGCTCCGGGTAAACGAGTAGAAGCCTCCCGCATGTGGCAACGCGGTGCTCAGCTCGGCGATGCTGTACACCATGCACAAGTACATCAGCGCCATCAGCGCAGTCGCGACCAGGAGTCCGCCGAAGCCACCGGCATCCAGCCCGAAGTTCCACCCGAAGAAGTCTCCCGAGATGACGGCTCCCACGCCGAGCGCCCAGAGGAGTACCCAGTTAGCGTGTCGCCGCAGCTTGCGCTGCTCTAGATAGTCGCTGCCCACTCGCTCGTAGCGGACTCCGCCGCGCTCGATCGTCGGCTGATCCCCCATGTCTCCTCCTCCTTCCCGCTGTGCTTGCGGCTGTACTCAATCCTCCGGAGTAATGTAGGCAGCCGTGATGCCGCCATCGACGACGAACGCCGTCGCGTTCACGTACGACGACTCGTCCGAGGCGAGGAAGAGCGCGGCCTGCGCGATCTCCTGAGCCTGGGCGAACCGTCCCATCGGGATATGCACCAGCCGGCGCTGTCGCTTCGCCGGATCGGAAAGGATCGAGCGCAAGAGCGGGGTATCGACGGGCCCGGGGCAGAGCGCGTTGGCGCGGATGTTCTTGCGCGCGAACTCGATCGCGATTTCGCGGGTCATCGCCAGCACGCCCCCCTTGCTAGCCGTGTACGCGATCTGCGGTACCGCGGCACCCATCAGGGCGACGAAGCTCGCTGTGTTGATGATGGAGCCACCTCCGGCTCGCAACAGCGCCGGGATGGCGTACTTGCAGCCGAGGAACACCCCCTTGAGGTTCACCTGCATCACGAGATCCCAGACGTGCTCGGGGGTATCGACCACCGAGCCATCCTCGTCTGGAAAGATGCCGGCATTGTTGAACATGACGTTCAGTTGCCCGTAGATCTCCTCGGCTGATCGCACCAACTGCTCGACCTCGCTCGACTTCGTCACATCGGTGTGAACGAACGTCGCCTCCCCGCCCTCCGCGCGAACCAGGCGCACCGTCTCTTCACCGCCCGCGTCGTTGACGTCGGCCACGACGACCCGCGCGCCCTCTCGCGCGAAGAGCAGCGCTGACTCTCGCCCGATCCCCGAGCCCGCTCCGGTGATGATGCAGACCTTCCCCTCCAGCTTTCCGACCATCGTGTCCCCTCCGTCACCCACGCTCGAAATACCGGTAGAGTTCCCAGTCGGTCACTACTGCGTCATAGGTCTCCTGCTCGACGCGTGCCATGTTGGTGTAGTGCTCGACGATGAGGTCACCGAAGGCGCTGCGGGCCAGATCGCTCCGAGCGAACTCTTCGGTGGCCTCGCCGAGCGTCCTCGGCACGCGCGTGACCCCTTCTGCCACGTAGGCATTCCCCTGGTGCTCGGGCGGGAGGGGAAGCTCACGCTCGATGCCGTCGAGCGCGGCGGCGATCATGGCGGCATAGGCGAGATAGGGGTTGGCGTCCGCTCCGGGGATCCGGTTCTCGATGCGCAGGGATTGCCCGTGGCCGACGATGCGGAACCCGCAGGTACGGTTATCCCTGCCCCAGACGACGTTGACCGGTGCCCAACTGGCGACCGCATAGCGCTTGTAGGAGTTGACATTGGAAGCGACGAGGAGCGAGAGCTCACGGGCATGGGCAATCAGACCGGCCAGGGCGTGCTTCATGGTGCGACTCATGTGGTAAGGCTGGCCGTCAGGGTCGTGGAACAGGTTCCGCTCCCCAGCAGCGTCCCAAAAGCTGAGGTGGATATGCGAGCTGGAACCTGTCCAGGTGTGGTGCGGCTTTGCCATGAACGTGACGGCGCAGCCATTCAGGTACGCGATCTCCTTCACGCCGTGCTTGAAGAGCACGGCGCGGTCGGCGGACTCCAGCGCATCGGCGTAGTGGATGTTGATCTCGTGTTGCCCGGCGGCTGCCTCTCCCTTGGAGAACTCGATCGGAATGGCTGCGGCAGTCATCAGGTTGCGCACCTGGCGGTAGATCGGTTCCGCCTTGGTGCCCTGGAAGAGGTGATAGTCTTCGTTGTACCAGCCGATGGGTCGCAGATTGCGGTAGCCTTTGTCATACGCTTCCTCGAATGAGTCTTTGAGGAGGTAGAACTCCAGTTCGCTCGCCATCATCGGTCGCAACCCCAGCGCGTGCGCGCGTTCGGTCTGTCGACGTAAGATCGTGCGTGGTGCTACCGGTATCAGCTCACCTGTTTCCTCGTCGACCGCGTCGGCGAGGACGAGGGCTGTTCCTTCGAGCCAGGGGATGCGCCGGAGGGTGGAGAAGTCAGGCCGGGCAACCCAGTCTCCATACCCGGTTTCCCAGTTCATCAAGCGGTAGCCACCAGGAGTGGTCATCTCCATGTCGGTACCGAGCAGGTAGGTACAGAAATGGGTGCCGTGTTCCTGGACATGCTCGAGGAAGAACTCCGCGCGCACGCGCTTTCCCATCAGACGCCCCTGCATGTCGCAGAGCGCGCTGATGACGGTGTCGACCTCACCGGATGCCACGAGTTGCTCGAGCTCGGCGAGGCTCAGGTGTCCTGTTTTCTCCTTCGCCATAATCTCCCCCAGCCAGCATCGTATGTCTCACATCAGTGCGCATCGAACTGCTCTCGGGACGGGGGAGCACGATAGGCACATCCGGGATTTCGTGAGCGCGTCGACTGCGAAAGCGTCGATGCGGGCCGCATAGCGCGTGATCCCTTCCCCAACCGCACGTCGATGAATCACAGCAGGGTACGCTTATCCGCTGTGCCTCGTTCTTACTAAGAACGGCGTCCGGATCTTATCCGAACCGACGCACGAACGAATTACCGGACACTGCCGGCTGGCATCATGCCCGGAGTAGTGGTTTGCGTAGACTGACCATACACTAACAGCGGTCAAATGGTCTGTCAAGAGCGTACAATGCTCTTCCTTCTCCCTGGGAACCTCCTGGACTGCTCGCTCGAGAGAGACCTCGCCGCGCCGGGAACCCGGTGCTCTCTGGGTCTATGCGCCCTGTGCCGAGGGTAGACGAGGTCAGGCCAGCGACGGGCGAGGAGCTCGCGTGCCTGGATCGGCGCTGAAGCCGCCCGGGTGAACCGATGCGTGGTCTCCGGTGAGGGCGTCCCCCGTTCCTGCCGGCGACGCCCTGCCGGCCCTCCGAGCGGCGCTACCATATCCTCGGCCAATGCCCGCAGGGCTCGTGCCCTGCCAGTGTCTGCCGGCCGGATAGCGCCCCGGCGTCACTGAACTGGGGCCCAGCCCGCTCGCCCGGCTAGCCGAGTGCCAGGGCGATGATGCCCAGCACCATGCCGCTCGCGGCCAGCAGGCGCCGGTGAGCGTCACCCTCGTCGAGCAGGTGCGCGCCCATCGCCGTACCGATCAGGATGCTGATCTCCCGAGCCGGGGCCACGTAGCTCACCGGCGTGAAGCGCATGGCGGTGAGGACGAGGATATACGCCAGCGGGGTGAGGATCGCCACTCCCAGCACCGGCAGCCGGTGATCGCGCCACAGCGCCTGCACCTCGTCCCAGCGCCGCGCGGCGATCGGCGTCAGCAGCAGCGAGCGAGCGACCGCCGTAGACCAGTCGAGCACCACCGGCGGGATCAGCAGCGCGCTCACCGCGTGCTTGTCCCACAGCGTGTAGGTCGCGATCAGCGTGCCGGTCAGCAGGCCGAAGACGACCGCACCGTCGGCAGACAGCGGGCGCCGGAGCAGCCGGGCGCCGCCGGTCAGCAGGAAGATGCTGCCGATGATGAGCGCCGCGCCCGCGAGGGCGAGCGGGCTGGGGCGCTCACCGAAGAGCGCGATGGCGCCGAGCGTCGAGAGCATCGGCCCGGTGCCACGGGCCAGCGGGTAGACCAGCGAGAGGTCGCCGACCCGGTAGCCCTGCTGGAGCAGCAGGAAATACGCGATGTGCAGCAGCGCGCTGCCGACGATGAACACGAGCTGGGGTAATCCCAGCTCGGGCCGCTGCCAGAGGATGATCCCGATGGCCAGCGGGCCATAGATCAGGGCTCCGAGTGTCCCGAACAGCCAGACGAAGGGCGCTCCGCTCCCGACGCGCTTGGCCAAGAGGTTCCAGGTCGCGTGGCAGAAGGCCGCCGCCAGGATGAGGCCGAGGGCGAAGAGCGTCATGGGCCACCGCCTCCTCGGGCCTGGCGACTCACTCCGCGAGCCAGCGCTCGAACCAGGCGACGATGCGCCGCAGCAGGTCGAGCTGGTGAGCCCGCTCGTGGAAGGCGTGCTTCTGCCGCGGGTAGAGGACGAGCTCTGTCGGCACCCCGGCCTCGCGCAGGCCGAGATAGAGCTCCAGGCCTTGGCCAGGCGGCACCCGCTGGTCGGCCTCCCCATGGACGATCAGCGTCGGGGTCTTGATCCGCCCGAGGTAGCGGACAGGCGAGCGCTCCCAGTACACGTCCGGCTGCTCGTGGAGCGGGCCGGGGAAGCGCTCCTCGTTGAGCGGGCGGATATCGGTCGTGCCGACCTTGCTGGCCCAGTTGGTCACGGCGGCGCCGCAGACGGCGGCCCGGAAGCGGTCGGTGTGCCCGATCAGCCAGGCGGTGAGGAAGCCGCCGTAGCTCCAGCCGCCGACGCCCAGCCGGTTCGGGTCGGCCACTCCCTGGGCCACGCACCAGTCGACCCCGCGCAGCACGTCGTCGGCGTCGCCACCACCGAGGTCGTTGCGGTTGGCGGCGGTGAATGCAGCTCCCCGGCCGGTGCTCCCGCGCGGGTTGGGGAGCAGCACGGCGAAGCCGGCCCCGGCCAGCACCTGCCCCCAATCGTGCCAGGTGGCGTGGAAGGTGGCGCCCCAGACCGCGCTCGGCCCGCCGTGGATGTCGACCACCAGCGGCAGGCGCTCTCCCGGGTGAGACCCCGGCGGGGTGAGCAGCCAGCCCTGGATGGCGAGGCCGTCGCTCGCCTGCCACTCGACCGGCTCCATCGGCGCGAGCTCCACCCCCGCGAGCTGCGGGTTCAGCTCGGTGAGGCAGCGCAGCCCCTCATCCCACGGCCCGGCCCAGACCTCCGGCGGGCTGAGCGGCGACTGCCGAATCAGCCCCAGCGTCCGCCTGTCGAAACTCAAGCTGGCCGGTGGGGTTACCCAGCCGCCGGCCGGCACCGGCTCCAGCGTGCATGAGGTACCGGTCTCGACTTCGTAGCGAGTGAACCGGGTCCAGAGCCCGGCGGCCGAGAGGATCAGCAGCGTGCGCTCTCCCAGCCAGCCTGCCCAGAGCGGCGTGGTCTCGCCAGGGTCGAGGGTGCTGACGTGGCCGCACGACAGATCGAGGAGGATCACCCGCTGGTCGTCGGGGTGGCCTGGGAGTATGCCGACGATCGCCAGCCGGCGTCCGTCCGGCGACCAGGCCAGCGAGGCGGGAAGCCGGGCCAGCCGCAACAGCTCGCGCTCGGCCCGCGTGCTCGCGTCGAGCAGGATCACGCGCGTCTGGTCGGGCGTCGAATCCAGCAGGTCGCTCGGCGACACGACGGCGGCCAGCTCGCGGCCGGTCGGAGACCAGGCGTAGTCCCAGACGTGGCCAGCGGCCGGGCCGAGGACGCTCGGCAGCCCGCCGTCGAGCGGGATCCGGACGATGACGCGTGGCCGGGGCAGCAGGCTAGCGACCCGGACGTCAACCGGTGGATCCTCCGCCCCGGCCAGGATTAGGCGGTCGACGGTCACGGTCAGGGCCTGGCCATCGGGAGACCAGGCGGGGAGGTCGACGCCGCGGCGAAAGCCGGTCAGCCGCTGGGCTGTCCCGCCCTCGGACGGGATGATCCAGAGCTGGTGGGCACGGTCCGGTTGCGCGCGCTGCTCGCGGTCGGAGAGGAAGGCGATCAGCCGGCCGTCGGGCGACCACCGCGGTGCCCGGTCCTCTGCGTCGCCGGCCGTGAGCTGGCGCGGCTCGTTCGTCCCGTCGACCTGGCGCCACCAGAGCGATGACGCTGGTGCCGGCTGAGCGTGGCCGATCGGCGCGGTGACCCAGGCGACCCGGCGGCCATCCGGCGAGACCTGGACGTCACCCGGTATCTGCAGGCTAACTGCCAGCTCCGGCGTATAGCGGCGCACGCTGCCTCCTCCCTCTCTCGCGCACGCGGCGGAACGTCGCCCTACTTTCCCCCAGCCGCTCGCAGGCGGCAACCCCCTCGGGGGGATCCTCGCCACAACCTCCGGGAGGTCCTGCTGAGGAATCCGGTTCGCATGTCGAGAATGAGGGGGCCGCGCTTGTGGCAAAGCGCGCGTCGCGTGCCGGGCACCCGCGGGGAGAAGTGCAGGGGGCGATGGACTGGCCTAGAACCCGCCGTCTCGGCCGATGGCCTGGATCTCGTCGACGATCAAGCGCAGCTCGGTCGACCGGGCGTGCATGCGGACGATCGGCTCGCCCTCGGGGTCGAGGAACAGGATGTCGACGTGGTCGTTGGCCTCGATCAGCTCCGAGCCGCTGTAGTCGAGCTCGACGGTCAGGACCGGCGTGATCCGGTCGCTCTGGTGTGCCGGCTCACCGGGCGGCGCGTGCGTGAGCGCGTAGCGGAGGTGGCCCAGGAGATCGGTGAGCGCGCCGCGCTCGTTCGGCTCGGTGCCGAGGTAGAGGGCCAGGTCGATGCGGCCATCGCTGACGTGCAGGTAGTAGCCGTCCTCGGCGTGCTCCAGCGCGATATCCTGCGGGAACCAGAGGTCGTAGATCACGAGGGGACGGACTTCGGCCTCGTCTTCCTCGTCCTGGTCCTCTTCGATCGCTTCGCCGGAGGAGAAGACGGCGGCTCCCTGCCCTTGGAGCAGGGAGAAGTGCGCGAGGCCGTAGAGGTAGAGTGTCTCCGCCAGGTGCGAGCGAACCGGAGCCGTGAACAGGCCAGGGAACTCGTCTTCGAGCAGCCGCTCGAGGGAGCGGAGCATCCGCTCGTACTCCGGGCGCCCGCGCAGCTCGCGGTGGACGAAGCGCCGCGCCTCCTGGAACGCCGCGCGGAGCTCGCCGTCGATCGCGTCACCGGACTGCTCGGCGAGAAAGCGCTGGATGGCCTCGAACAGGTCATCCTCGGCCGATTGGCCGTCACGGACGGGTTCGTCTGACACGGCTGGACTCCTGAGTCACCACGGGCGGCGTGGCCAGCATCGATGACTAATTGTGGCATGACCGCGGTAACCCGTCTAGCCAGGTAGGCAAGAGAACGCCTGCGACTGCGGGACGATGTGCGGCTGAGCGCGCTCGCGGTCCCGGGCGTCGGGTTGGGCAGCGCGCTGCGGGCCGCGCTGCGCTTTCGCTGGGAGTAGACCGTATGGACTAGCGAGCCTCTCCAGGCTGGGATACGATACCGTGCCGGTGGAAAACGGAGAGACGCACCAGGCGGAGGGAGCGATGCAGGCGCACACGAGGTGGCGTGATCCAGAGACCGAGCGTGTCGTGCTCGACGCGATCGATATCGAGGAGCCCTGGGCGCTGCTCGAGCGCTTCAATACCCTGGTCCGGCTCTCTGGTAGCCAGGATGAGGCCGAAGCCGTCGCCTATCTCACCGGCCGACTCGATGCCTGGGGGGTGCCCTATCGTGTCCATCACCCGGTCTGCCTGATCAGCATCCCGGTGCGAGCCACGCTCCGCGTGGTGAGCCCGAGCCCGCGTCCTATCCGGGCCAAGACGCTCTCCTTCTCCCCCTCCACCGACGGCGCTGAGATCACCGGCGAGCTGGTCTACGTCCCCTCCGCGCACGCCCGGGGTGTAGCCGAACTGCTCGGCGCTGCTCGCCCGCAGATCGAGCAGGACCTGCGCGGCAAGGTCGTCCTCACCGAGGGGCTGGGACTGGCCGCCCGCGGCCTCGATCTGGCGAAGACCGGCGCGATCGGCGCTATCTTCATCAACCCAGGCGACTACATCCACGAGGGGATCGCGACCACCTCCTGGGGCTCGCCCGACCTCGACTCGCTCGGCCGGGTGCCCCCGGTGCCGATCCTGGCCATCAGCCGGCCCGACGGCGAGGCGCTCAAGGCCGAACTCGCGCGCGGGTCAGTGCAGGTGGCCCTCTCGACCACGGTCGATACCGGCTGGCGGCCGATCCCGGTCGTGGTCGCCGAGATCCCGGGCACCCAGGCAGCCGATGAGTTCGTGCTCTTCCACGGTCACCTCGACTCCTGGCACGTGGGCATCGGCGACAACGCGACCGGCGACGCCACACTGCTCGAGATCGCCCGCGTCTTCTGGCAGCACCGCGAACGGTTGCGCCGCACGCTGCGCATCGCCTGGTGGTCGGGGCACTCGCACGGGCGCTATGCCGGTTCGACCTGGTATGCCGACACCTTTGCCCAGGACCTGATGCCTAACTGCATCGCGCACGTCAACTGTGACTCTCCCGGCTGCCGCTGGGCGACCAGGTACGACCGGGTTTCGATGATGGCCGAAGCTTCGGATTTCGTCTGCAATGCGGTCCGCGACGTGACCGGCCTCGAAGCCAGGCCCGAACGCCCACCCCGGGCCGGGGACTGCTCGTTCAATAACATCGGGCTGACCACGTTTTTCATGCTGTCGTCGCACATGCCTGACGAGCTCCGCAAAGAGAAAGGCTACTATCCGGTGGGCGGCTGCGGGGGGAACATCGAGTGGCACACGGAGGCGGATACCCTCGAGATCGCCGACCGCGAAAACCTGGAGCGGGATATCCGGGTCTACCTGACGGCAATTCTTCGGGCCGTAAACGCCCCTATTCACCCCTACAACTTTGCCCGGGTCGCGGAGGACTTCCGGCAAACCCTGCAACGTTACGAGCAGGCCGCCGGCGGCCGGTTTGACTTCACCCCGGTCCGCTCGGAACTCGACTGGTTTGAGCGGGCGATGGCGGCCTTCAACCGCCGCCTGGACGAAGCGTCCGGGCAGTCCGACGGCGTGCCGGAAAAGGCCAACCGCATTCTCCGGCGGCTCGGGCGGACCCTCATCCCCATCAATTTCACCCGGACCGGCCGGTTCCGTCATGACCCGGCCCGCCCGGTTCCGCCGCTGCCGGACCTGGCGCCCGCCGAGCGTCTCGGCCGGTTACCGCCGGATTCCGACCTGGCCCGGGTGGTCGAGACCCACCTGGTCCGGGGCTCAAACCGGGTCCGGTGGGCCCTTCAGGAGGCCCGGGAGCTGGTCGAGGACCTCTAAGGGCCCTCAGCTGTCGAGCCGGTCCAGGGCCTGCTGGACGATGTCCACGGACTGCTCAAGGGCATCGGCCACCCGGTTCCGGGCCCGGATGGCGGCGACCCACCAGACCTGGTACGCCTCGGAATCGGGGTCCAGGTTTGCCAATTTGGAGTAAGCTACCAGGGCCGGGATAACCTGGGTCTGCCAGCTGTGGCCGTACCGGTCCTGGCCGTAGGGACCCACAACGGTTGAAGCGACCGGGATGAGGACCCGGGCCAGCCGCATCATCGTCCCGTTCAGCAGGCCGGCGGCATCGGCGCCGGCCTGGTCCCCTCGCAGGCGGGGCCGCCAGGCTTGCGCCTGTGCATCGAACCTCTCGGCCAGAGTTTTGAACCGGTGGGCCCGTTCGACCAGTCCATCCAGGTCGATGCCCGGGACCCTCGTGGCAGCCAGCTCGGTTAGCCGCCTGAGAAGCCGGTCGGCCACCGGCCCGTACTCGAAGGGGAGCACCGGTTCGGTAAGAAGCTCCCAGAGCCAGCGGGCGTAAACCCGCAGGTGGAGCCCCAGGAGGTTCCGGTCGACCTTGTCCAGGGTGTTGTGGATGGAGTGGTGCCACCAGCCCAGGGTCGCCAGGGCCGTCCGCCGGATCTCCTCGTCGGTGAAAGACATCTCCCCGGCCAGGCTGGGAAGGCCTACTCCGAAAAAGGACATGTCGCCCGTCTTCGCCTGCCGGTGCCAGCGCAGGGGCATATCGCCAGTAACTTCCCGGGTAGCCCGAATGATAAAGGTCTGGGCCTCATCCGTGGAATGAAGGTTCCATACCGAGGCGCCCGTCATCGCCGGCTGGTCGATCTGAATATATGCCACGCACCGGGCCCGGAGCCGGTCCCAGTTGGTGTCGGCAAACCGGGTCGAAGAGACCATGGTGCCCGTTTCATGTCCCATCCAGAGACCCACCGCCAGGCCCCGCTGCAGCCGGTCCCGGTGCTGGCCGAAGACCCTGGCCAGCTCCAGGATACAGGCGTCGCCGGCGGCATTGTCGGTGGCCTGGGGGCCGAACCAGGAATCCATATGTCCCCCGAGCAGGACGAATTCCCGGTCGGGGCCGGTATCCAGTTCGGCCGCAGTCATTGTCAGTTTCCGCCAGCCGTTTTCAGCCCGGGCCCGGAGCCAGACCCGAACCGGGCCCTGCTCCCACAGCCGCTTGAGCCACAGGCCGTCGGTCCGGGCGATGCCCACACAGGGCAGCTGGGGTACCTCGGCCTCGAGGGTTTCCGGGGTGGGATTTCCCCAGGCCGACTTCATCGAACCGAAGGGAACGGCGGTGTTGTTCTCGTCGCCCCAGTTCATCATGATCTGGGCCAACGAACCCCGCTTCCAGGCGATGTAGGCTTTCTCGTGGCGGGCCGGCGAGTAGGAAAGTTCAGAGAGGGTAACCTTGCCCCGGACATCCTTGCCCTCGTACTCCGACTCGGCGCCCGAACCGACGTAGACCAGCTCGCCCTCGACCCCGTCCGTGGACGCCGAGTGGCCCAGGGTGAACGCGTCGATGTCGCGCTGGACGGGCGAGACCACGCGGACCAGGGCAGGCTCGGGGAAAGATACAAGCCCGAGGAATTCCTCAAGCCTTGCGTCAAGGCCGGCCGCCCTGAGCTCATCCCGGGCGTACTCGGCCATTCTGCGGGCGTTCTCGGTGCCGGCCAGCCTCGAGGGGAATTCCCGGGTGATGTGCTCGAGGTCGGCCCAGGCCCGGTCCGGGGAGAGGTCAGCGAGCACGTTTTCGAAATTCATCGGAGGCCTCCAATTCATCAAAGGATGGTTAAGGACCGTGTTGATTTTACCCGCTGGCAGGCCCGGTAGCTAAACGCCGGCCAGGGTTTCGCTGAGGTCCCGGATTGCCTGGTCAAGGGCGTGCAGCACCCGGTTCCGCTCCCGCAGCAGTGTTGAGTAAAGCACCCAGTAATTCCCGCTAGCCGGGTCGAGGACAGGCAGACGCTTTGCGGGTTGCAGGCCCGGGAAATAATCGGGTTCGAAGGGCGGTTCGCCGGGGGTGGGATAGCGGACCGGCGGGCCAAGGATAGCCGTGCGAAGGTCGTGATGGTAAGGACCTTCCCGGGTGAAGTAAACCGGGTTCAGGTAACGGCTCAGCCGCATCTTGCAGCCGTTTATCCGGTCTTTCGCCTCCTGCGTGTGAGCCGCGAGTTCTGCCACCTGCAACGCTTGAGCCAGTCGCTCCAGTTCTGCGAGCCGTCTGAACAGCTCGCCGAAGTCGAACGATGGCCCCGCCTGACGGTGAATGTTCCCTGCACGAACTGTATAAAGGGGCGGCCAAAGGCCTGAACAGGGTGCGGCTTTGAGCTTTGCCTGCCGCAGGCCTACAGCCGGACGGCCAGGGGGCCGACGCTCGCCGGTGACGGGCGTCGTCAGCTGTGTACCCAGGGCCTGGAGCAAGTCCGGTTTGGGCATTTGGAATAGGAGCGGACAGATTCGGTGTCCTTGAGGGTCAACGTCAGACCGAGCAGGTACGCCGGAAGCGCCCTTGAGGGCCCGGCCGGAAAGGCTGAGTGGAGCGGCAAGCCGGTAGCGCTGGGTTTCACCGCCCCCGGCATCTTCTTTGCCGGGCAGCGCGTCTGGTCTTGAGGTATCTGCCTCGATACAGTCCGCATTTTAACTCGTAACATGAGGCTTTTACTGCCTCGATGATTATATCCGACGGTTGCCGAGCTCATGACAGCGGTCATCAGTGCCAGTCTCCAGCTGAAAATCTAATACCCGGGGACTTAAGGTTACCAGGCGGACCCCGAGCCGGGGAGAACAGCTATTGCTAAACGTCCCGCTTTTGGAGCGCCACTCGACCCAGGTCTGAAATCTCCCAGATTCCTGGCGGGGAATCTCCCTTCAAAAGTCCTTCCTTGACCAAATAGTATCGGCACCACTGAGCGGTATTGCGCCATCGAATTTCTTGCGGCTTAGACGGAAGCGGCTGCCGGTCGTACTCGTTCAGTACATCCCTCATCTTTTCTTCTACCAGATGGAGCACCTCGTCTAGTCTGGCGCGCCCACCCAGCTCTACAAGGGCTGTCAGGATCGGCCGGCGGAATGCACCCACCGGCGTCCTGTAACCTGCTGAAAGCGGCCGGACTTGTCTTTTCTCGGGAGTTTGCTGGAGGAAAATGCACAGCCACTCTTCCCGAAGCGCTTTAACCTTCGCCCGGAAATCTTCCAGGCGCTCAGCCATGGCAAGCGCCTGGCGCGCTTCGGAATAAACTCTTCTTTGCAGAGCCCGCGACACCATTTCATGGGCACGGCTAATGACTGCTTCGATTTCCCCAGCAGCATTTCAAAGGCAGGCTCTACACCGGTTCCTTCCATGGGGCATCTCTGCTCGCCAGGCATATTGTGAGATTCCACCTCCGGGTCCGATTCCGTTCCCGGGCTCAGGGCCGATTCCGAACCGAAGGACCCACGGCACGGGAAAATAAGTCACGTCGGCTCATCCGCTCGTCTCCGTCTGCAAGGCCCCGGCGTCCAGGCCTGAGAGCATGGCGGGATAAGGGGTTCCAGGATCGCCCGCTCCCCGGTCAGTAAGGTCCGTCGGATATCGGCTGGACCGCCGGGGCGCAATCTCACCCAGCCGACAGTGATGAGAGACAACCCTCCCTAATGGCTGCCCACTTTTCAAACATGCTCTTAATTGATTACCGAATTCTGCCATGCGAATTGGTATAAGGCCGGAGCCGAAACGTCCGGCACCCCTCTGGCGCATTAAGGAGCCGCCCGCTTCTGGGTTTAACCGCTTGACCTCACATCCCGGGGCGTTAACGGTCCACGACGGCGAGGGTCGTCAACCATCCGGACGGGGAACATCGTGGCACGTAACTTGCGAGTTGGGGGCAAGTAGTCATTACCGGTAACCGTCGGGCCCGAAGCCTGCTCCCCCTTTCAGGCTCGCTTGAAGGACATAAACCCCGAATCGCGTTTTCACCTTCAGCCCAGTCGACGGTATCCACTCGGCGAGCGCCGCGCTGGGGGGTCACCCGTGCGAACCTTACAGTGGGGCAAAATCCTCCGTACACTATGCAGTCCCGACATTGAGGTCCGGATCTTTCCCCGGGACAAGAACCTGGACATTATGGATGCGTATTTAAACCAGGGGTAGTTCCGGTCGATCCCGACCTTTGTTTTCCTCGACGCTGAGTTTAACGAGCTGGGCGTCTGGATTGAGCGGCCCCGGGCTGCCAACGAACTCCGTGAGCGGCTTGCGCAGGAGCTGGCCCAGCAGACTGGCCTCTCCGAAGAGGAGGCCCGGGCCGAGCGGAGCCGGCGGCTCCGGGAAGCCTACCGGACGGGCCTCCGGC
>Ga0101941_1001696_pt1 | contig 13597 bp, 9 predicted proteins | sample DewCreD2012metaG_3_FD_75242 | JGI IMG/M metagenome (GOLD analysis project Ga0101941, IMG submission 75242) | Hot spring sediment bacterial and archeal communities from British Columbia, Canada, to study Microbial Dark Matter (Phase II) - Dewar... ...
TAAAATAAATAATTTTAGAATTATTGGACAAGGCAGTATTTATATGCTTTGTCCAATAAATAGTGTTAAGTTATTGATAGTCAATAATTTGTAAAAATTATCTTGAAATTATTTATTTTATGGGGGTTTTAATGGGGGGCAAAGCCCCCCAATGCCGAAAAATGGGCATTTTAAAGCCGAAGGCTTGAATATAGGGTGGGTGGGGAAAACATAATAAAATAAATAGTTTTAGAATTATTGGACAAAACAAAAGTTGGGTATTTATATCGTTTAAACTTTTAGAACTTATGAATTTCCCTTTATTTATAATTTTCATTTTTGGTATTTTACAAATAATTATTATAAAGGTTTTGGGATTGAATTTAAATGTCTATTTATTAACATTATTGTCAGGAATAGGAATAATTTCATCTGGATTTATTCTTTCGATAGCTTCTGAAACCGCTCAAAAGGATATTCCAAGAAGTTTTGCTACGGTTTTTTTAGCTTTAGTTGCAATACTTCCTGAATATGCAGTTGATATATACTTAGCATACCAAGGAGGTAAAGATCCTCAATATGCTCACTATGCTCTTGCTAATATGACTGGTGCTAATAGATTATTGGTTGGGGCATTTTGGCCTATTGTTGTACTTGTTTTTGTAATTTCAAAGCTTAAACAAAAAATTTATAAAATAGAACTTGATATTCATTTAGAAAAAATTTTCCTTTTAATAGCTACTATTTATGGGTTTTTTATTACAATAAAATCAAGCCTAACGATCTTTGATGCTATAATTCTTATTTTAATTTTTTTAGTTTATAGTTATTTAGCAAGCAAACAAGAACATATTGAACCAGAATTTGAAGGTGATGTCCAAAAGTTCATCATTAATCTTTCAAAATCAAGGCGAATTTTAACATATACATTATTATTTATTTATGCAGGGATTGGAATTTTATTGTCCGCTAAACCGTTTGCAGAAGGTTTAATAGAAATAGGAAAAAATTTGGTTATTGATGAGTTTTTTTTAATTCAATGGATAGCTCCATTTGCAAGTGAAAGTCCTGAGTTTATAATTGTTTTAATTTTGGCACTAAGGGGTTATGGTTCTTGGGCTATTGGAACATTAATTTCATCAGAAGTAAATCAATTAACGCTTTTAGTTGCTGCTATTCCAATTGCTTTTTCAGTAGGTTATGGCTCAATATCTATTTTTCCATTAGATAATAATCAAGTTATTGAAATGCTTTTAACTGTTTCATTATCATTATTTGCTATTGTGGTTATTTTGAATGATAGATTTCATATAATTGAGGCAATTTTAATTTTGTTATTTTTCTTTATAACGTTTCTTCTTAAAAACTATCATTTTGAAATATCAATTTTTCTAATTGTTTTAAGTTTCATAATTTTAATTATTATAAGAGGTTTTTATTATATTTCTAATTCACTAATTAAAGTAATTAAAGTTTTACAAAAAGAATAAAATGCTTTATCATCTCTTAACGCCACTTTCTGAAAATTTCATATTGTTTAATCTTTTTAATTATATAACATTTAGGGCATTTTTAAGTGGTATTATCTCTTTTTTGATTGTTTTTATATTAACACCAATTTTTATAAAGAGGTTTAAAGAATTTAGAGAGAGAATAAAAGAGGATGTTCCTTCTTGGCATAAGAAAAAAGAAGGAACGCCAACAGCAGGAGGAATTATTATGTTATTATCTGTTTTAATTAGTTCATCATTATTAGTTAGATATGATAATCCACTTGTTTGGATTTCATTATTTACAATAACATATATGGCACTAATAGGATTTTATGATGATTATAAAAAAATGACTTCTAAAAGTAAAGTTGATGGACTTAAAGTTTTACCTAAGCTTTTATTACAATCAATACTCGCAATCATTATTTTCATTTTTATAATTTTTTATTATCCATCCCAAATTGCTACAAAAACCCAACTTTTATTTTTCAAAAACATTTTTATTGATTTCTCAATTTTTTATCCAATTTTTATATTTTTTGTCTTTGTAGGAACTGCTAATGCTTTAAATTTGACAGATGGTCTTGATGGTCTTGCAGGTTCTTGCTCAATTCCACCACTTCTTACCTTTTTAATTATTGCTTATATTACAAGCCATATTGTTCTTTCAAAATATCTTAATATATTACATATTCCACAAGCAGGTGAGCTTACAATTATTTGTAGTTCTATAATTGGAGCATTACTTGGTTTTCTTTGGTACAATAGTTATCCTGCTGAAATTTTTATGGGTGATACAGGCTCTCAAATGTTAGGAGGAGCTTTTGGAATTATAGCAATTTTAATAAAACAGGAAATTTTATTGGCAATAGCAGGGGGATTGTTTGTAATAGAAGCAATGTCAGTTATTATTCAGGTTAGTTATTTTAAATTAACCAAAAGGAAATATGGTCAAGGTAAAAGGATTTTCAAAAGGGCGCCTCTTCATCACCATTTTGAGGAAATTGGTTGGCAAGAACCTAAAATCGTCGCAAGATTTTTAATAATTTCAACAATTTTTAGTATAATAGCACTTGCAACTTTAAAAATTAGATAATTAATAAATCTCTATAAAAGTCTGCCCATCTATATTTAAATGATAGTTTATCAAATGGATAACATTTATATAATTTTTCGTTTTTCGTTTTTAAAAATTCGTCAATATCTGTCCAAACATTGGCGTTTAAATAAATATAATTATTGCGAACAAAAAGAACTTTATATCCAATTTTTCTATTTATATTATATGCCTTTGAAATGGGATTTTTGAAACCTTCTCTTTCAAGTTCATATATATTAGCTGTTTTTGAATTTGATTTTTCAAGAGCCATATAGTAAAGAAGAGCAAAAACATCATTACCTCTTCCTGATGATTTAATTACTTTATTTTCAATTTTTATGATTGGTTTTTTTCTTAGAAAGTAAAATTTTAATAGTTTTGATTTATTTCTTAAAATATAAGAAACAATTTTTAATTCTTTATATTTTCCTATAATTTTTGATGATTTTTTTGTAAAAAGTGTATATATTCTTAAATGGGTTATAATTCCATATCTTTTTGCTATTTCAACTGCTCTTCTTATATTGCCCTTAATTAGATTTTTTGCTAATAATTCATATTTTCTATATCTACCAAGGATATTTGGATTATTTTCTGCAATTGCTTTTAAAACATTTAATGAAGAAGAACTTAATAATTTTTTAGCGTTTTCATAATTTCCCCACATTATTTCTTTTAATGCTAATGTCATAATGAAATTATCTCTATAAGATGGGAATTTTTCTAAATTCTTTTGTATTTTATTCGCCATTTTTAGGAATAAAAGAAAATTTTTTGTAAATAAATAACACCAACTAATTAAAATTTGACTTGGAATTTTCATTTCAATTGTTAAAGTATTGTAAATTTTAAAAAATTTTCTATAATTTCCCATAAAGACATCTAAAATGGGGGATTTCTTGTATTGATAGGCAATTTTCGGCATTCCAAGACTAACATATTGATTCATTAAAAAACCTTTATAATCTTCGCTTATTTCCTTGATTTGATTTCTTCTACTTTTAAACCTTCTTTTAAAGAAATTTAAACATTTTATTCCATTTTTGTTATTTAAAATAATTCCACAAGCACAAACAACTGCAAATATAAAAGATTTCAAATTAAAAGGAAGCTTAATAATTTCTTTATAATTAAAGTTTTTAATAACTTCTTCATACTTTCCAAGAGCTTGTAAAATTCTTAATTTTAGATTTAACCACTTGTAATAACTATAATTTAGTTCTCTTTCTTTGCAAATTTCCATATGTTCATTACACATTTCTAAAATTTTTTCATTAACTTCAAGTTTTCCTGAGTAAAGAAGGTAATAGTACTTATCCGCTAATAATGAATGATTTAAAAGATTATCATTAATTTTCTCTAATAAGTAGAAGTTTTCAACTGACAAGTATAAGAATTGGGATAAAATTTTTACCGCTTCATCATATTCTTCATCTTCAATAAGTAATTCCACAATTTTCACAAGTCTTTTATCCAACGTTTTTGAAAGCTTATAGTAAATTGTTGATAGTGATAAATTTATATTGTATTGTTGTTTTATCGATAGCTTTATTTGTGATAATGTAAGCTTTGGTTCTTTCTCCAAAATTTCATTTATTATTAATTTTATATTATCAATTTTATAAAATCCATTTTTCTTTATTTCAATTATGGTTTTTGTGCTAACTTTGTAAATTTTAGAAATTTTTAGAATTGGAATTTTATTTTTTAACGCCTTGTAGATTTTGTATTTCAAAAGAATATCTTTTCTATTGGCACAATTTTTCACTTTACTTAGTTTGAAAATTATAAAGTATATTAAAAAATTTTTTAAAAATTTGATAAAATATCTATTTTTACAAAAAATTAATAAAAGCTTTTTATCAAAATGTAAGTTATAATTTATATACTATATGAAAATGAAAAATTTTGAAAGGGAGGTGAAAATATGTTTCCAGATGGAGTAATGTACTCTCACTTCCCCAAAAATAAGGGAGGTGAAAATATGTTTCCAGATGGAGTAATGTACTCTCACTTCCCCCAAAAATATAGAAATTGTATGAGATTCTTTTTATTAACCTTAATTTTCTTTGGTATCATAAATGCTCAAACTTGGTCAGGACTTAGAACTTATGGAGGTTCTAATGTTGATTATCTTGAAAGGGTTGATTTTTATGCACCTGGTAATTCAATTATTTTTAATTTCCTATTGAGTGGAAGTTATAAAGTAGATAACACTTCAGGATCGGATTTTGTTGTTATCAGAACTAATCCTTATGGTTCAAGCATATGGGAGAGAGTTATTGGTGTTTCAAATTTAAATGATTGGTCTTATAGGTTTGATTATGACAATAATGGTAATATAGTAATTGTTGGAATATCTTGTACACCTAATGCAGGTTCATATATATATTGTTCAAATCTTCCTAGTTCAACAAATGAAGGTTTTATAATAAAATTAAGTAATAATGATGGTTCTGTTATAGTTGCAAAAAGGCTTCATGATAATTGGGGAGACCCTACAATAAATAATTGGTTAAGAGTTCTTAGTATAGAAACAACTAACGATGGTGGTTTTGTAATAGGTGGCGAGATAAAATATGAAAGATATAATAATAATGCTTGGATTTCAACAACACAAGGATTTGTTGCAAAACTTGATCAAAATATGAATTTAACTTGGATTAGAGCGGTAGGTGATACAATGGATAATGTTCTTGCCTATAGAGTTATTAATAGTGTTTTTCAGAGTAGTGATGGAAATATCATAGCCTATGGAACTTCGCAAAACAATATATGGATTGGAAAGTTTAATATAAGTAATGGAAATTTAATCTGGCAAAAAGTTTATAATAGGAGTAGAAACATCCATCGTTTATCATGGGCAAAACTAACCTCTGATGGTGGAATTATTATAGCTGATCATATTGATGGTGGAGTTTCTAATTCAGATGTTCTCTTTTTAAAATTAGATCAAAATGGTAATTTGATTTGTGCAAGACAATTTGGTAGCCTTAACTATGATTTTGGCATTGATGTTGAGGAAGGTTCTAATTATTATTATATTACAGGTGGTTTGAATTACGATAACAGCTTGGCTTACGGGAATTTATTTTATGCTAAGATAAACAAAACTAATTGTTCTTTAATCACCATTAGATACTTGCTTCCAATATCAACAGAGGGTAGAGGAATAACAGTAAAAGGTGGTATTGCTTATACAATAGGCTGGATTAATAATAGTAATTTTTCAAATGGTAATTGGGATGGTATTTTAGCAGCGGATAGTGGCATTCAAGACACATGTTATTGGAGAACTTTTATTCCAAATGTAAATCAAAATATATCATTATCAAATGGCACTAATTGGAATTTGTATAATAATGTTTTAGTTTCAATTTCAAATCAAAATTACAATTTTTTAAATGTTAATGTTTCAAAGAAAGTTGCTTGTGGTTTATTAACACCTTTAAATAATTCTGAAGATTACCAAGATTGTGAAATTAGTATTATTAATCAAGAAAAATTTATAAGAATTGTTTCAAAATTAAATTCATTAAAAGTTTTAAGTGTCTATAAAATTGATGGTAGACTTGTTTATAAAACTGAATTTTATCAAAATAATTTTGAATTAAAGCTTGAGAAAGGAATTTATGTTTTGAGGCTTGAATATGATAAAAAGACGATAGAGCGAAAAGTTTTTATAAGGAGGTGAGAATATGTTTTTGGTGAGCCAAATTTGGACAACTTCTCAAACATCAGTTTTTCAAAAGAAAATAGAAAGCAAAGCTTATGAAATTCTAGTCGCTGATAGTTCTTCAAAATTTATCCAAGCAGGTCCTCTTACATTCTACGAAGATTCAGTATGTATAAGTTCAACATATTCTTATATGACAAAACTGATAGCTCCTACTAATAATTTAATTAAAGATTTTGATAATAATGGATATAGTGATATACTAGGTGTTTATCAATACGATGCTACTGGTATTGGAATGGTTGCTATTTGCTTTCAGAATTCACTTCTTAATTTCTCATTAAAAAAAGTAAATACATTATATGGTTCTAATCCTTATGGAATTACTTCTTATGATTTCAATAATGATGGAAAAATGGATATTGCTTACGTAGTTTCAGGTGGTGGAGAATTAAGGAGAATTATAAATAATGGAAATCAAAACTTTTCTGAGCAAATGTTATATAATTCAACTATAAGTGATACATTTTATTATATAAATCATATTGCAGTCTTGTCATCAAATGAAATTGTCTTTACAGATGAGGGTAAAAGTGATGGTTCAAATCAAGGTGTCCATTTTTATAATGGTGTTTCAAGTTCAAAAATAAATAATTATTGTGCAGAAGGATTGGCAATTGGTGATTTAAACAATGATGGCAAATTAGATATTGTTTGCTCAAAAGGATATTTTAGAGGCCCAGGAAATGTAGTTTTTCAACTTAGACAGGGTTCTAGTTGGAGTAGTTTATATAATATCACTACAACACCAGGTTATTATCATGGCGTTGCTGTTGCAGATATGGATAATGATGGTAAATTGGATGTTGTAATAACTGATGATCAGAATGATGCTATTTTAGTTTATAAAAATAATGGTGGTAATCCTCCTACCTTTTCACTATTAGCGAGTATTTCTGTTAGTTCTAATTTACAAGCATCAGAAGTCAAAGTATATGATTTAGATTGTGATGGAGATAATGATATTGTTTGGATAAGGGGAATGGGTCGGAAAGAAGGCTATCCTAATGCTGGTCCATCAGCAGGTTGGATAAACAATCCAACAATTGGAGGTGGAGGATGGACAAATTATATTATTGATAGTAAAAATTATAGCAATTATGGACTGAATGTAGGGTTATTAAATAACGATAATAGACCTGATATTATATTAAGTGCTTCAAATGTTGGATTAATGCAGTTAGCATTTTTTAGAGTTTTTTATAATATAAGTGGTGGCAATTGTGGAGTTACACCTGTAAGCAATTTTGAAAATGAAAATTTAAAAATTTTATTAGATATTAATGGAAATTTAATAGTTTCAAGTTCATTATTAAATTCAAAATTTGATATTTATAATTTACAAGGTATTAAAGTTTTAGATGGAACAATAAAATTTTTAAAAACTCAATTGTGCTTACCTTCAGGTGTATATTTATTGAAAATCTATAAAAATTCAAAAGTTTTTGAAAAACCCTTTGTTATAAGGAGGTGAGAATATGTTTTTGAGTGATTCACCATTTTATGATAAAATTGTAAGAATGGCTATTGATAGTAGGAAAGTTGCTGAAATTCAAAAGATAGAAGATATTATCCCGGTTCCTATTGTTTATGGTAATGCAACATTTAATAAAGTTCAAATATGCTCATCACCATTTATTCCTGGCAATAAGTTTGTCACCTTAATAAACGATAAAGGTCTTATAAAGGATATTGATAATAATGGTTTAAATGATATTGCTTTTATAACAGCTGATAGTAATAATAATGGTTATGGAGTTGTAAGAATAGCTTATCAAACATCACTTGGTAATTTTAATTGTGTGCCTGTTGGCAGCCAGTCAAGATATTTACCTTATGGCTTAACACTTGGAGACTTCAATAACGATGGTAAAATAGATATAGCAAATGTTTCCGCTTTAAGTAGAACATTAAATATCTTAATTAATAATGGAAATGGTAATTTTAGCGATTATACTATAACAAATAGTAGAATTTTTTTCCCAAATCATATAAGTGCTTATGGTAGTGATATTTACTTTACAGATGAAAATTATTCTTTATTTAAATACAATTATGCTTCAAATACACTTGTTAGGATTGATAGTCTTGTAAATTTAGATTATGCTTGCGATGAAGGACTTTCATTAGCTGATTTAAATAATGATGGAAGGCTTGATTTTGTTTGTTCAAGAGGTAATTATATTCGCCAAGGTTCAGTTTATTATAGATTAAATTTAGGAAATGGTTGGTCAAACAAGTATTCATTAACTATTAATTATTACTATCATGGTGTAGCAGTAGGAGATTTGAATAATGATAATAGACCTGATATAGTTAGTTGTACATCATTTGGAAATGATACTGCCTTGATTTCAATAAGAATAAATCAGGGTGGGAATCCCTTGAATTTTCAAAGTGTTAATGTTTTATTACCTAATGTTAGATTTGGTACATGTGAATTAAAAATTGCTGATATAGATTGTGATGGTGATAATGATATTGTTTGGGCTTCGGGATTAAAATATGATTCAACAAGATATACAGATGTTCCTGTTCCAAAGAATGGTCTTGGATGGCTTGAAAATCTTGGAAATAATAATTGGCTAGTTCGTATTATTGAAAGTAATAATGGTCCTTATGGAATTTACGGTCTTGATGTGGGTTATGTTAATTCTGATAAAAAGCCTGATATCGTAGCTGGAATTTATAATGGATTGTCTGCTAAGTTATATGTTTATTATAATACTACAAATGTTTCTGATAATAGTTGTAAGCCTATTACACCTGTTGAAGTTTATGAAAGTGATAACTTTAATTATGAAATTTTAAATAAAACTATTAAATTTAATAAAATTGTTGATTATTCAATTTATAAAATTGATGGTTCTTTGATTGGAAAGGGAAGTAGTGATTTTGTTCGGATAAATCAGAACGGTGTTTATTTTTTAAAAATTAAAAATAAGGTTATAAAAGTTTTAATTGATTAAAAGGAGGTGGGAATATGTTAATGTTAATTATATCTTCAAACAATGTTGTTTGGATAAACTACTCATCCGTAGGATGTTTTACTTGTCATAGAATACCATCTATTAGGGTTTCTGATACACTTTTCATTGTTGGCTCATATCATTATAATTATCATTTAACACCATTCATTTTAGCCTTTGATAGTTCATTAAATATAAAATGGTATAGAGCTTTTAATCATAATCTTGACAATTTAGGAATAAACGATATTATTAAAATTGATGATAGTCTTCTTGGTGTTGTTGGTGGTCATGGAAGGAATTATACTTCGGACAATCCAAGTCAATGCCCTAATCAAAATTGTTCATTTTTTGGTATATTTAATATAAAAACAAAAAATTTCCTTTGGGCTAAATATAGACAAGCTTTAACAAAGGGAGAAGAACCTGGAATGGGTATTGCTTATGATGGAAATAATTTTGTTTTAGCATTTAATGATAGTTGCTCATCAGTTATTATGAAAATCAATTTTTATGGAAGTTTAATTTGGCAAAAAAGATATAATTTAAATGGTGTTTGTGATAAAATAATGAGTATTAAATATGATGGAAGTGGTTATGTAGCATTACTTATTAGAAATAATGGTCAGAATAATGATATTGCTTTAATGAAAATTGATAATGATGGAAATGTCTTATGGTCAAAAGGATATGATTTCTATGCTCATGAAATTTCACAAAATTTTACTATTGATAATGATGGATATACAATAGTAGGAACAAGGTGTTTAACAGCAGGTCCTCTTTGTGGGAGTCAATTAGGAGATGATGATATAATTGTTTTAAAGACGGATTTTAATGGAAATATAAAATTTTCAAAAATTTATTCTTCAAATGTAATGGGTTGGAATAGTGAGGATAGAGGATATAATATAACTATTGAGAATCAAGGAATTGATGTAATGCCAAATAAATGTCTTGATATTGGACAACCAGTTGATCCAATAACAGGACAAATAAAAGTAAATTTTAACCAAATATATAGCACTTGTACGCCTTGTGTAAGAGTTAATTTTATATATTCCCAAGCATTTAATTCAATAAGCGATTTATTTAATGTTTATGATCAAATAATCAATAATTTTGTAGATCATAATATAAGAGTTTATGGACTTGTTGGTCATGAAGCAGTTAAAACTTGGGTAGGGTACTTATTGAGCTATGAGAATCCAAATGATATGAACGCAGTTAATAACTGGATAAATGAATATGTTTCAAATTTTACAAGTATTGTTATTCATTTTAAGGATAAGATAAAGGTTTTTGAATCAATAAATGAACCTAATGGTTATGTTCAAGAGGTAAATGGTTATTGGATACATCCAAAGTGGTTTTCAAAAATTCTTGCTGATTTATATCAAAGTGTAAAAATAAATAATAATATCAAGGATGTTAAACTTATTTCTGGACCACTTCTAACTGATGATATAAGCAAGGGTGATAGGTACATAGATAGCACTTATTGGTACGGTAAGAATGTTTGGAATTGGAATTGGATTAAAAGTTTAACAGGTTCTTATCCACTTGATGGTATTGGAATGCATATTTATGTTTTATTAAACTCTACAAACTCAAGTGCTATTTCAAACGCAATAACTAATAATATAAATTTAGTTTGGAATAAAGTAATTTTTCATGAAGGACAAAACACAAATAAAAAAATTTGGGTTTCAGAATTTGGTTGGGAATCTTCATTGGTAGGACAAAATGGACAATCAAACAATATGATTACAGAATTCAATATATTGAATAATGATAATAGAATAGCTCTAGCAACTTGGTTCCAATTGAAAGATTTTGTCGTGGATAATAGTTTGAAAACTTGGGGTATTTATGATATTAATAATAATCCTAAGCAATCTTATTGGACATTTAAAAATTTAAATAACTCATATTGTAATGGTTTTTATCCGCCAAATAATTATTTAATTTCGGGTTTTGTTAGAGCAAATAATAATTTATCTTATCCCTTAGTTATTAAAATAGATAATAATGGAAATTTAGTTTGGGCAAAAGCCTGGTTAAATCCTCCATTAAATGTAAATTCAAATCAAGCAAAGGGAATAATAAGTTATGCTAATGATAGATTTTTTCTCATAAGTTTTCTTGGTTCTCAATTAAATGCAGTAGGTGGTTTTGCTATTGTAAAGTCTTATTGTACACAAAATATAAATTTTTCGTCTTTAAGTTTTAATCCTTTTTCATACTCTATAATTCCATCAATGTCAAATAGTTATGAACCAATTTATAACCTATATTTTTCATCATATCAACCATCTTTGAATATAAGTCAAGGATGCTATATAACGCCAATTTCAAATTATGAAATTATTAGGGATTGTGATTTTGAAATTTTATCAAGAAATGGAAAACTTGAAATTTCTTCTAAAAACAAACATGACTTTTCAGTCTATGATATTCAAGGAAGATTAATATATAGAAAATTAATTATAGGCAAAGAGATCTTAAATATGAAAGGTGGAATTTATATTATAAGTGTCAATAGAAAGTTTTATAAGATAATAGTTTCCTAATCCCTTTTGGAATATCACTTGGTTTAAATGTTAGTTTATCGAAAAATTCACAACTTCTTGAATGTAAATAAGCTGAAATAACACCACTATAAATTGGACTTACATTTTGTGCTAAAAATCCACCTATTAAGCCACTTAAAACATCACCACTTCCACCTCTTGCTAATTTTTCATCACCCCATATATTCAAAAATCTAAAATTTTTTTGAACAATAACAGACGGATTACCTTTAAGTAATAAAACACATTTATAGTTCTTTGAAAAATCAAGGGCAATGTTAATCCTATTTCTATCTATAAATTTTGGTTCCTTATTAATGATAAAACCCATTTCACCAACATGAGGTGTTATAATTGTTTTTTCATCTAATAAATTAACTTTTTCACTAATAGCCCATATTCCATCAGCGTCTATAATTTTATTTAAATCCAAATTTAATATCTTATTCATAAATTCTTTAACACTTTCATTTCTTGAAATTCCACTACCAACAACAATACTATCAAAATTTAAATTTTTTGACATTAAATCCGAAAAACTTTTTCCATTTAAATATCCATTCTCATCTTCTAGTGGAATTAGAATGGCTTCTGGAATTTTTCCAACAATATAAGGATAAATAGTTTTTGGAACAGCACAATAAATTAAACCCACACCACTACTTAAAGCACCAATAACATTCAAGATAACCGCCCCCGTGTAATCCTTACTTCCACCAATTATTAAAACCTTTCCCTTATCTCTCTTACTTTCATAACCTTTATATTTGGGCAATAAATTCAAAATATCACTATGTTCTAAATATAGAAATCCCTTACCTTCTGCTAATTTTTCCTCAATTCCAATATCAATTACTTTAATTTTTCCACTATGAATTTTACCTTCAAATAAATAATGGCCAAGTTTTTCAAAAGCAAATGTAAATGTTAAATCACTTTTAAATGCTATATTTTCAACAAATCCATTTTCTCCATTTACACCAGTTGGCATATCAATTGCTATTCTTAATTTATTTAAATTATTTGAAATTTCAACTGCATCATAATAATTGTCTTTTAATGAACCTTTAAATCCTGTTCCAAATATCGCATCTACTATAACTTCATAATTTTTTACATCTTCTAAAAATTTTTGTTTTTCAAATTTCTCAATTTCAACTTCAAAAACTTTTAATAATTGAAAGTTTGTTTTTGTTTCATTTGTTTTAAAATCATCATTAAATATAATAACTTTTACATTTTTTTTAAATTTTTTAAGCCATCTTGCTATTACAAAACCATCACCTCCATTATTTCCACTTCCACAAAGAATTAAGAAACTATTTGAAATATCTTTAATCTCATCAGCTACACTTCTTCCTGCATTTTCCATTAGGACAATTTGAGGAATATTTGAGTTATTGTCAATTTCCTTCATTTCTGATGGTGATAAAATTCTTTTCATTATGATAAAATTTTAAAGTTAAGCTTTAAAATTGTCAAAATTGAAAAGTAAAGGAATGAAACACTTAAAAAATTGATAATGCTTTATTCAACGGAAAATCAAGAAAAATTAATAGAATTTTTAGATATAATCAATAATTTACAAAAGCGTTTTAAAATTATTTATTTTATGGGGGAATTTAAGGGGGGCAAAGCCCCCCATGCCGAAAAATGGGTATTCTAAAGCCGAAGGCTTGAATATAGGGTGGGTGGGGAAAACATAATAAAATAAATAGTTTCAGAATTATTGGACAAGGCAACAACTT
>Ga0101941_1001697_pt1 | contig 13584 bp, 15 predicted proteins | sample DewCreD2012metaG_3_FD_75242 | JGI IMG/M metagenome (GOLD analysis project Ga0101941, IMG submission 75242) | Hot spring sediment bacterial and archeal communities from British Columbia, Canada, to study Microbial Dark Matter (Phase II) - Dewar... ...
TTAAAAATTTAATAAGTTATTGATTATCAATAATTTAGAATTTTAAAACATTTTTATAACTTATTGTTAATCAATAATTTATAAAACATAATTTGTCTAATTATGAATAGGTAGTTTTTCATTTCAGAAGGTGGGGGGTAGGTTTCCGAATATGAAAGTTGAAAAATTGAAAACTTATGCTTTAAAATTTTGGTGCTGGACAACTTGTTATATACATTATTGTAAGGTGGTTAAGGAGTAAGGGACGAAGCACGGGTTTTTATCGTCCCTATAAGGGATTGAAACCGTATCCTTTCCCAGTCATATTTGTCCAGTTTCTTTCGTTTTTATCGTCCCTATAAGGGATTGAAACTCTTGAAACTTCCGATATACTGCCTGAGGATCATATCTGTTTTTATCGTCCCTATAAGGGATTGAAACTTATTAAGTCTTTAATTTTCTTTTTATTTTTATCAAGAGTTTTTATCGTCCCTATAAGGGATTGAAACAGCTAATTGAAAACAGAAAACTAAAAAAATTTCACTTTATAAAAATAATAACTAAACATCTCAACTTTAAAATTTAAAAACTATGGAAAATTACAAATTTTTAAAAGTTTTTAAAGAAAATGATGTATTATATATAGGATTAAATAGACCTGAAAGTAAGAATGCTTTTAATGAAATTTTAATAGAAGAATTAACAATTGCTTTCAGTAATTTGCCGGAAGATATAATCTGTGTTGTTCTTTATGGAGAAGGAGATAGTTTTTGTGCGGGTGCAGATTTAGATTGGATGAAAAGAATGGGAGAAAGTTCATTTGAAGAAAACAGAAAATCAGCTTATTTAATGTGGAGAATGTACGAAACGATTGAAAATTGTCCTTATGTCTTAATTTCAAAAGTTCACGGATATGTTCTTGGAGGAGGAATGGGTTTAATTAGTTGTAGTGATATTGTTATAAGTGATATTAATGCCAAATTTGGTTGGACTGAAGTTAGGCTTGGTCTTGTTCCAGCAGTTGTTTCAACATTTTCAATAAGAAAAATTAATGATAGCTTTGCAAGAAGATATTTTTTAACAGGTGAGATATTTGATGCGCTAACTGCTCAAAAAATTGGACTTGTTCATGAAGTATTAAATGAAACTGAAAACAAACTAAAAGAAATTTTTGAAAATTTGAGAAAAAATGGGAAAAATGGCATGAAATTAACAAAACAATTATTATTGAAATTAAGACAAAGAACAGAAAAAGATATAATAGAATTTTGTATTGATACAATAGCAAAAGCAAGAAGTGAAAAAGAAGCTCTTGAAAGAATAATTAAATTTTTAAATAAATGAAAGAGGATAAAAAATATATAAAACTTTGTTTTAAATTAGCAGCAATTTCAAGAGGTTATGTATCTCCAAATCCATTAGTTGGTGCTGTAATTGTTAAAAAAAATAGAATAATAGGTATTGGATATTTTAGAAGATATGGAGATAAACATGCTGAAATAAGAGCAATTGAAGATGCAGGAGATGATGTTAAAGATAGCACATTATATGTAAATCTTGAACCTCATTCTTATTATTCAAATAATCCACCTTGTACCGATGCTATTATAAAATCAGGTATAAAAAGAGTTGTTATTTCAAACATAGATCCAAATCCAAAAGTAAATGGAAATGGAATAAAAATTTTAAGAGAAAATAATATAGAAGTAGAAGTTGGAGTTTTAGAAAAAGAAGGAGAAAAATTAAATGAATTTTATTTTCATTATATAAGAACAGGAAAACCATTCGTAATTTTAAAATTCGCTCAAACACTTGATGGATTTATAGCAGATTTAAACTATAATTCAAAATGGATAAGTTCTGAAAGTTCAAGAAAATTTGTTCAAAAATTAAGAAGTTATGTTGATGCTATTGCAGTTGGCTCAAAAACAATTCTAAAAGATAATCCTTATTTAACTGTTAGAAATTTCTACAAACCAAAACAACCATTAAAAGTCATATTTGATGAAGAACTTGAAACGATAAAATATATGGATAAATTAAATGTTTTTAAGGAAGGAAAAATTATAATTTTCACAAAATCTAACGAAAATTACCATTTCCAAAATGTAGAGATTATAAAAATAAACTCTATTGAAGAAGCATTAATTGAACTTGGAAAAAGAAAAATTATTAGTCTTCTTGTAGAAGGTGGAAGTAAATTACTTTCAGGCTTTTTTGAAAATCAACTATTTAACAAAATCTATGCTTTTATAAGTCCAAAGGTTTTTGGTAAGGGATTAAATCCATTTGAAAATACGAAAGGTTCTTTTGAGGAGAAGATAGACTTATATAAAATAAAAAGAATTGAAAATGACATTTTAGCGATTTATTATAAGAAATGCTAACAACAAGGAAAATTATAATTTTTCAAATTCATTTTTTGATGCCAATTATGAAAAGCTTCAATAACATCAGGATAAATATCTAAGGAAAAAATACCAAGTGGATTTTCAAGACCAAAATAATTAAGAAATGCAGATACTAAAAGAACTTCTTCGTAGTATTCATATTCCTCAACAATCGGCATTTTAAATTTAATATATAAAAATTGTTTAAGATAATCCAACATTTTAAAATTTTAATGCCTTGTTTAAATGCGCTGTCTAGCAATTTAGTTCCAATAAATTTTTTTTATAACTTATTGATTATAAACAACTCAACACTATTTATTGGACAAAGTATCTATTACCATTAAAATTTTAATATTGTCCTTAATTCACCTAATTTTCTTAATAAGGCCTCACCTTTTTATACCTACACTTATTTTTTATGTTAATGGTCTATTTCTTTCAAAAAATTCTATAAACTATCTTGAACTCATATTACTACTTTTAATTTCATCATTTGCTTATGTTTTAAATCAAATTTATGATATTGAAAGTGATAAGATAAACAAAAAAATTTTTATCCTAACTGAAAAGAAAATTTCCATCTCAGCTGCAAAAACATTTTCGTTTTTATTACTAATTTTAAGCTTATTCTTTTCTATATTTATGGAGAATAGGTGGTTGTTTTTAGGACTTATCATTTTGTCAGTTTTTTACTCAATAAAACCATTCAGTTTTAAAGATAAGCCAATTTTAGATTTGATTACAAATTCTATTGGTTATGGTTTTTTTGTTTTTAGTATCGGATATAAAGAGATTTCAAAAGAGAGTTTAATTTTTATTCTAATAATGTCATCTTCTTATCTTATAACTGCCATAATGGATTATGAGGGTGATAAAAAAACTAATAAAATTACAACGCCTGTTTTTATTGGAATTTACAATTCACAATTAATTTCAATTTTAATTTTAATTATTTCTTTTATTATTGCTCCATATGGATATATCAAATTAGCTTGCATCTCTTCCTTAATTTTTTTATTTTTTGATTACTATAAATTAGCATTAGCAGTGCCTTCATTAATTCTCTTAATTTATCCATCAATAAAAGGTTATTTTGAAATTTTGATATTATCAATTATTTTTTTGTTAGCATCAGAAATCTATTATAGAATCTTCTTTAAGAAAAGTCACTTTACTATTTAGTCCAGTAAATGAAAAGGCTTGGTTTATAGATATTTTTAGCTATCAAGTATTTTCCTTTAAAATTTTACTATGACTGAAAAAGATATTAAAATTTTATATAGGAAAATAAAATTAAATTTAGAAAATAAAGTTGAGAGCAATGAAAGAATGAATCAAAATGAAAGAATTGAAAAGTTAAGAGCAGAAATTAAAATTAAACTACAAGTTATGAAAAATTCATTATTAAAATGGATTATTGGTTTGATTTTAGGTCAAACGATTACTATTGTTTTAACTATTATCATAACAGGAAAATGACATTCCTTGACTTCTTTAATTCCAAAATTAAAGAAAAAACTGCTATTACTATTGGTTCATTTGATGGTTTTCATTTAGCTCATAAGTTCATTATAAATTTAACAATTCAAACTTCAAAATTATTAAACTCAAAAAGTTTAATTTTTGTATTTATTGAGCATATCTATAAAAATTCTGATTTAATTTTGACAAAGGAAGAAAAATTAGAAGTGCTAAAAAATTTTGATATTGATTTTATAGTTTTACTTGATAAAAGAACATTTGAGATAACAAGAGAAGAATTTTTAAAAATTTTAAAAGAAAATTTTAATGTAAACTGGATTATTGTCGGATATAATCATAGATTTGGATATAAAAGACAAGGAGATACATTCTTTCTTAATGAAAATATAAAAAATTATGAGTTTGGACTTACTATTGTTCCCCCAATTAAAGTTGAAAATATTGAAATAAGTTCAAGCAATATAAGAAAATTTATAAAAGAAGGCAAAATTGAAATTGCTAATAAATTACTTGGTTATAATTTCTTTTTAAAAGGTAGTGTTAAAAAGGGTAAAGGAATTGGGAATAAACTTGGCTTTCCTACCGCTAACATTATAATTGAAAATGAAAAAATTATGCCTCTTGAAGGAGTTTATTTAACAAAAACTTACATAGAAAATGAGGCATTTTTTTCCGCTACTTATGTAAAAGATATTGTTGAAACACATATTTTTAATTTTAATAGAGATATTTATGGTGAAATAATCAAAGTTGAATTCATAAGGAGGATAAGCGATATTATGAAATTTGAAAATTTTGATGAGCTTAAAAAGAAAATTGAAAACGATATTAAAATAGCAAAAAATTTAATTGAGAACTATTTTTAATAGTATCAATACCTGACCCAAAACAAGGCTTTGCCTTTAAAATACCCCAACTTTTTACTGGACAAAGCCTTCTATTTCTTCTCTTAACTTTGAACTTCCCCATAATAAATCAATGGGCATTATATTATATTCAAATTCATAAGGCGGATTTAAAAACTTAAATTCATTAGGATATAATTTTTTGATTGTTTTTAAAATTTTAACAGCACACTCAACAGGCTTAAATTTTCTTCTATCTATTACATGAATGAAAAAACCACCACAAATCTCGTTTTTATATTTACTAAATGTTGGTCTAAAATAAATAGGCCTTAATATAGCACCTTCAATTTCAATATATTTCTTCATTTCAAAGGGATTTATAAATGGTGCTCCAAATATTTCAAATGGTCTTGTTGTTCCTCTACCTTCTGATACATTCGTTCCTTCCAATAAGCACATTCCTGGATATACAACAGCGGTTTTAACATCAGGGATATTAGGTGAAGGCATTACAAATGGAAAATTTATCTCATCAAGATATTTTTCTCTATTCCAATTTTCAACTTCATATAAAATAATATCAACATTTTCAATTTCAGCGACCATTTTTAAAATTTCTCCATAAGTCCTTCCATGCCTTATAGGAATTTTATAAAGACCAACAAAAGATGTAATTTCATTTATTGGTCCTTCAACATCTACACCATTTATAGGATTTGGCCTATCAAGAACTATAATTTTTTTATTCATTTCACCTGCCTTTTTAAGAACAAGAGCACAACTCCAAACATAAGTATAAAACCTACAACCTATATCCACAATATCAAAAATAACACCATCAATCTTTTCCAAATCTTCTTCTTTCGGAATTAAGGAATTAAAATCATTACCATATAAACTTATCGTTTTAATACCAAATATATCATTTTCAATAACATTCTCTCCATATTGATAGGTTCCAAAAAACCCATGCTCTGGTGTAAAAATTATTTTTATTTTAATCCCTGATTTTAGAATTTTAAATAATGAAAGTTCATAATCATAATCAATTGCAGGAGAATGGGTTAAAATAGCAAATTTCAAATTTTTAAATTTATTAGCTTCTACCAAAAATTTATAAAGACCAATTCTTAACAAAGAGTGCTAAATTTTAAAGTTTTTTATTAAACGTATAAAGTATCTATAAATTCTTCAAATTTCATTCCTCTTGAGGCTTTTAAAATAATTCTTTTAAATCCTTTTGAATAAATTTTAAGAAATTCAAAGGCTTCCTTTTTATTATCAAAATAATAGCAATTTATTTTTCTTTTAAGTTCATCATAAGTCCATTTAACGAAATTTCCTACAAATATGAAGTTATCGTGTCCTAATTGTAAAATATATTTACCAATTTGTTTATGATAAAATTCTGAAAACTCTCCAAGTTCAAGCATATCACCAATTATAAACAAATTTTTTTTACTAGGTCTTATAGAATAAAGTAATGCTCTTAAAGAATAAGGATTTGAATTATAAGCATCATTTATTATTTCAAAACCATTAATTTTTAAAATTTCCATTCTCATGCTTTCGGATTTAAAATTTTTTAAAAACTTATAAGGTTCTTTGATATTAAAAAATTCACAAACTTTCAATACACATACAGCATTTTCAAGCCATCCATAGTTTGGAAATTCAACATAATCTCCATTTAAAATAAGTTTAACCCCAACTTCAAGAAACTCATATTTATAATCATTAATATCAAATGTTATGATTTCTTTGGGTTTCTTTATAATTTCATAAAATTTAAAATAATCCTCTTTCCTCATAAAACCAACATCAGAAAATTTAAATATATTACTTTCTTCAATAGCAATATTTTCCAAAGATTTAAAAAACTCAATATGTTCAACTTCTATATTTGTTAAAATTGAATACTTAGGTTTTGCTATATTAACTAAAAATTCAACTTCACCAATATGATTTGTTCCAATTTCAAGAATTAAAAATTCTGCTTCTTTTGGTGTATTTAAAATTGTAAGAGGAACACCAATATGATTGTTATAACTTTTTGGACTTTTATAAGTTTTATAGAAATTTGAAAAAACTTTAAATAACATTTCTTTCGTTGTAGTTTTACCAACAGCACCACCAATTGCTATTATTTTCGTTTTATTTAAATAGTTATCTCTATAAAATTTAGCCATTTCAATTAAAGCATTTAAAGGTTCTTTAACTTTTATAATTTGACTTAAATTCTTATTAAAATTTTGCGAAACAATACATCCAACTGCTCCTTTATTCAATGCATCTTCTACAAAATCTTCACCATTAAATCTCTCTCCTTTTAGTGCAATAAATAAATCCCCTTCCTTTATTGTTCTACTATCCGTTGAAAATCCTTTAACTTCATTATCATTTCCAATTAGCTTTGAATTTAAAATTTCTGCTATTTCCGAAAGTTTCATTCCTCAATATAACTCATCATGTTCATAAAGAAGAAAATCAAAGACCAGAAGAAAAAGTAATAATTCATATTTAAAAGATAAAGAGGATCTCCAACAAAAAAGAAAGAAAATGCTAAAAATCCCAAAAGCCATCTTTTACCTAAATCACTACCAAGATATAATAAAACATTAGCAAGAAGAATAGCAAAATTTACATTAAGAACTATTAAAAATAAATAATCAATAGCTGTTTTTAGATAAATTGAAAATATAAAACTTAAAGATATTGAAACAATAAGTCCAAATAACCAAATAATTAACTTTTTACCTTTTAGTTCAAGTCCTTGCTTCAATAGACCCAAAAACATAAAACCTAATGTAAAGGTTAAATAAAGTCTTGAAATTAAATGGAGTGGTTTTGAATAAAATAACTCAGATATTGGAAAAAATAAACCATTTAAAGAAAGCAATATCCAAAATTTTCCTCTGAGATTATCAAATCCTAATATAAATGCCTTTCTTAGAGCTGAAATTAAGAAAAGAAAACCTAAAAGAATAAATGAAATTCTTGAAATTTCAGGATTGTAAAAAATCCCCCATATACCTACGAGAACTGAAACGATATTTAAAATTCTTAATATCCAAACCATAATGAAAATTTTAAAGGATAATTAATTTATTTTAATAACTTATGAAAAATTCATTGAAACTATTGATTTTTCAGGGGAATTTAAATAGTTTTAGAATTATTAGACAAAGCTCAAATTATTATTCAATTATTATTCTTAAAAACTTTAAAATTATAGTCAGTTATGAAATATAAAATTATTGAAATAAACTATCCTTTAAATCAAACTATTATTTCTTATATTGAAAATTTGTTTTCTCATTTTCCGAAGGAAGATATATTTTATGAAATTCATGGAAACTCATTAAAAATATATTTAAGACAAATAGACTTTATAGCTTTTAAAAAACGGTTATCAGAGCTAACAAGTAATGAAAATGAAAAAATTCTCTTGGAAATTTTAACCAAAATTGAAAATATAAAAAGCTATGGAATTAAAGGAAACAAAAGAATTTATGTTGATTAAAAATTGAGAAATCCATTTTTTATGCTAAAAATCATAACTTTTCAAGGAAAAACAACACTTTGCCTGATGAGTTTGTTAATAAGATCATAGTAGGAGATAGCGAAGAAATTTTAAAGAAATTTCCTGATAATTCAATAGATTTAATTTTTACTTCGCCACCATATAATTTCGGTTTGAATTACGATAGTTATAAAGATGGAACAAATATTTTCAGATTATATTCCAATTCACCATATTATTTCAAATTTCCTTTGGTCATCCTGCTATGTTTCCAGAAGAATTAGCTCAAAGGGTTATTAAATTATTTAGTTTTAAGGGTGATATTGTTTTAGATCCTTTTAATGGAGTTCGAACAACAACTGTTGTAGCAAAAAGACTAGGAAGAAAATATGTAGGTATAGATATATCAGAAGATTATTGTAGAAATGCAAAGAAAGGTTAAAAAACGAAACTTCACCTCTATTGTTATTTGATATTAAGAAAGAAAATGAAAGATGAATTAGCAAATGAATTAAAAAGAATAATATCAGATAGATCTGCCAAAGAAAAGGAAAAATTAGAAGGTAGAGCTTATGGTGGAATTTTAATAGCTGGCAAAGGAACTTTTTAGGATTGCTTGGAAAGTTTTGGGGAATGATGAAAATAGATTAGAATTTAGAAGTGAAAAAATAAGAATCCCTATTTATATTGATAACAAATTTAAAGTTTATATTGAATGTAAAGCTTATACAGAGGTTGCTATGCTTAAAAGAATTTTGGTTGATTTACCCAAATGTTAAATTTGTTTTATTTCAATTAGAAAGCCAACTTGGTGGCGATTATTCAGAAATATACAAGAAAGTTAAGGTAGGTAGTCCATCAGTTCATACTTTATTGTCATACTTTGATATAGATTTAAACATTATTACGCTTTTAAGGGGTGAAAGAAAGGTAGATGAACCAATACATAAAGAGAAATTTTTTAAGCCCCTTTTATCCCTTAAAATTATCAATAACAATGAAAAGAACTTATATTGAAAACTTAAAGGATTTTGTAAATGAGGAAGTTGAAATAAGAGGATGGTTATATAATAAGCGTTCAAGTGGTTCAATTAAATTTTTAATAGTAAGAGATGGGACAGGATTTGTTCAATGTGTAATGAGTAAAAATGACATAAAAAATGAAATTTTTGAAATGGACATCCCTTACGAATCTTCAATTATTGTTCGTGGAATTGTTAGAGAGGATAAAAGAGCACCTGGTGGTTATGAAATTCTATTAAAAGATTTAGAAATCGTTTCAATATGTGAAAACTATCCTATTCCGAAAGTTAGAGAAGAAAACATTCCAAATGTTGATGTTTTAATGCCAATTAGACATTTATGGATTAGAGGAAGGAAACAATGGGTAATTTTAAGAATTAGGTCAGAAATTGAACAAGCAATTCATGACTTCTTTTATAATAAAGGATTTGTTAGAACTGATTCGCCAATTTTAACACCAAATAGCGTTGAAGGAACAACAACATTATTTGAAATTGATTATTTTGGAAGACCTGCCTATTTATCACAATCAGGACAACTATATGTTGAAGCAACGATGATGTCATTTGGTAAAGTTTATTGTTTTGGACCGACATTTAGAGCAGAAAAATCTAAGACAAGAAAGCATTTAACGGAATTTTGGATGGTTGAACCAGAAGTCGCTTACGCGACACTTGAAGATATTATTGATTTAGCGGAAGAATTTGTTGAATATATTGTTCAAAGAGTTCTTGAAAGAAGAATTGAAGAGCTTAAAATTCTTGAAAGAGATCTTAAAGAACTTGAAAATGTTAAAAGACCATTTTATAGAATAACCTATGAAAATGCAATAGAAATTTTAAAAAGTAAAGGATTTAATATCAAATATGGAGATGACTTTGGAGCTGATGAAGAGAGAGGAATTTATGAAGAATTTGATAAACCCGTTTCTATAATGTTTTATCCAAAAGAAATTAAACCATTCTATATGAAAATTGATTATCATGATAAAACGAAAGTTAGAAATTTTGATATGCTTGTAAAAGGTGTTGGTGAAATTATAGGAGGAAGTCAAAGAGAAGAAAATTTAGAAGTTTTAATAGAGAGAATTAAGGAAGAAAATTTGCCTATGGAGGTTTATGAATGGTACCTTGATATTAGAAGATATGGAAGTGTTCCACATTCAGGATTTGGACTTGGAATTGAAAGAACAGTTCTATGGATAACAAATGCCAACCATATTAGAGAAACTATTCCATTTCCAAGGTTAATTGATAGAATTTATCCGTGAAAAAAATTTTATTTATAAATACTGCTCGATATCTTGCGGGAAGTTTATTAAGTGATTTAAAACTTGCTAAATTACTTCAAAAAAATGGATTTGATGTTTATTTTTCAACAATTTTAGAAAATATAAAAAAAGAATTTAACGATTTGAAATTTATTGATTTTAATGAAGTTTTAAAGAAAGCAAAAAATTTTGATATTATTTTTTTAACTGAAAGCAAGGCAAGAAACTTATTAATTTTAATAAAATTTTTAAATCCAAAAGCAAAAATTTTTTCTGTAAGAAGAGCAACGCCAGAAAGCACGAAGTTATCAATTCTTATTCAAAATCTATTTTCTGACAAAATCCTTTGTGTTAGTGAAGATATTGCTAAAAAAATAAGCTCAAAAAAAACTTTTGTTATTTATTCTTTTATTGATAAAATAAATGGAATTAAAAGCTCTTTTAATAATCCAATTGTTTTTGGTTATCTTGGAAGAAATGATTATGATAAAGGAACTGATATTTTGTTAAAAGCATATAAAATTAAGAAATTTAAACTCGTTTTGGCAGGAAATTTTGAAAATTCAGAATTCCTAAAATATGATGTTGATTATCTTGGGTTTATAAGAGATAAGAAAATGTTTTTTGATAAAATTGATGTTTTAATTTTACCTTCAAGAAGAGAAGGATTGCCAAGGGTTATTTTAGAATCATTTTCTTTTGGGATTCCCGTAATAGCAAGTAACGTAGGAGGCATTCCAGAAATTGTTAAAGAAAATTATAATGGTTTTTTATTTGAATGTGAAAATGTTAATCAGCTTATTGAAAAAATTGAATTTATTGAAAAAAATCCAAAAATTATTTTGGAAATTTCTAAAAATTGTGTAAAAACAATTGAAGAAAAATTTTTGCCAGAACATATGTTAGAAAGAATTTTGAAAGTTATAAATGATTAAGAAGTCTAAACTTTAAAATTTTCAATATGAGCAATTATGAAGAAAAATTTTATAATTTACTTGAAAATATGTTTATTGGTGCGGAAATTGAAGGTGTTGGTGGATTTATTAATCTAATGAAAATGAAAAAAAATTATTATGAAAAAGTTTTCAAACCAAAACTTAAAGAGAAAGTTGAAGAAGTTTTAAAGAAATACGAAGAATTTAAAAATGAACTCTTTGAAAAACTCTATACATTCTTTTCAAGGTACTTTTCAGAAAGTGGCTCTATTTATTTTGTTAATACTCCTTATTATCATCAAATTTATGAAAGAATTTATACTGACAAAGAAGATGTTATTTTATTTTACAAGACAAGAGACCTTTATTACATAAAAACAGATAGAATTTTCAGAAGCCTTGATATAAAAATTGAAGAAAATAATTTTTATTTTGATGTTTCAAAACTTGAATACAAAAAAGCAAATGAAAAAAGAGAAATAATTTTTGAACTTAACGAAGAAGAAACAACAAAAGAAGAAATTTATTTTTATGTTTATTATTCAGAAAAAGGAAGAACAACAAAAATTGATGAAATTTTAAAAGCACTAAAAAAGAAAGGAATAAAGATAAATGAAGAAATTTTAGAGAAAGCATTTAGAACATTTAAGCAGCAATCAGAAATTGATTATTTTATTCACAAAAACGCAAAAGCATTTTTAACAGAACAATTAAAACTTTATATTTACAATTATTTATTTAAAGATATCCAAGAATGGACAAATGAAAGAATAGACCAAATAAATAAATTTAAAGAAGTAGCAGAACTAATAATTGATTTTGTATCAAAATTTGAAGATGAGCTAGTAAAAATATGGAATAAACCAAGGTTTGTTTTCAATTCAAATTATGTTATTACTTTGGATAGAATAGCAAAAAAGAATGGATTTGAAATAATTGAGAAATTAAAAAATCATAGAAATTGGAAAGAACAAGTTAAAGAATGGAAGGAGCTTGGAATAATTGAAGAAGAGCCAAAAGAACTAATTGAAAACAAAATAACAGGAAAAGAACTAAAAAAAGAATATCAATTTTTGCCAATTGATACAAAGTATTTTAAGGATTTAGAACTTGAAATTTTAAGTTTATTTGACGATTTAGATAATGAACTTGATGGTTGGTTAATAAAGAGTGAGAATTATCAGGCTTTAAATACAATTCTTCCTAAATTCCGTGAAAGAGTGCAGACAATTTACATTGATCCACCTTATAATACAGGGAGTGATGAATTTATTTATAAAGATAAGTTTCAGCATTCAAGTTGGCTTACGATGATGGAAAATAGGTTGAGATTAGCAAAAGAATTAATGAAAAATGACGGAATAATTTTCGTAAGCATTGGTGATACCACTAAATCCGACATTCATATTATGTCTTCAAGTAAAATTATTGCCTTAATGAATGAAATTTTTGAAGAAAAGAACTGGGTAGCAAATTTTGTTAGAAAAAGCGGGATTGCTCCGAGGCAAGACATAAAATATATTGCAAATGCTCATGATTACATTTTAAGTTATGCTAAAAGAATTGAGCAACTAAAGGTGAATCAGAAACCTTCACCATCTAAGGGTTTCGATTTAGAGGATGAATATGTAAAAACAAGAGGGAAACATAGACTTAATAAATTAGACAGAGGAAGTATTCATTATTCCGAGAGTTTGGATTATCCTATACTTGCTCCTGATGGAACTGAAATTTGGCCTGGCGGTGATCCCAAAGATAAAAGGTGGATATGGAGATGGTCTAAAAAGAAATTTGAGTGGGGAATTACAAATGGTTATATCGTTTTCAAAAAAAGCAAAGAAGGGATATGGCAAGTGTACTATAAGGAATATGAATTGGTAGATAATGAAGGTAAACCGAGAGAACGGATGAATCCATATGATACTCTTATTTTAGAGTGTCAAAACGAGAAAGGTAATAGAGAAATAGAAGATTTATTTAGCAAAAGAGTCTTTGAGTATCCTAAACCGTGTGAATTGATAATTCATCTGGGAAAAATAGGAAGTTTTAAGGATTCACTCATTCTCGATTTCTTTGCTGGTTCCGGAACTACTGCCCATTCAGTTATGAAACTAAATAAAGAAGATGGTGG
>Ga0101941_1001699_pt1 | contig 13569 bp, 10 predicted proteins | sample DewCreD2012metaG_3_FD_75242 | JGI IMG/M metagenome (GOLD analysis project Ga0101941, IMG submission 75242) | Hot spring sediment bacterial and archeal communities from British Columbia, Canada, to study Microbial Dark Matter (Phase II) - Dewar... ...
GGTCGGGACCTCCGCGATGCCCTGGGTCGCGACCTCCGCGATGCTGCTCTGGGTCGCGACCTCCGCGATGCTGCTCTGGGTCGGGACCTCCGCGATGCTGCCCTGGGGCGGGACGTCCGCGGCAGGCTCGGCCTCCTCGCTCCGAGCGGATGCACGGTCGGGGGCGCCCTCGTCCTCGTCGACCCGCTCGGCGGGGGGATGCGCGGCCTCGTCGGCCGCCTCGACGGGGGGATGCTCGGCCTCGTCTCCCCGCCCGGCGGCGGGCTGGCCCTCGCTCGGCTCGACCTCCTCGAGCTCGCGGGCGCGTTCGGCGAGCGCCTTCAGGCTCCGGTACCAGTCCTGCTCGTAGGCCTCGACCTCGCCCGGGGCCGGGGAGGGCGCGCGGCCGTTCCCGCCCGCGCCCTCCGCGAGGCTCCGCAGGCCGCCCTCGCCGGGCTCCCGCTCCGCCACCGCTCCTCCCCGCTACGACCGGGCGCGGGAGGCGCCGAGGTCCAGGCCGGTCGGGTTGCGCGGGCCGATCCCGAGCTGCACCGCGGCCATCGCGGCCTGGGTGCGGTTGGTCACCCCGAGCTTCCGGAAGATCGCCGCGAGGTGCGCCTTCACGGTCTTCTCCGAGAGGTACAGGGTCTGGGCGATCTCGCGGTTGCTGCGGCCCTCGGCGAGGAGGGCGAGGATGTCCCGTTCGCGGTGGGTGAGCGAGAGCTCCGGCCGACGGCCCGCGTCGCCGTCCGCGAGGGCCTCGGTCTCGTCGAAGAGGTTCTGGATCACCCGGGGCGAGAGGACGTTCCCGCTCCCGGAGAGGGCGACCCGGATGGCCTGCCCCAGGTCCTCCGGGGTGGCGTCCTTGAGCATGTAGCCGGCGGCCCCCTCGGCCAGGGCGCGGCGGACGTACAGGGAGTTCTCGTAGCTCGAGAGCATGATGACCGGCGTCGCCGGCCAGTTCGTGCGGATGGCCCGCAGGAGCTCGAGCCCGTCGAACTCGGGCATCCGGACGTCGACCAGCGCGACGTCCACCGGCTCCTCCTCCATGATCCGCAGCGCCTGCTGGGCGCCGTCGGCCTCGACCACCTCGGCGTCCGGGAAGCACTCGCGGACCACGTAGGCCATGCCCCGGCGCACCAGGGCGTGGTCGTCCACGATCATGATCCTCACGGTTCCACTCCTCGCTCTCGGACGGGCAGCCTGGCGGCGACCCGCGTGCCGGCACCGGGGGAGGACCCGATCTCGAGCCTCCCCCCGATCTCCTCCACGGTGCGTCGCATGAGTTCGAGCCCGAGGTGCGGGGCGTCGAGGGCCGCGTCCGACGCGAACCCCCGCCCGCGGTCGCGGACCTCCACGACGAGTTCCTCGCGGTCCACCTCCACGACGACCTCGACCTGCCGGGCGCCGGCGTGCTTCGCGGCGTTGGCGATCGCCTCCCGGAGGACGACGAAGGCGGCGTCCAGGACGCGGCGGGGCAGCGCCGCCGGATCCCCCCGGACCGAGACCCTCGGCGAGAGCTTCCAGCGGCCGGCCAGCTCGCGGATGGCCTCCGGGAAGGAAGCTCCCGGGAGGGTGCCGGGGTCGCCGGAGAGGTCGAACAGGATTCCCCGGAGCTCGCCGAGCGAGCGCCGGGCGGCCGCCTCGACCTCCCGGAGCGTCTCGATCGCCGCCCGCGGGTCGGCGCCGATCCGCTCGCGGAGGGTGCGCAGCTCCAGGAGGGCGGCGGTCATGGCCTGGACGACCCCGTCGTGGACCTCGAACGCCCACCGGGTGCGCTCCCGGTGCAGCCTGGCCTCGGCCGCGCGGACGTGCGACTCGACGGCGACCCGGGCCGCGCCGACCAGGGCGGCGACGGCTTCCATCGTCCCGGGCTCGAGCCCGGGATCCCGCTCCCAGCTCGCGAGGAGGATCTCGAGCCCCCCGGCGCCGACGCAGAACGCCGCCCGCACCGCCGAGCCGCCGGCCCCCAGGACCACCCCGAGCTGACGGGCCTGGGCCTCGTCGACCTGTCCCTCCGGGCGCAGGCGGGCGAGGTCGCTCCGGATCCCCTCGGGGACGGTCCGCGGCCAGCCCCGGATCGGGGCCGCCGCGACCTCCACGTCGGGCCCGCGCTCCCGCAGGTGGAAGACCGCCTGCGCGCTGAGGGCCTCCCGCACCGCCTCGAGCAACGCGGGGACGCCCTCCGCCGAGGCCACCTGACGCCGGACGGCGGCGGCGACCGCTCGCAGCGGTGCCCCCTCCCCGTCCCGCCCGGGGTCCTCCCCCGGGAGGGCCTCGCCCGACACGACCGCGCGGACGAGCGAGGGGGCCGCGCGTCGGAACGCAGCCGCGGCGGCCTGTCCCGCGCCCTCCCGGGGCCGGGCGAAGGCCGTCCCCTCGGCGAGCCGGCGGACCACCCATCCGGGGGCGCGGCCCTCGAGGACCTCTTCGATCCGGGGCGGGAGCGGGGGCGCGCCCGGGGCGGCCCACCACGTGGTGCGCCGGGCGGCCCCCTCGACGGCGACGCCCACGACGTCCAGCCCGAGCCGCTCCCCGACCCGGCGGCAGGCCTCGACGCCCGAGGCCCACGGCGCCACGGGCGGGGCTCCAAGGGTTGGGCGGGTCACGGGATCCACCTCCGACCTTCGGTCTAGTGCTTCTTTCGACCGGTCGGGGCTCCGCCTTAACCCCACCGTCGGAGGGCGCGGGCCCCCATGCCCCGTGGCGTCGGGCGGCCGCTCGACCGCGCGCGGAGGGCCGACCGGCGGCTCAGCCGCCCGCGGGGGTCGTGGCGCGCTGGGAGGAGGCGGCGGGGCCCGCCGGTTCGCCCTGTTCGACGGCCCGCTCGAGGAGCTGGGCGAGGTCCGCCACCTCCACCGCGTCGCCCCGGTCCTTCGCGCCGTCGTCCAGCATCACCAGGCAGTACGGGCAGGCCACCCCCACCACCCCCGCCCCCGTGGAGGCCGCCTCGTCCATCCGCTCCCGGTTGACGCGGCGCCCGATGGGCTCCTCCATCCACATCCGGGCGCCCCCGGCCCCGCAGCAGAACCCCCGCTCCCGGTGCCGGGGGAGGTCCACCCGCTCGAGCCCGGGGATCGCGTCGAGCACGCGGCGGGGTTCGTCGTAGACGCCGTTGTGCCGGCCGAGGTAGCAGGGGTCGTGGTAGGCGACGAGGGCCCGCACCTCCTCCGTCGGCCGGAGCCGGCCCTCGGCGACGAGGCGCGCGAGGAACGTCGAATGGTGGACGACCTCGTACCGGCCGCCGAGGTCGGGGTACTCGTTGCGGAGCGTGTTGAAGCAGTGCGGGCAGTTCGTGAGGATCGTGCGCGCGCCCGCGGCGTCGAGGGTGGCCACGTTCTGCTCGGCCAGGGTCTGGAAGAGGTACTCGTTGCCCATCCGCCGGGCCGGGTCACCCGTGCACAGCTCCCGGGGCCCGAGGATCGCGAAGTCCACCCCGGCCCGGGTGAGGAGACGGGCCATGGCCCGGGAGATGGCCTTGGCCCGGTCGTCGAAGGCGCCGGCGCACCCCACCCAGTACAGGACCTCGGGGGCCGCCTCCCCCTCCCCGAGCACCCGGACCTCGAGCCCCTTCGCCCAGTCCGCCCGCTGGTCCTGCGGCATCCCCCACGGGTTCCCCTGCCCCTCGAGCCCCCGGAGCATGGCCCCGAGCTCCTGCGGGAACGCCGACTCCCCCATCACCTGGTAGCGGCGCAGATCCACGATGTGGTCGACGTGCTCGATGTCGACCGGGCACTCCTGCATGCACGCGCCGCAGGTCGTGCAGCTCCAGATCACCTCGGGGTCCACGACGTCGGGGACGATGGGGGGCGCCGCCGCATCCTCGCCCCGCTCCCGGGCCTCGAGGAGCGCCGGCCCGACCTCGAAGAGATGGTCGCGGAGGTTCATCACGAGGAGCTTGGGGGAGAGCGGCTTCCCGGTGTTCCAGGCCGGGCACATCGCCTGGCACCGCCCGCACTCGGTGCAGGAGTAGAGGTCGACGACCTGCTTCCACGTGAGGTCGGCGATGGTGGCGGTCCCCAGGTGCACGTCCTCGGCCTCGAGGTCGATCCGGAGCGGGGTGAGGGTCCCCATGGGGCGGGTGTTCCGGAAGAACACGTTGATCGAGCTGGTGACGATGTGGAGGTGCTTGGAGCGCGGGATGTAGACGAGGAAGCCGAGGATCAGGAGGAGGTGCCCCCAGACCAGGGAGGTCTCGAGGAACCGGAGCAGGCCCGGCGAGAGCCCTTCGAGGGGGAGCGAGAGGAGCCTGGAGACCGGCGTCCAGGCCGGGGGCGCCTCCGCGACCCCCCGGGCGATCCGGACCGCGTTGGCGCCGAGCAGCGTGAGCACGATCAGGAGGATCGTGAGGAGGATCAGGTCCGCCTCCCGGAGGTGGCTGCCGACGAACCGCTCGGGCCGGAGGACCTTCCGGATGAAGACCGCCGTCTCCACCCCGACGACGACCCCCACCGCGAACACGTCCTGGACCAGCCCCAGCCACCCCGCCCGGCCGACCCACGGGAGCGCGAACCGCTCGTCGATGGCCTGGCCCATGGCCTCGACGATCGTCGTGAGCAGGACCAGGAAGCCCCAGAAGATCAGCGCGTGCATGACGCCGGGGAGGAGCCGCTGGAGGAGCTTCCGCTGGCCGAGGACCACCACGGCCTCCCGCTCCAGGCGCCGCGGCAGGTCCCCGCCACGGCCCGCGGGCCTCCCCATCCGCGCCAGCCGGTAGAGCAGGTACGCTCGGCGTGCGAACAGCCCCCCCGCGGCGGCGAGGAGGAGGGCGAGGAGCGCGGCCCGCAGGAGCATCGGGGAGGGAGTCTAGAGAGCGAGCGGGCGAAGGGCAAAGGGACGACCCGGCGTGGGCGCGCGCTCGCTGCATGGCGGTGCCGCGGGGGCAAGCTTGACACTCCTACGCTCAATCTTTATCCTGCCGGTCGGCTCAGGTAGGGAACGCGTACGGACGCGACGGAAGGGGTGTCTCCTATGCCGCGAGCGGTGGGCATCGACCTGGGGACCACGAACTCCGTGATCGCCGTCCTCGAGGCCGGCGAGCCGGTAGTGATCCCCAACGCCGAGGGCTCGAGGATCACGCCCTCGGTGGTGGCGTTCTCCAAGACCGGGGAGATCCTCGTGGGGGAGGTCGCCAAGCGACAGGCGATCACGAACCCCGAGCGGACGGTCCGCTCGATCAAGCGCCAGATGGGGCGGAAGGACTGGTTCCTCGAGATCGACGGGAAGCGTTGGACGCCCCAGGAGATCTCGGCGCAGATCCTGATGAAGCTCAAGCGCGACGCGGAGGCCTACCTCGGGGACTCCGTCACGCAGGCCGTGATCACGGTCCCCGCCTACTTCGACGACGCCCAGCGGCAGGCCACGAAGGAGGCCGGGCAGATCGCCGGGCTCGAGGTCCTCCGGATCATCAACGAGCCCACCGCGGCGGCGCTCGCCTACGGTCTGGACAAGCAGCACGACCAGACCGTGCTGGTCTTCGACCTCGGCGGCGGCACGTTCGACGTGTCGCTCCTCGAGATCGGCGAGGGCGTCTTCGAGGTGAAGGCCACCCACGGGGACACCCACCTGGGCGGCGACGACTGGGACCAGCGGATCATCGACTGGATGGTGGAGTCGTTCAAGAACGCCCACGGGGTGGACCTCTCGAAGGACCGGATGGCCCTCCAGCGCCTGAAGGAGGCGGCGGAGAAGGCCAAGATCGAGCTGTCCCAGGTCCTCGAGACCACGATCAACCTGCCGTTCATCACGGCCACCTCGGAGGGCCCGCTCCACCTCGAGATGAAGCTCACCCGCTCGGAGTTCGAGCGGATGACCGAGGACCTCGTGCAGCGGTGCGTCGGCCCGTTCGAGCAGGCCGTGAAGGACTGGGGGAAGGACGTCTCCCAGATCGACCACGTGATCCTGGTGGGCGGGGCCACCCGGATGCCGATGATCCAGGACCTGGTCCGCCGCCTCACGGGCGGGAAGGAGCCCCACAAGGGCGTGAACCCCGACGAGGTGGTGGCGGTCGGCGCCTCGATCCAGGCCGGGGTGCTCAAGGGCGACGTCAAGGACATCCTGCTGCTCGACGTCACCCCGCTCTCGCTCGGGGTGGAGACCAAGGGCGGGATCTTCACCAAGCTGATTGAGCGGAACACCACGATCCCCACCCGTAAGAGCGAGATCTTCACCACGGCCGAGGACGGCCAGACCACGGTCGAGATCCACGTGCTCCAGGGCGAGGCCGAGACCGTCTACTCCCCGGGGGTGAGGTCCCTCGGGAAGTTCCACCTGGTCGGGATCCCCCCCGCCCCGCGGGGCGTGCCGCAGATCGAGGTGTCCTTCGACATCGACGCCAACGGGATCGTGAACGTCTCGGCCAAGGACCTCGCCACCGGCAAGCAGCAGGCGATGACGATCACCGGCGGCACCGCCCTGGCGAAGGAGGAGATCGAGCGGATGATCAAGGAGGCCGAGCGGTTCGCGGAGGAGGACCGGCGCCGCCGCGAGGCCGCCGAGGCCCGCAACGCCGCCGACCAGCTCTCCTACCAGATCGAGAAGGCGCTCAAGGAGTGGGGCGACAAGGTCCCCGAGGCCGAGCGCGGCGAGCTGCAGCGGGCCAACGACGAGCTGAAGGAGGCCCTCCAGGGCGACGACGTGGAGCGGATCCGCCGGGCCACCGACGCCGCGATGCAGGTGTTCCAGCGCGTCGGCCAGGCGATGTACGAGCGGGTCCAGACGGGGCCCCAGCAGGCCGCGGCGGCCGGGGGCTCGGCGTCCTCGGCGGGCTCGGGGCCCGGGGAAGGGGACGTCGTCGAGGGTGAGGTCGTGGATGAGGGAGGTGGTTCCTGATGGTGACGCGGTGGGATCCGTTCCGTGACCTCTTGCGGGTGCAGGACGAGCTCAACCGACTGTTCAGCCGGACCTTCGGGCCGACCGAGGGCGGTGCGGGGGCGTCCCTGGGCGCGTGGGCGCCGCTCGTCGACGTGTACGAGACGCCCGAGCGCTTCGTGGTCGCCGTGGAGCTGCCGGGCGTGGCGCCGGAGGAGGTCGACGTCTCGGTCGAGGACTCGACGCTCACGGTGAAGGGGGAGCGGCGGTTCTATCCGGACGTCGGCGAGGAGTCCTTCCACCGGGTCGAGCGCCGGTTCGGTCCGTTCACCCGCTCGCTGGCGTTGCCCTCGACCGCCGACACCGAACGGATCCAGGCGAGGTTCGACAAGGGTGTGCTCATGATCGAGGTCCCGAAGGTGGAGGCGGCGAAGCCCAGGAAGATCCAGGTCAAGGCGACGACGTGAGCCATGGGCGAGCGCGATCAGATGCGTGACGGTGAGGAGGCTGGGGCTCACCAGCGCCCCCCTGTCAAGGTGGTCGATCGTCGTCGGGTCCGCCCCGAAGGGTCCGCGGCCGCGCCCCCCCAGGGCGCAGAGGTCGGGATGGAGGCTGGTGGGACACCGGGCACCCGCGCGGAGGAGGGGACCACGGCGGAGCAGGCCGCCATGCAGGCGGAGCTGGAGGAGGCCCGTCGGCAGGCCGCGGAGTACCGGGACCACCTGCAGCGCCTCCAGGCGGAGTTCGAGAACTACCGCAAGCGGGTGCTGAAGGAGCAGACCCGGGCCGTCGAACGGGCCGCCGAGCCCCTGATCCGGCGGCTCCTCGAGGTCCTGGACGAGTTCGAGCTGGCCCTGATGGCCGCCGAGGACCGGCCCGACTTCGACCGGTTCCTCCACGGGGTCGAGCTGGTCTACGCGAAGCTCGTCGAGGCCCTCAAGGCCGAGGGGCTCGAGCGGATCGAGGCGCTGGGGAAGCGATTCGATCCAGCTGAGCACGAGGCCCTGATGCAGGTGGGCGAGGGCGACGGGGAGCCAGTGGTCGTCGACGTCCTCCGCCAGGGCTACAAGCTCCGGGGCCAGGTGATCCGCCCGGCCGGGGTCAAGGTGGCCCGGTCCTGAACGGGTCCCGCGGGGGTGGGCGCCGATGAACGGGGACGTCGAGCGGGAGTGGTTCGAGAAGGACTACTACCAGGTCCTCGGCGTCCCGCGGAACGCCTCCCAGGACGAGATCAAGAAGGCCTATCGGCGCCTGGCCCAGCGCTACCACCCCGACCGGAACCCCGGGGACAAGGAGGCCGAGGAGCGGTTCAAGGAGATCTCGGCCGCCTACGACGTCCTGGGGGACGAGCGGAAGCGGAAGGCCTACGACCAGGTCCGGGACATGGTCTCCTCGGGCTTCGCGTCCGGGTTCCCCGCCGGGGGGAGGCGGGTGCGGGTCGGGACCGGCCCCGGCGTCGGCTTCGGCGGGTTCGGGAACCTCGATGACCTGTTCGAGCGGCTGTTCGCGGGCTTCGGTGGCTTCGGGACGGCGACGGCCGCCAGGCGCCGGGTGGCCCGCGGCGACGACCTCGAGACCGAGGTCCGCATCCCGTTCGAGGATGCGATGCGGGGGACCACGGTCCCGGTCAGGATCCAGGGGCCGGCGCCCTGCGGGACCTGCGGGGGGACGGGGGCGGCGCCGGGCACGAGCCCCGCGGTCTGCTCGACCTGCGGGGGGACGGGCTCGGTGGTGGAGAGCCAGGGGCTCTTCTCGCTCGCCCGTACCTGTCCCCGGTGCGGGGGGTCGGGGAGCGTCGTGGAGCGGCCCTGCCCCACGTGCCGCGGGTCGGGGAGCGTGCGTCGGACCCGCTCGTTCCGGGTCCGGATCCCTCCGGGGGTCCGGGACGGGGCGCGGATCCGCGTGGCCGGCCAGGGCGAGCCCGGGCCGCCGGGGACGCCCCCGGGAGACCTCTACGTGCAGGTCCGGGTGGAGCCGCACCCGCTGTTCGAGCGGCGGGGCGACGACCTGCACGTCGAGGTGCCCATCACGTTCGCCGAGGCGGCCCTGGGGGCGGAGGTCCGGGTCCCGACGTTGAACGGGGCCGTGACCCTCAAGGTGCCGCCGGGCACCCAACCGGGGCGGACGTTCCGGGTGCGGGGCAAGGGGGTCCCCCGGCCCGGGGGGGCCGGCGACCTGCTCGTGACGGTGCGGGTCGCGGTCCCGTCGAAGCTGTCGAAGGAAGAACGGGAGCTCTTGGAGCGGCTCCGGGAGGTGCAGAAGGCGTCGCCGCGGGCGGGGCTCGGGGTGGAGCCCTGAGCGCGGCGCGGGGAGGTACCTGAGGATGGACGAGCGGAACGGACGACGGAGGGACGATCGGGCTGTCTACATCATCAGCGTGGCGGCGGAGCTCGCGGGGGTCCACCCGCAGACGCTCCGGATCTACGAGCGCAAGGGGCTCCTGCGTCCCCGCCGCACCCCCGGCAACACCCGGCGGTACTCCGACCGGGACATCGAGCGGCTCCGAGAGATCCAGGAGCTGACCCAGCGCCGGGGGGTGAACCTGGCGGGGGTGAAGATGATCATGGAGCTCCAGGCCGAGCTGGAGGAGCTTCGGAGGCGGACCGCCGAGCTCGAGGAGGAGCTGCGCCGGGCGCGCGGGGCCGGGGCGGACCTCGGGCCGACGCGCGCGGACCTCGGGCGGGAGCGTGCGGGCCTCGGTGGGAGCGGCAGCGACCCCGAGCACCATGGCGCGAGCGTCCCGCTGCGCGCCATCCACCGCTTCCCCTGGTCGGCCTCGTGGGAGCAGGCCGAGCGCCCCGAGGGGAGGTGAGGGATGGACCTCTCGAAGCTCACCCACCGCTCGCAGCTCGCGCTGGAGGGGGCGCGGGAGCAGGCGGTCGCCCGGAACCACCAGGCGATCGAGCCCGAGCACGTGCTGTTCGCGCTCCTCGCCGACCCCGACGGCGTCGTCTACCCGCTGCTCCAGCGCCTGGGGCTCTCGCCGCGGACCCTCCGGGATCGGGTGGAGGAAGCGCTCGCGAGGCTCCCCCGGGTCTACGTCAGCGGGCCGGCGGCCGAGGTCCGGCTCTCACCGGCCACCGTGGCGATGCTGGACCGGGCCTTCCGGGAGGCCCAGGCCCTCACCGACGAGTACGTCTCCACCGAGCACCTGCTGCTCGCGATGCTCGAGGGCGACCACGGCGCCGCCCGCGTGCTCCGCGAGGCCGGCGTGGCCCGCGACCAGCTCCTCGTGGCCCTGGCCGAGGTCCGCGGCCGCCAGCGGGTCACCGACCCGAACCCCGAGGAGAAGTACCAGGCGCTCGAGCGGTACGGGCGGGACCTCACCGAGCTCGCCCGCCGGGGCAAGCTCGACCCCGTGATCGGCCGGGACGACGAGATCCGCCGCGTGATGCACGTCCTCTCCCGGCGGACGAAGAACAACCCGGTCCTGATCGGGGAGCCCGGCGTGGGCAAGACCGCGATCGTGGAGGGCCTCGCCCAGCGGATCGTGGCGGGCGACGTCCCCGAGTCCCTCAAGGACAAGCGGCTCGTCCAGCTCGACCTGGGCGCGCTCGTGGCCGGGACGAAGTACCGCGGTGAGTTCGAGGAGCGGCTCAAGGCCGTGCTCCGCGAGATCGCCGAGAGCGAGGGCGGGATCATCACGTTCATCGACGAGCTCCACACGGTGGTCGGGGCCGGCGCCGCCGAGGGCGCGCTCGACGCGGGGAACATGATCAAGCCGATGCTCGCCCGGGGCGAGCTCCGCCTGATCGGCGCCACGACCCTCGACGAGTACCGAGAGAAGATCGAGAAGGACCCCGCGCTCGAGCGGCGGTTCCAGCCGGTGTACGTGGGGGAGCCCTCGGTCGAGGACACGATCGCCATCCTCCGCGGGCTCAAGGAGCGGTACGAGGTCCACCACGGCGTCAGGATCCAGGACTCGGCGCTGGTGGCCGCCGCGGTGCTCTCGAACCGGTACATCACCGGCCGGTTCCTCCCCGACAAGGCGATCGACCTGATCGACGAGGCCGCCTCGCGCCTGCGGATCGAGATCGACTCGATGCCGACCGAGATCGACGAGATCGACCGCCGGATCAAGCAGCTCGAGATCGAGCGAGCCGCGCTCCGCAAGGAGACCGACCCCGCCTCCAAGGAGCGCCTGGAGCGGCTGGAGCGCGAGCTCGCCGAGCTGCAGGAGCGGATGGCCGCGATGAAGGCCCACTGGGAGCGGGAGAAGGAGCACGTGGACCGGATCAGGGAGCTGAAGCGGGAGATCGAGCGGGTCCGGGGCGAGGCCGAGCGCGCCGAGCGCGACGGCGACCTCGAGCGGGCCGCCGAGCTCCGCTACGGCCGGCTGGTCGATCTGCAGAAGCAGCTCGAGGCGGAGCAGGCCGCCCTGGCCGAGGTCCAGGCCGAGGGGAAGATGCTGAAGGAGGAGGTCGACGAGGAGGACGTCGCCGAGGTCGTCTCGAAGTGGACCGGCATCCCCGTCTCCCGGCTGATGGAGGGGGAGATGCAAAAGCTCCTCCGGATGGAGGAGCGCCTCCACGAGCGGATCGTGGACCAGGACGAGGCCGTGACCGCGGTGGCGGCGGCGATCCGCCGGTCCCGGGCGGGCCTCGCCGACCCGAACCGGCCCATCGGCTCGTTCCTGTTCCTGGGCCCCACCGGGGTGGGCAAGACCGAGCTGGCGAAGGCGCTCGCGGAGTTCCTGTTCGACTCGGAGCGGGCCATGGTCCGGATCGACATGAGCGAGTACCAGGAGCGCCACGCCGTCTCCCGCCTGATCGGGGCGCCCCCCGGCTACGTGGGCTACGAGGAGGGGGGCCAGCTCACCGAGGCCGTCCGCCGCCGCCCCTACTCCGTGATCCTCCTGGACGAGGTGGAGAAGGCCCACCCCGACGCCTTCAACCTCCTGCTGCAGCTGCTGGACGACGGGAGGCTCACCGACGGGCAGGGCAGGACCGTGGACTTCCGCAACACGGTGGTGATCATGACCTCGAACCTCGGATCCCACCTGTTCGCCGACCCCACGCTCCCCCCCGAGGAGCGGAGGGAGCGGGTCCTCGCCGAGGTCCGGGCGGCGTTCCGCCCCGAGTTCCTGAACCGCCTGGACGAGATCCTCGTGTTCTCGCCCCTGGGGCGGGAGGAGATCCGGGGGATCGTGGAGCTCCAGGTCAGGGCGCTCGGGCAGCGCCTGGCCGAGCGGAGGCTCTCGCTCCGGCTCACCGAGGCCGCGAAGGACCACCTCGCCGAGCGGGGCTACGACCCGACCTACGGCGCGAGGCCCCTCAAGCGCCTGATCCAGCGGGAGCTCGCCGACCGGCTGGCCACGATGCTCCTCTCGGGGGAGGTCTCGGAGGGCGACGAGGTCGAGGTGGACGCCACCCCCGAGGGGCTGGTGTTCCGGGTGGCCGAGCGGGTGGGGGCGTAGCCGCCGCCGGCGGCCTTGTGAACCCGTTCACGATGCCTTGACCCGTCTCTCTCTCTCTACCATGCTGGGGACCGCGCGAGGAGGGGCGGTGTCGGGCATGGACCCCGGGGCGATCACGGACGGAGCCCGCTGGGCGCTCGTGGCGGTCTTCGCCCTCGCCGCGGCCGAGAAGGCCGAGACCCTCCTCCACCGGGCGGCGGCCTGGCACCCCGTGATGCTGCTGGGCCGCGTCCGCCGGCGCCACGCCACCGCGCTCATGGCGACGTCCCTCGTCCTTGATGTACTTGCCCTTTCGCTGCTCATCGTGTTGCCTCTCCCCGGAGCCCTGATTTCAGCCGGTCTCGTGAGCGCCTACACGGCGGCTGTCCGCCGCCTTCCCGAGGCCGCAGGCGGGTGTCGATGCCTCTGGAGGTTCTTCGAGGTGCGGACCCGTCAGGAGCTGATGGTGCGCAACTTGATACTGGGTCTGCTAGCGGGGGTCGTCGCTTCCTCGTCACCTCATGCCGGATTGGCAGGCGCGATTTCGGCTGTCGGAATCCTCGTAGTTCTCGTCGGCGCCACCCGTGCGGCCGCTCGACTTAGCTTCGGAACGGGAAAGCATCGTATCAGTTGGTCTGCGGACGATGGGGACCGTGGGAAGCCCGAACAGTGGGCCCTTGGTCACGCAGCCGTACCGCTACCGCGTCCTGGTCACGGCGTGCCAGATCCCCCGTTTCCGGAGGACGACCCAGGCTCCTCGGCGTGGGCCGAGACTCCAACGCATCAGCCGTTGAGCGGCAGGCAGGAAACATATGATAAATGAGCTTGCGCAATGGCTTGTCCTCGCGGCCCTTGTCTTTCTCCTCCTGGGAGTGCTCCGGCAGATGGGTCTCATGTTGCCTCCGGACGAGAGAGCCCCTTCCGCCTCCGGGGGGCCGGAGCTAGGGAAGCGAGCGCCCTCTGTTTTGCTGGAAGCATTGAAGGACTTGTCGAATCGAGATCGCAACCTCCGAGAAAATGGGTCTAGGACGATTGCATTCGTAACCGAGCGCTGCACCGGCTGCTCTGCTCTGCTTGCCAGCCTCGCTCAGAAGGAAAAACCTGTTCAAGAACCCATCGTTCTCGTTGCAAGACGTCCGAGTAGCGCTTTCCGGCAGGCGATAGAACAGACAGGTCTGCCAGTGATCTTTGACGTCGACGGCGACATCTGGCAGACATGCCAGGTGTTCGCGACTCCATTGGTAGTCAGACTGGACAGCACTGGCAGGGTTGTGGCAAAGGAGGTTACTCACTGTGTTGAAGGCTTCGAGACGGGGTAGATTCGATTGGGGTAACGTCCTTCAACTTGCTGACTTTGCCAGCTGAGGGGCACCTCTCCACCGTTC
>Ga0101941_1001700_pt1 | contig 13559 bp, 13 predicted proteins | sample DewCreD2012metaG_3_FD_75242 | JGI IMG/M metagenome (GOLD analysis project Ga0101941, IMG submission 75242) | Hot spring sediment bacterial and archeal communities from British Columbia, Canada, to study Microbial Dark Matter (Phase II) - Dewar... ...
CTTCCGGTGGGCTGTATATCCTTGCTTACTACCTGCTGCCCGGACTAAAAGCCTTTCACGACCCCGCCCGCTGGCTGATTCTCACCGACTTCGCGCTGTGTGTTGCTGCTGCGCTGGGCTGGGAGCACCTGCGCTTTTCGCGAAGGTGGTTGCTGTTGCCGTTGGTGCTGGTTCTTCTCGCCTTGTTGTGGAGCTGGCAGGGCGCACACCTCATCGAGTGGGCAGCGCGTCACGACGTGATTCGCGCCAGCCGCCCCGAGACCATCTCACCAGCCCTTGTTGGCTCAGCACATGCGACCGCTACAGCCGGTTGCAAGCGAGCGGTAGTAATAGCGGTCTTCGCCCTGCTTGTCCTGCGGCTCTCTCCATCGCGTCGCTGGTGGGCGGGAATGGCACTGATTCTTTTTGAACTGCTGCCGCCAGCGATGCCTGCCAACCCAACTACCGCCATGGCGACGTTTACTCAGCCTCCGAGCACCACACAAACAGTAGCGCGCACAGGGGGCAGGCTTTTCGTGCCCGAGCAGGTGCCGATGTGGCGTAAATACGTGAGCTACGTGCACTACGGGCCCACCTCGCCTGAATACCTGCGTCGCTGGCAGGAGATGCTCGGTTCGAACATCGGCATGATGTGGGGGTTATCGGAGGCATCAGGCTATGAACCGGTAGCGGTGAAACGAGCGGTGAGACACTATGTGATCCTCGCTCAGCAGTGGAAACAGTCTCCTCAGAGGGATGAACTGCTTCGAGAACTGCAAAGGGCAGGCGTCGGTGCGGTCGCAACGGGTGAAACCGCCGACGACTGGCGCGTATTCCCCCTGCCTGACCCGCCGATGCGTGCGTGGACGGCACACTCCGGTGAAGCGTTGCCTGTTCGCGACCTGTCGCCGCAGCAGGCGGAGGTAGTGAATGCGCCCGCCGGCGATATCGTGCTGACCGACACCGCCTATCCGGGGTGGAAGGTCTGGGTGAGCCGCAAACCTCAATCGTGGCGCATTTTTAAGAACGTCTTCCGTGTTGTCACAACGCCAGCTTCTGCCTCTCATCTCCTCTGGCGGTACGAGCCAGATACTTTGCGCATCGGGTTGTTTCTGTCACTGCTTGGATGCGCCACCGCCGTCGGCGTGCTCATTTTCGGGTATATAGCAGGGAAACCTCACAGCATCACGAAATAGGGCTTTCGGTGAACCTTTAAGGACAGGAGTGTGCAGGTGATGGCGTTCTTTCCAAATGTGGTTTTGATTGCCGCAGGCGCGTTGTTGTGCGTTACATGCCTGACGCAGTCTTCGCAAGAATTACCCTCGTTCGATTTCACCCGCCCGGAAACTGTTGCTGAATGGCAACCGACGCATCACATCTCCCGTATCAGCCATTCGCCGGAGGGCATGGTGATCGAAATCAGCGGGTATGACCCCTATACACACGGTCCCGTGCGTGAGTTTCCAGAAGGCGTTCCACTCTGGCTGGAGATTCGCCTCAAAAGCGAGCAAAAGGGGATGCTACAAATCTTCTATGCCCGCGCCGGACAGGGCACGGCAGAGGAACGCTCCGCGCGTCGCTTCGTCAACACGAACGACTGGGTGACGCTGAGGATGCCTCTGCCTGCGCTGGGTCCCCGTGCATGGATAAGGATAGACCCTCCCGGCACCTCGGGCAAGTGCGTGGTAGCGTACATACGCTTCTCGCCGCGCGTGACACCATCGCCACCGCAGTGGCAACCTCCTGCCGTTGAAGCGATGCCGGCAGAGGCGCCGAAGGTAACCTCCGGTGCACTTCAAGTATCCTTCCACCCCGATCGCGCCGATACGTTGCTGGTATCGGTCAAAGGTCAGCCGATGGCAACGGGATGGAACACCTCGCAGTTGTGCTACGAATCAGAGGGTGCGGTGCGCTGGCTACCTCTGCACAAAGAGGCAAAATCTTCCCTGACCAGAGAGCGCAACAGGGTGAGGATAACACACGTATTCAACGACCCCGATGGCGCAAGGTGGAAGATAGAGCAGGTTTTCTCCCCGTCCGCGCAAAGGGACGCGATAGATGTGCGCACCGTCGTGACCGTAGACCGCGACCGACAGGTCTATTTCCTGCCAATGCTGGTGCTCTTCCCGGGCGCAGGCTCCTTCGGTAGCGAGAAGGGACAGGCGTTGTTCGGCGGACTGGAGTATCTGGAGAACGAACCGAGCAGTTCAGAAGCAGACATCATCGGTCCCGCCTCTAAAAGGCAGGTTCCCGATACGCTCAAAATCACCGTCCCGCTGATGGTGGTGCAGGTGCAGGGACGGTACGTGGGTCTTATCTGGCAAACGGCAAACCATTTCAGTGCGCTGTTCGACTCGCCCGACCGCATCTTCGGCTCCGGCGGGCACGTGATGGGAGTGCTCTTCCCCGGCTCCAACGGCGACAACCGCGAAGAAGGCAACCTGCTACCCTACTTCCCCGAAACGCTGATGGCGAACGCACCTCTGGTACTGGACGCCACCATCATCGGTGGAGAGGGCGATACGGTGATTCCGGCGGTGCAGCAGTACGTGCGCCTGAGAGGACTGCCACCTGTGCCGAACACCGGGCTGGACGCGCAGGCGTATATGAAACTCGCGGCGGCAGGCTGGCTGGACTCGCGAATCCGTGAAGGCAACCTGTATCGCCACGCCTACTGGCCCGGTTTCGGTCCGCAACCGGCAGCGGATGCCGCCGTGTGGATGGAGTGGATTGCTGCGCACATTCGCGATAGCGAAACCGCTCGTCGCCTGCGACAGGCAGCGCAGGAAGCCATCGCCATCGTGCCAAAGGAGCAGTACCTGTTCAGCCGGGTATCACATGTGGCGTTCCCTGTGGCTCCACTAATATACGGCGCAGTGCCTGAAAGCCTCGAAGCCGCCCGCAACAGCGCGCACGACCTGCTGCGCTCGTTCCAGCCCGACGGTACAGTGCTTTATAACCCGCGCCCCGGCGGCACCGATTATGCCCGCACGCACTGGGAGCGCACAGCCAATGGGTTAACCGCTGCGGTGCTCGTGCGCCTGCTGGAGATGGCAATGTACTCGGGAGACAAGGAACTGATTGCTGAAGCGGTTCGTCGTCTGGAGCAATTCAAGCGATTCGATAACACCGTGCCGCGTGGGGCGCAGACCTGGGAGATGCCCCTGCACACCCCTGATATCCTGGCGTCGGCGCACATCGTGAAGGCATATGTTATCGGGTACGAGCTGACGGGTAACCCGGAGTTCCTGCGTCGGGCGCGTTACTGGGCATGGACAGGCGTGCCTTTCCCCTATCTCATCAACCCGACTGGTCAACCTGTCGGTCCATACAGCACCATCGCCGTACTGGGAGCCACCAACTGGCATGCACCCGTATGGTTTGGTCAGCCGGTACAGTGGTGCGGACTGGTATACGCGGATGCCCTTTACTGGCTGGCACGTCTGGAACCCAAAGCGCACTGGAAGCACATCGCCGACGGCATCACCGCCGCCGGTATACAACACACGTGGAAGCAAGATGACCCCGAACGACAGGGCTGCTTGCCCGACTTCTATCACCTGCGCGCACAGCGCAGTGACGGTCCCGCGATTAACCCGGGCACCGTGCAGGCAAACGCAGTTCGCCTGTATAATCTGCCTGCGGTTTATGATTATCGCGTGCTCCGCCGTAGCGGGTGCATCATCCACGCGCCGGGTACAATCACGGTGCTTGTCGACCAGAAGAATCTATGCAAGTTTCGCATAAAAAGCTGGATAGATAGACCGTACTATGTGCTGATAAACGGTCTGACAAAGCAGCCACAGGTGAGTCTCAACGGACAACCGCTTTCCATTACCGACCCGCACCGGTACCTGCAGGAGGGCGGTAACCTGATATTGCAGATACAGGGCGAAGCAGAGGTGCAAATCAACATTCGATAGAGGAGGTTAACATGCGCTACCGAAGTGTCTGGATATGTGCTGTGGGATGCTGGATGCTTCTTGCAATCGGCGCAGTTGCAGATGTACGCCTTGCACGCATCTTCAGCGACCACGCGGTACTGCAACAACGCAAGCCGGTGCCCGTTTGGGGCACTGCAGAGCCGGGTGAAAAGGTGACGGTGGAGTTTCGCGGGCAGAAGGTCAGTACCGTTACCGGCGACGACGGTGAGTGGCGCGTTACACTGAAGCCGATGCCCGCAGGCGGTCCTTTTCAGATGACCGTGCGCGGCAACAATACGATAGTGCTCGATGACGTGCTGGTTGGCGAGGTCTGGATATGTTCCGGGCAATCCAACATGGAGTGGCCTGTGGCGCTATCCAATAACGCCGAGCAGGAGATAGCGCAGGCAAACTATCCGCAGATTCGCCTCTTCATGGTGCCTAAAGCGGTTTCCGACCGACCTCTGAAGGATCTGAATGGCGGCGCGTGGCAAACTTGCACGCCAGAAACGGTGCGCAACTTCTCGGCGGTGGGATACTTCTTTGCCCGTGAACTGCACCGAACGCTAAAGGTGCCGGTGGGTATGATCCAGTCCGCATGGGGAGGCACGCCCGCCGAGTCGTGGACGAGCAAGCCCACACTGATGGCGAATCCCTCCCTGCGCTACCTGCTGGAGAACTGGCGACGTGCCGAAGCGAACTACCCGCAGGCGCTGGAGAACTACCAGAAACAGCTGGCAGAGTGGGAAAAAGCAGCCGCGCAGGCACGCGCCGAAGGAAAACCCGAACCGAAGAAGCCCGACCCACCGCAAAACCCACGCACCAACCCATGGAAGCCCTCCGGGCTGTTTAACGCCATGATTGCGCCTGTCGTGCCCTACGCGATTCAGGGTGCTATCTGGTACCAGGGCGAATCGAACGCAGGCAGAGCCTACGAATACCGCACCCTGTTCCCCGCCATGATTCAGGACTGGCGCGAGGCGTGGGCGCAGGGCGACTTCCCCTTCCTCTTCGTGCAGCTGGCGAACTTCATGGCGGTCAAGCCTGAGCCGAGCGAGAGCGCATGGGCAGAGCTCCGTGAGGCGCAAACGATGACCCTCGCCCTGCCCAAGACGGGTATGGCGGTAGCCATCGACATCGGCGACGCGAACGACATTCACCCGCGCAACAAGCAGGACGTAGGCAAACGTCTCGCCCTGAACGCGCTGGCAATCGCCTACGGCAAGAAGGTGGTGTACTCCGGTCCCATTTACGAACGCATGAAGCGCGAAGGCAACACTATCCGCCTGTACTTCAAGCACGTGGACGGCGGATTGACCACTCCCAACGGTGAGCCGCTCAAAGGTTTTGCCATCGCCGGCGAGGACCGCAGGTTCGTGTGGGCGGAGGCGCGCATCGAGGGCAACACGGTGGTCGTCTCCAGCCCGCAGGTATCAGAGCCGGTAGCGGTGCGCTATGCGTGGGCAGACAATCCGGTGTGTAACCTGTATAACCGGGCAGGGCTTCCCGCCTCCCCCTTCCGCACGGACGACTGGCCCGGCGTCACACAGGGAAGGAGATAATTTCGACCGCGCTCCTCTCCTGCTTCTGCGGGAGAGGAGCATTTCACCAAAATGTCGGAGCGGAAAGCATTAAGGCGACAAATCCACTCGCTCCGAGTGGTTCAGGATGTAGCTGACGAAACTCGCTCTGTTGCATCGCCTGCTTTCAAACTCTTCTGGTGAATAGGCAAGCACGTCTATCGGCTCCCGTAGCTGTGCCAGAACATCACCGAGTATTTTCCACCGCTCCGCGTAAGGCATCCCGCTGAACGCCGGAGATACAATGAGCAGGTCAACATCACTATCTTCGCGCGGGGTTCCTTCCACATGAGAACCGAAGAGGTACGCCCCTGATACGGTGACCCCGTACGTTTCTAGCAACCTGATGTATCTCCTTGCGATGTCAGCGACTCTGCTTGTTGTTTTAGCCATTGTAAAAAACCTCGTGCCTCTCGCAAGTAGCTATCTAACTCGACGGCTCCATCTTAACATGTCCGTCTGCGTACAGGCGCAGGGTCATCTCGGGGAAGCGATGCCAGCTATCGGAAACCATCTTCGCCTCGGAAGCAGGCATGGTGCGAATATATACCGCCCACGGAGGGAAGTTGGGGTCGTACTCGCCGATACTGCGGAAGTAGTCGATGCCGTAGTCCACATCGCCCAGATAGAAGTAGCTGGTCCCCGGCGAAACCCAGTACCGACCGGGCTCTGCGTTGCCCTCAAACCCGTCCAATCGACATAAGAAAACGCCCCGATGCGATACATATCCCGACATCAGCGAGAGAAGACGCAGCGGATACTCGTCATCGTAGTCGCTGAGATACATCTGTATCGCCATGCCGATTTGACGCAGGTGGGACGTGCATTCCGTCTCGTAACTGCGCTGACGCGCACTGCTGAACACGGGAAACAGCAACGCTGCCAGCAACCAGATGATGCCGACCACAATCAGCATCTCCGGCAAAGAGAACGCCCGCTGTTTACGCATCTTCTGTCGCCTCCTCTCGAAGCGTCGACGCCCAGATGGCACTCACCAGCACCGTCTCCACGCCTTCCTCTACCCTGCCGAACACTGACTGGAACATGCCAAGAACGCTTATTGCCAGCAACGCGCCGCCCCATCCCCAGCGGTACACCGGCTGACACTGGCGCAATCGCCGCACGAACGCCACAACCAGCGCTATGGCGAAGAGACCACCCCATATCCCGCGCTCGCACAGCCAGAGCAGTAACTGGTTCTCCGGTGCGCCGTACCAGGTGCTGACCGCGTAGCCTCGCCACGTGGAGGTATAACGCAGGCGCACATTGTCTACGCCCACACCCCACAGCCAGTTCTCCTTGAACATCTGCCAGCCCATGCGCCAGATGTCCACCCGCGCTTGTGCAGTCGTGTCGCCGAGTCGAGGGCTGCTCTCCAAACGCAAGGCATACATACCCCCAAGCAGTATCCACAGCGCCATCCCCAGCGCTATCGCCAGACGCCTCTGCTCCCACAACGCGTACACCACCAACGGCAGCACCACACCGACCGCCAGCCATGCCGAGCGCGAGTAGGTAAACCACAACGCAGCCAGCATCACCGGCGCAGAAATACCGAGCACACCCCGCGCTCTATGATAGCGCAATCGGTGCATCAGCGCAAGGCACGTCGGTAAGGCGAGGAGCATCATCGTGTACACATGCACCGGCGTGCCAAATGTGCCTCCAGCCCGCGCCAGCCGGTGGGTATGGAACAGGTTCTGCCCCATCGCAAAAGTTGCCAGCGCGTAGCCCGCCTGCATAACCGCCAGCACGACCACTATCGCCATCAACTGCGTGGGCGTTAGCAAGCGTGCGCATAAGGCTCCTGTGCTTAACAGGCACAATACCCACGCACACCGGAGGTAGCCTGTACCCGCGTACCCGCGCCCCATCGGGTCAAACAGATATCCGCTCGCCAGTACCAGCAGCAACAACCACAGGAGGCTTGCCCAGCGTTCCAGACGTGCGTTGCGGGCAAATGTCCACCACGCCACCACAAACACCCCTGTACTCACCAGCAGAGCCGTCGAAGGGGGCGCGTCTACCAGAGCGCGACGGATGAGAATCTCCGCCGAGTACCTTTGCCAGAGCGTGTTGGGCAAAGTATATCCCACCACCAGCCAGAAGGCGACCAACCACCGCAGGAGGCTCCATGCTTTCACCGTCTCTATGCCTTACGTCCCTCCGCTCGCCTCAACCGCCAGTACCAGAGGACGCCGATGGTGATGAGCAGGAGCGCGGGTAGGCTTCTTACAGGGAAGGGTAGTACTGCAGACTCTTCACGCTCGTTCTGCTCTCTTCGCATCTTCTCAAGTACTCGTATACTTGGTAATCCCTCCTTTTTCAGTATGTAGAGCACGCCCGGCTCACCTAACCGGACATCCTTAACTACTATCCTATCCTTAAACCATTCTGGACGGCTCTTGGAGGACTCCTCGACACTTTTGAGCTGGCACTCTGAACGTATTTTCATTAAGGTATAGATGCTCAAACTCCCACGAATGGTTTGCGGTATCCAGATACCAGCGAATTCTTTCCAGTCTGTCACGGTGATTTCTTCCGAAAAGTCGCCTTTTCGAGCGCGCACTGTGACAGGGGCATAACCCTTCGTTGGGTCTAATACGATTTGTACCTCTGGAGAAGCGTATCTGCCAACGGTAATATCTGGCATCAGACGCCCTGTCAGCAGAACCTTTGCTTCCATCAGCTTTACTTGAACATCAGGAGCGAGCAGGCGTAATGGGTTTAGACCAGTCAAGACCGCCGCCATCAAGCCGCTATCCAGACATGTTCCTGAAAGGTATAACCTGCGGACGAAGGGGATTCCCTCTTTGGGATGTTGTCCGACAAAATACAGCGGAGCACTTACAATAGCGGCAGACGGTGAACTTTTCAGAACGACCATTTCCTCCTGCATCTGCAGTTGGCTCGGCGTTCCAGACGGTGTCTCGCCACCCTCTCGAGGCAACAGGCGGGCTATCCAGACGCCTCGACACACAAAACCATCCTCCCAACCAGATACAGTGAGGGTGGTTCTGGTGGTAGACGGGGAGGCGCGCTTGAGTGGGGACAGGTCCTGAGTGGATGCAGGAAGAGGCAAGTGTCGCACGAGATACCACTCCGTTCTCAACTGCGTACATATCTGTTCCCTGCGTTCTAAAACGTTCCGTACAGCGTAAATGTCATCAGGCTGAGATAGTAAGGGATTCGCTACCGCAAGCACCACGAGGATGGACAAACAGATGAACCGCACTGCGAGCACCTCCTATACGAAAGGTTCCTCATAGCAAACTCTGCCTTCCGTAACGTTGTTTGTCTTTGTTTCCACGTTCTCGGGGTCGTCTACATCGCAACTGCAGCTCGTCCTGCCGTTCCGCCACCTGCAGGGTCCGACAACCTGAAAGATTGGCACTATAGCAGGTTGCTCCCAACATGCCATCCCGGAACCGGGCTGAGGACCGCACTCCCCCCGATAAATTATGTGCCCTAGGCAACTATGCAGGCATTCGTTTTCTGGATCTGCCTGGACAATTTCACACTGGACGATATCCCATTCCAGTAAACTGCGGTGCTGCTGGCAACGTCCCTCAATGATGCTGGTGCTCCTCGCCCACGCCCTGTTTAACCACAGGGATGACGCCGTATTTGCAAGCATCCACACCGCCAGCGCTACCAGAAAAGCGAATACGTGCTGTCGCATGGTTGCAAACCTCCTTTGAAGTGGTTTTCCAGTAATATTTACCGTTTCACCCCCTCAAAAGGGGACATACTCTTACGCACGGTGAAACGCAATAATACATCCTCTTGCCAGCTCTCCCCGCCACGCCGAAAACTCAGGCGCAACACCTTGCCGTGCACCCCCGCGCCCAAACCCGCCGTGTCCACACGAACGGCAACACGCTTCCACCCAAAAGCCCCCAGAGCAGAGCGCGGCTCCTCCGGCACCGTGCAACCACAACTCGGTAACGCCTCCATCTCCAGACCCCTGACCGACAGGTTCACCACCGTCACTGCCGTCTGAACCACCTCGCCAGCACACAGCACGCCCAGGTCCACACGCTTGCCGATAATCCATACTCCATGATGACCGCCTGCCTGCGCCACGCCCATCTGTACCAACCAGATGACCCCAAGCCATATCAGCACCAGGGGTAACCATCGCTTACGTCCCATCTACGTACCCCCCCCGTAGTCCGCCAGCAGATCGCGCAGTTTCTGCTTCAACCGCTGTAATCGCTTCTTGACCGCCTCCTCACCGATGCCCAACCGCTCGCCGATGGAGGCACACGTCTCGCCGTCAATGTAATGCCTCTGCACCAGATCCCGCTCTGAATCGGTCAACCTCTGCAGGCAAGCCTTGACGTCGATAGAGAGCAGCAACTGCTCCTCCCACGACACACAGCCACAGTCCTCCTCTATCGCGCACTCCAGTTCGTTACGCCTCTCACTGCGACGCACGAAATCTACCCACACCGCACGGCAGATGTGGCTGACCAGTTCGGGGTCGGTTGTCAGCCCGCGTGCCTCCGCCACCAGCACCCGATACAGGCAATCCTGCACCAGGTCGTCCATCTCCTGCGGGTGGCAGCGTTTGCGGAAGTAGCGAACGACCTGCTGTCGAACCTGCTGCACTTGCTGTTCCTGCAACCCTCTCTCCTTTCTGCAGCACGGCAGAACCCTATCTTTTACCCTCTGCTCGCCTCAACCGCCAGTACCAGAGGACGCCGATGGTGATGAGCAGCAGAGGAGGGATGATGCGCCACCAAGACGACCGGACAGCTCCTTTTCCACGAGTAGCACGGGTTCTCATTGCCTCCAATTCCTGGAGCGATGGCAGCCGTTCAGAGAGCCGATACGTAACACCCTCCTCACCGGGCGTCACCAATCGGGTGTCTGTTACGGGCGCTCTTTCCCTGAACCACTCAGGAGGTTTCAGCGAGGAATCACGTACACCGATAAGGCTCAGATGCTGACTACTCCCCCATGCTCCACCCCTCAACACAAGATTGCCGGGCAGCCACAACCCTCGATATCTTTTCCATTCTCGTACTACCACTTCCCCTACCCTGCCCTCCGGGCGAGTAAATCGAATGCTGGTGACTGCTCCTCCTTTGCTGAGGTCAATGGTGATTCTTAATGGTTTGTCGGGAGCGTAGTTAGAGTATGGTGCATCCACCTCCTTCATCCTACCCTGCACGATAACCGAGTGTTGGTTATCCTCAGTCGAGCTAACTTGTATATCCTGAAGCAGCCCAAGCGGGTTTATCCCTGCCATCACGATGAGCAATACCGGTTCGTGCAAAACCCACTGCGCAAAAGGCTGTACTATGCGCCCATCTACGAGCACCCCGTTGGGGTATATTATTGCTCTGTAGGGAGCACGTACCTCTGGGTTGCCAATTACCGGTAGGTCGCCCCAAAAAGCATATTTATCACCCAACCCACGCAGAACCCACCGTGTGCGCTCGCGATAACCATAAGCGAGGGCAGAATACATGCGGCGAATATCTGGCTCCACCTTAGCGCGCTCCGCAGGCGGGTGGGATTGCAAAGCACGTTGGATGTCTTGTTCCAACCTGCGTACCGCTGCGGGATCGCCAGGTACATCCCTTGTCCAGTCCCACTCCGTTTCCAATCGGAGACAGTTCTGCTCTCTCTGCCGAAGCACGCTGACAAGAGCGGAGGGTACACCCCGCTCTTGTCCTACGGCTGAGTTCAACATCAGTAGCGCAAGTAGTAAACTAACCGACAGGAAACAGACATACTGATTCAACAGGAAATATCCAGCCATACTTCGCAGTCCCTTACCGTGACGGTCTCAGATGCTTTCCCGCGATAATTGTATATCGCTCCACAGTTACTGTTTCTACTGCATGGGGGACTACCAACGCAATATGACTCGTAGACGTCCGGTATGGCTGGGTGATAGTATTCTCTACAGCGCGACATGGGGTTCTCGCTAGGGACACACCCGCCATGCAACGCCACAATTTTGCGGCAGACACCTGTACATCTCTGCCCGTCTTGCTGACAGTGATTTTCCAAGCGCACCTGGTGCCAGTAGTAGTAACACTCCTCTGCGCAAGTGACGCTGGTTCCCGAAGCCAGCGCTGACAAAGAAGCTGCAACAAGATTAGCAACAGTCCACACCACCAGCGCCACCAGAAAAGCGAACACGTGCTGTCGCATCACTGTAAACCTCCTTTTACCCCCTCAAAAGGGGACATACTCTTACGCACAGTGAGAAGAAGTAACGAATGGCCTCCGTTCGTCTCTTGTATCTGCTCCTCCTGCAACCCTCTCTCCTTTCCACAACATGGCGGAAGCAGAACAATTTACGGTTTGCGCTCAACTCGCTTCAGCCGCAGGTACCAGATGCTCCCAAGCACAATCAAAGATATTGCCACCAGCGATTGCCACAGGGGGAATCTGCTGCGGCGAGAAGCCTGCTGAGGCGCTCCAACCATCACAAAGGGTTGGGGGGTAGCAGTGCCAACTGCTGACAGTACGCCCCTTTCGGGAAGTCTCCCTGTCCAAGAGTAATGATAGGTTGTACCCTGCACGAAGAGCAAGCCGCTTGCGGCAATCCTCTCTGGCGGGATGTCGCGCAAGTCGGCGACAGGCGTACCAATGGGTAATTCAATATGTATCTCCGCCGGCGTTTTACGCACTTGCCTGAGTGTTAGCACTGCAATGCGTGAGCCAGAACTTGCGGTTTGCCTGATTTCCATTCGTCTGGGCAGCCACCAGTCGTTGGCATGGTACCAATCCGAGACGGTATACTCTAAATGGAACGACCCTATCTCGCCGCTAAAAGCGGCAGGGGCGAACCGTTTGGTGCTATCCAAGCGGAACTCCGCGGTAATGCCTGGCGCATCGGTCAGCCGAAAGATTACAAAATGACCCCGCTTTTCGCTGAGGTCCCAGTTTCCCTTGCGCCACTGAAAAACGCTTGCCGGTGCAAACACGCGCAGCGGGTCGGCACCCGCCACGAAGGATGGATGTAGCAACAGCATCAGCTCGTCGGGCAAAGGAGGCAGAGGTGTTCCCATATACAGCGCATCAGCAGGTGCAGGTAACACGAGTGCGGAAGAAGGCATACGGGAAGTATTCGCAGGCTGAGGCATTATAATAACGAACTGCTTCCCAAACCAGTAGTCAAATCGTCCCACCTGCTCTGGTAAGGTGGAGTGAGCCTGCGTATACCCCACATAAGTCAAGTTGGGGGTGCGACATACAACGAGCTGACCTCCTACCGTTCGTTGCAGTGGTATGGACGCGTGGCCAGCAGACTCCAGCATAGCACGCTCAGCCTCGTTTGGTTGTAAGGAAACCTCTATAGAAACGTCCCAGATGAAAGTTTGTCGGCTACACCAGGCGTCACGCCTTCGGCATTCTTCACTCAGAGCATCACCACCTGCCGTTGAGACAAGAACACACCATACGGCGACGGCAGGGAGTATAGTAGTCCACGCGCTACGCCAGCACATCGGCATTTCCTTTCTTCGCATCACCAACGGCAACGGAGGGTTGTGACATTATAGGGTCCCCAGTACGTGTAATTCCCCAAACACGTGTTGCAATTGTACCCGTTGTTGGAGGTGCAATCGGAGCGATACAACCCGGCGTTTACAGTAATCTGCTCCTGCACACATGTCCATCCGGGGCTCTCGACACACGCCGAACAAGGGTAAGTACCCGTTACCCAACACCCGCCGTTGCAGTTCGGTAGATGTCCGTTACAGCTGAACAGGTACCATGCCCAGCAGGAGCTGGACTGCACGCAGTATGCGTCGTCCGTGACGATAACCCTGGCGGAAGGACTGGGGGGCACGGTTGCAGGGCGTATAGAAACACCCGATCCCTGCGCGAGAGTACGTATAACCAGACCTCCCACCGTCCACACCGCCAGCGCCGCCAGAAAAGCGAACACGTGCTGTCGCATGACTGTAAACCTCCTTTGAAGTGGTTTTCCAGTAATATTTACCGTTTCACCCCCTCAAAAGGGGACGTACTCTTACGCACAGTGAAACGCAATAACACATCCTCTTGCCAGCTCTCCCCGCCACGCCGAAAACTCAGGCGCAACACCTTG
>Ga0101941_1001704_pt1 | contig 13508 bp, 13 predicted proteins | sample DewCreD2012metaG_3_FD_75242 | JGI IMG/M metagenome (GOLD analysis project Ga0101941, IMG submission 75242) | Hot spring sediment bacterial and archeal communities from British Columbia, Canada, to study Microbial Dark Matter (Phase II) - Dewar... ...
CACCCCTCTTTACCAAATTCTCATTGTATTTTTTCCAATTTCTTTCAATCATTCCGAAAGTTTTAAAGCACAAATTTTTATCACCCCTAACCCCCCTTAACACTATTTATTGGACAAAGCAAAAATTTTAGTAAATAATAAAAAATGGAAATTCTCTAAATGAACAGTTTTCAGCCCTTTTATACAAATTAATTAAATAATCATATATTTCACTTTTTTGTGCCTGGAAAAGTAATTCTTGATTAATTTGTCTAATTAGTTCATGAGCTTTGGGATTCTCCAAAACTAAATTGAACTTCTTATATTTAAGAGGATTTTCATTTAGTTTCAAATTCCAATCAAAAAAATAATTTATATCTTTTAGAGGACAAAAGCATTTAAAAAGGTATTCAGAGTGCCACTTTAAATCTTTAATGATATTTTTAAGCTTATAAAACTCATCAAAATTTTTAATCTCAATATCTAAATTTAAAAACTTATCACCTGTAATAAGAAACTTTGGAGAAAGATTATCAAAAATCATTTCAATAATCCTATCATAACTATAACCACCTTTACCATGTAAAAATGCCCATCCATTCTTTCTAAAAAATAATGTTAATGTCCAAGCTCTTGGTCTAATTTCTAATTTATCCAAATTTTTTAAATCATCTCCAAATAAAGGTTCTCTTTTATTATTAATAATTTTCCAAAATGGAAGTTCATTTTCTTGAAGGAGTCTAAATGGTTTTCTTTTTAATTTTAGCAAAACTTCATTAAATTTTTTATTAAAATCACTATTTGAAATTTCAATAACAAAATTTTTAAATTCATCAGTTTTTGATATTTCAGAAACTTTCTTAACATTTAAATTTAAATTGTAAAACTTAAACGTCCAACTTATCATAAAATCACTATAATTTTCAATCTCCTTAGCTAAATTAAATGCTATCTCAAAGGCAGAATCTAATTTTTTTAATAGTTTTTTATGTGTTAAGGCTTTAAATTTTTTATAGAAATTAAATAATTTATCCTTATCAATACTTGGAAATTTTTCAAAAACTATCTTTTCATCAAATTTTAAGAAAGAAACCTTATGGATATTAAAATTATCATCTATTGTCCAAGTAAAAATTTCATCCCTTTCATCGTGATCTGCAATTAAAAAAATGTGATTTCTATGGTTCTTTAATAAAATTGGTTTTAGCAAAATTCCATAATAAAAAAAAACTGGTTGATGACCACTTACAACTTTTGGATAATTTAAAATTTCCTCAATTGAAGGTTTTACTATTATTCTTTCCATAATTTTAATAAATTTCTAAATTCTTCTTCAAAATAATTAACTCTCCTAACAATAACCCTATGATTTAATCTAATATCATTTGGAATTTGATAGAGACTATAAATACCACCAAATTTTGGTTCTCTTAAAACATAAACCAACTCAGAAATTCTTGAAAGAACAATAGCAAAAGAACACATAATACAAGGTTCAACATTTACATAAATTTTACAATTATTTAAGAATTTAACGTTTAGCTTCTTAATGGCTTTTTTAATAGCGATAATTTCCGCATGTCCCAAAACATCATTTTTTGTTTTATTAAATCCTTTTGAAATAACGTTTTTACCATCAGTAATTATAGCACAAATTGGTATTTCACCTTTTTTTAACAATTTTCTACAATCTTTTAATATCATTTCAAAAATTTTTTCATCACTTAACAATTAAATCTCCCTCCTCATTCAAATCATTTATTTTAACTTCATAAATTTTTCCAGGTTTAAATGAACCTTTTAGAATAACTTTTCCATCTACATTTGGAGCATCATAAATTGTTCTACCATAAAAATAACCTCTTTCATAATCTTCAATTAAAACAGGAATTTTTTTATTTATCAAATTCTTTTGAAATTCTAAAAATTTTCTAAATGAAACTTCTCTTGCTATTTCATATCTCTCATTTTTAATGCTTTCATCTATTTGATTCTCAAAACCATAAGAAGGTGTTGAAAATTCTCTATAATATGGAAAAACACCAATTCTTGAAAATGGACTATCTAAAATAAAATCTATTAATTCATTAAATTCATCCTCGGTCTCAGAAGGAAAACCAACAATAATTTCTGTTCTTAATGTATAATTTTTTAGATATTTTTCTATTATTTCAAGGGCTTTTAATATAGCAAATTTACCACCTGTTCTATTCATAAGTTTTAAAATTCTGTCGTTTATATGCTGAATGGGAACTTCAAGATAAGGAACAAATTTTGAATTAGCCAATAATTTAATGAAATTTTCATTTTTTACAATTCCATAAGGATGAACGTACAGAATTCTAAACCAGTCAATTTCATTAATTTTATTTAATTCTTCAATTAAATCAACAATGGCACATTTTCCATATAAATCATATCCATAAAGTGTAAAATCTTGTGCAACTAATATAATTTCCTTTATATTTAATTTTGAAAGCATTTTTACTTCATTTACAATATCTTCAATAGGTCTTGAGCGAAAATCTCCTCTAATTGAAGGAATTGTACAAAATGAACATCTTCTTGAACAACCTTCACCAATTTTAACATAAGCATAATAACTTGTCGTAATAATTCTTGGTAAATTTGAATTTGGAATATATCTTGGATTTTCAAAAATTTTTGGTTTTAACTTATTTTCAATTAAATCTACAATTCTTCCAATATCATCATGTCCTATTATTAAATCAATATCGGGAAATTCTTCTAAAAGTTTTTGCTTTTTTCTTTGGACAAGACATCCAGCTACAATTAACTTTTCAATTTCGCCATTTCTTTTCTTTTGAATATATTCTTCTATTTCACTTTCACTTTCCTTTATCGAACTTTCAATAAAAGCACATGTATTTATAATTACAATTTTACCATTCTCTGAAAATTTATAATTAGCATTTTCCAATAAACCCATAATAACTTCACTATCTACAACATTTTTTGGACAGCCTAAATTAACAATTTTATAAGTCTTCATAACTTCAATAACCCTTCCCTATTTAAGTAATAATTTATTTTACTATCAAAGAAAAGCGGTCTATAAATTAAAACATTATCAACAATACCTTCATTAATTTTCACTTCAAAAATCTCTTCACCAATTTTAATAGTTTTTTCAGAAGAGATTTGTTTTATTGTTTTTGAGTTTGCTTCAATAGTTCTTATAAAAGGTCTTATATAATCATAAAAAATCTCACTTCTACATGCATAGTAAGAACTTTTGTATATATGATTTGATATTGTTAAAACATTTTCAATTGGTCTTAAACTTGGCTCAATTAAATCAACCTTCTTATATGAAAGAATATAATTTGCTAAATCGTATTCATAAAACTTTATAAGTTTTCTGATTGATGGAATAAATGGTGGGTAATTTCTATAATTTGGTTTTTTATCAAAGCTAACACTCTTATATTCAAACATTTCTTTTTTCATTAAGTTTCTAATATCATCTACTGAATTGATATTTAAATTTATTCCAAATCTTTTAATTAAACTTTTGAATATCCACCAAGCAGGCATACTATCTTCATAATTCCACAACGCTTGTTTGTGAATTTGAACCCTTCCTTCGCAATTTGTTCTACTTCCATCTTCTTCAAAAATTGTCGTCTCAGGCAAGATGTACTTTGCATATTTTACAGAATAGTCAGCAAAAGGAGAAATATAAATAATTATAGGAATTTTACGTAAAGCACTTTCAATTTCATTTCTACTTGGAAATTCTAAAATTAAATCAGTATGCCAAATGAATAATGCTTTAATTTTACCTTCGTTTGCCTTTTGAATAATATCGTAAATTGAAATATTATTTAATCCAACATCAATAAATCCTTGAGCATTAGGCCTTGTTCTCAAAATTAAAACTTTACAATTTTCTCTATAAACTGAACCAATTAAAACATTTCTTATAACACTATATGGTAGATTATCAGGTAGAATAATAATAGTTTTTCCTTGTTTTAATTCAATATCTTCAAATTTTTCTCCATCTTTAAGTAGTTTTGCAAGTTTATAAGCATAAAATTCAATTTCATTTGGATGAAATAAGACACCCCTAGCCCAATTTTCACTTATATATCTCTCCTTATAAAAATTAAAAACATAAACATTAGCATTATTCCTTTTTGCCTTAATAATTCTAATTCCAAGGATTGGAAAGCTATTCTTAATATCACCAAAAATAATTATGTTTTGAGCAGTATCAATATCCGTAATTTTGGCGTTTCCAATAGAATATCCAAATACCTCTTTTATTGGATCTATATCATAATTCAAAAAGCTTATATTTTCAGTAAATAAAAATTCCTTAAATAATATCTTTGAAATAAATGCACTTTCATTGGAACTTCTTGCACCACTAATTAAAGCAATTTCCTCACCTTTTAAATTTTTAATATCTTCATAAATGGCATCTAAAATATATTCCCAATTAACCTTTCTATAATTTCCATTTTCTTTAATTGTTGGATAAGCAATTCTATTTTCAGCATTTACCCAACTATAAGAATATCTTTCTCTATCTGAAAGCCAAAAATCATTTACAGAAGGATTATCTCTTGAAGTAATTCTATACACTTTAAATAAATCTTTTCTCCTTCCACCAATCTCAAAAGGTCCTCTGCTTAAAGGTTTTTTTCTTCTTACTTCAACATATATGTTAGAACCAATAGAATCATCAGGAGCAATACTTTCAATACTTTCAATTTCCCAAGGTCTTGCTTTGAATTTATAACTTCCATCATTTATTGCACCAAGAGGACAAATTTCCCACATATTTCCAGAAAATTCGTTTTCTATAATTTCCTTTTCCCAAACACCAAAGACTTCATACCAACCTCTATTATAAGTCCCCCATTCAGTTCCCCCTCCAATTAACCAAAAGAATCTACTACATCTATCACATTCAATACATCTATTTGGATAAAGGTCAAGAAATGGACTAACATTTTTCTTTTCAAATTCTCTCTTTGGGAATTCATATCTGCTTCTATCACTTCCAAATCTTAATGTTAGCTCTTGTAAATCACATTCTCCTCCCGCATCGCATGTAGGACAATCCAAAGGATGATTTAATAATAACAATTCAAGAACACCTTTTTGAATATCATTTTTAACAACAGGGCTATTTGTTATAACTTCCATATTATCTGAACACACTGTTGCACAGGCAGGCATAATTCTAGTAACATTATTTATCTTAACTTCAACATTACAAATTCTACAAGCAGCAACATAAGGCATTTTAGGATGATAACAGAAAACAGGAATAAATATGTTATTTCTCCAGGCAACCTCTAAAATTGTTTCACCTTGTTTAAACTCATATTCTTTATTGTTTATAAAAATTTTAGACATTTTGAAAATTTTAAAGAATAACTCATTTACTTATGTGCCTTGTCCAATAATTCTGAAAACATCATTATTTCTTTATTTTTCCCCACCCACCCTAAGAATAAGCCTTCGGCTTTAAAATACCCGTTTTTCGGCATGGAGGACTTGGACAAAGCATAAAATAACTTTCTCGTTTAAAATTTTCAAACTATGAAAAAGCTCTCGATTTTGGATGTTCCAAAAGAAACTTTTAAGGACAAAAGGGTTTTTGTAAGGGTTGATTTTAATGTTCCTATTGAAGATGGAAAAATTTTAGATGATTATAGAATTAAAAAAAGTCTTGAAACAATAAATTATCTAATAGAATGTGGTGCTAAAATAATTTTAGCAAGTCATCTTTCAAGACCAAAAGGTAAGGATTTAAAATTTTCCTTAAAACCTGTTGGTATTCATCTTTCAAAGCTATTAAATAAAGAAGTTAAATTTTTTGATATGATTGAAGAGAATTATGTTGATTATTTAGGGAAAATTAAAGGCAAAGTCTTAAATTTGAAATCAAAAGAGATTTTATTACTTGAAAATTTAAGATTTAGTGATGGTGAGGAAAAAAATGATGAAAATTTTATAAATGAAATTTATCAGTTAGCTGAAATTTATGTAAATGATGCATTTGGAACAAGTCATAGAAAACATGCATCTGTTTATGGTTTAGCATTAAAATATAAATTGAGATTAGCAGGTATTCTTATGAAAAATGAAATTGAATATCTTTATAAAGTTAAGGAAAATCCAATTAAGCCATTTTATAGTGTAATAGGAGGTTTTAAAATATCTGATAAAATTAAAGTTCTTGAAAATTTAATTAATGTTTCAGAAAAAATTCTAATAGGTGGTGCTATGGCTTATACATTTTTAAAAATAAAAGGAATTAAAGTAGGAAATTCTGTTATAGATAATAGTGCTATTGAATTTGCTCAAAAATTCCTTAAAGACTATCATCAAAAAATTGTTCTTCCAATTGACCACGTTGTAAAAAATTCTCAAATAAAAGAAGTTTTGGAAATAGATGATGAATATAAAGGAATGGATATAGGAAAAAGAACAATAGAATTATTTAAAAATGAATTAATTAATGCAAAGATGATTTTTTGGAATGGACCACTTGGTAAATTTGAAGAAGATGAATTTAGTGGGGGAACATTTGAAATTGCTAAGTTTATAAGTGAATTAACAAAAAAAGGTGTAATAACAGTCCTTGGTGGCGGAGATACGGTTTCAGCAATTCATAAAGCCAATTTAAAAGATGAGGATTTTACTCATGTTTCAACAGGTGGTGGTGCAACATTAGAGCTATTAGCAGGTGAGGAAATGCCAGGTGTGGAGGTTTTAAATGATGTTTAAGAAAAAAGAAAATTCACCTGATAATATAGATACAATTTTAGGGAAAGGTGGTATTTTTAAAGGGAGTTTTGAGGTTGAAGGTGGTGTTTTGATTGATGGTAAGGTTGAAGGTGATGTTAAATCAAAAGGGATTTTAATAGTTGGAAAAGATGGTTATATAATAGGAAACGTTTGGGCAAGTGATTTAATTATTAGTGGTAAAATTGAGGGTAAGGTTTATATTAAAAACAGAGTTGAGGTTCAAAGTACTGGTAGGATTGAGGGAGAATTACATTGTAAAGTTCTCGTTGTTGATGAAGGTGGATATGTCAATGGTATCATGGATATGAAATATATTGATGAATGATTTATTTATTCTTTCTTCCATCTGATATTGAAAATGCTTTAATTTATAAAGAAAGTCCTAATGTTGAAATTTTGAATTATTTTAGAAAAAAATATCCTGATATTGAGTGGGTTTTTGAGTATCTTTACCAAAGAGATTTTAAAAAATTTGATATTGAAAAACTAATAAATTTAAATGCTAAAAAAAGGTACATCACTTCTATTTTAAATGTTTTGCTTGAAGATTTATCAAAAAAAAATCTCAAAGATAGTATTTTCAAAATTTATCAAAGATATAAAAATTATTATGACCAAAAGAGTTATGAAATAACATTTTTTGCTTTAAAAGACACTTCAATTTTATTTGAATTTTCAAAAAAATTTCCAAGTTCAAAACTTTTATTAAATTTTGTAAATAAAGTTAACTTTGGCAGTTTAGTAAAAGCTCAAATTCTTTATTATAATGAAAAGTATAAAGAAGTTGTAGAAACTGTTGAACCTGAAAGTGCCTTATATTTTTATGTTGATGCCTTATCAAAGTTAAATAATTTTCAAAAAGCAGGTGAAATATGTAAAAAATATAAAACTACTAATTTTAGAAAGGCAGATTACTTTTTTGAATGTTCATTAAATTTATTAGAAATAGGAGATACTATATCTGCTTTTGAATTTCTTGATAGTTTGTATGAATATAATCCTGAAATTGCAGTCAGACATTCAAGTTATATTGCAATTTCTTCAAAAAATTACACCTTATTTTTTAAGACATTTAAGGATACAAATATCCCTGAAGTTCAATTCAGAAAAGCACTTGTTTATTATGCTCAAAAGGAATATATAAGAGCAATATCTACGCTTGAAAAAATTATAAAAATTACAAATGATAAATTTGAGCTTTCAAGAGCATATTATTGGTTATATAAGCTTACTAAAAATGATGATTATTTAAAAAAAATTTCAAAAATTAGTCCAAATGGTTATTATGCTTTAATAACTGGATTTTTTCCAAAAATTATTGATACAACCTTTTATGATGAATCAAAATTTGAGAATTATCAGAAACCAATAGTTCTAGAAATTTTAGGTTTTAGAAGTGAGTTTTGGAAATTCTTAACAAATGAAAATAAAATTTATCTCGCATATATGCTAAATAAAATTGGTTCTTACGATTTAGCTATTGAACTGGCAGAAAGTTCAATTAGTTTAATAACTCCAAAAGATATATTAATCATGGCTTATCCTACGCCTTACTTTGAAGAATTCTTAAATGCTAGTGCTAAAAGTGGTATTGAAATTGAATTATTATATGCTATTGTAAGAGAGGAAAGTAAATTTGATAAGAATGTTATATCATCCGCGGGAGCTATGGGTATAGCCCAAATAATGCCTGAGGACTTTAAAAGATGGTCAAGAAAGTTAAATGTTCCATATAAACCATTTGATATAAGAATAAATTTGCTTGTAGGTGCTATGCATTTTAAAGAGTTTCTTGAAAAATTGAATTATGATATTTCATTAACAATTTGTGCTTATAATGCGGGTATTAATGCAGTTAATAATTGGCTTAAAATTTTAGACTATTCGGATAGTGATTTGTTTTTTGAAATTATACCTTATAGGGAAACGAGAAATTATTATAGAAGAGTTATGAGAAGTTATATTGTTTATAAATTTTTATTTTCTAGAAAAACATGAAACTATGGTTTATATTTACCTTTAAAATTTTTAACTTGCGCCCATAGCTCAACTGGATAGAGCGGCGGACTACGAATCCGCAGGTTGGGGGTTCAAGTCCCTCTGGGCGCGCTTAAAATATCTTCTTTCTTTATCGGATAAGTTCCAATATGTCTAATAACAATGTTTGCACAAAAATTAGCAAATTTTAAAATTTTTTCAATTTCTAATGAACATAAAATACCAAATCCTAAAACTGCAACTACTGTATCACCTGCTCCTGAAACATCATATACTTCGCTTTCATACGTTGGAACATGTAAAACCCTATATCTATCAATATAACTTAATCCTTTTTCTGAACGAGTAATCACTATACTTTCAAAATTAAATTTTTCAATTGCTAATTTTCCCATTTTTTCTAAGAGATAATCTTCATTTTCAATGGTTTCATTTAATCCTTCTGATAGTTCTTTAACATTTGGTGTTATTATATTAGCATTTCTATACTTGTTCCAATTTTTACCCTTTGGATCAACAATTGTAAATTTTGATTTATTTATTGTAAATTCACAAATTTTTTCTGAAATTAAGCCTTTATTATAATCAGAAATTATTATTAAATCATAGTCCTTTATAGCCTTCTCTAAAATTTTTAAAATTTTTTCCTCTATTGCTTTATCAATAATTTTGTTATTTTCAAAATCGATTCTTATTAAATGTTGATTTTTTGAAACAACTCTTATTTTTGTTGTTGTAGTCCTGCTATCTTTAATTATAAAATCAGTTTTAATTTTGTTTTTTTCAAATAATTTTAATAATTCATGTCCATTTTCATCTTCTCCAACAATTCCAATAATATCAACTTCTATACCTAAATTTTTCAAATTCAAAGCAGTATTTCCAGCGCCACCAATCCTATTTTCAACTTTCTTTACATTAACAACAGGAACAGGAGCTTCGGGAGATATTCTATCTACACTTCCAAAAAAGTATTTGTCAAGCATTAAATCACCAATAACTAATGCTTTTTTGTTTGGAGGATTCTCCAAAAACTTAATTATTTCTTCCATTCTTTGCTTCCTGGTTTCTCAATAGGAATTTTTAAGGCGCATAATTCACAATTTTCAGGTCTATAAGTTTTAACAATGACTTTAACTAAACTATAAAAAGGATAGTCAAATTTTACATTTTCACTCCTATCAATCAAACAACCAATACCTACGATATTAGCATTATAACTTTTAACAACTTCTATAACCTCATTTGTTGAAGAACCTGTTGTAATAACATCTTCTACAATTAAAATATTTTCATTTTCATTTATATAAAATCCTCTTCTTAATTTCATAATGCCATTCTCTCTTTCAGTAAAAATTGCTCTTGCATTCAAAAATTTGGCAGTTTCATAAGCGACAATAATTGCTCCAATAGCAGGTCCAACAACAACATCAATTTTATAATTTTTAAAATGATTTGCCAAGCTTTTACATAAAAATTCACTATATTTTGGATATTGTAAAACTAATGCACTTTGAAAATAAGTATCTGAGTGAAGACCTGATGATAGTAAGAAATGTCCTTTTTTAATAGCTCCTGTTTCTTCATAAATTCTTAAAATTTCATTCATTTATTAAGCCCTTTATTTGTTCTATTCTTGATTTAAAGTAATTATTGTTTTTTTCTATATTTAGAGCCTTTTCTAACCAATTTAAGGCTTCTTTATAGTTTCCAAGTGATTCATAACATTTTGCAATTGTGTCCATAATATTGGCATCTTTCGGAGATAGTTTGTTTGCTTTTAATGAAAATTCAAGTCCTACTTCTTGAAATATATTTCTTGAACATAATTCCCAAGCTATATTATTGTAGCTATCTGCACTTAAATCTTTTGAAACTTTCATAGATTGTAAGAGATACTTTATATTACTTTCTAAGTTTTTATTTGAAAGTCTAATATAAGAAATTAACATATACTCGTACTGCCAATTTTTATAAATTCTCTTCAAATCTTCAATTGGTTGTTTGCTATCATCAATTCTTATTTCAACAAGTCTATCATCAATTCCTTCAAATCCTCCATTTTTTAATTTGACAATAACTACACAAGATTGTTTTCCTCTTCTATCTCCACCCGCCTTTTCACCTGCTTCTAAGGATAAAATTATTCTTTCAGCTAATGGCTTATTTATATTACTTAAAAATGCTTTTTCCATCTCTTTTAATACATTTTCAGATTTCAATAAATTTCCAAGAATAACATATCCTTTTGAAGTAATATGTCCTGCATAAGGAAAGTTTTTATTTCCAGTAAAGGCATAACCGTCTCCATTTATATTTAAAACACCTACTTGTCTTAGTTCAAATAAACTATCACTTGACTTTAATATATCAATTATTTCTTTTGGAGAATAACCTAACTTTAAAAGTTCAAGTCCCAATTTCCCAAATTTCACATTAACAAAACTTTGAGTAGCAACGGCTCCGTATTCTGGATCTATCCAAGGGACTAAAAAACCAACACCTAACACTTTTGAGCAACTTCCAATTCCAATTTCTTTTGTAATAGTATCAGTAGCAATAATACTAAAAGTAGAAAATAAAAAATATATCATAAAGGATAAACAATTCTTGTATCTGTATCTCTAACCATTCCCGTAGCATAAATATCTTCTATAATTTTCTTTATTTCTTCAAATGTATTAAATTCTGCTATTGCTATAATGTCTATATTTCCAAAAACAGCATCTGCTGATACAACACCTTTAACTTTTCGTATTTGTTCAACTGCTTTCCTCATATCTTCCCTATAAAATGATGTTAATCTAATAAAAATGTAAGCTTTCATAGTTTGAAATTTTAAAGCAAAATTTAGTGCTTTTTATCTTGTCTCAAAAATTGAAAAAATTTGACTCCAAATGGCAAAAAATTTTTGATGATATTAAAATAATAGATTTTATTATAATTTTGGAGACTTGAAAATTCACACTTTTATGAAATAAAATTTTCGTTATGACAAAAATAACCTTTTATAAAAAAGAGGTGAGAGTATGATGTGGATAATTATAAGTCAAATGAATCTTTTCTCACCAACAAGTCCCGAGTGGAATCAATTTGGTCATGATTACAAGAAAACAAGAAGAGCACCTAAAATGTACAGCACCAGCTAATGTAAATAGAATTTGGACAAGTGAAAATTCACCAGGGAACTTTCTTGGACCAGGATCTGCTGTTTGGAACATCGTATATGATGGAAATCAAAATGGTGATAATGAAGTTATGGGTGGAGGAATAAAATCTGGTGTCTTTTCTGATAATCTTATATTAAGATTACATCCATATTCAAATAGTTCAAATATCTTTGAGATAAGTGGTTTTGCTAAAAATGGTTTCTATATAGGACTTGATACCGCTGGAAGGGGTTGGGGTGAAAGAAGAGTTTTATTTACTTATCATTATGATAATTCAGGATGGTTTAATAATGATTATGGAGATAAGGTTAGGGTTATAAACGGGTGGACAGGGGCTACAATATGGGATTGGGAAGCTTGTCATAATACTCGTTGTTTATGGGGTCATCCCACAACTATTGATATTGATAATGATGGGTGCTCTGAGGTTATGTTTGGAATTAATAATGATATAATGACAAGAGAACTTTGTTATATGGGTATTAAATGGCAAACGAATGTTGGAGGATTGTGTGCCGCAACAGTAGCAGTAGGAAGGGCAGCAGGAATTGACGGTGTTGTAGTTCTATCTTGTGATGGTAGAATCAAAATTTTAAGTCCATATAATGGAAGTATCCTTACTACATCTCCTGTTTATGGTAATTGGATTAGTGGTCCTCTCGTTTCTGATGTAAATAATGATGGCAATGATGATATTGTTGTTGCTTATAGAAGTGGTAATATAACCGGTCCAACTTTGAGCTGTGATCCGAATATATGTAATGGTGGCTGTTGCCAGGTTTGTTATGCTAATGTTACTCAATCAATCAAAGCTATAAATCCATTAAATTGGACATCTATTTGTTCAATTGATAAAAGCTTTAATGGGTATTACCCAGCTTCGTCATATGTTGATAATTATTACTGCTCTAACCCGCCAAATCTTCCAGATATAAGTCAATTTGCAATTGGAAAGATATTACCAAATAATCAACTTGGAATTGCTTACCTTGAATACGGCATCATTGGTGGTAAATTAACAGTAATTAGGGCAGATAATGGACAAACTGTGGTTTCTGGAATCGGAAGTTATTTTGGTCATCCAAGTGTTGCAGACCTAAATGGTGATGGTATAGAAGGTGTAATTGTTTCAGATGTTTGTGGTAATCCAAAGGAACTTTCTTATGTAAATGGATGGACAACACCAGTTTGGTCTGCAGCAGGTTGTGCTGATGAGCCACCAATAACATCTGACTTGATTATAGCAAATACTTTGTCCAATAAATAATGTTAAGTCATTGATATTCAATAAGTTATAAAAATTTTTTAAATTTATTAGTTTTATGGGGGGTTTTAATGGGGGGCTTTGCCCCCAATGCCGAAAAATGGGCATTTATAAGCCGAAGGCTTGAATATAGGGTGGGTGGGGAAAACATAATAAAATAAATAGTTTTAGAATTATTGGACAAGGCATTTAATACTTGCTTTGTCCAATAAATAGTGTTAAGGGGGGTTAGGGGTGATAAAAATTTGTGCTTTAAAACTTTCGGAATGATTGAAAGAAACTGGAAAAAATACAATGAAAATTTG